>TARA_R110002110_G_scaffold137195_2_pt1 | contig 30190 bp, 39 predicted proteins | sample TARA_R110002110 | Tara Oceans TARA_R110002110 (sample SAMEA4397330) | marine metagenome | biome: Polar Biome; feature: [SRF] surface water layer (ENVO:00010504); material: water (ENVO:00002006), including particulate matter (ENVO:01000060) such as... | depth 5 m | reverse complement strand
TCAGCTTGGTTTGCTGCTCCGGAAGGGAAAGATCTGACCCATCCTTGGCAGCTTGAACGATCTTGGTGGCTGCCTCGGTCCACTCTCTGGTTTTGCGAGCACGGTCGATCGTGTCTTCACGTCTTTTGATGTTGCCCATGGCTTCGTTGATGGGAGCGGCAATTGCTGCCACTGCATCAGAGCCTTGCTTGAGCTGATCGGCGTGGATGTTTCCGGCCGCAGCCGCCAACTGAGCACTAGGGCCATCCACAGGCGTAGAATCTGCTTCTGTGACGACTCTACGGCCTAGGCCCAATGCGTCTGCTGTTGGAACTGTAGCCATTATGCTGTCCTCTTATACCATTGTGCGCCAACCTTGCCAAGCCCAGCGAGGGCAGTCGTAACACCGCTTAAGAGGGGGTTGGTTGCATCAGATGCGTGCTGAGCAGCGATTGAATTTGCAGTTGCGTTTGAAGCGTCAACTCTGATTGAATTTGCCTTGCGCTCGGCGTTGTTTAGGGTCTTGGATGCGTCTAGGGCCACGCCCTCTTTGATCTCTGCGAGGAGGTCAACGTTGGATCCGGTGGTGACGTCGCCGCCTTGACCTGCCATGGTGACTAGTGCGCGGTCATGAACCGAGCGGCCACCTGCTAGAACCCTGCGTTTCTCTTCCTCGCCACGTTTTAAGGCGTCGACAGCTTGCCGTTCCCGGACGATGGCTTTATTCTCGTCGACCTTGGCTTGATACGCCATCTGGTCTTTCTTAGTTTGGGCTTGTCGCATTGAGCTCATCGTGCCCATGGCGGTGCCAGCTAGGGCGACCACGTCCATGACGGTGATGGCTATGCCTGCAGATGCGGCGGATGTTGCTGTCGCGGCTGTCGCACCGATGGTAAATAGTTCACACATTATGCCACCTCTTTGTGGAAATGGTGGAACGGTAGGTTGTAAATCCCATACGGCTTCGCCTTTTCAATTGTGAACCCGAGCCAACCGAGCCATCGGAGGGTGGCAGTGTTGCGAGCGTCACAATAATTTTCAATTATCGTGAAATTTTCAGATAAGTCAACAATTTCTTTGTTATTCTCTCGTAAAAATCTGATTCCATGGCGTTTTAGCAGGTCTGTGCCCAATAACCAGATGCACCCACGTGTTCCCATGAGATTTTGGCGTGAAACTCCGAACATGCAAACAATTTCTCCATCTGCACGGCCAGTTCGGGCTGATTCTGAGTAGCGGACGCTGTTGACCAAAGCCTCCAGTGGCCGGGATCGGTTCGATGCCCAGATCTCCTGCTTGTCGACGTCTCGCATTCTGTGCGCCATCAACAATGCATCCTCCAAGGTTGCGTCTTCAACGCTGTAATTATGCACCGACATCGGTCGCCACCATCATCGAAAGTATCGTCATCGGTAGACCTTGTTCTGACTGGATCGTTATGCCAGCCTCCCGCGCCCAGTCATCGCTGATAGGAAGTCTTAGGAGGTCGGTCAAAGTTGCGGCCGGATCCCCCCAAAGCTCAGTTGAGCGTGCAGGGTAGACCTCCAGGCTTGATGCATCTGGACCAACCGACAGGCCTCGGGTGTCTTGAACGCGCATCGTAACCTCTTTCACTGCCTTTTTCTTAGCGACTGTTGGCGACCTTGTTTGAAGGTCCAAGGGCAAACTGTCCATCTGGCCAGTGTAAGGGAGGCCAACGTGGATGATTGATGCTGCGTTGGCCAGCGTGACTGCACCAGAGGCAACCGTCAGGCCAGTGACCAAGTTTCCATCTGCCAGTGCGATGACCGTTTCGCCTTCCAGGTGATCAAGTCCATTCAAGGTCGTGACCTCGAGGTGGGCAGCACCTCCTGTGCCAGCTGTGTAAGATGATGCATCTGTATTGTGGTGAACTCTGCCGCCTGAAGTGAATGTCGTGAAGGCTGAAGTGTTTACACCTATCGAGAATGTCGTCGTGGAAATGACTGTGGCTGTGTACCCATTGCCGTTCAGCTGAGTCATGCCACCGATCCCGATGAACCCAACTTCATCGCCTGTGGCCAGGCCATGGGCTGTGAGGGTCGTGACAACACCAGGATTGGCCTCTGTCACGGCAGTTACATTGTGAGTACTGTCTGTGTCTAGAAGCTCAAACGTCGTTGACGTAGCTTCGCACACGACAAACCTGTCGCCGTTGAGCTCTGTCATATCGACAACGTCCCTGATCTTGATAGGGTCGCCATCGCTGAGTCCGTGGGAGCCTGTGGTGGTGACCACTGCAGGTTTGGCAGCTGTGACGCTGGTTATTGCGATTGGGTTATTTAAGGACAGGCCGCTGTCTACGAAGAAAGCTGATTCAATGGTGGAGAATGTGCGGGTGTGCAAATGCTCAATGTACTTTACATCGCTACCGTTGATCGACCGTTTGACGACAAAGTACAAAATGTCCTCTTGACCTTCCGGCACAGAGCACACACTCTCAACTGTGCCGTTGTTGGCTGCTTCCCAGACCGACCATGCGAACACTTGGTGCTCCTGAAGGTACGTCATCACGAGGACTTTTCCATCGTCACGGACAGCCGCAACCAAACGGAAAGGCCGCTCTGCGTACGCCCACTCGGAAATGGTGTGCCCTTCGAAAAGGTGTCTGGCAAGAACAGTGAGGTCGGAGCCAGCATATGCGTCAGTCTCGAATTTGTACCCGAGGGAGTGGACCTCGAAGCCTAGGTTGGCTTGTCCGCTGACCACGAGGAGGTTCGACTTGATCGTAAGGGGAGGAACGTCAGTCGAACTCAAGTACTCCTCGATGGTCAGCTTCTTGGAGGCTGGCGTTATGGCGTCAACGTCGCCACCAGGAGCCAGCGACCAAACTGCGCCAGATGTGAATATGAACAGCCTGTCTTGGAACGAGCGAAAGTGACGGATCTCGTTTCCTCGGCCAGTGACCAAGCGGATCGTGACTGCGTCAGCGTCCCGTGTTGGCGACGAGACATTCATGTTCTCAAATTGGCTGGTCTGGCTCAGCCATGTTGTCAGTGGATCGGTGGTGGTGTTTCCCCAGACAGAACGCTGCTCGTGCAAACCTACTGCTCCAGGATAATTGGTCGCAGTTTCAAAAGGCTGTCGCCACTTGGGTGCTGTGTCATCTAGGTCTGGAGCGATGTTGTCGTCAGTGAACGAGGTGTCCTCTGTGGATCCGATGAACCCGAACAGGCCATTGTCCTCTTTGTAGATGTTGTAGCTGGCAGCCCCAGACGCTGCCGTCCAGCTGATGGTGTTGTCTCGGGCCACCGCACTATTGGTCACCCTGTGTTCAGTCAGGTTGGATGAGCCGCCAGAGCTGTAGGCTGTGTGAGCTGATCCGTCTTCGCCTTGCAGCTCGACGCTGTTGGTTGCTTTGTTCGCCACAGTGAATCGGCGACCATTGATCTCGGTCATCCCGACGATACCCGAGACATGGATGAGGTCGCCATTGGCCAGCGAGGTACCAGTGATTGTAAGTACGACAGGGTTGGCCTGTGTCGCTCCTGAGATAGTTTCTGTAGTTGTACTGATAGCGATCAGACTTTCCTCTGCCGTTTCTTCAGCCACTGCTGTGACTTGATATGCGTCGCTCTCTGAGCCTGTCGTGTTCACTGTGACTGAAAGGACAGTCGGGAATGTTTGATCAGGCTCGAAGTCAATTTCAGAGAGCGTCCAATTCGCTGCGCCTGTGCGGACAAGCTTGCGGGGTCCATAAGAGGTGTGAGTCAGATAAAGGGTGTCATTTGACTGACGGAACTTGAGCTTAGCCAAGTTGGCAGAGGTGTATGGGGTGGTGATGGTGTGAACGACTGCTGCTGTTCCAGCGGACGAATAGGCAGTGTATGCCGATCCATCAATATCATTATCATCAATATCAGTCAATTCATACGTATTGGTAGTTTTATCAGCTACCTTATAAAATTTGTTGTTAAGCTGTGTCATGCCGACAACACCAGTAACATAAATTTCTTCCCCATTAGCATAGCCATGACTGGAAGTAGTAATGACAACTGGATTAGCGCGAGTCGCAGCAGTGATCGTCGTCGTCGACTCAAGTACTGCGCCACCGTTGCTGTAGAATCTGAGGTAAAGATTGCCGAACTCCAGGACATAGGCTTGCTCTTCGTTGAACTCAAAGCCGATGATGCGAGTGGTCGCAGTACTGTCCTTGACCTCTTTCATGAAGGTCCAGCCAGCGCGATTGGACACGCCGCCTTCAGCCCTGACGAAGAAGTTGTCCAAGGTCTTGGCAGCTGTACCGAACTTCGCAAGGTCGACCCGCGAGAACGTTGCAGGGGAGATGACCCCGCCAGCAAACGATATCTGGGGGACTTCCATGACCATTATTCAGGATTCCCTCTGCTGTTGCATTTCTGGCCTTGCATCAGGTTCTTCCTCCTATTCTTGCACGCTCCCAAGAGGAGTCAATCTCAGCGTCCGCTTCGCCTTCACCGGAGTCAGCTGCGCGAGCTCCTGCGAGGGTGTTGCGGTAAACAGTCAACGCTGCCTCTTGAATGGTTTCGTCGCCGCTCAGAGCAGGTGCAAGCTCACTGGCAAGATACCAGCTGAGAGCTTGCACGAACCCCGGAGAGAACAACGTGGCGTTGGTAGCATCGAAAGTGTAGATCGCTCTGGCTTCATCCAAGTCAGTCAGGATGCTCAAGCCAGAGCCGTCGTCCTCTGCTTCGATCCGGTAAGGTACGGGTGTATTGGTTTTAAGCAAACGCTCCACCTCCTGGATCTTTAAACAATCGGACGGATAGTCATATCGGAATCCCCACGTGGTGGGCGACATCGGATCTGAGCTGATGTCAGTCAGCCCGACCCGCTTGGTCGCGAAGTTCCAATTGTGATCAGCGAGCACGAACTGGCGAGCCACATCGTAGTGGATCCTGCACTGAACAGCGGTGTTGCCAGTGTCGGTGACCAGATTGGCGATGGTGGTCTTGGTCTGCTTGATATGAGCAAGAGCCAAGTTGCAGATTTGCGCTACGCTGACAGCCATGACTATTTATCCTCTTTCTTCGCCTTCTTCGGCTTTTCAGCTTTCTTAGGCGGTTCAACGACCTCTGCGTCTGAGGGCAGCTGATCGAACCATTTGTCGTGGATGGTGTTGGGGTTGTTCCGTTCTCTAAAACGACCTTCCCCGTTAGACCAATCTCTTTGTAAATTGACTTTCATTTTTCTATCCTAAGTCGGGGGAGGCTTCTGCACCTCCCCCTGTTTTAGATCACCACTTAGTTAGTGGCATCAGCATAGGCTTTCCACTTCGACGGTGGGTCGAAAGTGATGAAGGCCGAGTAGGTGCCAGCCGAGGTCGTGGCCGTACCAACGATTGCCTGCAAGCCGAGGAACTGCTCGTAAGCATTTCCTTCAGCCGGGAGAGCTAGTGAGATTTGGTGACCCGCAACCAAAACAGCTTCTGCGATCGCGCCAGTTTCAACATGAGCTGTTGAAGTGGTGGCGTGAGTAGCTGCCGTGCTGTCAGAGCGGAGACGGAAGTTGACCGTGGAAGAGGAGCCGGAAACAGCCACGTCAATCTGGATAACCAGATAGGCCTGACGACCAGCACCAATGTCACGAACATTATCCATGTCGATCTGATTGGTGGCAAGATAAGTACCTGTTGATTGCGAAAGGTCTTCACCGTCAGCAAACTCAAGCAATGAGTCGATAATCATAGTCTTTTCTCCTTCCGAGAGAATTGGCGGGGAGGGGTTAGCTATACTCCCCGCCGGGGGTTAGGGTCTTAGGGTCTTAGGATACCAGAGCCTCATCAGCTGCGAGAGCATCACAGCGGCGAAGAGGGATGCCCTGGAACTGAGTCAACATCTTGCCGCCGGCATTGTCGATGGTAAGGGTTGAGCCAGAGGTAGCGTTGGTCGCCTGACGACGAACAAAGCTCATGGTGTTCCGTGACATGTAGAACGCAGCACGACCCATGTTCAGGTTCGGGATCTGCGTCATGGCTTGGAACATCAAGTCGGGGAGGTCGGCACCGGCGGACGCATCGTTGGTCAATGCAGACTTGTCGATGTTGGCGATGCGAACCACATAGCGCCAATCGCGAACCGTGAGGCCAGCGTCCCAGCGATAGTGAGTGCGGTATGCCTGCATGCGGCCAGTGTTAGACCCACCAGACGCATCTTCGATCGTAACTTCGCCAAGGTCAGAACGCTGAAGGCCAGCGGTGGAACCTTTGGGGATGATGCCGAAGCAAGTCTGAGGAGACCAGACAACCAGCCAGATGGAGGCATTGTCAGTCTGAGAGCCGCCACCAGCGATCACGTTGTCGCTGTTGCCTGCGGACGACAAGTCATTGAACCGAGGGCTGAAGCCAGTGAAGGCTTCCGGCTCGGTGGACTCATTACCGTAGAACAGAGTGTCAACGATTTCCTGGTTGAGGCCTTCGAGGTGAGCCCGTTCTTCAACCTTGCGGAAAGCCGCAGTGTTGCTGGACAGGTCGGCGAGGGCTTTGTCGACTTCGGCGTACGCTTCCAGCATACCAGTCGAGTCGTCGACCTGTGCCTGCGTGCCTTTGTCAGGCTGGACGCCAGCATACATTTTACGCCACGTCGGTGTGGGCAAACCTGTACGAATGGAGGTCCGGTTACCTGTGGTCAAGTTGCCTTCGACCCAGGTCATGTCGTCAAGGATCTCGTTTTGCTCTGCGAGAATTTCAACGATGTCTGCGATGCCACCATCAGGGTCAGTGGCTTTCGCCAGATCCAGGAGGGTGGGGTTGGTCACTGCTAGTGCTGCCATTTTCTTTACTCCTTAAAATGCACAATCAAGACGTGCTGCCTTTATGGCGATCCTTCGTGGATCCGTCTTCATTGTAATGGCTTGGATACATGCGACGCAACTTGGACTCTTCATCTCCAGGTTGTGCCGCTCTTCCACGGACGTGTTGATCTGCCCGCAGTGTTTCCCCGACACGGTTTAGCATGCGGATAAGACTTGGGTTCTCACCGTACATCTTATTCGTCTGCAGGAGCGCAAGCATGTCCTTGTCGCCGTACCTCTCGGCTGCGGCCAGAACATTCGGGACAGTGGACTCTTTAAACTTGTCACCGCCTATCTCTTTATCGCTGAGCAGTTCGCCCCGCCATTCAGAGAACTTGGTCTCCCATTCGCCAGTGGCTTCTTTGACTGTCTTGGCCCTGAAGTCAACGAGCTTCTGAGCATCGTCCTTGGACAAACCTTTGCCGTCATTCATCTCGGCGGCAATGCCCTTGAACTCACCCAACATATTCTCGTCCAGTTCCATGCCATCAGGCATTACGAGGTCATCGTAGCTTACTGGCTCTGCCTCACCGTCACCGTCTGCATCGTCGCCATTAGCGTCCTCTGCTTCTGCGGCACTGTCAGTATTGGCAGCGTCTTCATCTGATAACAAAGTGTCGTCGGCCGGGGAGGTCACGTCTTTGTTATCAGAAGTGTCGTCTTGGTTTTCATCGGCGGGATTGGTGATGTCTTCCGCGTTTTCATCAACCATTGTTACTCTCCTGTAGTTGGTCATTCATCATGGTCAAGAAGGCTTTAGGTTCCGAGCCCATGATCTCGTTATACAACCACAGGCCAAGATCTCTCTTGCCCAGATTGTAAAAGGTTGTGCTGTTGCCTGTGAACATGTCAGGTGCCAACAGCTTCGATTGCTCCATGATGCGCCACAACACTCTGCGTCCGTGCGGGTCGTTGAGCATTGCACTCATGTCTTCCTTTTCCCTGGCTTCCTGCAGCTGGTGCTTCTTCTTGCGCTTTCGCTGCTGCTTCGGGTCTGTGAAATCTTCTGTTTCGTCTTCGCTCATCATGCTCCCCCTGTCATCCCACCGACTATGTCACCAAGTGCGTTCCCTGCTGTGGTGTCCATGTCGGACAGGCCTTTGACTCCTTCTGTCATCATCTGCATATTCTGCAGGTTCTTTTCATTCTCGGCTTGCTTCATGCGAGCCTGTCTTGTTTCGTTCACTTGCTCTTCGCCAACAACCAAGTCGTTCGGGACACCAAGGTCGGTGGCCATCTGCTCGACGACCTTGTCGGCGTTGATCTTGTCCAGAACTTCTGGTTTCAGTCCGGCGACCTGGCCAGTGAACCCGACCCAACGCTCCATGGCTCCCGTTGATACGAGCTTCTGGGCCTGAGCGAGGACACTGATGTAATCAACCTTGATCTCTGAACCCATCATCTCGTCAGGGGGAGGCGGCAGCATCTGTGGTGCGCTTTCGTCTTTCCAGCCAGCCTCACTTAATCGCATGATGCGAGCGAAGGTGTTGTCAACCAGAGGGTCAAGCAGCTCTTCGTGCATGCCTTCAAGCACTGGGCCCAGCTGCAGAAGCTTCTCCTCCTGTCGGGCTGAGATCTCTGTGGCTGTGCGGATGTCATCTTGGCGGCTGATCAAAAGGAATAGGTCTACGTAGAAGGCTCTGTTGATGCGATCTTCAGTAAGTTGAATGTCTGCTGACAACTCGTTGACTCTGGGGTTGACCTGATAGATTGGTCGGAAGATGTTGTTTGGGTCGTCGCTGAAGTTGTTTGCTCCTGGGAGCAAGCTGATGTTCGAGTTCTTGAGAGACGACGGAGCCGTTGTCGGTGGTGCGACCATCTTGGCAACTGCTTTCCCCTTTTCACGTTCCTGGACCTGAAGTGCGCGGCTGTCGCCCAGAGCGTCCATACCCGGACTAAAACCGTAGATGTCTCCTGCCTTGGCGTCCCAACGTGGGGCCAGGATCGGGAAGTTCTCGTAGCCTTTGACCCGCAGGAACTTGTTCTTGTCGGTGCCGAGGCCATCGCGTCCAGGCTCATAGTAAATTGAACGCCATTTGAATTTCGCGTCCAGCTGGAACTCGTCGAAGCCCATGTTGCTGACAGGCTCAATGACGTGGTTGACCTTGATCCACGAGCCATAGTTGCTGACGTCGTAAAGGTTCTGAACGGTCTTGCTGCAATTCTCGTAGCCGAACTCGTCCACCAACTGGTAGACCGTCATCTCGTACTCACGGCTGAACGTGTCGACCTTGAGCTTGCCATTGATGTCTAGGTAATACTCGCCAGCTGTGAAGTTGGTGAAACGTGTGACTGTGTCAAAGTCGTCTTCCTGAATCATGGCAGACGTGCCCACGACACCAGACTCTTCGTAAATCAGGGGCAAGGCTTTGTAGAGATTGGAGGAGGCAAAGATCTTGTACATGAGACGCTCGCACTCGTCGAGCCATTTACGAGCTGGCCCAAACTTGTCCATCTCTGGGTCGGGTGGCGTGAGCCGGAACCACGGGCGAGCTGGCGAGGTGATGCCAGTCATCAGGCCGCTGACCAATACCCGACGAGCGAATAACGGTGTGTTGTTAGACAAGGTGTTGCGCTTGTTTCCTCGGTTGCGATCTGTCGTAAGGAACTTGCCACGGCGAGGGCTGAAGTTGTCCATCAGGTCTTGCCAATGGCTGTCCCAGCTGGAGCGTTCGCTGCGCATTGAACCCATCCGACGTGTCAGATAGTCCATTGCATTCGTTGGCTTGGTGTTGCTTGTGTCGACCATCAAATTACCTCACGTTTAAAATAATGCCAGAAACACGCGCAGTCCTCGGCCACTGAAACTAGCTCCCAACCTTCAAGGCCAAGAGAGTTCATTTGCTCAAGTGCGCCGTCCTTGGTTACAGTCTTTAATACGTGATATTTCCACTTCATCATGCTGTATCTGCCTTGGTGGTGCGCCAGTGGGCGTTGTCACATCAAGCCCCTAACAATGTGTTGCCGGTGCCAGCGACAGTCTGGGAAAGCAAGGTGCCTGCGGCCTGACCACCCCGAGCCTTGTCGGCGGCTGCTGCTCTTGATGAAGAGAAGGTTGCCGAGTCGGACGACCGACGACGACCTTTCGGCTGCTTGGTGTTCGCTACTTGCTTCGGCTCGGGTGGTGGAGCCGGAGCCGGAGGTGGTGTTGGAGGTGTTGTTGGAGTTCCTCCGCACATATCACGATCCTCCTAAGACAGTTGTGCCAGTGGACTCTGGGGTCAGCAGACCTTGAGCACCAGTGGCGATTGTTGACTTAGAGCCAGCCAGGTTGCGTGCCCTCTTGTCTGCTTCCTGCCGTGCACGCCTCACTTCCGGGTCGGCCTTGGTTGGCGGCTCCGGTGGCGGAGGTGGCGGTGGCGGAGGTGTTGGCATCTTGGGTGCGCCTCCAAACATGCACATATCAATTGGCTCCTTGTTGGTATGGGTCAAAGTCGTGCTGGGCTGGCTTGACCGAATGACCGATGCCCTTAGAGTCTCTGCTGACCACTGGCATGGCGAAGGTCAAGGCCAATGCGTCAGCTCTGTTCGGCGAGGGGATGCCGCGCCGCTTCATGTCTTCTTTAGCCTCGAGCTGGATCTTGCCATCAAGACGTGGCTTGGTCTCTGGGCCGATCAAGTCAGTGTGCAATACGTCATCGTCGGGGATGCAGGCTCCTGACTTCAGCCAGACGCGCATCTCGTTCCACATGTGAGCTCGCAGGTTCAAGCAGCCATGGTCTGGGCTCTTGCCGCTGAACCATATGATCTGCCAGTTGCGGCCCATGGTCTTGCCAGCACTCACGATGCCAGTGCCGAATCCGCCATCCACATGGACAGCGTCGGCGTTGTACTCATCCTCAAGTCTGGCAAGTATGTTGGCCATCTCGACATCGTTGTCGTTCTTCTCCCACTTGCCCAACATCTTGCTGTACAATCCTTGGCGCATGAAGATGACGAACTCATCGTCGCCTGACCACGCAGGGTCAACACCGAGGATCACTGGGGCAAAACTGTAGGCAGTGGACTTGAGGTGTCTGTATTTGCACTCGTCAACGTCACCCTCGTTGATGAACTGCTTGAGCGATGCCTTAGGGAAGTCGCCCAGCACGCGCACCTTGACAGTGTCACTGTCGATGCCGTAGTCGGCGATCATTCCTTCAAGATGAGCCTTGTTGGTGATCTGGACGTCACGGCTGTCGACCTTGTAGGTCTTCCAACGATGACGGAACTTGCGCCAGCACTCCCGGAATGCTCCAGTGTTGCGTGTCGGGTTGCCGAAGTTGAACTGCATTGGCTCACCATCGGTCAGGCCACCCTCTTGCACTTCGTAGATTATGTCAGCAATGGCTGAGCCTTCATCGTTGATGTAGAATGATGTGCTGTTGGCTGCGTGCTGGCCAGCGAAGGCCTCGCTGTTTTCTTCCCGGCATGTCTGCGCTGAACAGAACCACGACTCAGGGTGGTCCTTGTGATACATCTTGGTGGCGCTGGTGGCGAACCAATGAGCTGTCGCGCACTTCTTGGCCCACTTGACGATCTGGGCCCACGTCTTGGTCTCGAGCTGAGTGTAGGTGTTTGCGGTGACTGTGCCTTGGGCGTACGGCCGAGTGCTCATGATCCAGCCCACCAGCCAACCAGTCATAGCTGACTTGCCGACACCGTGGCCAGAGCTTACTGCCATGCGGATAGCATCCACAGCTTCCATGCCATCAAAGCCACGCTCCTTGACTTGCCCACCAAGGTCGTCCAGGAACTGACATGCCCAGGCGTCTGGACCATACTCGCAATTGTAACGGGACTTCCATGGCTCAACCAGCTTCACCACCTGGATGGATGTGTCACTGTCCCACGGATATGCGTACATGACGAAGCCCATCGGATCATCGTAGAACAATGCCATGTCACGACACAGCATCACCTCTGGGTCATTTTCCCTTAGCTGCGGCTGCACGTCGTCTCCCCTCTTGAATGATCTCGATGAGCGGAGCGTTCAGCGATATGTCTGCTTTAATTTGTTGGGGGAGCATCTTGACCCACAGCTTGTAGAATCCTTGAGTGTCTGACTTGCCGTACTTGATCAATGCCTCAACCCCTCCGATGCCATCAAACGCCTCCTGAAGAGCTGATGCCACTTCAACTGTGCGTTTGTTCTTGGTCCCTTTGGCACGGCCAGATGAGTTGCCTGCTTTGAATTGAGTCTTAGCTGACCCAGATTTTTTCGCCGCTGGCTTCTTCGCTGTCACCCGTATTATCTCCGTGTTTTGCGGACCATGCAGATTATGGCGCCAAGTTGCCACAAAAGTCAAGCCATTTGTTTATGGCACCGCAGAAACCACAGGTGGTTCCGAGTTCGGAATTATTGCATAGTTTCCGAAACTATTCAGGATTACTCTCTCCTTCTTAATACTGAGAGAGTTTTCAGATACCAGAATAAAGCGAACTCCGAACCACGAGTTTGTTTGTTTTCAACAGCTTAACTTTTTGGGGTTTTGGGGTTTATTTAGGCATAGAAAAGCGTCATTGACGCTCATTTACAACTTGAACCATGCAAGAACGGCCAATAACCGGGCACATTTTTGTTTTGTCGCCGCCCAATTTCGCCTCAAAATACACCTCAATGTCCATCATCCACAGCACATCGTCGCTGTCCTCCCCAACCAAAATCCACGTCCCAACGCCACCAGCCATCATCCTCCGACCAACTTTCTCCTGTTGCGGTCGGAGCGACCCAGACCACCACCCTGCTTCCACATTGCCATATTTCAGCTCGATCGGCCATAGCCGCCCATCCATCATCCACAGACAGTCAGCCATCCCGACAGTTCCACCCGCCGCAGCCTCCACCCAGAAGGATTCATCGCCCAGCTGTTCACGCACCCATGTCCTGACATCACCCTCGTTGCGCACCAACTTCTCCTTCAGCGTAGTTGATATTTATATTCACCCTCACTGGTGCATCTGTGCATGTGGTGCTTGAGTGCAGCTGCGAGCCGTCAAAGAACACGATCCTGTTGGCCTTGCTGCCGAACTCCTCCCCGCCAATGACCGTTGCCCCGTCACAGTCGTTTATGCTGAACAGAGCTGCCCGGTGAGGGAAGTCATAATCGAAGTGAGCCTCATGCGTCACCCGCTCGCCCTGGTTTGGGTACATATTTGCTTTTATGCGGATCAGCCCATGGGGCATGACCCTGTTGAGAAGAGGAGTGACGAATTTGAACATGTCAGAGTATTTGTTGCTGTTGTAGAATATGTGCGACATGTAAAAGTGCCTGTCGTCGGTGATGTTGTGGGTCGTGATGTTCGGCGTGTAGTACCAGTGCATCCCCAGACCCATCACCACATCCCTGAGAGCCTCGAACTCGTCGTCGGGCAGGAAGTCGTCAACCAACTCAATCATCGTCCTCTCCTTTGGTGCACCATTCCTCCTGTTAATTATCTATCATATTCTCAAATGCAAAGTTCATTTCGATATCATCATAGTAAAATATCATCTGATTATTTGTTGCATATTCTATAGGAAACAGTTGGACGTTGGTAGGCCTACCATCAAAGAATGAGAATAATTGAACTGCCATGTGTTCATCTTGGAATATTCCCAAGACTTGCCCTTGCCTGTCAATCTCCTTGACATTTATTGGTTCTCCAGGGATTTTGTTTGGATCAGATTGCTTGAGAACGTGAACAAATACTCCATCCAATGGAGATGTTCTCATTGCTTTATTCCTCTCTCTTGGATCAACCTCATTTGGTTGATAATGTGCATGGGGATTCCATGTTTGAGTTCCCTTTTTGTGATTACATGGGTGACATGCAGTGTAGAGGTTGGAAATATGATTATCTCCTCCTTTAGAGTGCGGAACACGATGATCAATTTCTAAGTTTGCATCCTTTCCTTGCGCTCCACAGTAAACACACATGTATCCATCCCTACGCATAATCCTAAGTTTTTGCGCGTCAGAAACTCCACGAGCATCCTTATTAGTTTTTCGTTGTGGCATGGAGGATCTCCTGGTTTATCATCTAACTAAGCGTAGTGATAAAGATGCATGGGCTGACTTCCTGGGTGCGATGGATCGCGCTATGAAAGTTGTACCCAAGTAACATCACATCGCTGGCTCCATCAGATCCGTGGGTTTCGAAAGCAGCTCACGGATCATTTCGCCTTGGGCGACTGCATCGCCACCCTTCCGCTTCAGCCTATCCCACATCTCCTCATTGACCACGACGCTTTGCAGTCGCCCACCGACCTTGACTCTCTTGGGCCACGCCTTCAGCCCTGCCTCAGTCATCGCCTTGCGCAGCTCGTAGTCGCTGTCAAACACCCTGCCCTGCGAGGCCTGGCGAACCCACATCACAATGTCCTTCATCGCCAGGGCAGCTGCCTCTGGCTTGTCGCGGAGGCACTCGGCCAGCACAACTGCCTCGGCTTGGGCCTCTGACCTTGAACCCTCAATCATCTCCTTCTTGCGCTCGGTCATCGGCGCACGATCTGCTGGGTGCACGTAATCGCCATAGCTCTCTGCCCACTGCTTGATGATGGCCAGCCCACCGGACTCAATCCACTGCCGCAACTCCACGAACTTTTTCTGCTTCCACTGGATCTCGGTCACCTCAGGATAAAACCACCGCCTGTCGTCACCCTCCATCTTCAACGCTCGCATGGAGTTGGAACTGGCCAGCACGTGACACCAGTTCTCGATGGTGTACTGCCGCATGTACTTCTGATTCACCGTCACATCCCGGTCAGTGATCACTGGCTTCAGTGCGTGGTAGGCCTTCCAGGAATGTCCTGAGTAGATCTCGTTGACCACGATCAATCGTTTGTTCGCCATCCAGTCATTGAACGCTGAGTTGGCGATGTCGGTCTCTCCAGGGAAGCCCACGTTCTGATCGCCAACCAACGGTGCCAAGATGTGGGCACCCAGCGTTGTCTTGCCGATGCCTTGCTTCTCGCTCACCAGAAGCATGCCGTAGCTCATGCGCGTTTCCGGCCGCGCGATCAGCGTTGCACACCAGCGCATGACTTCCTTGCACTCCGATTTGTTCACGAACATATAATCCAGGAAGTCGAGCCATGGATTGGGGTCGCCTTTGTCAGCCTTGATAGAGGATGGGACGTGCAGGTTAATGGCCGAGCTGCCACGGAACGTCACCATGAGCCCATCATGATCTGGGCGGTAGCAGATGCGAGCCGACCTGCCCCTGTAGGCTTTCACGATCAGTCGGCTCGTCTCGGCTGCATGGCTGAAGGGGCTGAGCATCTTGTTCAGTATGGCTTCGCTCCGGAGGATCTCAGGCATCTCTGTGCAGACAAAAATGTCGGCCTCCTCAACGTAGCTCCACATGCTCTTGAAGCTGTCTCTGAGAACAGGGGTCGCCTTGCCCTTGGGATTTGCCACGAGGTCTGTTGCCCATGTTGCTGGATGCAGACAATCTCTCCACGCTGGTCCGGTGTAGTGGCGGCCACCGTTCACGTCCCCGAATAATTCCTCTGGGAACTGGTCAGCCAGATCAAAGGCCAATGGGAACTCGTCAGTGAATTGGATCATGAATGTTGGGATGCGGAGCTGTTGGGCTATTGCGGGCACGGCTGCACGTCCAGGCTCGTCGTTGTCTGCCACTATGTATGCGCGAGTGATTCCCTGCTTCTGGAGCACTGTCCAATCGGTGCGGTAAGGGCTCATTGCGCCACCAACCCAACCGATGTGGGCAGCTCCCTTGAGCTCATGGCCCCACGGATGAGACGCCAATGCCTTCTTGGCTTCGTCCTCTTTGGCCTCGACCATCCACTGGCAGTGTCGGGCAGCCTTGGCACCCTCATGGATGAACACCACGTGAGTTTCCTGCAGCTTGTCGGCGTTGAATAATGGCAGTGGGCCATCTGGCTCGCAGCACCGCCACGTGTCATCGTCCCAATAGGTCCATGGCACGTAATTCTTGTCACCCTCGCGCTCAACCCTGACCTGCACGAATATGATCTGGCCAGTGGCGTCCCTGAACAGGAACAGGTCCTTGGGCTCAGCCTCCTTGATCATCTTGGGAGGCTTCACGATTGAATGGAGAGGCTTGATTGTCGGCCACTCAATGGTGGCGAACTCCTGCTTGATGGACGCTGCCTCAAGATCGGTCGGAGCGTACTCCTGCGCGTTGCAGCTGACCTCGCCATCCTTCTCAAAGCGTATGACTGCGAGGTCTTTCCAATATTTTCCGAATTGTTCACGGATGACTGCTGTCTTGAGCGACCTTGCTTCAGCCCCCACTCGTGTCAGATATGCCCTGACAGATTTCAATTCGTCCAGTGCCTTAATTTTCATTTGTGCTCCTTAATGCTTGTCTGGCTCGTTCAAGAGCCTCGGCTATCTTTGGGTTGAATGCACCTCTGTTCGACAACCAGGACAGCCATTGCCCCAATTCTTTCACCGATGCCTCAAGAGCCTTTTCACGACTCATCCAGATCACCGATGTACCTTATTCTTTTGACCATGATCATGCGGAACGACCCGCCGCCGCGCACCCTGCCCTTCACTGCATAAAGAGCCTTGCCCACACGCCCACGGTCGATCACTGGCTTACCCATCTCAGGGAACTTCCAGCGGTCGATCTTCCCGAAGATTGTGTCAGTGTCGTCCGTCAACTGCAAGTTCAGTGAGGTCGTCAGCTTGTCTTTGATCTCGTAGCCTCTCCTCGCCACGATCACCGCCTCATTCTCGTCGCGTGGGTTGATCTTGCTCAGCGTGCAGAACACCAGTGCATCGTAGTCGTCGGCCCTGATCTGCACGTCATCGATCTTCATCGGTGGGGTGTGGATGTTCCGATCTGAAGGATCAGGCATAAGCCTCTTGAAGCCATCACGTATCGGCCACAGCGAATCAATCGGGGTGGTTGGGTTTTGGAGCAGTTTCCTTGCGCGATCACTCATCCGCTCCCCTCGGTTCCTGGCACCAAGGATGCCTTGGACGATTTTCGGCCCTATGCCCTTGACGTTGCTCAGTGGCCCCACGAGCACTCGGCTGTCACCTTTGTCGGCCACAGTCCATTTATCAGCAGACTTCTCAGAGTCGATCGGCACGTATTCGTAGCCCTCGTCGTTCATCTCCCTGAGCAGCTGGATCTGGCGAGTCGGATCTTTCTCGTGGGACAGCGTTGCGGCCGCAAACTCGAAAGGGTAATGTGCCTTCAGCCAGCAGCACTGGTAGCTGATCAGGCCGTAGGCAACTGAATGGGATTTGTTGAACGACCACGCACCGTAGGCGCACAGGTCATCCCAGATCTTGTCAGTTGCCTTGGGGTCAACTCCCTTGGAGATGGCACCCTTCTTCCATGGGTCGCCAAACTGATCAAAGTATTCCTTGCCTAAGCTCTTGCTCATCGCCTTCCTGAGAGCAGTCACGTCCCCCCAAGTCAGGTCACCAATCTGCCGTCCGATCTCCATCACCTGCTCCTGGTAGAGAACGATGCCCATGGTGTCGCCCAGGAATTCTTCGAAGATTTGATGCGGGTACGTGATTGGGCTGGTTCCGTTGCGTCGTCGGATCCACTCGTGCGCACCTCCGGAAGCAAGAGGTCCGGGACGGCCAAGAGCCGTGACTGAAACGATGTCGTCAAAGCAGTCCACAGTGAACTGCTTGGTGATAGACTGAAGGGCCATGCCGTTGAACTGAAATATGCCTGAGAATTTCGCATCATTCAAAACCCTAAAAGCTGCCTTGTCGTCCAGCGGAATCGCCTCCAGCTCGTCGCGCGTCACCCCAGCCATCTCCAGGCAATCCTCAAACACGCTCAGCTGAGTCAGCCCCAACGCATCAATCTTCAACAGGTTCAGGTCCTCAGCGTCCTTCTTGTCGCACATGGTTGCCCCGGTGCGGTGATCGATCGGGATGACGTCAGTGATCGGGTTTTGAGCAATCACAATGCCAGCTGCATGCTGGGAGTAGTGGCGTGGGTGGCCTTCCATCTTGCACGCAACCATCATCTCTGGGAACTCCTCGAGCAGCTCGATCCCGGATGGCATCGTCCTGAGAGTGTCCTCCAAAGTATTGAGTGCACGTGAGTCGCCCGACGACCGCTCAATCATGCTCTCGCTCACAGCGTCGCACTTCCACCGAGGGACATGCAGTGCTGCTCCGCTCTCACCGAGAGCTGACTTGGACTTGTACATCGCCACAGTGCCCAAGCGTGCGCACCGCTCTGCACCGTACCTCTCGTTGATATAGTCGAACACGAGCTGACGCTGTTGATCAGAGAAGTCAATATCAATATCAGGCAGGTCATCTCGGTTGATGTCGATGAACCGTTCAAAGATCAATCCGTACGGAATAGGATCGATCGTCGTGATGCCCAATGCATAACAAACGAGGCTCCCGCAACTCGACCCACGAGCTGGCCCCACAATCATCCTTGCCCTTGCGAAGTCACAAATGTCGGCCACGATGTAAAAATAGTCTTCGTAGGCCTTTTCCTCGATCAGCGCCAGCTCCCGGTACATCCGGTCGTGGTACACTTTGTCGTCCATCGGGATACCAAACTTCTTTGCACCCTCCAGGCACATCACTTCCAAGGTCTTGGGCTTCTCAGGCACCAACAATTGGGCTTGAGTCAGGGAGGCTGTTGATTGCTTTATGACAGACGAGGCGTTCAGCACCGACGAACGTAGGGTTGTAGGCATGAGCGAGGCCTTAGCCACCGCCTTTTCCCACTCATCTTGGTCGAGGATGTGTTGCGGGTAGGATTGGGTGCTGGCATTCCGGCCGCACACGACTTCGTAAAATCCACGGTCACCCTCTGTGGGGTATTTGTTATCGCTCACTGCGATCAGCGCATGTCCCAGATTCAGAGCCTTGGCGATGTACCCCTTGGAGGATGCAGGACCGAGGCCGATATAGGTGTCGTCGTGCTCAGCCACCAGATCCAAATTGGACTTGTGACCGACGATGCGCACGAACTTACCGGACTGGGCTTGCTCGTAAGTCAGCAGTGGCTGATACCGGAACTGCTGCGTGGCCAGCTCGATGAGTTGGTTGATCGGCTTCAGGCTGTCCTTGGCGATGAATGTCCAATGATCGACCGTTGGCCGCTTCTCATGGATGGAGCTGGTCACCGCCAGCTCAACCCCGAACACTGGCCGCACATCGTATTCCTTGCACAGATGGTTCCACCGCACCCAACCGAAAGCGGATGCGCGGTCGGTGATGGGGGCAGCTGGGTAGGTGCCATCTTCTTGGTGGACCTCCCTCAGTCGTTCCATCACATCATCAATCTTCCCGACAGCATTGCGGAATGAATAGCCTGTCCTGATCCTGGGCATCAGATGAACTCCTGCTTGCGCAGTTCATTGAAGCAGCGGGTGAGTGCTTTAACATCATTGCGTGCCCTGTGGGCATCTTTGAACTGTTCATTTGTCAGGTGCTCGAATAGATCGGCCAGCTTCAATCGATGGCCCTTCAGCCATTCCGTTTCTTCCACAGTGCAGATGCGGCACAGCGGCCACTTGGCCTTCTTGTCGCACCGATCCATTTCAAAGTTGACGATGTCAAGGTCGTAGCTGAGATTGTGAGCCACGATGGAGTCAGCTTCCTGCACCAAGCTAATGATGTCCTCAGCATATTCCTCGAATGGCTTCGCGTCCTTCAGATCGGCATCGGTCAGGCCGGTGATCTTGGTGATAATGGGCGGCAACTTGATGCCAGGATTGCACAGGAACTCTAGCTCCTGGATGACCTCCCCATCTTGGTCGACGATGCAGCCATAAAATTCTATGATCCGTGGCTGGTGATCTTTGCGGATCAAAGAGTTGGCTATCAGGCCAGTCGTCTCTGTATCAAAGACCAGCGTGCGTTTCATGACTTGCTCATCACATTGAGCAAAGCCTTCACGATGTGGACTTTGGTGAAGTTGGCTTCATCAATCTGCTTGGCAGGGACGACCTTGCGGTGGATCTCTTCCCCTTTGGAATTGGTGATTACAAGGGTGTACACCTCTGTTTTATCTTTGGCGATTGGGCTTTCCTCTCATCCTGTCGACTTCGGCTGCACCGTCAATCGGTAATTCGGGCTGGCCTTTTTCCAAGTCCAGCTCACGCAGCATCATTGAGTAAACGCAAGTGTCATCTAAAGAGTCTGGGTGTCCACCGTTTTCGAATTGCGCGGCGTATCTTGTTTGCTTTGCGATAATTTGAACAAACAAGCAAAACCGATTGTGGTCCTCGATCGACGAGAGCTTTAAGCCTTTCGGAAACAGGTGCACCATAATCTGACCAAAGCGTTTGTAGTTGTCGCCGTAAACCTTGTTTCGCTCTTCGTAAATATCCGCCGCAGCGTGCAACAGCTGAGGGACTCGTTGCATTTTTCTCCTCCTTGTATAGGGAATAATCCATGGATCCGTCATCATACCGAACCCACATGGCCACTGGTCGCTTCACGGCAGAATGCTCGGCGTCTGACGGAAGCAATCGCGTATGGGCTTCTCGGCCAGCCAGTTGAACAGCCGCCTGAACAGGTACGACCTGACAAGAGCGACGGCGGTGTAGATGCCAGTGACAAATACGGCACTTTCAGCGCCAACCGTCACACCCCATATGGCTGGGACAACCCAGAGTGTGACGGCCAGCGCGACGAGGAAGCCGACACATTTCGATGTGACGACCTCGACGATACTCATAGTTCGGGACTGCATCATGACTCCTTCACGAACTGAGACACAAGAGCAAGTGTGCGTTCGCTTTCCCCCATGATGAGGTTGAAGTTGTTTCTCATCGTGAACTGGGGCTGTCCTGGCCGTTCGTAGTAATCATTATTGAACAGGACTCTCCATGTATCCTCGGTGAAGAAAGACTTATGGTCCAGGTCTTGCCATGCCATGCCGCCGAGCCGGTGGGGAACGACAATGTTCAGCGTGCCGCCGCCTATCAGCACACGCTCACACTCCCCCATGACAAAAGGGATCCTGGCAGGGGTCACGTGCTCAAAGAAGTGAAGAGCGATGACGGCATGCTTTGAGCCATCTGAGTGGGGGAGTGGGTCTTTCTCTGCGTCCCAGTCTGGCAGCTGAAGAGAATCAAACCCGAAGAATGTTTTGTTCCCTGCACCAAGATTGATCCCTGGAGGCTCAACCGGAAGTATGTCTTTGAACTTTCGGTCCATCCCCTTGTTGAACAAGTCGAGACTTTTTCGCCAAGCCATATCAGTATCCTCCCGGTCGGACTTGCCAACAGGTCAAGCCATAATTCCGCCACGCCTCGACGACCTTGTCCCGGTCGTCGAGCACGAATATCACATTATCAATCACCAGGTCCTTGGAGCCAAAATGCTCCTGGAGGAGCTGTGGCTTCAGCACATCGTCCGGCCGGAAGTCACCAGTCGGTCGCATGAGCACGTCATCGATCACGATGGAGTGTTTGTCGAGCCAGTCGTACGTCATTTGTCGGAAGCCTTCGTTGCGGCCAGTCACTGCCAGCACCCTCAGCGTTTCGGGCAGCTTGCGCAGAAACCACTGCACATCCCAATACGGGTCGTCGTCCATCAGCTTAGCGTGGAACTCGTCCCACTGGCTTTGCTGGGCGTGATGCTGGCGGTGGACACAATCGCACAGCGTGCCGTCCAGGTCTACTATAACTGCGGTCATCGCACAGCCCTCCAGTTTTTGGCCATCGAACGCTCACCGACATTTTCGTCTATCATGTCTTGAACATTCATCAGTTCTGCCTCACTTGGTCCAGAAGTTTGATCAGCTCAGTGCGCTTCACTTCGTCCATGTCAAGCTCGTTCAGCCGTCCGTACAGCTCACGTGAAGCCTTGTCGGCGTCGCGCTCGATGAACAGGCTCACCCACGGATGGACCCGCAACATCTCGCTGCGCAATCCTTCGAGCACATCACGATACTCACCTTGGGTTCTGGGGGACGTGCGCTTGCGGATCATCTCCACCATAGTGCGCATGTTGGCACCCATCACGATGTTGGTGTGAATGTTGGTCGGCAGGACGCCACGAGCATCCTCCACCTTGGCTCCCGTTTTGATCAGGGTGTCGTAGGTGTCTGATATTCCCTCCATGGCCATCTCATACATGCCGTTCCTCGTCACGTCATCGCTGACAGTGGGGCCAGTTCCGTAGGTCCAGCCGTCCACGTTCAACACGCGCATGGTCTGCTGAGCGAAGCTGGCAGTCCGAGTGCGCACCAACTGGTGGGTGAATGCACGTGTCACTCCAGTGATCATGAATGTGTAGTGAACAAACTCCCACGAGCTGGGGATGGTGTTGGCCATGTACTCTAGCTCTTCGAGCTTCTTTTCCCACGACCAGCCCAGCACTTCGTTGAACCCTCCAGGCTTCATTTCCAGGCGAGTGTTCTTGGTGAAGATGAGCAACGACGCAGCGTAATTTGATTCGTCGTCCTTGTTCTGCACAGCGGATGGGCTCCGGCCTGTGTAATCGATCAAATTGACTTCCATCACCCTTCTCCTTGCTCACGGATCGCAGAAGCGATCTCTCTCGTGGATTCTGCGACATCGCCAACACTGAGGACAATCCCGATATTCGCCAACTCGTATGCGATCAATAGCAGGGAAGCAGCGACAGGGTCACCTGTTTCTTCAAGGGCAGATTGATAATCGTTTGGATTTATAGGCATTTAAAATTCCTTTCTTGGCTTCGTAGGCAGTGGCACCGTTGATCATGTTGTGGATGATGCGAACATCTTTCACCACGTCATCAAGCAACAATCCGGGACGCCATGTGGCGAACCTGCCCAGAGAATAAATGTTGAACTTTTCCGTAGCCCACAACATGAAACGTTTTCGCTCACTGTCATCGGCTGGGAGGATTTTGGCGTACTTCTGGTGGTGCACCTCGACCTCCTTGACCCTGTGGGTACGGACACCGATGCTCTCGGCGACTTCATTTATGAACGATGGCTGGTTCAGGTCAACATCCAAGTCGAATGGCTGTGGGCACTCCACCGTCAGCTGGTCGCCTGTCATGCTTATGCGTGAGGCACGGGAATCAGGATCAGGGACGTACAGGCTGAAGTAAGCATCCATCCCCAGCACCCGAGCCTTAAGGTTTGTCCCATTCACCGAATGGAAGCCGGCCTTCGTTTCCCACCCCAGCATTTTCATCAGCGAGGGCATCGGCAGAGTGGAGATGCAAGCCCCTTTGCCATTGGTCATGAAGTCGGCATCGACCTTCATCCCGAAGTCTATTGGCGCAGTGACGCAATCGGCCATGCGCTCAATCAGGTCTGGCGGAGATATGTAACGAGTGGACACCTCACCGTTCGCACTCGTGATTGAGCGCAGGGTGGAGGTGCCAGTATTTTTGTACGAGTAGCTCATCGCATCAGCCACCGGATTGCGCCACGGCTTCACAGCCTTCATCACCTGCACTTCTTTAAAGGGGATGTTCAGGGTGTCGGCCACCGCAGTGGACCTGAACCGGAGGACGGCAGAGTGGTTGTTCGGAAGATTTGGCTGAGCTTCAACCACAGACTCGCACTCCGACCGCAGCATGGACCCAGCCAGCAAGCCAGCCATGCCTGCCCCGATCACGATCACCGTCATGACTTCACCTTTTTAGCCTTGACCACCTTCCCTGTGTAAAGGCCGAGCAGTTCGCAATCGATGTCCTCACCGTTGCGGATCTTCTCCCGTGCGAAAGATTGAAGGGTCTGGGCGTGGACACCAGATTGAACGTCAACCGCATGGCCTTCTTCTATAAGGCCCTCTGCCACCGACACAGCCTCGTTGTGCTGGCTGCGACCGAACGTCAACTTCACATCAGTCTTGATCAGCCCTTCAGCCTCGTTGGCCTCAAGCCAGTCCATGGCCAGCTTGCGCTTCTCAGGATCCTTGGGCAGTGAGCCTGACACAAAATCGGACAGCTTCACTTCCCAGCCTTCGTGGGTAAAATGGTCGCTCTGTATTTCTGCCATCAAGTCGGGCAGTCGGCCAGTGCGCATGATCTGAAGAGAAGCCTTCGCCGCCTTCAGATCATCTTCCATCGTTGAGATTGCTTCTTCCATCCCGATCATGTCTTGGATAGAATTGCGTAATTGAGCTAGGGCATCTGGGGATGCCGAAACATCCCCAACTGTGCCAACGTCAAAGTCGTCGACATGCTTTGCCATCACATCGCCTCCTCAGCTGAAGAGGTCGAAGAACCTGCGCTGTCCATCGATGCAACATCACCCTTGGCATCACCCTTTTGGAGCGACAGCAAGAATGACTCGGCCTCGGCTTTGATGTCTTTCCAATCAAAGCCTTCCTCGCCCAACTCAGGCAGCGTGACGCCACGGTCAACTTTCCAGCCAGCCCACTCACCTTCGCCGTTTGATTCTTCAGCGGTGGTCAGGTGGTAGCAACGGTAGAAAAGAGGCGGCACAAAATAGGTGCCATCCGCACGTTGCAGTTTCTCACCAGTGGCAAGTGTCAACCACTTGCGTGCCTTCTTAAGCTGAGTGGACGCCATCGGCAAGAAACATTTCCGGCCGTCAGCTGTCAGGTTCAACCCGAAGAACTGAGCAGTTTCCGCGATCAGGTTGCCATTGGCAAGGATCGGCTGTTTCTTCTCGTTGCGGGTTGTTTGATCCATGATCGCAGGATCGTGGTGAATGTTGACCAAGCCTTGGCCGCTGGCACGTGGTGCCCATTCAAGATAATCCTTGCGGTAATAAACAGGCAAGAATAAAACGCCATCTTCGTACAGCTCACCAGTGCCAACGTCACAGATGGAACCGATCTGGGCACCTTCAATGAATTCAGCTTTCTTTTTGGAGATCTGCGGCGACAAGGCCTGAAGGATCGTGAGTCGCGGAACTAAGAGGTCACTGGCACCAACGTTCTCAAGTCCTGCTCCGGCGTGTGCTCCGAAGTCGTCAGCAGCGGCAATCGCGGTTGACTCTTTCTTCTTTAGTGCTTTGGCCATTTTTGGCCTCCTTTGTCTTCCCCATAAAAACGGACAATCCGCAAGGTTTATCGGTGGGGATCCGATGATTGGATTATGCGCCGTTTTTATGAAAAACAAAACCTTTTTCTGCTGGCAGAATAATAAAGTTCGTAAGTCCTTGTTTTCTTTGTAAATCTTTTTTAATAAAAACACTTTTCTTTTCCGTTTGGATGGCGCATACTATTCTTGCAATTGAGGAGCGAGTCCTCACCAACCCGAGCTTAAGGAGCTTAGCCATGTTAAAAGTTTTTCAGATCGTTCTCACCGATTCCCAAATCGACGAAGTCAATAACAACCAGGACGCAATGCCTGCTTTCTATTCCCGCTACCTGAAGACCACATTCAGCCCGAAGGCCGATGACGTGAACACCGCCGTCGAAGCTGGCGACTACCAGCACGTTGCTGACGTATCAGTTGACGATCTTGAAACTGGCTTCGCTGTCATGAACCGCTGGAACGAAGTTGACGAGAAATTGGTTCGTCGCCTTGCACCTCTTCACTCCATGAGCGTTGGCGACATCGTCGAGAAAGCTGATGGCACCCGCCACGTAGTTGCCGCCTTCGGATTTGAGCAAATCTGATACACCCCACATCGCGGTCAACCCGCCCATCCCCGGAGCCGAAAGGTGGCCGGGGATTTTGGGTAGGGGATGTCCCCTGCCAATTTTGAAACCAACTATGGAGAGATAAAATGTCACACGAAGTAGAAACAATGGCTTATGCAAATCAGGTTCCTTGGCACGGTCTTGGTGCTCGTGTTGATCAGGACGTCAGCATCGAAGAGATGCTTGAGGCTGCTGGCCTCAACTGGCACCTGGACAAACTGCCGCTGGTCGCACAACTGCCGGACGGCGGTGAGCTGCCGATCGACGATAAGTTCGCTCTGACCCGCAACACCGACAACAAGGTCATGAGCGTCTGCTCCAAGGCTTGGACGCCATTCCAGCCGGAGGAAACAATCGGCTTCATGCGCGAGTATGTTGAAGCTGGTGGGGCCAAGTTGGAGACTGCTGGCTCGTTGCGCGGTGGCCGCACAGTATGGGGTCTCGCAAAACTGGACCACACGTTCTCGGTCAGCAAGGGTGATGACGTGGATGGCTATCTGCTGATCACCTCCCCGATGGAAGTCGGCCGGTCCACTCAAATCCGCACCACCACGGTGCGCGTTGTTTGCGCGAACACGCTGGCGATGGCTGAAGGGTCATCCGACTTGAACTACACTCAGAATCATCTGACGGAATTCGACGTCGTAGCTGCCAAAGAAAAGGTCGGCGAGGCGCACGAGCATCTGGTGCAGGCTGAGAAGCGTTTCAAAACGATCGCCAAAATGAAGATCGACATTGAGACTGCAGTCCGTGAAGTGATCGTCCCGACGATCATGCCCAAGGTTGCTGAGAGCGAGGCCTACGCTGACATAATGTTGCCGGAAGCCCAGCCCAAGGTGCTGAGTCAGATCATCGACTCAATCAACAATGCTCCTGGTGCAACACCAGGAACTGGTTGGGGTGTTCTGAATGGCGTCACCCACTGGGGTGATCATGTCGCCGGCAACAGCGCTGCCAGCCGCATGAATCGTGCCTGGAACGCCGACATCGCCCGCAACAAGGTTGATGTTGAAGCCAAGCTGTTTGAGATGGCAGCCTAGCAATCGAGGAGGGGCTGAAATGCCCCTCCTTATTTTTTCTGAAAAACACTTTTCTTTTCATCATTTATGGCGTTTAATACCATTCTCGGGCTTCGCGACCCACCAATCAGGAGAAGCACAGTGACAAATTCAGACCGCAACGACACCATCGAATTAATCCACAACATCCACAAAGATGCTCGTGGGTTCCGTCCCTGCATCGACTTCACCAACTGGACCCAGGAAGCTCTGGACAAGTTCAGCATGGAGCTGGTCGACGAAGCTGCCTGCGAGATCGAGAGCGAGAAGCTCCGTGAGCGCGAGGCTTGGGCCCAGTTCAAGAAGAACATCAACGAAACATCCGAACGTCTGGGCATGTCGTTTTCCGACACCCTGCGTTTCGACATGCAGTCTCACGATTGTGAAGGCGAGCCGGAGAAGTATTGCTTCGACCGTGGCCTCGGCTTCTTCCGTAAAGACGAACTCATCAACCTGCTGGAGGGTTAATCCAGCGCAATGGGCACAAGCCCACCAACCAAGGAGAACTATCGTGGATTATTCAAAACTGACTCTGAAGCAACTCGCCGCCGAATACAACCAACTCGCAGCTGAGGTCGAGAAACAGACTGGTGACATCATCCCGACCGTCAACAAATTTTCCAACCGGGACGCTGGCATTCGCCGGACCACCGAGCTGGCTGCCCAACTCCCCAAGGAGAAGAAAAAAGGTAGCCGTGGCCGACCCTCGGCCTACTCTGGCCACAAGTTGTACCCTCTGTGCGACACAAATCCGCGCTATCCAGGGTCGCATGGCTACCACGCCATCAAGATCATCATGGACAATCCAGGCATCACATACGAGGATTATATGGCTGCTGGTGGCCTTAGCAACGGTTTGCGCTACGATCTGGCCCACGAGTTTGTCCGGACTGAGCCGAATTCGGCGAGAAGTTAAGTCCTTGTTTTCACACAATACTGAGGTTCCGAGTTCGTAATATTCTAGTATTTCAAGACTCTCAGGGAATTAAGAAGAAGAAAGTAATACTGAATAGTTTCCGAAACTAAAGACCAATTCCGAACTCGGAACCACTGGAGAAAAAACATGTTGATGACGATCGAAGGCGACAAAGCCACCCTCCATACCCGGATGACACCGAAAATCATGATGGTGTTGCCGAGGCTGGAGGGACGCCGAAAATGGCTCAAAGGTGGTGGGCTCAGGCTCGAGGCTACCGCCCACAATGTTGAAGTGCTCAAAGACAGTAGGATCGACCTTGAGGTGAGCAACCCTGCAGATGAGCAGGGAGAGCTCTTTGACTCCACCGCAGGGTTTGCACCATACGAGATGAAGACCACGCCCTACGCCCACCAAACCGAGGCTCTGGCACATTGCACCTCCCAGAAGAACTTCGCTCTGTTCATGGAGCAGGGAACTGGCAAGACGAAGGTGGCAATCGACCGTGCTGGAGGCTTGTTCGCCGAGGGCAGGATAACTGGCGTGTTGGTGGTCGCACCGAAGGGTGTCCACCGTCAATGGGTGGATTCCCAGCTGCCAACCCACAGCGGCACAGAATTCACTGCCGCAACGTGGCCCCTGAAGGAGCTCCCCAAGGAGTTGCACCCTGGATCGGGGCTGAAGTGGTTGTCTGTCAATATTGACGGGATCAAGACCCTTAAGGGTGAGCTGATGTGCGCACAATTCATTGAAGCCCACAAGGGCAGGGTGATGATGATCGTAGATGAAAGCCACACAATCAAGAACGCCAAGTCCAAGCGCTGGAAAGCTTCCAACGAGTTGGGCCGCTGTTGCTCTCATCGGATGGCCCTGACCGGAACACCAATCGCCAAGGATCTGACTGAGGAGTGGGCCCAGTTCAAATGGCTCGACGAGAAGATCATCGGCATCCGGTACATTACCGCCTTCCGCAACGAGTATTGCATCATGGGAGGCTTCGAAGGCCGAGCCATCGTTGGGCACAAGAATGTGGAGCGTCTCCAGGACAAGGTTGGCCCCTATTCATTCCGAGCCACCAAGGACGACATTGGTATCTTGCCCAAGGCATACGACAAGTGGAAGTTCGACCTCTCGGCTGAGCAGAAGAAAATGATGAAGTCCATGAAGAAGGAGCTCATCGCTCTCATCGACAACGGTGAGATCTCCACTGCCCAGAACGCTGCGGTGGCCATCATGCGGATCCAACAGATAGCCAACGGCTTTTTGATGGACGATGACAAGAACATCAACCGCCTGTTTCCGGCCGGAAAGAACCCACGCATCATCGCACTGAAAGAATGCCTGGAGGCTACAGAAGGGAAGGTTGTGATTTGGGCAAGGTTCATCGAGGACATAAATCAGATCAAGGCTCTTCTGGGTGACGAGTGTGTCACGTATTATGGTGCCACCTCGGACAAAGACAGGACAGCTGCGATTGAGTCTTTCCTTTCTGAGGAACCAGACAGCCCCAAATATTTCGTCAGCAACCCTGCCGCTGGTGGGGTCGGGCTGAACCTGCAGGGCCAGTGCCGCCGAGCGATCTATTATTCCAACTCGGACAACTCGATAGAGCGTTGGCAATCCGAAGACCGCATCCACCGTATCGGCGTCACAGGCGGTGTCGTTTACACCGACATCGTGGCAGTCGGTTCAACTGATGCAAAAATACTCAACAATCTGCGTGCCAAAAAAGCAGTCAGCGCAATGGCACTCGGCGATATCAGAAGCTGGCTAGAGGAAGAAGAATGGTGACTCTTACGAAATCCGAACAAGTGCTTTACGACTACATCAGCAGCAGCCGCAAGGATGTTCCGATCGCTGACTTGGTAAAGCTGTGTTACGAAGGAAGACCGAAGCCCAAGCACCCGAAGGGATCGGTGTCTGCGATGATGCGGACATTGATGCTCAAGGCCGAGCTCATCGGTCTCCCACAGGTGTCCCGTACATCGAGACTAGGCGCGGGTGCGCCCGCAACCTATGGCATTGAGCGATGATGTCGATTTACAACAGGCTTACAAGGAGATTCAGAAAATGGCTACACCACCAAAGGAAATGGTCGAAAAGCTAATTCGCGAAGCGTGCTTTTTATTGACAGATCCAGACAGCACAAAAAGGCAGCGTGCATTGTCACGCTGGTATTTAAACCAGCAGCGAACTGGTAAACCGCAGATCCAGTTGGGCAGCGAAGTTGTTGAAATACTCCGTCGATAGCCGCTCGGCCAGCAAGGCGTTAGGCGTGTTCGTCTATGCGCACTGTATGGACGCGTATGCTAATAAGAAAGGGCAAATCTGACATGATTGACACAAGAAGATACTCCCCACTCATAGAGCAGCTTGGGAAGCTCATACAAGACTCAGGCCGATGCAAAAACGACATTGCCGAAGGCGCAGGAGTGTCAAACGGCACTCTAAGTGCATGGTTCTATCGTCACAACCCATCGTTACAAAATTTTGAGTCTGTGTTAACCGAACTGGGATATACATTAAGAATTGAAAAATGGAAACGATAGTTCTCTGTCTGGCCCTTAATATCTATTTCGAGGCACGAAACCAACCTATTGAGGGTCAGGTAGCTGTAGCGCAAGTTGTAATCAACAGAGTTCTGGATGACCGATACCCCAACCACTCTTGTGGCGTTGTCACTCAAGGTCCAACGCACTCAAAAGGTGGGCTGCCCATTCGTCACATGTGCCAATTTTCATGGTACTGTGACGGACAGCCAGACGTTCCAGACGACAAGGATGCGTTTCGCTGGGCCATGCATATTGCTGGAGAAGTAGCCAGTGATCGCCTAGACGACCCGACCTTTGGAGCTACACACTATCACTCAACTTTCGTAACACCCAAGTGGTCGTTAGTCGCTACCAAAACGGTTATAATTGGCGA
>TARA_R110002110_G_scaffold415222_1_pt1 | contig 30331 bp, 28 predicted proteins | sample TARA_R110002110 | Tara Oceans TARA_R110002110 (sample SAMEA4397330) | marine metagenome | biome: Polar Biome; feature: [SRF] surface water layer (ENVO:00010504); material: water (ENVO:00002006), including particulate matter (ENVO:01000060) such as... | depth 5 m | reverse complement strand
CATAAAGCAGAGATACATAAAGCAGAGATACATAAAGCAGAGATACACCAACATGCATTCTTGAAAGAGGTAACAGTAGAGACGCTGAAAGCAGACATACCCGGCAGATCGGAAACGGATGAAGTTAATGGTATCCACGAACAAGCTGTTGAGGATGAATTTATAAAAACTGCCAGTGCGCTAGGTAGGGGTTCATGGGTAGACTTTATGGATAGAGAAGCACCTAATCGCCGCTGCAAAGTAGCAGGCATTATTTCACCTCCTGGCAAATACATTTTTGTTAATCGCCAGGGCGCAAAAGTAGTCGAACTGAACCGAAATGCTGTTGCTGGTGGTATAAAGGATGAAAGTCTAGTGGTGGTGGAGAGTGTTCGAATGTTTGATCGTGCTCTTGAGCAAGTGATACGTGGTATTCGAACTAATAGACAGGTTCATTGACCGGTTTGATGGGTTTGTCGTCAGAGGGCTTTCTTAAGCCCTCTTTTTTATAATTATCTGGCCATCAACAATAGATTGTATGGCCTGTTAAGCCATCAGTTTTACTGACACAAGTCTTGCGTAAATTTTTAATTAATCACACACTCTGGATATATCTGGTTTCCAGAGTCGTTGTTCCCAAGGTTTAACTTTCAGGAATGTGTGAATGATTGACGCGCAAGGCTGGCTATTCAATGCCTGTAGGGTGCCTTCTCCCAATTTTAACCATCGCCCGGATTCCGCTGAAATTTCCTTGTTGGTTATCCACAATATCAGTTTGCCGCCAAAACAGTTTGGCGGTTCTTATATCTGTGATTTTTTTACCAATTGTTTGGATGCGCATTCTCATCCCTATTTTGAGGAAATTGCCGACCTTCGGGTCTCCTCGCATTTGTTGATAGATCGTGAAGGAAGCATAACCCAATTTGTGGCTTTTGATGACCGCGCCTGGCATGCGGGACAATCATGTTTTGAAGGTGTCGATAATTGTAATGATTGCGCCATTGGTATTGAGTTGGAGGGCGCAGATGATATCCCCTATACCGATGAGCAATATCAGACGTTAGTTGATGTAACTCAGATATTAATGGCGCATTATCCTACAATAACAAGGCAGCGTATTGTTGGGCATAGTGATATAGCCGCAGGTCGAAAGACGGATCCTGGGCCAGCTTTTGACTGGCACCGCTATTTTTTGGCCCTTGGCATATGAGTGGAGTTAGAGATGGAATTTATTGTTATTGTTATAGGCGTTTTGCTTCTTCGCCGGATGGGCACACTATCAGGACTGCAGCAAGATGATTGGTACAGAAGCTGGGTCGCTAGGCTGGCAAGTTTTCGGTGGCTGAAATCTAGGCCCCATATTCGGTTGCCCTTCACCCTTTTTACACCTGTTTTACTGTTGTTGTTGTTGGTGGTGCTATTGGGCGGCGCCTGGTTTGGTATACCTCTACTATTCGTTAGTTTTTTAGTCTTCCTGTATTCCTTGGGGCGAGAAAATCTGACAGAGCAGATTGAAGGCTACCGGGATGATTTGACGCGAGATGATTTACAGGCCGCCTACCATGCGGCGGCTGAGTTTAACCCTGCTAAGAAGGAAGGCTCTGCCGAGAATTGGGAGGAGCTTCATCAGGAGGTGCTGTGTGCTGTGTCATACCGTTATTTTGAGCGATATTTTGCGGTGATCTTCTGGTTTGTGCTTGCTGGTGCTCCCGGTGCATTGCTCTATCGCTTATTGGTCTTACATGCAGAGATGCCTCTGGAAGAGCCGGAGACGGACACGGAGCGCGAGACAGGCACTGTTAAACGTTGGCTGTATTTTATGGAATGGTTACCCGTGAGATTAGTGGGGTTGTTATTTGCTTTTGTGGGTAACTTTACGGCTTGTCTTGAGAGTTGGAGGAGTTCCTTTCTGGATGGTTCTGCCAGCACTTTGCAAGTGATGGGGGGCTATGTGGCTGCAGCGCTTCAGCCTGGCCTAAAGGCATCGGAGAGCGCGACTGAAGGTGCGACGGAAAGAGAAGCTGAAATAACAGAAATGGAAGCTTTGTTATCTCGAGTGTTGATCTTTTTGCTGTGTATGGTGGCCTTTTGGGTCATGCTGATTTAGCCATATCCTTTTCTCATGTAAAAACTATAAGCATTAGTCGTTATGCCAGCGAAATAGGGCTCCTGCCAGTGTGATAAAGACAGCGGTCATTAAAGCTAAAATGACGAGTTGGGGTGCTATATCATTTAAACTGGCTCCTTCCAGCATGACATTTCGTGCGGCCTTTACGAGGTGTGTCAGGGGTAGTATTAGGGAAACATCCTGCAACCATTGAGGCGCATCATCTAGAGAAAACCATAGCTCAGACAATAGCAACATGGGAAAGCTGATGAGGTTCAATAGACCGTTAGCCAGCTCTTCGCTGGACGTCCGTGCAGCCATGAGTAGCGATATACTGATAATGGCTAAATTGCCGACAATGGCAATAAGTAGTAACAGCAGGTAGCTGCCAATCATCATAAAATCAATAAACAGGTTGCAGATAAAGAAGACTAGGGTAGTGACAGTCAGCATAATGGTTAAGCGAGACAGTGCTTGAGAAAGCAGGAATTGCCATGCGGTCAAAGGGGTCGCCTGTAGTCTTTTTAGTACCCCATTTTTGCGATAGCGAACAATAACGTAGCCAATTCCCCACAGGCCACTAAACATCATGTTCATAGCTAAAATACCTGGAATTACCCAATCGATATAGCGTATTTGATGGCCTTTAGTTTCTTCCCGTTGCCAGCGAGGCCTGTTGTTATAGGGTGGCGCTTGCCCTTGTGCTAGTGGTTCCATTATCAACAGTTTTTCTAGTAATCGTCCTTTTGCCGATTCAGTGTTTACCCAGTAGCGCGCTGGGTCTTCAGTAGAAATCAAGATATCTAACTGGTGAAATTGTACCCGACGAATCGCATCTTCCAGGTTGTTGTATTCTATGATTTGAATGGTGGGCTCGTTAGAAAAAACATGTAATAGTTTTGTCCTTTCTAGAGATGGCGTAACGTTTGTGGCGGGCTCTGGAGAAAAATGCCCTGCCCGAAAAATTTCCTGGCCTTCGGAAGAAAATGCCAAGGCCAATATAATGACAATAAAAGGGGTCGCTATAAAGGACCAAAACAATGATCCTTTATCTCGGTAATACTCACGGTTGCGTGCCATCCACAGGGCATAAATTTGTTTCATCGTGCCTGTTTACTCCCTGAAGTGGTGGCCGGTTAATTTCAAAAATAAATCATCAAGAGATGGGTTTCTAACCTGAAGAGAGCGTAGGTTTACATTGAGAGATACCAGCTCTGATAGGGTTTTTTCAACAGAACTGGTGGCTATCGCGACACAGTCTTCCCGTTGCTCAACCGGACTGGAAATCATACTGGGGCTGTCAGGGGAAAAATCGTAATGAAAGTCCTGCTGATTCAGGCAGACGTAACTGTGAGCGAAATGTTGTTGTAATAAAGCCTTGGGGGAGCCGTCAGCAATGATTTTGCCTTTGTCCATAATCACTAATTGGTCGCATAATAATTCAGCTTCCTCCATGTAATGTGTGGTGAGCAAAACCGTTTTTCCCCTCTGCTTAATACTGCGGATTAGCGACCAGAAGTTGCGTCGCGCTTGTGGATCCAGGCCTGTCGTGGGTTCATCTAGAAACAATATTTCGGGGTCGTTGATCAGGGCAACGGCCAGTAGCAGCCGCTGACGCTGTCCGCCAGAAAGTCTGGTGGCGTAAGTGTCCAAAAAATCTTCAAGTTGGCACAGTTCGATGAGATCGTCGATAGGCTGGCTAAAGGGATAGAGTTGGGCAAATAGTTCTAACACTTCTCGTGTTTTCAGGTAATCCATTAGTGCGGTGGATTGAAATTGAATCCCTGTTTGTTTCGAAAACTCATGATCTCGGGGCTTACCTTTATAGAGAATATTTCCAGAAGTGGGCTTTTTTATGCCCTCAATGATTTCAATCGCCGTGGTTTTACCCGCACCATTTGGACCCAGAAGACCAAAGCATGAGCCTTGGGGAATGGCAAATGAAATATCATCGACGGCTTTCAATGAGCGAAATGATTTTGTCAGGTTGAGTACTTCGAGAATAGCTTTCATATGGTGAGCAAGTGTATAGCATCCGCCGGAATATCTGTTAGGGTATCAAGCTATTTGGTTGAGAATTATGCAAGTGCGGTGAACCTGTTTTGATGGCACATCAAAGATGGTATGCCAACCCAAAAAAACGGAAATTTTATATGACAGGACCACTATGACACCGCAACAAGGCACAGTTAGTTGGGGTGAGGCGCTGCGTGTTTATTCTCGTCCTCAAGTGATCACAATGTTGTTTTTGGGTTTCGCTGCCGGATTGCCGCTGCTGCTGGTATTTTCAACCCTGACAGCTTGGTTGCGTGATATGGAGATCAGTCGAAGTACCATAGGATTTTTTGGTTGGGTGGGAATGACCTACTCCATTAAAGTCTTTTGGGCGCCGGTTGTTGATCGTATCAAGCTACCTGTAGTGACACGAATGTTAGGTCAGCGTCGCAGCTGGATATTATTGGGTCAACTGGGCGTAATTTTGGGCTTGGTGGCGATGGTGTTAACCGACCCAGAGGTGTCTTTGTACAGTATTGCAATATGTGCGGTATTGGTTGCTTTTTCTTCTTCTACTCAAGATATTGCTATTGATGCTTTTCGTATTGAATCGGCAGTAGATGAGTATCAGGGCGCCATGTCGGCGAGTTATATCCTTGGCTACCGTTTAGCGATGTTGGTGGCTGGTGCGGGTGCCTTTTATATAGCAGACTGGTCGAGTTGGGAAACGGCTTATCTTTTCATGGCGGCGCTCATGCTGGTGGGTATTGTTACGGTGTTGCTGGTGTCAGAGCCGGAGCATCAGGTGCCACCTCTTGCCGCCAAGGTTGAGGCAGGATTAAAGCATTGTTTACATGCGGATCAACCTGGGTTGTGGCATCGGTTGGAGGCCTGGTTTGTGGGTGCGGTTATGGCTCCCTTTGTGGAGTTTTTTCAGCGAAATGGTGCTTGGGCTTTAATGATTTTGGTGTTTATTGGCCTGTTTCGGCTCAGTGATATCACCATGGGAATTATGGCCAACCCGTTCTATCTTGATCTTGGTTTCAGTAAAACGGACATCGCAAGTGTAGGAAAAGTCTTTGGTTTCTTTATGACCTTGGTGGGCTCATTTTTGGGCGGCTTGTTAGTTGTGCGCTATGGTATTTATCGGCCATTGTTGGTGGGCGCTGTTATGGTGGCATTGACTAATTTGTTATTTGTTCAGTTGGCAAATGTGGGCGCAGATCTCAGTTGGCTAGCGGTGGCGATCAGTGGTGACAATCTTAGTGGTGGTTTTGCAAATACGGTCTTTGTGGCTTATCTGTCTAGCATGACAAACCGAGCCTATACCGCCACGCAGTACGCATTGTTTAGCTCTATAATGACCCTGCCGGGTAAGTTCTTCAGCGGTTTTTCGGGTGTCATTGTAGATGCCAGCAGTTACCAGGTATTTTTTGTTTATGCCGCATTGATGGGGTTGCCAGCTGTTTGGATGGCATGGTTTCTTTGGCGAAGGGACAGAAGAGAGGCTACGGTTGCCAGCTAAATTTCGACAGACTAACTTTTCCTTGAATCACAATGATATCTTCTGATTCAAGGTGCTGCTTTTGTTGCTGAAAAGCTTCAGTCTCTTCTGGAAAAGCTATCTGGCCATTAGCTTTTAAAACACGATGCCAGGGTAGCGTAGTGTCTTTTGGCAACTGGCTGAGAACTCGGCCAACGAGCCTAGCTCCGTTGGGCAGTTGAGCATATTCGGCTACTTTTCCATAGCTGCTAATATGGCCAAAAGGAATGGCTTTGAGGACGCTATAAATGCGCTCTTTTTCATTGGGCTTCATAGTGCATCATCATAATGTTGTGAGACGATCAGCGTCTAGCACGTTTGTGGTTAGCTTGAATTTATGTTGTTTGATCAGACGTTTGATTATTTGAACTTCAAGAAATTGCCCCCATATAATCTTTGTTACCCGTGCGGAGTTTGTCTTTGAGATATCTGTTACTAGTTTTTATTGCTATGCCCATTGTTGAAATGTGGCTATTAATCACGGTCGGTCGTGAAATTGGCGCATGGCCAACCATTGGTTTAGTACTGTTGACGGCAGCTGTGGGGTTCTCGCTTCTGCGCCAGCAGGGGTTTGCTATGCTGTTTCGTGTTCGTCAAAAAATAGATGCCGGAGAGTTGCCCGCTGTTGAAATGGTTGAGGCAATAATCCTTGCTGTTTGTGGCGTATTGTTGGTGACACCTGGATTTGTGACCGACGTGGTTGGTTTTGCTGGTTTGATGCCAAGCCTGAGGCGTGCTGTTGTATCTAAGATGGTATCGAAAGTGAATGTTGCGAGTTACGGCGAAGAAGCAATTCATCATCACCATAAGCCATCGGATGGAGGCCAATCTACTTCAAATAGTAGTGACAGTGAAATATTGGAAGGTGAATATTGGCGAGAAGATGAAGAAGGTTCAGGAAGGCAATAATCAATATTTACCCTATATGAGTAAATATTTATTATTCACCCTTGAAATAGATAGAAGTGCCACAAGATAGAGGCACACGTGAGCTTTAATCAGTTTTATTGATTTCTTTATAATTTGAGCCCTGTTGAACGTGGTTGGGTTGAATTAAGTAGGGTTGAGCTTGGTCCTGCCGTATTTAACAGAGTTGAACATAACCGTTGGAGAAAAACGTAATGAAAATTCGTCCCCTACACGACCGTGTTGTCGTTCGTCGCAAGGAAGAAGAAGAAAAAACTGCAGGCGGAATATTGCTGCCTGGTTCTGCTAAGGAGAAGCCCAATGAGGGTGAAGTGGTTGCCGTGGGTACAGGTCGTATTTTAGAGAATGGTGATGTGCGTCCGGTAGATGTCAACGTAGGTGATACCGTTGTCTTTGGTAAATATGCCGGCAGCGACACCATTGAAGTTGATGGTGAGGAATTGGTTATTCTCAGTGAAAGTGATATCAAGGCCGTTGTTACAGCCTGATATTGATGTAGCCCATTTCACTTTAGGTGGAACGCAAGTTTTACAACGAATTGTTTGAGGAAGGTAAATCACATGTCTGATAAAGATGTCAAATTTGGCGATAATGCCCGCAACCCGATGCTGAGAGGCGTGAATGTGCTGGCTGATGCGGTAAAGGTAACGTTGGGGCCAAAGGGCCGAAATGTTATATTGGAAAGATCTTTTGGTTCGCCCACTGTCACTAAAGATGGTGTGTCTGTAGCAAAAGAAATCGAGCTCAAAGATAAGTTCGAAAATATGGGCGCTCAGATGGTTAAAGAGGTTGCATCCAAAGCTTCTGATGAAGCCGGTGATGGCACTACGACCGCTACCGTGCTGGCTCAGTCGATTGTTAATGAAGGCCTGAAGTCAGTAGCTGCCGGCATGAATCCTATGGATCTAAAACGTGGTATTGATAAGGCTGTTACTGCAGCTGTGGCAGAAATTGCTGCCATGGCCAAGCCTTGCTCTGATACCAAAGAAATTGCTCAGGTGGGCACTATTTCTGCCAATAGTGATGCCCACGTGGGAGATATTATTGCTGAAGCGATGAAGAAAGTTGGTAAAGAAGGTGTGATCACCGTTGAAGATGGTTCTGGTTTGGAGAATGAGTTAGATATCGTTGAGGGCATGCAGTTTGACCGTGGCTACCTCTCTCCTTACTTTATCAATAATCAGGAAAGCATGAGCGTTGAGCATGAGGCACCGTTTATCTTGCTTTACGATAAGAAAATTTCCAATATCCGCGATTTGCTGCCGCTGCTCGAAAGTGTTGCTAAAGCGGGTCGTCCGCTGATGATCATTGCCGAAGATGTTGAAGGTGAAGCATTGGCGACGCTGGTTGTTAACAACCTACGTGGCATTGTCAAAGTGGCGGCGTGTAAAGCTCCAGGCTTTGGTGATCGTCGTAAAGCCATGTTGGAAGACATTGCTGTTCTGACTGGCGGTACGGTTATTTCTGAAGAAGTGGGTATGGACCTAGAGTCTGCGACATTGGAGCATTTGGGTACAGCTAAGCGTATTAGTATGACCAAAGAAAATACCACTATCGTCGATGGCGCTGGTGAGCATGCTGCTATTGAAGCGCGAGTTAATCAAATTCGCTCTCAAGTTGAAGACACCTCATCTGATTACGACCGTGAAAAATTGCAAGAGCGCGTGGCTAAATTAGCCGGTGGTGTTGCTGTAATCAAAGTGGGTGCTGCCACTGAAGTGGAAATGAAAGAGAAGAAAGCCCGTGTTGATGATGCGCTACATGCTACTCGTGCAGCTGTTGAAGAGGGCGTTGTTCCTGGTGGTGGTGTTGCTCTGATTCGAGCTCTTCAGGCAATCGAGGGCCTAACGGGCGATAATGATGACCAAACAGTGGGCATTAATTTGGCGCGTCGTGCAATGGAATCTCCTCTCCGTCAAATTGTTATGAATGCTGGGGAAGAAGGCTCGGTAGTCGTCGACAAAGTGAAAGCTGGTACAGGCAACTTTGGTTACAACGCCGGTACGGGTGAATATGGTGACATGATTGCTATGGGTATCTTGGACCCAGCGAAGGTAACTCGGACGGCACTGCAAGCTGCGGGTTCTATTGCAGGCTTGATGATTACCACTGAGGCTATGGTAGCCGATGCCCCGTCTGAAAATGGCGGCGGCATGCCTGATATGGGTGGTATGGGTGGTATGGGTGGTATGGGCGGCATGATGTAGTCCTGCCATTCTAAGAATAATAAAAAGCCCCGAAATTCGGGGCTTTTTATTTAGTGCCAGTTTGTGACAGAATTGCCAACCAACAGGTGGGGTATATAACCCTTTATTTTCAAGGGTTATATGATGTTCTTCCCTGAAGGCATCACACATAACAAAAGATTGTTTTATTAACATAAAAATAACATCCCACTGCTAACTGGAGATACACATGGAATTTATTAACTTCCTCGTTCGTTGGGGGCATTTGCTGTTCGGTATTACTTGGATTGGCATGCTCTATTATTTTAACTTTGTTCAGGGTGGCTATTTTAAACAAGCAACACCTGAAGGTTTGGCTGATGCAAAAGCTAAACTGGCACCTAATGCTCTCTGGTGGTTCCGCTGGGGTGCTATGTTCACCTTTATATCCGGTGTTGTATTGTTGGGTGGACTTTCCCATAACCATCAATTCAATAACTCTATCGTGATTGGTGCGACCATGGGTACTTTGATGTTCCTGAATGTTTGGTTGGTGATTTGGCCAGCTCAGCAGGTTGCTCTTGGTATGAAAGAGGGCGATGGCCCGGCAAATGGCGCGAAGGCATTGCTGGCTTCGAGAACTAACACTTTGTTTTCTGCTCCCATGGCGTTTGGCATGCTAGCAAGTCCGCATGCTTCACAATGGGGTGGCAGTGGTTATGGCACGGGTGTTGGCGGCACAGATTTGATTATTTGTTTGGCGATTATTGCCGCACTGCAAATTAATGCCTTAGTCGGTAAGCAAGGCCCAATGGCTTCAGTGAAAGGCGTGATACATGCTAGTCTCGCTTTAACTGTAGTATTGTTTGGTGTTCTTTATTACGTATGATGGCTATACAGCTTTAAAAAAACCGGCCTAATGGCCGGTTTTTTTATGTCTATGGCGTATAATAGTTTGCTTGTTTTTGTGGATTTAAAATGATCTTTCTGTCTAGGATGCTCTTGTTCGTCACGAGTATCCTATTTGTTGATGCAACAACGTAAGTTGACCCAAAAGGTACGATAAACCATGACCGATAAGGATTATAGCAGGCTCGACCCGATAGTGCCTGAGAGTGATGAGCGGATTGGCCGAGGCAAGCCGGCTGCATCTCGCCCATCAAAATCGAGGGGAGTACCTGAAAATCCTCGGCCCTCTAAAGAAAGCGGGGGTGGTTTGTGGAAGCTGTTGGTATTGATCTTGATGATGGGTCTGGGAGGGCTTGGGTACTTTTTTGTGCAACAGACCGAACAGCTTGCTCAATTACAGAGTCGTTTTGATAATTTGGAAGACAAAATTGTTTCCACGGATGAGTCTCTTAATCAGTCTGGTGCCTCGTTAAGTATTAAGCTGAAGGACCAAGAGATTGAGCTAGATAAACATTGGGCTGAAATTAAAAAACTTTGGGGCGTGTCCTACGATCGCAATCGCACCAATATTGAAGCGCAGAAAAACACTCTGGAAACTCAAAGTAAAACTTTAAAAGGCTTGCAGGCTTCAATGACGGCACGAAAGAAAGAAATCACTGACTTAAAAAGTGCGCAGGATAAGACTGGCAAGTCATTGGAGGCGGTGGTCAATGCCTCGTTAGCGGCAAAATTAGAAACCAATGATTTGGTAGGTCAATCACAAAAAGTGGCAGATAAAATCAACAGTTTTGAAAAAAACTTAGCAATGTTAAAACAGAATTTGAATGCCCGCGTTGCTGATAATGAGGAGGCAATTGCTGCTATTGATGCCTATCGTCTCCAAGTCAACCGAGATATTCAGCAAATGAAGCAACAGCTGAGGTCTCTTCCTGTTAGCTCACAACAGGCACCTTGACGCAACAGCGTCTTAACGTTTAGCCCATTGTCCTTCTTCGGAGAGAAATTGACATGACTGTAATTCGACAAGATGACTTGATAGATAGCGTTGCTGACGCACTACAATTCATTTCCTACTACCACCCATTGGACTTTATTCAAGCGGTACATCAGGCCTATGAGCGTGAAGAATCTCAAGCTGCAAAAGATGCCATGGCTCAAATATTGATTAACTCTCGGATGTGCGCCACGGGGCACCGTCCACTTTGCCAAGATACTGGTATCGTCAATGTCTTTGTAAAGGTTGGGATGGATGTGCAATGGCAGGGTGATATGGGTGTCACTGATATGATTAATGAGGGTGTTCGCAGGGCATATAAACACCCAGACAATGTACTTCGGGCCTCCGTTTTGGCAGACCCCGATGGGGCACGCAAAAACACAGGTGATAATACGCCGGCAGTGATTAACTACGAAATTGTACCCGGTGATAAGGTGGAGGTTGATGTGGCAGCCAAAGGGGGAGGCTCTGAGGCAAAATCTAAGTTCGCCATGCTCAATCCCTCTGATTCCGTCGTTGATTGGGTGTTGGAGCAAGTGCCAAAAATGGGCGCAGGTTGGTGTCCTCCCGGTATGCTTGGTATCGGTATCGGTGGTACGGCAGAGAAGGCGATGTTGTTGGCGAAAGAGTCGTTAATGGACCCTATTGATATTCAGGAGCTTCAGTCCAAGGGTGCTTCAAATCGTGCCGAAGAGCTTCGGTTGGAATTGTACGAAAAAGTGAACAATTTGGGCGTTGGTGCTCAAGGCTTGGGTGGGTTAACAACTGTTTTGGATATCAAAGTCCGAGATTTTCCTGCACACGCGGCCAACAAGGCTGTAGCGCTTATACCTAATTGTGCCGCTTCCCGGCATACCCACTTCACTCTTGATGGCTCTGGGCCAGCAAAACAAGTGCCACCGAATATTGATGAGTGGCCAGAAATTTCGTGGGAAGTTGGAGATAGTGTGCGCAGGGTTAACCTTGATACAGTGACCAAGGATGACCTGCTAGATTGGAAGCCGGGTGAAACTATTCTGCTTTCGGGCAAGATGCTGACGGGCAGAGATGCTGCACATAAACGTATGGTGGAGATGATAGCCAACGGCGAAGAACTACCCGTGGATATGACTGGTCGCTTTATTTATTACGTGGGCCCTGTTGATCCTGTACGAGAAGAAGTCGTAGGTCCCGCAGGTCCCACTACGGCAACTCGTATGGATAAATTTACCCGTACCATGCTTGAGAAAACAGGTTTGATTGGCATGGTTGGCAAGGCTGAACGTGGCCCTGCTGCGATTGATGCGATTAAAGATAATAAGGCGGTTTATTTAATGGCTGTGGGCGGCGCGGCTTACTTGGTCTCCAAGGCTATTGTTGGTGCCAAAGTGGTGGCATTTGAAGACTTGGGTATGGAAGCAATTTATGAATTTGAAATTGTGGATATGCCGGTTACGGTTGCGGTAGATTCTAAGGGTGAATCGGTACACCGCACGGGCCCGCAGATTTGGAAGGCCAGAATTGAGGAGCGGGCGTTGTCACTTTGATGATAACGTTAAGGGCTTTGGGTTCAATGCAAGGCTGGGGCTAAATGGCCGGCCTTTTAGTAGTACTCGATAGTATTAGTAATGCTTTGGTAGTGGTACTTGAAGTTTTGACATAAAAAGTAATGATTTTTATGTCAAAAGATGCAAATAATAGTGGGAATACAATAAAATAGTTTATAATCAATATAGTTGCCAAAGGGGCAGCGTGGGCTAGGAAGCCTAATATTATATTTTAGAGAAATTTATGGGGAATATGATGAAAAAGCTGTTTGCTGCAATGGGTGCATTGCTGCTTATTGGATCTGTGTCAGTTCAGGCGCAGGATGGTTTTTATGTGGGTTCTTCCTTGAGTTATCTCAACCTGGATAGTAAGCGGGTTGTGAGTGGTCATGATGAGGCAGGTATCCTAGGATTTAACTTGGGTTATCGTTTGAATGACTGGGCTATCGAAGCTGGTTATGGAAGCGATGTGGCAGGTGACGAGATAAACGTATCTCAGATAAATGCTTACCGTTATTTAGGCGATGCTGATAGCAGCTGGCGTCCATATGTTCTCGCCGGTGTGAGCTATTTTGATCGCGAAGGTGAAAGAAATCTACAAAATAATGAAGAATATACAACCCAAGCCCAAGTAGGCTTTGGTCTTGCTAACATGCTGACTGATCACTTAGAACTCCGTGGTGATGTACGTATGTTGCATAAAATTAGTGGTGGTAACGAAGGTGTTAATGACGCGGCTGTTAATTTAGCGCTGAATTACTACTTCAATGATCCAGCTCCAGCCCCTGTTGCTATGGTGGCAGAGCCCGTTAAGCCAGCACCAGCACCTGTTGTTGAGCCAGAAACTCGAATCATTACCGTTAAGCTTAATGTTGAGTTTGAAACGGACAAAGATATCGTTCGAGCTATCTACGGTGATGAGCTGCACGCAGTGGCTAATGCTATGAAAGTACAGGAAGATATTACCTTAGTACTGGAAGGTCATACAGATTCCACAGCGAGCGACAGTTATAACCAAGACCTTTCTGATCGTCGTGCCAAAGCAGTTAAGGCAAGAATTGTGAAAGATTATGGTATTGATGGTAGCCGTATTTCTACAATAGGTTATGGTGAAAGCCGTCCAATTGCGTCAAACGATACTGTTGAAGGTCGTAAGCGCAACCGCCGTGTTGTGGGTGAGATGACTTATACCGAAGTAGTGGAATAATCTCTATAGGTTGTTATTGAGCTTTATTTAAAACGGCGTCTATTACTGGACGCCGTTTTTTTTTGGTTTAATTTGTTGAAAAGAATAGCTGGGAAGCTCTATGGCAAACACACTTTACTGGCATGATTATGAAACCTTTGGAATAGACCCGAGTCGTGATTGTCCTTCTCAGTTTGCAGGTGTTCGGACTGATGAAAACCTTAACCCTATAGGGGATCCCTTATCTGTTTATTGTCAGCCTCCACTAGATAGATTGCCTTCGCCTATGGCCTGTTTAGTGACAGGAATAACACCACAGTCGGCATTAGATAAAGGGGTGCCAGAAAGAGAGTTTATAGAAAAAATTTATCGCGAATTATCTGTACCTGGCACCTGTGGGGTCGGTTACAACAGTATTCGATTTGATGATGAGGTCACACGGTATGCTCTCTATCGTAATTTTTATGATCCTTATGAGCGAGAGTGGAAACATGGCAATTCTCGGTGGGATATTATCGATATGGTGCGGTTGGCACGAGCTTTAAGGCCGGAAGGTGTTGAATGGCCAAACTATGATGATGGCTCACCCTGCTTCAAGTTAGAGCGTCTAACGGAAGCAAATAACATTCGCCATGAATCTGCTCACGATGCGTTGTCAGATGTCATGGCCACCATTGCTATGGCTAAGTTAATCATGACTAAACAGCCAAAACTTTACGATTATGTTTATCAACATCGACTTAAGCATAAGGTGGCTGAGCTTATTGATCTGCGTCAGCGAAAGCCGTTCTTACATGTGTCTGGTCGACTTCCCAGAGAAAATGGTTATACGGCGTTAATGATGCCGCTGGCGCGCCATCCAACCAATAAAAACTCTACCATTTGTTTTAATTTAATGGGTGATGGAGAAGCCTTGCTAGCGTTAACCGTAGAGGAAATTCAACAACGGCTCTTCACTCGTACAGATGAATTGCCAGAAGGGTCCATAAGGCTTCCGATCAAGGGCGTGCAGTTAAATCGATGTCCTGTTGTCGCTACCCCAAAGTTAATGGATGAAAGCTCGGCGAAAAGCTTGGGTATTTCTTTGGAACAGTGTGAGCGAACCTGGCAACTATTGCAGCAACATGATGTGTCATCCAAGTTAGAAGCGGTATTTTCCGGACAGTCGTTTGATCACTCAGGTAATCCTGAGCGACGTCTTTATGACGGCTTTTTGGATAATGTTGATAAAGAGTTGTTACCTGCGGTACGGCAGGCTTCTGCAGAAGAGCTGGCATCAGACTCTCTATTTTTTCGTGATGAACGCTATCAGCGTTTACTATTTCTTTATCGTGCAAAAAATTATCCGGGTACTTTAAATGAAGATGAATTGCACGATTGGGAAGAGATACGTTTTCAGCGATTAACTAATTCGGCAGAGGGCTATCTGACACTTGATGCTTATTCGGCAGAAATAGATCAGTTGCTAATACAAGAGACTTCATCCGAGCGTGATCGGAATATTTTACGAGCTCTAGAGGATTGGGGCAGACAAATTTTGTAGACAGCTTTTGTGAATAGTTCTAGGCCAGACAAGTTGCTGGTTCGTCTATAGTAAAACCGCTAAAATGCGGCGGCATATATCATCATCTGAGGGGGGCGTGTGGAGTTCAAAGGTGCAAGTATTCTCTCGATTAGTCAATTTGAGCGAGTTGATATTGATACTATTTTCCGTATGGCCGACCGCATGGAGCCTTATGCTCAACGACAAAAAAGAACGCGGGTATTAGAGGGGGCCATTCTCGGCAACATGTTTTTTGAGGCAAGCACCAGAACTCGGATTAGTTTTGGTAGTGCTTTTAATCTTTTAGGTGGAGAGGTTAGAGAAACCGTAGGGTTCGAGGCTTCAGCCTTGGCTAAAGGTGAATCATTACAGGACACGGCACGAGTACTGTCCGGGTTTAGCGATATTATCTGTATGCGACACCCGGTATCGGGTTCAGTAGCGGATTTTGCCAGCTCCAGCCGTGTACCGGTTATTAATGGCGGTGACGGTAGTAATGAACACCCCAGTCAGGCATTACTTGATTTGTACACCATTGAGAAAGAATTAAGGGGGCTGGGTAGAACCTTGGATGGCCTTCGCATAGCTATGATAGGTGACCTAAAACACGGCAGAACCGTACATTCACTTTGTAAATTATTGATGTTGTTTAAGGGCGTTTCAGTACAGTTGGTATCACCCAAAGAATTAGCCATGCCCGAAAATCTTGTTGAAGATATGAGGAGTGCGGGGCTTTCTGTTGCGGAGTCCGAAAAAATTGAATCCAGTATTTCCCACGTAGATATTGTTTATTCCACGAGGATTCAAGAGGAGCGATTTGCTAGCAAGGATGAAGCAGATTTATACCGTGGTAAGTTCCGGTTGAATCAGGCAATTTATACCTCTCACTGTGAACCCAATACGGTCATTATGCATCCCTTGCCTCGGGACTCTAGAGCCGAGGCCAATGAGTTGGATCGAGACTTAGATGGTAATCCAAATTTGGCCATTTTTCGCCAGACTGACAATGGTTTGTTAGTTCGTATGGCGTTATTTACTATGATTCTGGATGTGGCACACCTAGTAGATAAGTATGCCTCTGAAGTACTTTGGTATAATCACCGTTAGTGCTCTGCTGGGTGGCAACGCCACCTCTTGTTGGCGTTTACGTAAGCCGTATGGTTCATAGTTACAATAAATTAGCCTAAGTGTGGGCCAAACCAATAATTACTCCGTTTATTTATGAATGAATTTGACGATATTCGTCCCTATCGCGACGACGAAGTTCCCACTGTGTTGACTAGACTCTCGAGCAATAGAGAATTTATAGATACGTTGTTGTCTATTAAATATCCCAAAATAGCCAAGTGGGTTCCCTGGTTAATGCGGCCTATTATCTCACGGGCATTACATAGCGCTTTTTCTAAAATTCATACTGTTCATGATCTTCATGATGCAATGAGAACTAGCTTGGGGCATCTGTTAACAAAGATTGAAAGCTCCGTTACTGTTTCTGGCCTTGAGCACTTGGACAGAAAAAAATCCTATCTGTTTATAAGTAATCACCGTGACATCGCCATGGATCCGGCATTTGTTAATGTTGCTCTTTATGATGATCGCCGGGATACAGTACGTATTGCTATTGGTGATAATTTGCTAACCAAGCCGTTCGTCTCTGACCTGATGCGGGTTAATAAAAGTTTTATTGTTAAGCGCTCGGCAGCGGGGCGGCGTGAGAAACTGTCGGCATTAATTCAGTTGTCTCGTTATATCCGTTACTCCTTGATGGAGGAAAACACCTCTATTTGGATTGCACAGCGTGAAGGTCGTGCCAAGGATGGGATGGATAAAACAGAGCCCGCGTTGCTAAAAATGTTGGTGCTCAGCAAGCAAAAAGAACAAACATTTGGTGATGCAATCCGTGAGCTGAATGTGGTCCCCGTCGCTATTTCATATGAGCTCGACCCACTGGATGCAGCCAAGGGTATGGAGCTCTACGAAAAGCAAACAGAGGGAAGCTATAAAAAAGAGGAGCACGAAGATTTTCTCAGTATTTACAAGGGTATTGTTGGTCGTAAAGGTGCTGTCCATGTGGCGTTTGGCGAACCGATGGTGACAGGCATAGATTCTGCTGATGCTATGGCGTTAGCGGTGGACCGACAAATTATTAATAATTATTACCTGCACCCGACCAATTTTTTGGCGTATGAAAAATTGCATGGAATGAATACTGTTGTGTCTTCATGGAAGGAAGGCATGGATTGCGATTGGCTAAAAATAACCCGTGAATTTAATCATCGCATGGAAGCTATACCTGGGGAATATCGAGATATTGTCTTGGCAATGTACGCTAACCCAGTCGTCCAAAAAATTAATCTTACCTCCTCGTGCTAGACGCTGATTTAAAAGGCGAAATTCAACAGGGCTATCGTCAGTTCCTAGAAAGTAACGAATTACGTCCCAGGTTGGGTCAAAAACAAATGATTGCCGCCATTGCTAATGCCTTGGGCGACATCGAAGAAGATGAAGACGGGAACAGAGTTTCGGATAATGGCATCTGCGTCATTGAGGCGGGTACTGGCACAGGAAAGACCATCGCCTACTTATTATCAACACTACCTATTGCTCGTCAGTTGGGGAAGCAGGTTGTCGTGGCGACGGGGACTGTTGCTCTTCAGGAGCAACTGGTTAATCGAGATATACCCTTGTTATTGAAAAGTGCCGGGTGGGACTACAGCGTTAGTCTTGCTAAGGGCCGTGGACGTTATCTTTGTCCGCTAAGGCTTGAGCAGTGTCTTGATACTGCAACTGCCAAAGAGGGCGGTGCTTTTTTGTTTGAAGATGAAGTAACGTTTAATCCTGCCAGTCATGTCATTGCCAGTTACCGGGCTATGGACGAATCACTTAAGCAGGCAAGCTGGCTGGGAGATCGAGACAGCTGGCCTGAAGCTATAGATGATGTGGATTGGCGGCCGCTGACCGTAGACCGCCGTCAATGTACGGGTAGGCGTTGTCGTTATATCCGCGAGTGTTGTTTTTATAAAGCCAGGGATGAATTAGAAGAATCTGAATGTATTGTTGCTAACCATGATTTGGTGATGGCCGATCTGGCCTTGGGTGGTGGGGTAATCTTACCTGCACCTGAAAACACTATTTATATTTTTGATGAAGGCCACCGTATCAGTGCGACAGCATTAAATCATTTTGCTGGTCAGTGCCGATTAAAAAGTACGATGAATTGGCTTGGCCAGATACGAAAACAAATAGCGGGTCAATCACCTCTGCTGGTGAATACGCCAGACTTGCTCCAGCGTGTAGAGAAAGTGTCCGATGCTGCGAGTGCTTCAGAAAAACTACTGGGGTTGAGTTATCCTTTATTTGAAAAATTTTTGGACCAAAGTGATGTTGCTACTCAGAGTCTTTCGGGTAGCCACAAGGGCATGGGTGATGAAGACCTGCGTTGGTGCTTTCCAGGCGGTGATCCTGGAGAAGAAGTTAGAGAGATAGCTGAGCATATTTCAGAACACCTAGGTACCTTAGTTGCTTTGTTGGAAACATTATCAAACCAGATCGGTGAGGCGATGGATGAACCGCACTTCCCTCTCCCAAGGGTTGATCTGGAGCAGTTGTTTCAACAGGTGGGTATTTGGCAAAGTCGGGTGGAGGGTACCCAGCGGTTGTGGCAAAGCTACGCACAAAGTGATCAGTCAAATACTGGCGATAACCGAGATAGCAAGCCAAAGGGTGCCCAAGGGTCGCCTAATGCAAGGTGGCTTACCCTTGAGCAAGGGCTTGGTGGCAATATGGATATCCGTTTGTCGGCATCTCCCACCGATGCTGGTGGTATCTTTCAGGCTAACCTGTGGCAACGCTGCTATGGCGCGGTGGTCACGTCTGCCACACTGAGGACATTAGGTAGTTTTAATAACTTTAAGCAACGCTGTGGTTTACCAGAAGAAGCCCAGTGTACTGCAGTAGCGGGTGCTTTTGATTTTGCGCACGCGGGTATTTTGTCGGTGCCTGATATTGGTGTCGATCCCAGCGATGCCAGAGGGCACACTGATGCGTTGATTGAGAAGCTACCCACATTGATTGATTGGAATGAAGGTTCTCTGGTGCTGTTTTCATCTCGGCGACAAATGGAATTAGTCTGTGAGCAATTACCCGTAGAATATTTGGATCGTGTATTGGTTCAAGGTCAGTGGGGAAATCAGGAAATCATTCGACGTCACAAAGCAGCGATTGACGAGGGTGAAGGTAGTGCCATTTTTGGTTTGGCGAGTTTTGCTGAAGGAATGGATTTCCCCGGTGATTATTGTCGTCATGTCATTATTGCCAAAATACCTTTTGCGGTTCCCGATGACCCGGTTTATTCGACATTGTCTGAATGGCTAGAGCAACAAGGGGGTAATCCTTTTATGGATTTAATGTTGCCCGATGCATCACTGCGATTACACCAAGCCTGCGGGAGATTAATTCGTACGGAAACGGATACAGGCAGGGTCACTATTTTAGATCGCCGAATCATTACCAAGCGTTATGGCAAACAGCTTCTTGATGATTTACCGCCATTTGGACGTGACTTCAGCTAGAACTGTTTAGTCATCATCATGGTTTATCAAATGGATAGCGTGTCGTTACAGCTGATATCTTACTTACATGATATTGAAGTCAACTTAAAAGAACTGAAGCTTTGGTCTGATGCTGCCCCCTCAGTTGAGGCGCTTTCCAGTGCCGAGCCCTTTGCAGTTGATACTCTCGAGTTTGTGGAGTGGCTGCAGTTTATTTTTCTCCCCCGCTTACAGAGCTTAGTGGAGGTAGCGGCACCGCTGCCAAAAAATTGTGGTATTACACCAATGGCAGAGACATATTTTCAAACTTGCCCCTATGATGCAGGTAAATTGGTAGCAGTGCTTTCAGCCATTGACTTATTGCTATCTGAAGGTGTTTAACCTTAGGATCAATTTGACACAGTAAACTAAGCTGATTTCCATCAATTGAGCGCACTTGGATTTTCTGTTGGCTATTAAGAGGCTGTGTTGTGAATACTTTCAAGTTTTGTAAGCCGTTGTTCGATAGCGTGTTGAATCCCCGATATATCTAATCCAGCCGCAGCTAATTGTTGTTGGTGGCTACCGTGGTCTATAAATTTATCTGGCAGCCCCAAGTGCATAATCGGTATGACAATGCCAGCACTGGCAAGATGTTCATTCACGGCGCTGCCAGCTCCACCCTGAGTAGTATTTTCTTCCAGTGTGACCAAAAGCTCATGTTGTGATACCAGCTTATCGATCAGTTCAGTATCCAGCGGTTTAACAAAGCGCATATCGGCGACGGTGGCATTGAGATGTTCAGCGACTTCCAATGCTGCGGGGAGTAGAGTGCCAAAGTTGAGAATAGCGATTCGGTTGCCTTCTCTGCGAATACGACCTTTTCCTATGGCTAGGGCGGTCATATTTTTTTCTATCTGGACACCGGGGCCGGTTCCACGTGGATACCGAACCGCAGAGGGCCCCTTGTGGATAAAACCGGTATACAGCATTTGCCGTGTTTCATTTTCATCTGACGGGGTCATTACCACCATATTGGGGATGCAGCGAAGGTAGGTGAGGTCAAAACTTCCTGCGTGGCTTGCGCCATCCTCTCCCACTAGGCCTGCACGATCGATACCAAACATGACATCCAAATCTTGCAATGCAACATCATGAATGAGCTGGTCGTAAGCACGCTGTAGAAAAGTGGAGTAAATGGCAACTACGGGTTTGATTCCATCGCAGGCCAGTCCTGCCGCTAGTGTCACTGCGTGTTGTTCCGCAATAGCTACATCATAAAAACGATCAGGAAAACGTTTGGCAAATTCGACCATTCCCGAACCTTCGCACATAGCCGGTGTAATACCGACTAGTCGGGGTTCTTTTTCTGCCATATCGCAGAGCCAATCACCAAACACCTGTTGGTACTTTTGTTTGGGTGGTTTAACTTCAGTGGCAGGCTGTGAAACGGCCACTTTGGGTTTGTTCTTTGGCTCAATTTTATTCAGTGCATGATAGCCAACAGGGTCGGCTTCTGCTGGGGCAAAGCCTTTACCCTTTCGGGTGATGGTGTGCAGCAATATTGGGCCAGATAGAAACTTCAGATTATTTAATGTTTGGACCAGAAGAGGTAAATTATGGCCATCGATAGGGCCTATATAATTAAAGCCTAACTCTTCAAACACAATGCCCGGTGCAACCATTGCTTTCAAATGTTCTTCTGTTTTTCTAACAAACGTTGCAGCAGAGGGGACAGATCTTAATACTTTTTTGCCACCTTCACGGATTGTATTGTAAAAACGGCTGGACCATATTTTGGAAAAATACGTGGCAAGGCCGCCAACGTTATGAGAGATCGACATATTGTTGTCGTTTAAGACTACCAATAAATCGGCGTCGGTGTGAGCTGTGTGATTGAGCGCCTCAAATGCCATGCCAGCGGTCATAGCCCCATCACCAATCACTGCGACGGTTTTTCTTTTTTCACCCTTCAGGGTGGCAGCTAGCGCCATACCTAAAGCTGCACTAATAGAGGTGCTGGAGTGGCCAACACCAAAAGTGTCGTATTCACTTTCATCCCGTTTTGGGAATGCAGATAAGCCGTTTGCCTGGCGGATAGAGAGCATTTGGTCTCTGCGGCCAGTAAGGATTTTGTGTGGGTAGGCCTGATGGCCCACATCCCAGACTAAGCGATCATGGGGGGTATTGAAGATATAATGCAGGGCAATAGTGAGCTCGACGGTGCCCAAACCAGCACCAAAATGGCCACCACTTTTGCCGACACTGAATAATAGGTAGGCACGCAGTTCATCCGCTAGTTCAAGCAGTTGGTCTTCGTTTAGCTTCCGGAGATGGGACGGATTGCCGATAGTATTAAGTAACGGGGTTTCCGGGCGGATCAACGGTATGTCGTTAAAAGTTTTTGCCATGCATCTGGTATCCGAAATTCGGGTTGCAATATTACATCAAAATGACTCGTGAGGTTTACCAGAAGGGCATTTTTAACTGTGTAGGGTGCTCGATAGTGACAAATCAGTAGTCTCGATTGACAATATAATCAGCTACGGCTCGCAGCTGACTGGCGCTTTGATCAAAAACTGATAAAGCGTTCAAAGCAATTTGGTGTAATTGAATGGTCTTTTGTTTAGCGCCATCTAATCCGAGTAGGGCAGTGTAGGTGGGCTTGTTGAGTGCTTTGTCAGCACCTTGTTGCTTCCCCAGTACCTCTGTATCGCTTATCACATCAAGGATGTCATCCTGCACCTGAAAAGCGAGGCCGATAGCTTTGCCATAGGTTTCAAGGGCTGACAGCTGCGCTGCTGTTGTGTGCCCCGTTGATAAAGCTCCCATGGTGATACTGGCAAGAATCATGGCGCCAGTTTTTTGGTGGTGCATGTGTTCGAGTTGTTCTAGGGTCAATGTTTGGTTAACAGAGGCTATGTCGATAGCTTGTCCTGCAACCATTCCTTCAGACCCTGCGGCCTTAGCCAAACAGGCGATAAGTTGTAATGATATTTCGGGAGAAGTCTGTTCAAGTTCCGTCAGTTGCTGAAATGCCAGTGATTGTAATGCATCACCAGCGAGGATTGCGGTGGCTTCGTCGAAGGCAATGTGGCAAGTGGGTTTTCCTCTGCGCAAATCATCGTTATCCATTGCCGGAAGGTCATCATGAATTAATGAATAGGCGTGAATGAGTTCTACTGATGAGGCAACGATATCCGTATCTTGATTAATGCCTCCTAGAGCTTCAGCGGCAGCATAGGACAGCAGGGGGCGGATGCGCTTGCCACCATTGAGGACGCTGTATCGGAGAGCCTGATGTAATTGACTACTCGATCCGTCTGTTTCGGGAAGAAGCGCCTCTAGTTTTTGATTGATTCGCTGTTGGCAGCGTTGGTGGAAATCAGCAAAATTCTCATTACCCATTAGTCAGTCTCAGGCTCGAAATTTTTGGGTTTATCTGAGTCCCTCGTTAGCATTTCAACTTTTAACTCCGCATCCTTGAGTGCTTGCTGGCATTCGCGAGTAATTTTGATGCCATCCTCAAAAGATTTAAGTGAATCTTCGAGACTAAGGGCACCCCTTTCCATGTCACCCACTAACGTTTCAAGTTGGTCGAGCTTTTGTTCAAAATCAATGGACTTCTTTCGTGCTACCACCGTATATCCTCCGAGAAACCAGTTGCAACACTAACTGAGCTGCTGTGATGGGTCAATTTATCAGTAAGTTAGTTTGTAGGATATTTCTTACACGAAAAGCAGTAAAACCCCAATGGTGACTTGGCAGCAAAACAAGGATAGTTCATAGGGCAAGGATGCAGCTGCACATGGAGGTGCGGATCCAAGGAAGAACAAGGATGTTAGGTTCTTTTGCATCGTGTTTGGAAAGCACATTTCCTATACTGCCTTTAAGCCCTAATACAGAAATGTATTAGGGCTTTGTTTTGTCTGGTATTGCTGTTGACAGTTTTATCTCCTTAGCTATTATGAGACTAGGTGTGCTATCGGGGAGGTTAAGCCTTCAGGATATTAAGGGTACAGAAAGTAACAGTTGGCAATTTAAATCTTCTTCAGTTTAGGGGGTGGGGTTTTCTCCCCCTCAATTTTTAAGCCCCATCAACGTAGGTTGATGGGGCTTTTGCATTTTCTGGGGTTCTGTTGTCTAAGTACTGATGGTAAAAAATCTTATGAGGTATGGAGTGTCAGGTGATCGAGTCTAAGATCTTGCGATTAAACATGGCAGGCCAGCCCATCGAATGGCTGGCATGGCGGGAGGCTGTTTGTCTCTTTTCGCGCGAGATGGTTGTCTGGACATTAGGTGATGTGGTTAAGCGGGTAAGAGGTGGTTATTCCAGAATAGATAACATCCAGTCTCAGGTTGATCTGCCGAGTATTATTGCTTGTGATGGTAGCCAGCTTGCCAAGCCAAGAAGCAATTACCCTCTTAACAACCCTGCATTATTTGCAAGAGATGGCTCGCTCTGCATGTATTGTTCAAAACAATTTATATCCTCTCAGTTGACTCGCGACCACATTATTCCCACCTCAAGAGGTGGAGAAGATAAGTGGGAAAATGTTGTATCAGCATGCCGTCGTTGTAACCAGCATAAAGCTAATTTCTTACTAGAAGAGATTAATATGGATTTGGTGGCGTTACCCTATAGGCCTAATAATGCAGAATATCTGGCTTTAACTAATTCAAAACGTATTCTTGGCGATCAGATGGAATTTTTACGTAGCCAGTTTTCCAAAAACTCTCGTTGGTTATAAGGCCGATCAATACGTCATCATTTTTTGTATAGCCTTAAATAAAAGCGATCCTGAGTCATTCTTATTTGTTGTATCAGATTGAGGTTATGAATTTCGCACAGTCTGAAGGAGCATTAGCAGAATGAGTGCTGGGCAACAATAGCGCACATAGCCTGGCCATATTTTCCAAAAAAGTGATTGCTCTATCAGAGGGTGACCATTTCGAATTTCCGCTAGAGCGTTATCTCTATGCCATACCCATGTGGCAAAAATACACAGCATAAGGCCCAACAGCGGTTGGCTATATTCGGTGGTCAGGGTAACAATAAAGTCAAATAGTATATCGAAATTTAACACAATGATTGTACTGAAAATGAAGGTAATCCCCCCAATTAGCCAAGTAGCAAAATGTCGATTAACGCTGTGATTTTCTATGGTGTAGGAGACGGGGACTTCTAGCATAGAGATAGATGAAGTTAGTGCTGCGATTGTCATCAAGCAGAAGAATATCAAGCTAATGGGAAGTCCGATTAACCCCATCCCCTGAAACAGCGCTGGCAGTGTTTGGAAGATTAAGTCTGGGCCAGCAATTAAATTACCGGCCTCATTATAAATGGCCAACCCCTGTTTTTGTGCAACAAACATGGCGGGAAGGATAAGCAAGCCAGCAAGGAAAGCGATGGATGAGTCCACGAGGGTGACAATGGCCCCCATAGCGGGCAGGTTTGCGTCAGGCTTTAAGTAAGAGCCATAGATGAGCATGGTGCCTACCCCCAAAGAGAGAGAGAAAAATGCTTGTCCTAGGGCGCTGGAAATTAATTTAGGGTTACTTATTTGCTGAAAATCGGGTACCAAATAGATGGTTAGTCCTGTTAGTGCTCCATCCTGAAACAGTACATAAATAATTAATAGCACCATAAGGGCCAACATTACGGGCATTAGTAGGCATGACCATTTTTCAATGCCTTGTTCGACTCCAGCTCTAATAATGGCAATGGTGAGTAACATGAATATTGCACTGAACAGAAGATTGCGTAGTTCACTAAAATTAGTTAGCCAGTTAGAAATAGCGGTAAAGCCACTGATGGTTAATAGAGGCTCTAGAAAAAAAGCAATCATCCAACCTGCAATGATGCAGTAAAAGCTTAAAATCAGTGTGGCAATAGCGACACCATAAAGGCCGGTCAAGGTGCCGAGGACTTTGGTTGCAGTGTTATTTGAGATTTTTTGCAGGGCACTGACCATATTTGATTTGGCATGACGACCAATAATTAACTCTGCCATTAGGGCTGGGTATGCCAAACAAAAAGCGAGTACAAAGTAAGTGAGGACAAAAGCCCCTCCACCATTTTCTGCCGCATTGGTGGGAAAGCCCCAAATATTACCGAGACCAACGGCTGAGCCTGAGGCAGCCAGTATAAAACCGGTTTTTGATGAAAATTGCCCTCGAGCATAACCCATAAACCTGATCTCTATTGATTGCCAGATTTATTTTCTACTGTTTTTGTCATCAGTAGAAAATAAACAGTGGGCTTAGGTGTAATGATCAATTTAGTTATTTAATAAAACAATTTTTCCGGTATGGCTAAATGTTGCCATTAATTTGTGTGCTTTAACAGCTTGAGACAGGGGGAATACAGAGTCGACCACCGGTACAATTTTATGCTCATCTAAAAAACCAAGCATAGCGTTAAATTCGATATTGCTGCCCATGGTTGTTCCCTGAATACGGGTATGATTAAAGAAAAGTTTTCCCATCGAAATTCCTTTTCTAGGGTTGCCAAGAGTAGCGCCAAAGAAAACATAGCGTCCGGCAGGCAGCAGGGAGTCTAAAATGCTATTCAATGCATCGCCACCAGCACTGTCGATAACTGCATTGAAGCCTCCAGATGCTTTTCGAAGTTTTTGATAACACTCTGGATCTTCATAATTCTCCCCTGCAACGGCCCCTAATGCTTGAGCCGCATCAATTTTCCTCTTACTGCCACTGCTCACATAAACCTCAGCGCCTAAATGTAGACACCAGAGAATGGCAAAGGTGGAGACTCCACTTCCTGCTCCGGTTATTAAAACCTTCTGCCCTGGTTGTACTTCAGCATGGGTGACCACGGCCCGCCATGCTGTTAGGCCTGCGAGGGGGACGGCTGCGGCCTGTTCCCAGTTTAGGTGTGCGGGTTTTGTGTAAATATCAGTGGCGGGGGTACAGATAAATTCAGCAAAAGTACCTTGGTCTGGCATGCCAAGAGCCCGAAATTCAGGGCCATAGCTCGCTTCACTCTCGCCCCATGATCTAGCAGGGTAAAGAACAACTTCCTTGCCAATAAGCGCGCTATCAACACCTTCTCCCACCTCATCTACTACACCTGCGCCATCGGAGCCGGTGATGCAAGGTAATTGCATGCCGGGGTATTTTCCAAGGGTGATCCAATAGTCCCGTCGATTAAGTGCTGAGGCCTTTAATTTAATTCTCACTTCACCGGATTTTGGTGATGGGGTGGTTACTTCCTGAATTTGGAGGCTGTCGGGACCTTTAGTTTCTGTTAATACTAGGGCTTTCATGGTTTTTCGCTCCGGCGGTCAACTTACTACCCAGTGTAAATTAAAGGGTACTGATACTTAAGCAGTCTTATCGGTGGCTGCACAAAAACTTAGATTTTGTGCAGCTGGTTCATGTCGTGAAAAAATGGGAAAGAGGTTGACGGTGAAATTGAAAGATTTTACAAGAAAAAGATATTGAGTTGATTTTCATGGTATTGCGTACTTTTAATGAGGGGATCTGGGGTTCGGTACGTTGGGGTAAAGTAGCTCTAAACATGGTTGGTTTACTTGAGAAATTTTTCTGAACCTTTAAAGACCAAAAACGGAATTTTTTGGGAATGCTTTTGTCACATTGAAACCAAGGATAATTGGCGGTGAATAATGTATTTCTGGCAGTTATTAGTAAGTGCTAGTCGGCATTGTGAGTGTTAGTTAAAGAAAAGATAAACGGTGACCATCAGGAGTGATTACTATGCGGCAGGTAAGACAGTTTTTTGTTGTTGTTTTTATGTTTTATTTTATTTCAGTGGCACAAGCTGCGTTGCCATTGGCCGATTCTTCTGGAAATAAATTACCCTCACTTTCTCCTATGCTAAAGCAGGTTAACCCAGCTGTTGTGAATATTTCTACATTTTCAACTCGAGAAACGCAAAACCCGTTATTGAACGATCCTTATTTTAGGCGTTTTTTTGATATTCCAGATCAGCAACAGTTTCAACAGCAGCCACCTAAAAGACGTGAGCAAAGTGCCGGGTCCGGTGTCATTGTTGATGCCAGAGAGGGCATTGTGATGACAAATTATCATGTTGTGAAAGGGGCCGAGGAGGTTCAGGTTTCTCTGGAAGATGGTCGGACATTTACTGCTGAAGTAAAAGGCTCAGATCCAGAATTAGATATCGCGATACTAAAAATTGATGCCCAAAACCTGTCTGATGTTCCTCTCGGGAATTCGAATGGATTAGAGGTGGGCGATTTTGTGGTGGCTATCGGCAACCCCTTTGGCTTGGGACAGACCGTAACCACGGGGATTGTGAGCGCGCTGGGTAGAACGGGCTTAGGTATCGAGGGTTATGAAAACTTTATTCAGACGGATGCTTCTATTAATCCAGGTAATTCAGGTGGTGCATTGGTGAGTTTGAGTGGTGAGCTTATTGGTATTAATACCGCCATTCTTGCTCCGACCGGTGGAAATGTAGGAATTGGTTTTGCTATACCTATCAATATGGCCAAAGCCAGTATGGTGCAAATTCTTGCGCATGGAGAGGTGAGACGTGGGCAGCTTGGTATTGGTATTCAGGATATTACACCTGAGCTCCGTGAAGCATTTGATTTAAAAAATGGCCAGCAAGGAGTTCTGGTGACAGGTGTTGCGGAGAACTCAGAGGCAGAGAAGGCTGGGGTGAAAGCAGGCGATGTCATCATTGCTGTTGATGATAGAAAAACAAGTTCTGCAGGGCAGTTACGGAGTCAGATTGGTATCAAGGAGGTGGGTAATAAAATTGTTCTGACATTACTTCGTGAAGGTAAAACTAAAAAATTGAAAGTGGAAGTCGGTGAGTCACAACAACTGTCAGCCCTTAGTGACCAGCTACATTTATTGCTTGAAGGTGCTCGCTTTGAAAATAACCCTGATGGTGAGGGTGTGATTGTGGCTGGATTGTCTAGGAATTCTCGGGCTGCATACAGTGGCTTGCGGCCTGGAGATCTGATTACTGGGGCGAACAGAAAGCAAGTGCTGGACCTCAAAAGCTTCAAGCAGGCATTAGCGCTTAATCAGGAATCAGTGTTGTTGCAGATCAATCGTAGGGGTCGTCCGATGTACCTAGTTATTCGTTAGCATAATTTTTTAAGGTTCTTGTTCAGAGGGTCTGAGCTAATCATAGTTGAGACCCTTTTTTTGTAGTTTTTATGTGGGCCAAAAATTATTTCTGGTAAAAGGTTGACTGATAATAAACTACTGAATCTTTAGTTATTAGGGAATATTTAGTGTCTAGATACAACCAATATTGAATTTTAATTTATTTTTTTAAGGCGACTCCAGGTTCAACGTTATGAAATATTTTTAGCCACGGCAGCATAGAGTGGATCACCAAACGAGGGGCTGCAATCCATAAGTTTTATCTCGCTGAAGCACTGGGTGTTAGTAAGAAAAGATTTTACCAAGTAAGCTCGTTGTTCATCAGATAGATGTAGCCACGCTGCCGTGGCTTTAGTTTCAAAATAACGATTTGAATAAGTGATAATGAGTGGTGCTCCGGTTTTTAAAACCCGACCCACATCCGTAAGAACAGCGACAGGATTTGTTAAATAATCAATAGAGACACAAATGGTAGCGGCATCAAATTCATTGTCTTTAAAAGGTAGCTTGGGGTTGCTGTTTAAGTCATGCACAACCCAACGATTCAGTTGCTTGTTGTTGGCCATTTCTCTGTCATTCATCCCGAGTCCAACTAAACTTTCATAATGTACTTCTTCTGGGAAATGGCTTAGCCAACTACTCATTAAATCTAATATTTTGGAATTTTCAGGAAGATATTTACGATAAATTTCTGTGACGGCTGCTCTAGCTCCAGTATCAATATGGCTGGTAAATCTTGGTATAGCATAAAACTTATGATCTGGCGTTTCATCCATACGGTGGAATGCATCGTTTGTTAACTTAATTGAAAAATTCTTGTCAAAGTTCATAGTCTACAGGCTAAATCAGTTGGGATGGTTTAGTAAAGCATGTCTCATTATTCGTTAAGTGGGACTGAATCTATATCGTTACAAATAAGAAGCCGTTGTAGGCAAGAATAGCGATATTTAGTTTAGTTTGGTATTTCAGTGTAATGTGGTGATTTTAGCCACTCAATAGGGTAGATTAAGATTCTATGAAGTACATTGGTGAAACTCTTGTGTCATGTGGGCTAAAAAAATTTGTGTTCTGTGGACTAAGCTGGGGCCTGATTTCTATATTGACACTGATTTTGGTGGCATGTGGTAGCTCTTTACCAAAAGGTGAATCTAAAACCAGATCTCAGTGGAATAGTTTTGATGAAGCTAAAGCATCATTCGATAATATTATTTTACACGAGACTACCACTTCAGATTTACAGGCGCTTGGTTTTGACCCCTATAGCACACCGAATGTGAGAATTTTGTCTTATCTGGATATCCTTCAAAAATTTAGCCCTAATAATTCTGTAACACCTGAAGATTTTCCTCCGAGCGTACGTTCGTGTCTGGCCTCTCGTGAGGCATGTCTTGCTTATGAAGCGACACCAGGTGTCAATACCAGTAAGCGTGTTGGTAATGTTGTTTTGGATTTGTTGAAATTTAAGCGCGAAAGAATTCAAACGGGCTGGAACTTTAAAGCTCTAATAGTGATTGATCATAATGTTGTTGTGTACAAAATATGGAGTGGCGTTCCCTTTATTGATGAGGGGCAAATTCACAAAAACCCCTTGGGGCCGCTTCAAGATTCTGTAGGCTCAACTATGACGGGTGCAGTCGGGATTTAATCGCTAAGGGGTGCTTGAGTTAGGTAGTGGCCTAGGTAGTCCGTTTGAACCATAATGATATAAATTTTTTTGTGTTTGTTATCGATTTTCTTGTAGCTTTCTTTAGTTTTAGGGGCTGACCCAGATAACTAAGCCGTATTATCTTTAACCCATT
>TARA_R110002110_G_scaffold92298_1_pt1 | contig 30352 bp, 26 predicted proteins | sample TARA_R110002110 | Tara Oceans TARA_R110002110 (sample SAMEA4397330) | marine metagenome | biome: Polar Biome; feature: [SRF] surface water layer (ENVO:00010504); material: water (ENVO:00002006), including particulate matter (ENVO:01000060) such as... | depth 5 m | reverse complement strand
CAATTAAGATATACCGGCGCTTGATCGACATAGTAATTTTCAGGATTCAGTTTGACTATTCCGAAATATTTCTGAATTAGCAAAATCGCTATACCAATTAGATTCCCCCAGAATAATCCTCGAAGAATTAAATAGGACGCATTGTACAGAAATATTTTACGGATACTCCAATTGTTAGCCCCAAGCGCTTTTAATATTCCAATCATCTGTGTTCGCTCCAAAATAAGTACCAATAACGCCACCACCATGTTTATTGTGGCAACTAATATCATAACTATTAATATGACAATGATATTGAAATCAAACAACTGAAGCCACTCAAATATATAACTATACTTTTCGATGATAGTTTTCGTGTCAAGCGTAGATCCCGTTTGCTGATACACTTCTTCACCTACCGATTTTATGTTATCAAAATCATCTACAAACACTTCGAATGCTCCTACCTGATCCGCTTTCCACTTATTAATGCGTTGCATATGGCGTATATCCCCTAATACATAGGTCGCATCGAATTCCTGAAAACCAGAATTAAAAATTCCGACAATTTTAAATCTCCTGATATTAGGTAGTTTATTCTGACCTTCTTTCATGAAAAAGGTATTAAACGCATCTCCTACTTTAAGTTTTAACCTATTAGCGAGGAATTGCGATAGTACCACATCTTCATTTAACTTTTTAGAAAAATCAGGCAGTTTTCCTTCAACAAGATACTCCTTTATATTATCCCACTTGTAATCACCTCCTACTCCTTTAAAGACGATTCCTTCAAAAGCATTTTCGGTTCGAATAATACCGGCTTTACTGGCGATAGCTTGAATATGATTTATCCCTTCTACAGTATTAAATTTGGGATAAAAATTTTGTTTTTTCGAAATGGGAACTAAGGTGACTTCGGATTGATTGCTATCATAATTAGAAATACTAATATGCCCATTGAAAGCGGAAATTTTTTCCCTGATTTTTTGTTGTAGACCAATTCCTGTCGCCACTGACACAATCATCATCACCATGCCGATGGCAATGGCCGAAATTGCAATTTTTATAATAGGTGCAGATATACTACTTTTATAATCTTTAGCAGTTATAAGTCTTTTAGCTATAAAGTATTCTAAATTCAATTTGATTAAGTATCTGATTTGGATCCAAAAATACAGCTAAAACACGAATAACGCTAATTGCCACTAATTTTATTCTAATCTACTATATGATTTCAATTTTCAAAAATATTCCATTAGCCATTATTCTAACAGTAATTTTACTTTCTTGCTCCAGCTCAATCAACAGAACAAAAGTATTACAACAGGACAAACCGAAAGATAGTGTCGCAGTCTCCTCTATCTACTCCAAAGAAGCAACATTACCAGATAAAGTTATCGAAATACATTCGATTAAAACCGGTGCTGATAATCCTGAAAAATATCTACCTCTTTTAAAAGACAAAAAAATAGGAATAGTTACCAATCAATCAGGTATCGTTCTATTAGAACAATCTCCTATAAATATCGAGAGTAAAAAAAAGCAAATCCATTTAGTTGATTTCTTATTAGATCAAAAAATCAATATCCAAAAAATATTTGCACCAGAGCATGGCTTTCGAGGCACTGCAGATGCTGGAGAACATGTTGTCGACGGAACGGATTATAAAACTGGATTAACTATTATCTCGCTTTACGGCAATAACAAAAAACCAAATTCAGGACAATTAGCCGGAATCGACATTATGATTTTTGATTTGCAAGATGTGGGAGCTCGATTTTACACTTACATCTCTTCACTGCATTACATAATGGAAGCCTGTGCAGAAAACAACATCCCTTTAATCATTTTAGACAGACCCAACCCTAATATAAGTATTGTTGACGGGCCAATTCTAGAAAAAGAGTTTAGCAGTTTTGTAGGAATGCATGCAATTCCAGTTTTGCACGGACTGACTATTGGCGAATATGCCCAAATGATTAATGGAGAGCAATGGCTAACAAACGGAATCAGTTGCAAACTAACTGTAATCCCATGTTCTTTTTATAATAGAAAAATGAAATACAGTCTACCTGTAAAACCTTCTCCTAACTTACCGAACGATCAATCTATCAATCTATATGCTAGCCTGTGCTTTTTTGAAGGAACAAATATTAGTGTAGGAAGAGGAACTGAAAAACAATTTCAAATTTACGGCTCCCCTTATTTGCCAAAAAGCAATTTTAGCTTTGTCCCAAAACCAAATATGGGAGCACAAAATCCAGTTTACAATGGAATAACCTGTTTTGGCGAAGATTTGTCCTCACAAACTGAAATACACCAACTGGAATTGAAATGGCTGATCAAAGCGTATAATAACACAACCGACAAATCAAAATTCTTTAATCCGTTTTTCACAAAACTAGCTGGAACACGCAAGTTGCAACAACAGATCGAAACCGGAGTATCCGAATCTGAGATCAGAAAGAGCTGGGAGAAAGGCTTAGACCAATTTAAGAAAATGAGAAAGAAATATTTAATCTATTAGAAAAGACATAGCAAATTATTTGCATTGCCTACAACGGCAATTTTTTCTTCATTTCTTCTACAATATTAAAGGCAGCGGGGCAAATCGCAACATTCTTCAAAGTAAGATCTGTTATTTGCTGAAACTTCTTTCTATCAGTGTGTGGAAATTCTCTACATGCCTTTGGTCGCACATCATAAATCATACAAGCATTCTCTTGGTCGAGAAAAGTACAAGGTACACTTTGCAATACATAATCTTGATCTTCATCAACACGAAGATATTGCGCTATAAACTGCTGCGGTTTTTGTTTAAGATATTTCGACACCCGTTCAATATCGGCTAACGTAAACAAAGGCCCTGTAGTTTTACAACAATTAGCACATTTTAAACAATCCGTTCTTTTAAATTCAGCATCATGCAAATCTTGCATTACATAATCTAAATTTTTAGGCGTCTTCTTTTTAAGCTTATCGAAATACTTTTTGCTTTCTATATGCTTATCTTTGGCTTCTTTAGGAAGATTGTTTAAAATGTGTTTCAAGTTTAAAGTTTAAAGTTGAGTACAAAAGTAACAAACTTGCAACCTGAAACACGAAACTTTAAACAAAAAAGATGAAAGACCTTTTTGGCAAAGCCATTCTAGATTATCAAACAAATAATTCTCCTGAGGATTTAATTACAGAAACTACTATATCTGAAGAAGACGAAATGAGTGTTGCTTATTTATTTCGTTCCTACAAAGAAATGCCGACAATGGAACAAAAAGCCCTACAGCTTGCCAAAGGAAAGATTCTGGATGTAGGTTGCGGTGCAGGAAGCCATAGTTTGTACTTACAGAACGAATTGAATTTAGAAGTAACTGCAATAGACATTTCGTCAAATGCAATACAAGCTTGTTCGCTTCGTGGAATCAAAGATGCGCGTGTACAGGATGTCATGACATTAGAAAATGAAACATACGATACGATTTTATTACTGATGAATGGCGCAGGAATGTGTGGAAAACTAAAAAATATTCCAAATTTCCTTATAAAACTAAAATCACTATTGAATCCAGGCGGCCAAATTTTATTAGACAGTTCTGATATTATATACATGTTTGATGATGATGAAGACGGAGGAAAATGGATTCCATCTGACAATGAATATTATGGGGAAGTAGTTTTTAACATTGGCTACAAAGGTGAAAAAGAAAAACCTTTCAACTGGATGTATATTGACTACAATACTTTGCAAAATGCAGCTTTCGCCAATGACTTACAAGCTGAATTAATTCTTGAAGGAGAACATTATGATTATTTAGCGAAGCTTTCAATTTAGAAGTTACATACAAAAAAAAAGAAAAATAGCACGCGATATGCAACCATTCGAATAAATCTATAAATAGTAAAATGGAAAATTCATCATTAGAAAAATTACGTTATCCGATCGGACAATTTACAACTCCTACTATCTACACCGAAGACTATCTCTCTGAAAAAATATTTGAAATAGAATCCTTTCCTGCTAAATTAAAAGAGGAAACACTTCACCTAACAACTGACCAACTCGACACGCCCTATCGTAAAGACGGCTGGACCATTAGACAGGTAATTCACCATTGTGCCGACAGTCATATGAATTGTTATATCAGAATAAAATGGGCATTAACGGAAGACAATCCTGTAATAAAATCGTATTTTGAGGAACTTTGGTCTGATTTTAATGACAATTTAACAATGCCCATCGCCGCCACAATAGCACTACTAGAGGGCTTACACTTTAGATTAGCGTATATTATGAAAAATTTATCTGAAATAGATTTAGAGAAAACCTTTACACATCCAGAGCATAATAAAATTGTATCGATAAAAGAACAAATAGGAACGTATGCATGGCATGGAAATCACCACCTAGCACATATCACTGAATTAAAAAAGAAAAGAAACTGGAGTTAATTAACTCTGTTAATTGAATGAAAAAAGCCAAATAACAATTGTTATTTGGCTTTTTTCATTCACTCTCAATTCTCTAAGGTATATTAAGATATTTATGTGTTTGAAGCGATACCCTCCATTTCGGGTTATTCATAACATAGTCCACGATAAGCGGAGTCATTTCTTCCTTCTTACTCCATTCTGGCTGAAGAAATAAAATCGCGTTACCATTTACTTTTTCTGCTTGTTCTTCCGCAAAAATAAAATCATGCTTGTTATATATGATAACCTTCAATTCATGTGCATTGTCATAAACGGTTTCTGTAGGTAATTTATTCTTCTTTGGCGAAAGACAAATCCAATCCCAAGTACCGGTTAGTGGATAAGCACCTGAGGTTTCAATATGAACCTTTCGTCCATTATCCTTTAGTGTTTGTGTCAACAAGGTCATATCCCACATTAATGGCTCGCCTCCTGTCACGACGACTGTTTCAGCATATTTTTTTGCATTATCCACAATTTGATTAATGCTTGAAGGCGGATGCAATTCTGCATTCCAACTTTCTTTAACGTCACACCAATGGCAACCTACATCGCAACCTCCGATTCTCACAAAATAAGCAGCAGTTCCAGTGTGAAAACCCTCTCCTTGAATTGTATAAAACTCTTCCATCAAAGGAAGCATTGCGCCTTTATTAACTTCTAATTGTATTTCTTTTGATAACATTATTGTAATTTAAAATGCAAAGATAGGTCATTTGAAAAGGACTTAAATTAATATTAACAAATTGATTGCGCGAAATTAAAAACTCGAGGTACTAAAACACAAAAATGAGCAGTGTAACTTTCACTATTAACAGTTCCGAACCCACCATAAATTCACTTAGTCCAGAGCAAGCAGCTAAACCGCTTTCCTAACGAAAAGTAATTGCATAAAAAAAACCGATAGTTTTTCAACTATCGGTTTTTACTATAAAATAATCCTATTTATTTTTTCTTAAGCATCTCCACTGATTGAAGTGCATATCCATTTGCAGGATCTATAGCAAGTGTTTTATTAAAGAATTCAATAGCCTTAACTTTATCAGTGTTTGCATAACCTGCAGCCATTGTATTGTAAGCCTCTATTAATTTACCCTTCACTGCAGCCTTAGCCATTTCTTCAGGACCTTTCTTAGTTACAATATCAATATACTGTTGGTAATAGTTAATCATTTGTGCATCGTCTCCTATCAACGTATTCGTTCTTGCGCGATAAACATAAGCATCTTGAGTTGCTGGTGATGCTTCAATTACATTTCCAAAAGCAATATCTGCTTTTCTTAAAGCAATAATATCTTTCACTGCACCAGCTTTTGTATTGTCAAAATAAATTGAGTTACCTAAGTAGAAATTGTCAAGTAAGAAATTTTTAGATTCTTTATTTGAAGTTGATATTTCAAAAACTGAAGCAGCCTCTTTATATAATTTTTGCTCATAAAGCCCTTTACCTGCCTCGCTTAAATCATTCACAACAGCACTTTCCATAGCAACTGCTTTCTTGATAAGTTCAATTCCTTTATTAAACAATACCGGCTCTGCAGCAGTTACGTCAGCACCCATAGTAGCTTTTTTAATATTAGCTAAACCTAGGTATAAATAATCTAGAGAAATCACACTATTAGTAGTATTTGCAGTATAATCTTGTAACGACTTGATAGCTACGTCCACATTATCATTATAGTAAGCAGAATAACCTAAATAACGTAAAATTCTAGGATTGACTTTATCAATCTGTTTCATTTTTTCAGCTTCAATCTCTAAAGCTTTATAATCGTGCGCAACAATCAAGAAGTCAGCGTGACGCATACGTGAAGCCAACGAGTAATCAGTAAGACTCATGTATTTTTCATAATACGACAATGCTTCTTTCATATATTCATCATTTCTAGAAGGAACATTAAGTGCCCAATAGTAATATGTTTCAGCTAATTCACGATATAGTGGTCCGTAATTAGGGTTCGTAGCAATAACATCATTAAAAGCTTTTACAGCCTCTGTGTATGCTTTAGCTCCTTTAAGCAAAACACCTAATTGCATTTTTGCTCTAATCAACGAATTGTCAGCTTGAAAAGCATTACGGTAAGCTGAATAGGCAGCATTTTGGTTTTTATCACCATAATGTGCATCTCCAAAAGCCAAAAGTACTTGAGGCTCCGCTGCATTTCTCTCGTTAGCCAGGTTTAAAGTTTGAAGCGCTGCTTTAAAATCAGGTTTATCAGCATTCATGTAAGCACGAGCGATATACACATACTCTCCAAAATCCCTTCTACCCATTTCTTTTTTAGCTAATTCAAATTTAGCTTTTGCCGCAACAACATCACCTTTATTAAGGTCCATTTGCCCTAACCCAATATAATTAAAATGCTCATCATTTTTAGCAGTTAAACCATTTTGATAAGTTAGTTTAGCTGAATCCGATACCTTTTGAGAAAGATATATGTTTCCTAAAAGAAAATACGCTTTACCTTCCGATGGGTCAGATTTGATTATCGATTTTAAAGTCGATTTAGCATTTTCAAATTGTTCGGCGTCAATTGCTTTTTTAGCTTGATCTATATCCTGAGCGTTCATTACGGATACCGTGGCCAGAAAGGCAACACTTAAAATTTTAAATTTGTTCATTTTAACTTTATTTGATTTATTCTTATTCATTTTCATTTTCTTTATTTGATTTGTTTTTAAATATAACTTTTCTTGGAGGCACCCTTACAGGCAACAGTCCCGCTTTCAAAATTATCCTTTGTCCTATGTCCCCAGCAACAAATGAAGCGAACCCCATCCCTAAACCAACAGATCCCTGACAGTTAATTATATACAAATCACGTGCCAAAGGATACTTTCCTTCAGCTAAATTGTTTTGCGTAGGTGCTACAAACTCCGCATTACCCTCACCTTTAACGCTTAATACGTTAATTTTATCTATAAGATTCTTCATGTCAGGTGATGGCTGATACAACCAGTTTAACCCAACGACACCTATCATACCATCATTTTCAGATACAAATTTCACAACGTCATTATTATACTTAAACGAGTACACTCCCTCACTAGGCGTTTCCTTTATACCTGCTAACTCATTCATATAACGAACCGTACTAGAGTTTGGATTATCAAACACCAGACCTTTAACTCTTGTTTGCGGTTTCCCTTGCATGAAAAGAATAATATCCTTCAAGGCAATCAAAGTATCGTTATTAGACTTATTAGATATAAAAGCAACTGCGTCAGTACCTATCATAGTTGTTTTAGGCTTTATTTTAAGTTGTTCAAAATACTTAGCCTCTTCTTCATTTAATTTCCTGGACAAAACAACAATTCGAGAGCTATCTTTAAGAAATGCTTGCATCAGTCCCTTCTCAGACCTTACCTCCATCAGTATTTTGGCATTATATCCATTTTGAAAAATAGCAATCTCATCTTCCAATAAAGGTTTTAGAGTTTCATCGACTAATATAGTGGCTGTACCTTTAAGTATAGTCTCTTTTTCACCTTCTGATTTTTTACAACCAAAAAATAATACTGAAATAAAAAGCACTAATACATAATAAGGACGTATTCCGAAATTTTTCATACCCTAATCTTAATTCTCGTTTATAATTCGTACACCTCTTACAATAGAATACACGATGAGAAGAATTCCAAATGCAATCCTATAACCCATAGCCATATCTAAAGGAAATTCTTTCATAAAGATAATAAATAATCCTAAGACCAAATAAAACATGAAAAACAAAATCGCCAAAACGAGAAGAAATCGCTCTTTGAGCGATTTCTTCTGAATATTTTTAAATATTTTTTTCAACATTAATCCGCTGTTTGAATAGTAATCGGAAGAGAGTATAGTACTCTAACCGGTTTTCCATTTTGAATTCCTGGATTCCATCTTGGGCATTTAGTCAAAACTCTGATAGCTTCTTTTCCAGTTCCATAACCAATATCTCTTAATACTTTGATATCTGTTAATGAACCATCTTTTTCAACTACAAAAGTAACATAAACTTTACCTTTAAGACCTTCTTCTTCTGGCGCACGATAGTTTTTACCTACATAGCTGTAGAACTTATCCATACCACCTGGAAATTCAGGTTTTACTTCGATACCTGCTGTGTTGTAAATTTGATTGTCTTCTTCAACAATTTTTGTTGGACCTGGACCTACTGGAGCAACAGATAAAACAGCATCTGGATCTCCTTTTATAGTTTCGGCACCAATCTTTTTTTCCTTAATCTCGACAATTTTCGGTGGGTCTTCAGTCACTTCTTCTGCCTTTGCAACTACTGGTTTCACAAACTTAACCACATCCACTTTAGGTGGTGGTGGTGGTGGTGGTGGAACGTTTAATTTAGGCTCTTCTTTCTTAGGCGGCAATTTAATCGCAGTGATTTTTATATCTCTGTCAATCTCTTGCTCATCACCTTTAGGGATTAAGTCTAGAATAAGAGGAGCTGCCACAGCAACACTAAATACTATAGCTCCAAGAATAAGAGCTTTAATAGTAGTTTTTCTGTTTGACTTCCTCAATTCATAAGCTCCATAAGTTTTATTACGTCCCTCGAATACGATATCAAGCCATTGGTTTTTTAATATATCTAATTTCATTTTTCTTAATTATTAGGTTATTGGGGAATAAGAATAAACTTATTTTCCTTCTAACAATTTTTGTTCTTCAGGAGAAAACTCAGGAACGATAGCGTAATTACCAAAATCTCCTATCCCAACAATTGCCATTTCATCAAGTATATCAATTAAATTTTTGTAATTTGATTTCTTACTTGGTTTGATAATAACAATCAATCCGTTTTTAGGTTTACCTTTAGCTGCAGAATACGCTAAAACTGATTGCTGTCTAGTCAACAATTCTTTACGTATACCATCTTTTCCAAAAGCCAAATCTTTAGGACCTCCAATTGGAGTAGCCAACAAACCAACATAGTAAACCAACTTATTATCAGCACCTAACAAAATTGTCATAGTACGATTTTCGTCAACTTTCATATCCACATTGTCTTTGTTAGGATCTTTATCTGGCAACCCCAAGCTCATCGATTGAGGTTTAGACAACGTCGTGGTAAGCATAAAGAATGTGATTAATAAGAAAGCTAAATCCACCATAGCAGTTAAATCTACTTTTGCGTTTGATTTTTTACTTCTTACTTTACCACCTTTTCCGCCTCCACCGTCGCCGGTATTTAATTCAGCCATTTTAGTGTCTTTTTTTTATTAAAAATCTTTTCCTCTTAAACCAGTAACTAAACTAAAGCTATTGATTTTTTGCTCTTGTAAAATATCCATTACTTTTTTAATAGCTGGATATTCTTCTTTTGCATCACCTTTAATAGCGACCTGCAATTCTTTGTCGTTCACCTCTATATTCGCAATACGCGCATTATAGATCCACTCCTTCAATTGATTATCTAATGAATCTGTAGGTATACCAGGTTGCCCTGCTTTACTTCTATCAGAAGCCTTCATTTCAATAATTTGTTGAAGATTAAGAATTGGCACACCAAAATCATCCATCCTTGAGAATGTACTTTTGTCAGCGTCAGTAAAAGTAACACCGTACTTATCTGCCATTAACTCTAACGTTCTAATTCGAACTTCTTTTCCTTTCAAATCAAAGAATACCTTTCCTTTTCCTACAGTTAATGTAGCTAAGTCAGTTTCAGGCAATTTAGTCTGAACCGTTGAAGATGGAGTATCCACTGGCAACGCTTCAGGTATTTTGGCTGTTGAAGTCATTACAAAGAAGGTAAGCAAAAGGAATGCAACATCACACATTGCAGTCATATCCGTAGACCCCGGATTTTTTTTTATTTTTATTTTAGCCATTCTTTTTGTTTTTTATTTGATATAAATATCAAAATATTATTGCTTCAAACTTCCTCTGAATCTTCTGTAAGTATTTACAATTGAAACAGCAGCCTCATCGATTGAGTAAGTTAAATCATCAATTTTAGAAGTAAAGAAATTGTAAGAGATAATTGCTACCGCTGAAGTTCCAATACCAGTTGCAGTATTAATAAGTGCTTCAGAAATACCATTTGCTAGAGCTGCTTGATCAGGAGTACCTGCAGCTGCTAAGGCACCAAACGCTTTAATCATACCTGATACAGTTCCTAATAATCCAATAAGAGTTCCTAAAGAAACTAAAGACGAAATAATCGTCATGTTCTTTTGCAACATTGGCATTTCAAGAGATGTAGCTTCTTCGATTTCTTTGTGAATAGTCTCTGATGCTTCTTCGCTATTAAATCCTTCTTTTTTCACTGCTTGGTATTTCAATAATGCAGATTTGATTGCATTTGCTACAGAACCTTGTTGTTTATCACAAGCTGCAATAGCTTCGTCAATTTCACCTTGTTTGATACTAGCTTGTATCTTAGTCATGAAAGTATCTAATTTAGTTTTACCAGCTGCCTTAGATATAACAACATATCTTTCGATAGAAAAAACAAGAACCATCAATAACATTCCTAATAATACTGGTACAACCGCACCTCCATGAAAAACCTGACCTAAAAGATTCAAAGGATGTCCTGTTTCAACATTTCCTCCTTCAAAATTCGAAGGATTACCCATGATAAATTTCCAGATCAATACACCAACACCAATACACGCAACAATAATAAGTCCTGAAACCATTCCACCACCGTTTGAAGTGCTTTCTTTTTTAACGTTTGCCATTTTTTTTAATTTTAATAGTTTTAAATAATTTATTTTAGTTGTAATAAACTTGTAGTCCCGCAAATTTATATGTTTAGTTCAAATAAAAAAACTTTTTTTAATTTTATTCGAATTTAATTTATTCAAAAAAAAACCAATATTTTTTAATATATGAATTTTAATCAATATCATTAAACAAATTTACTATTTTTTGATATATAAAACATCTTTTTATGAAAAATTAAGCTAATCTAATAACAAACAGAATTTAATACATTAAAATAAGTTTTTCCACTATTAGCAACAAAAGAGCAATAAAACTGCAGTAAAACTCAAAATTACCTCATTTCAAAAAATAATAATATCTTGCAAGTAAATTCAACACAATCAATGTTATGAACAGAAAAGAAGATTTCATAAAGCATATCACCGCGGGATACACTTCCAAAGGAGAAAGTATTATTCTAGGAGGAGCCATACTCGATGGTGAGGCAATAGCAGACGCCTATGTAAAAATCCCATTAAAAACACTTAACAGACATGGTTTAATTGCCGGCGCCACCGGAACTGGAAAAACCAAAACTATTCAAGTTTTATCAGAACAGCTATCATCATTTGGAATTCCAGTATTAATGATGGACATAAAAGGAGATTTTAGCGGTATCGCCAAAGAAGGAGAAGAAAAATCATTTATTACCGAAAGGCATGCCAAAATCAACCTACCATATAGTATAGCTAAATTTCCAGTAGAGTTATTAACACTATCCGAACAAAACGGAGTACGACTGCGCGCCACTGTTTCCGAGTTTGGACCGGTATTGTTTTCTCGAATTTTAGACTTGAACGACACTCAAGCTGGCGTCATGTCAGTAATATTTAAATATTGTGATGATAACAAAATGCCTTTATTAGACCTTAAAGACATTAAAAAAGTAATTAATTTCATAACAGAAGAAGGAAAAGATGAAATAACGAAAAACTACGGAAGAATTTCCACTTCGACAACGGGAATCATTCTTAGAAAAATAATCGAATTGGAACAACAGGGAGCAGAACTGTTTTTTGGAGAGATGTCCTTTGATATCGATGATCTAATGCGAATAGATGAAAATGGAAAAGGATACATTAACATAATTCGGCTAACGGATATCCAAGACAAACCAAAATTATTTTCCACTTTCATGTTGAGTCTCCTTGCCGAGATATATCAGCAAATGCCAGAGAAAGGTGATTCAGAACAGCCTGAATTAGTGATTTTTATTGACGAAGCACATTTAATTTTTAACGAAGCCAGTAAAGCATTATTGGATCAAATAGAGATGATTGTAAAGCTGATTCGCTCAAAAGGAATTGGAATTTACTTTGTAACCCAAAATCCAATGGATGTTCCAAGTGGCGTACTGGCACAATTAGGTCTAAAAATACAACACGCATTGAGAGCTTTTACTGCCAAAGACAGACAGTCCATAAAATTGACAGCAGACAATTATCCTACATCTGATTATTACAACACAAGCGAAGTATTAACAAGTTTAGGAATTGGTGAAGCCTTGGTTACCGCTTTAAGCGAAAAAGGAATTCCAACTCCCCTCGTGGCTACTATGATGCGGGCTCCAATGAGCCGAATGGATGTTTTATCTGAAAGTGAAATTCAAGATATCAATAACAACTCCAGATTAGTCAAGAAATATAGCGAGCTTATTGATCGTGAGAGTGCTTATGAAATGCTAAATAAGAAAATCACCATCATCGAAACCGAAGCTGCGGCGGAAGCTCAAAAAGAAGCAGATGAAAAAGCAGAACAAAAGGCAACAAAAACCAGAACTACTAAATCAAGTACCACAAGCAGTGCTGTAAGTAAGTCGGTTATTAAAGTACTTACTAGCGCTACCTTTATTAGAGGAGTATTTGGTGTACTGACAAAAATATTCAAAAAATAAAACTAATTAAAACCTCTCTTAACTAATAGGAGAGGTTCCTTAATTTTCAGGATCATGAAAAAATACTTCATACAAGACAGTCCTTTTATAGTTCCTACAACTGACGGAAAGCTAATCGAAGAACACCACGGACTAGCAACAACAAACAATCCCGAAATATCAATTGCTCATATGATCGCACCTCCTAAATGGAGCGAGCCATTTCAGACTCCAGAGTTTGAAGAATACACCTACATCATAAAAGGTAAAAAACAGTTTATTATTGACGACGAAACTATTGTTCTGGAAGCAGGACAATCCATAAAAATAGAGAAAAACACACGAGTCCAATACTCAAATCCATTTGACAAACCATGTGAGTATATAGCGATATGCAAGCCTGCATTTGACTTCACTAAAGTGCATCGAGAATAATAAATATATCAAAGACCTATATATGTTATTAATAATATTAACTTCAAGCTCTTAAAGAATTTTAATTAATTGAATACAGCATTATGATAACATTTATTACTGCCATAGTTTTATTAGTATTGGGATATGTTTTTTACGGTAAATTTGTCGAAAGCATATTTAAACCGGATGCTAACAGAGCTACCCCTGCCTACACTCACGCAGATGGAGTAGATTTTGTTCCCATGGACAGCAATAAAAACTCCTTGATTCAGGTTTTAAATATAGCAGGAGTAGGACCCATTTTCGGTCCAATACTAGGAGCTCTATACGGGCCAGTAGCTTTTCTTTGGATAGTAGTTGGCGCCATTTTTGCGGGCGCAGTTCACGATTATTTGACGGGAATGATCTCTATGAGATATGGTGGCGCTCATTTGCCTGCATTAGCTTCATTATTTTTAGGTAAATACTTTAGTCACGTCGTTAATTTCTTCACCGTCCTTCTACTACTTTTAGTAGGAACTGTTTTTATTTCTGCACCAGCAAGTATGATAGATGACCTAATAGGCAAAGATTTAAATATGTTCACCTTAATTGTAATTGCAATTTTCGCATATTATATCATCGCTACAATATTGCCTATCGATAAAATCATTGGAAAAATATACCCTATTCTTGGTCTTCTATTATTATTGAGTGCCGTAGGTGTTGCAATAGGGATGTTTATGTATGGAAATCCAATTCCAGAATTAACGCTGACCAACATGCACCCTAAAGACATTCCGTATTACCCTGTAATATTTTTAACGATATCTTGTGGTGCTTTATCTGGATTTCACGCAACCCAATCTCCAATAATTGCCAGAACTATTAGAAATGAGAAAGATGGGCGAAAAATATTTTACGGAATGATGATCGTTGAAGGAGTCATTGCAATGGTTTGGGCTGCAGCTGCAATGAGTCTTATGAGTGGCGAAGGACTTAGTACTTTACTAGCAAATGAAGGACTTCCTGGAGTGGTTCATAAAATCGCAACGGTGTTTTTAGGAACGATTGGCGGAACAATTGCTATTTTAGGTGTTATTGTTTTACCAATAACATCAGGAGACACTTCCTTTAGAGCAGCGAGAATGATTATTGCAGATTATCTAAAAATTGATCAGAAGGCTCTTAAAAACCGCTTTATGATTGCAATTCCACTTTTTGTTATTGCATTTGTTCTAACTAAAATAGACTTTCAACTTCTATGGAGATATTTTTCCTGGGCAAATCAAAGTATCGCGGCAATTGCTTTATGGATTGGAACCGTTTATTTATACCAAAGAAAAACCCTTTATATTATTGCGCTAGTACCTGCATTTTTCATAACATCTGTTCTCGGGTCTTTCCTTTTCTATGATCCCACCATAGGTTTTGGATTGGACATAGTGACCTCGGATATTATTGGAATTGTGATTGCTATTTTAATTACGATTTTGTTCTTTGTTGTAATGAAGAATAATAAGGAATTGCCTAAATCCGAATAATTGGAGAAGCTAATGACTAGTGCCACGGTGTGATTAAAATTATCAATCCCGAACAATTACTAGTACAATAACCTTATATCCGTAAATTGTTACGGTGCCTTCAAATGAGACTTTCGCAAAGTACATCTCAAATAGTAAATACAACAGTCAAGATTCAAACTTTAGTTCTTGACTGTTTCTTTTTCATGTAAAAGGGTTAAAATCTTATTTTCAATCTCTTTGCTTTCCCAAACAGCCTCTATGTTTTCCGTTTTTAAAACTTCTTCCATAATTGCATTTTGATCATCTCCTATTGCTAAGGCTTCAGTATAAGGACGATCACTAAATGTGACCCTGCTATAAAGTGGAATCCACTTATCAGGGTGTTTATCTGAAAACCATTTTTCAATCTTCTTCTGCAGTAGGAATTTATCATCTGCTGTTTTAGAACTCATTTCCATAAAATTACGGTATGAAAGTTCTGCAATAGCATCAGCGTTGGGCTTACGTGATTTCTCGTATTCTGAAAAAATCATTTCCCAATCATCCCCGTATTCCTCCATCATTTCACTTAGAATCGAAATGTCCTCAAATCCGGCGTTCATACCTTGTCCATAAAAAGGCACGATAGCGTGACAAGCATCCCCTATCAAGGCAATTTTATCTTTATAAGTCCAAGGGTAACATTTCATAGTTACTAATGTACTTGTTGGATTTTTAAAAAAATCTTCGGCTAATTTTGGAATTACATCAATCGAATCAGGAAAGTTTTTTTCAAAAAACAACTCTACATCTTTTCTATTTTCGAGCAATGCAAAAGAATTCTCTCCCTCAAAAGGCATAAACAAAGTACAGGTAAAACTACCGTCTAAATTGGATAGTGCAATCAACATATATTCCCCTCGAGGCCAAATGTGAAATGAATTTTTATCCAACTTATGAGAACCATCAGGATTTGCAGGGATATTTAATTCTTTGTATCCAATATTTAAAAACTCCTGCGAATAGTTAAACATACTCTGGCGTTGCATGCGGTGTCGAATTCTCGAAAAAGCACCATCTGCACCAAAAACCATATCGTATTTCTTTTCTTTCCAAGCTCCTCTTTCCGTTTCTCCAATGTGTAGAGTAGCTTCAGATAAGGTAACGTCCCAAATTTTCTGTTCGAAGAAAAATTCTGCACCAGCTTGTTCAGCTAAATCAATCATTCTTCTATTCAAATCCCCTCTGGAAATAGAGTAAATACTCTCTCCTTCTTGACCATAATTTTGAAAATTAAGTTTGTCAACCAAGTGAATGGCGCGTTTGTCCATGGGTATTGCGATTTCACGAACCGAATCCCCTACGCCAACGCCATCTAGTGCTTTCCAGCCCCTAGTTGACATTGCTAAATTAATAGAACGTCCTGAGAACTGAATTTGTCTAATATCAGGACTTCTATCGTATATATGAACGGTATGTCCTGCTCTGCGTAAGTAAATAGCTAATAAAGACCCGACTAAACCGGAACCTACTACTGCTATCTTTTTTGGAGTTTGCATTATTTTCTATAAAAGTTAAGCAAAATTACTGATTTATTATTTTAAGGACTTTAAAAACCTTTAGTTTTTACCAGGGATAAAAACCAATTTTGTTGAAGTTTTAACAATCTCTTCCTTATTGAGCATCATTTTTCTAAAATTTCCTGCGTTGTATATTTCTGCCTGATCATTATAATGCGGACTTAATGGATTTCCGGATTGTCCAGTAGGCAGTACATTCCAGCTATTTTCAATATCGGAAAAATCAATCACTCTTCGAGAGGACGGGCCTCCTTTTACGACATATTTTGCTTCATTTGTATAATCAAACATTTGATTGTTAATTACCTCATTAGAACCTAAAACTTCAAAAGGTCCTACATTAAATATTTTCCTAAACATAGCCACCTTTCCTAAAGGATGCTCATACTCCACGACATGTACCCTACTCCAAGTCCAAGCGGGAACTGATTTTCCTAATTGTATTTCTAATGCAGTAATTGCTTCTTTAAAAGATTTCGAAAGAATCTCACTTCTGGATTCTTTTCTGTTTTTAGTTTCTATATTGTCCCACCACAGTGATTTTTCATTTGTGATTTGTTTGGCAATTAGCTGCTTCATGATATGCGTAGCTAAAAACTGCTTGAATCCGTCCTCTCCTAACTCGTCTTTAAAAGTATTTTTTAGATACATATAAATCAACTTATTGTAAATTGTAGGCGCCACATCCTCTGTATTATTTGTTCCTTTCCACGATTTCAAAATAGCAACTGCTTCTTTTTCATTCTTTGAAAGTGAATTCGCATCTAAATTGGAAATTAAATTCTTAACCACATCCGGTGCTACTGATGATGTATTATCCGTAATCATCTTACCTACAGATTCTTTATCCCAGTTTGACTTTGGCTCTAATAACTGGGTAATTCTTTTCGCTCTGTCTTCTGGTAGATAATAACCAGGATATACAAAACCATCAATTGCTTCAGGCTGATTGTTTGCTGAATACACGTAGTTCCATTCTGGATTTACTGCCGAAGGATTCTGGGAGAAATCCAAATATTCCGTAATATCATCTTTTCCAGAGGAACCATCCAAGATGAAATTCGTGTCTACTCCTTCATTGTGTCTGTATAATTTACCTGTTGCCCACCAGGCTACATTTCCTTTAGCGTCTCCATACATCACATTTAATCCTGGAGCCGAAATAAGAGCTACCCCTCTTTGAAAATCAGCTTTACTTTCAGCATGAGAAAGAGCATAAACCGCATCCAGAATATGAATGGGTTGTTGTGTGTAAATCCAAGACATGGCCACCGGTTTCTTATTATCTAAACCAACTATTAAATTATTCATGATAGGACCGTGTCGACTCACTTTTACGTTCAGTACTACATCAGCACTATCCTTTACTTTTATAACATTCTTTCTAATTAGATAATTACTAAAACCTGCTGGCGTTTTATATTTATTGGCATTACCAGGACTATTCTCTTCTTGGTATAAATCAATATCATCATTTTCAAACATAGTCAAACCATAAGCGTAATCCCTATTGTGTCCTAACAAGGGGAAAGGTGTTCCTGCCAGATAACAACCATATAATTCGAATTCAGGAGTTACGATATGGGCTTCGTACCATGTTCCCGGTTGCGAAAATCCAATATGCGGGTCATTTGCAAAAATTACTTTTCCATTTTTAGTTTTCTTTGGTGCGATAACCCAGCTATTGCTTCCCACAAAAGGAGGAATAGGCAAATTATCCAATAATGCCGCTACTGATTTTGAAATAGCTAAAAACTCTTGTGGCTTTTCTTTTGCGTTTTTAATTATAGTAGTATTAAATTCCCCGTCAAGACCAAAGTCCTTTAGGTAGTCCATTCCATATTTATTACGAATATCAGTCAACAACGGATCCGTTTTTTGTGCCATGGCGAAACTAAAGGACATATAACCGAAGATATTATACACATCTTTTATCGTGAATTTATCTTTCTTCACGCCAACCAACTGAAACTCGATTGGAGTCACCCCCTCATCCATATATTGATTGATTCCATCCAGATAAGCTTCTGTCAATTTATAACTTTCACTATTTATATCTAAACCAGCAATCGCTTTTTCTGAAGCTTCTTCAATTCCAAGACCAGCAAAAAACATATCATTCTTTAAAGCCACTCTTCCGAAAATTTCAGACAATCGTCCCGGTGCAATACGTCGCATTAATTCCATTTGCCACAAACGATCTTGCGCGTGAACATAACCCAAAGCAGTCATTGCATCTATAGCATTATTGGCATAGATATGAGGTACACCAAAACCATCAAAATATACTGTTGTTTCATCGTGAATACTTTTCAGCTCCACTTTACCTTCATATTTAGGCTTTAGATAAAAACCGTAAAACACCAATCCAACAATTAGAATCGCAATTATTGAAACTAAAACTAAGAGGCTTTTTTTGACTATTTTCATTTTTATAATTTGTGATTAACAAATATAAATAATTTCACATGTATTTGAGCGAATTGCTTTTCATTCTTATGCGTTAAACCAGAAATCTGCAAATGTTTAAAATCAAAAAGAGTGTTTAAATTCCAAATTGGAATCCAAACACTCTTTTTTCAATCAACTACGTTTTTTTATTTTTTGCTTCCGTCAATAATAGCACCAGTTCCTGCTCCAACTCCAGCTCCAGCAACACCACCTATTATCGCTCCCTGCACTTTTTTCTTACTTATAATCGCACCAGTAGCCGCACCAACTCCTGCACCAATTACAGCTCCTTTCGCTGTACTGCTCCAACCTTTCTTTTCTGTAGTGGTTGTCGTAGTAGTCGTTGTGTTATTTCCTGGCTGATTAACTATAATAGTTTCTTTTTGCATTTCAACTTTTGTCATTTCCACCTGCATGGAGTCAATCACTCTTTGTTTTTCAATTGCAACTTCCATAGAGTCAACAGTCGCTTTCTTGGCAGCCTCTAAATCCATTTTCCCTTGATTTTTACAAGAAACAATTAACAGAGACAGTGCTATAAAATATAATGCTTTCATAATTTTAGAATTCAGAATTAATAATTTACAAAGAAACTGCCAAAAGCCCCCATCCAACTTATATAATTTCAAGTATTTATTATATAATTCACAGTAAAGATGCGATTATCTAAATCAATTAAAGGATGTAATTTTAAATCTCCATAATACCCTAATTTATTTCAAAACAACACTTTTTAGAATCTAACCACCTTCAAAAGAACAATTCAAACGAACATGAGATTCTAAGGCTCTTCATTAATTACTCAAACAAACTATACCCTTCGTACTGAAGTAAAACAGACAATTGACATCCTATCATCAATCAAATCCTAATAAGGATAACAATATTGTTTATTAATATTGTATTTTTGTTAAACAAAATATTCAAATAAACCATTATGACTGCAATTTCTCAAGATGATCTTTCTAAACTCGAAAAAGTGGAACGATTAAATTTAATTAATTCTTGCACGGGTTACAAATCAGCAAATTTAATTGCTACAAAATCATTAGTTGGAGAAAGTAACGTTGCGATTTTTAGCAGCATAACCCATTTAGGAAGCAATCCTGCATTGATAGGTTTTATTGTGCGCCCCACAACGGTTCCGCGCGACACTTACAAAAACATAAAAGACACAGGGCATTTTACTGTAAATCACGTTACAGAGGCTATGATTGTTGATGCACATCATACATCAGCTAATTATGAAAGTGGAGTATCTGAATTTAACAAAACAAATCTTGAAGAAGAGTGGAAAGAAGGTATTGGTGTTCCTTTTACAAAAGGTAGTCCGGTGCAATTATATTGTAAATATGTAAATGAATATTACATTAAAGAAAATGACACCATTCATATTATTGCCTCTATCGAACAGCTGTTTTTTGACGAAAACCTAAGACATGAAGATGGTTGGCTACAAATAGAAAAAGGAAATGTAGTCGCATTAAATGGCCTTGATGGTTATTGCTTACCCAAGTTAATTGACCGTTTTGAATATGCTAGAAAAGACACTCCAACAAAATCATTTTTTAAATAAAAACTCACCGTGTTTAGTCCCTTTGAATTTATTTATAAATGTCATAGGACGAGACAACAACAAAACCCATTGACGAATAAAATATTTAACTTGTCAATGGGTTTTTAATTCTATCAGTGTACTTCTCGAATTCCTTTTTTTAATATTTGTCCAAAATCATACATATCTTCAAAAGAACAATACAATGGAACTGGTGCAAACCGAATTACATTAGGTTCACGCCAATCTGTAATCACTCCATTTTTCATCAAATAATCAAACAAACTACGTCCTTCTCCGTGAAGTAAAACCGATAGCTGACATCCTCTTTCAGCAAGATTCGTTGGTGTAATTATTTCAAAACTACTGTCAACTTCCTTGTCGATTTCCTGAAGAACAAATTCTAAATAGGACGTTATTTTATCTCTTTTTTCAATTATCGCGTCCATGCCTATTTCATCAAACATTTCAACCGAAGCTAAATAAGGCGCCAAAGAAAGTACTGGCAAATTACTTATTTGCCAACCGTCTGCTCCTTGAACAGGATCAAACGTAGGTTCCATCTTGAAACGGCGTTCTTTGTTGTGTCCCCACCACCCAGCAAATCGCGGTAAATCTGGATTATTGTGGTGTTTTTCATGTACAAAACATCCCGAAGCATTTCCTGGTCCTGAATTCATATATTTATAACTACACCAGGCAGCAAAATCAACATCCCAATCGTGTAATTCTAATTTTATGTTTCCAGCGGCATGTGCAAGATCCCAACCAACTACTGCACCAGCTTCATGTCCTGCAGCAGTTATAGTTTTCATGTCAAAAACCTGACCCGTATAATAATTCACTCCGCCAATTAAAACCAAAGCCAGTTCATCACCAACTTCTTTAATTTTAGCCAAGACATCTTCTAAACGGATGTTATGCTCTCCATCGCGTCGCTTAATCTCTACAATAGCATCTTCTGTTTTGTATCCGTGGAAATCCACCTGACTTTGAAACATATATTGATCTGAAGGAAATGCTTTCTCCTCACAAATAATCTTGTATCTCTTTTTTGTAGGTCTGTAAAAGGATACCATCAATAAATGAAGATTGACGGTTAATGTATTCATCACGGTAACTTCTGACGGAAGTGCACCTACAATTTTAGCTAATGGCGCAGCAAAACGCTCGTGATAATCCCACCAAGGTTTTTCGGCATAAAAATGTCCTTCAACCGCTAGATTTGCCCAATCATCCATTACTTCATCGACATAGGCTTTTGTTCTTTTGGGCTGTAAGCCCAATGAATTTCCGGTAAAATAAATTACTTTTTTATCATTCACTTTTGGAAAAATGAATTCATCTCTGTATTTATTTAATTTGTCTTGTGAATCAAGTTGTTTTGCAAATTCCTTAGTATTTTCGAAAGTCATGGATATAATTTAGTTTTGTAAAAATAACTAATATTTATTGCTGCGCAAAGTGCCAATGCTTTATTTAACAAGTTAAATAAAGTTAAATGCCAATTGGAAGATTCCGTTAAGGCAAATCATTTAACCCCTAAATTTTAAGTACATTTACTTGTATATAAATTCAAGTCACATGCTTAAAAATAGCCTAAACGTAATTATTCTTGCGATAGCCGTAGTCATCTCTGCTTTTTTGTTTTCAAACGCGTTCCAGAACAGAAATAAAAGCAGTGACACCATAAGTGTAACCGGATTAGGGAAAACAGATTTCGTATCGGATCTAATTGTTTGGAAAGGATCTTTTTCTAAAAAAAGCAGCACCTTGAAAGAGGCCTACGCATCTTTAGATGCTGACCGAGAAAAAATTAAAAATTATTTATTGAGCAAAGGAATCCCTACTGCTGATATTATTTTCTCAGCTATTAGTTTCAATAAAGACTACGAGACCAGTTATAATGCAAACGGAACCGTTAGACAAACTTTATTTACTGGTTTTACCTTAAACCAAAATGTCAGTATTCAGTCTAAGGACGTAAATAAAATTGAAGACATCTCGAGACAATCCAGCGAATTAATTAACACAGGAGTTGAGTTTTACTCTAATGCTCCTGAATATTACTACACAAAACTAGCCGAATTAAAAATCAAAATGATTGCCGAAGCCACAAAAGATGCCAGTTCAAGAGCCAAAAGCATTGCTGAGAATGCTGATGCTACTTTGGGTAATTTAAAAAAATCAGATATGGGGGTTTTCCAAATTATAGCTCAAAACTCCTCTGAAGATTATTCTTATGGCGGTTCATTTAATACCAATTCTAAAAACAAAACAGCCACCATTACAATAAAATTAGTGTATCAGGTGGATTAGATTTTTCAAAAAAAATATTATTTTACACTGAGAGTCCCGTGAGGGATTGCTTCGTCAGTTCGCTATCGCTCGTGTGAAGTGGAAATCCTTTTTTATAATGAAGCGCTAGCGGAATTATAAAAAGATTGTAACAAATAGCCCGACCCTTTTGGGGCACACCCAAAAAAAAATCTCGCCATTACTGACGAGATTTGTGAATTAACCTTTTATTTTTATTAGATGATCAACATGGCATCACCATAAGAATAAAATTTATACTCTTCTTTTATTGCTTCTTCATAGGCTCTTTTCATTAAATCATGTCCGCAAAATGCAGAAACCATCATTAATAAAGTAGATTTTGGAGTATGAAAGTTTGTAATCATACAGGTAGGAATTGTAAATTCATGAGGAGGGAAAACAAATTTGTTTGTCCAACCATCAAAAGGATTTAATGTTCCATGTGAAGAAACCGAACTTTCTACAGCACGCATAGAAGTAGTTCCTACGGTACAAATACGTTTTTTCTTTACTTTTGCGTCATTGACAATATCACAGGCTGCTTGAGTAATTTTTAATTCCTCAGAATCCATTTTATGTTTTGACAAATCTTCAACCTCAACAGGATTGAATGTTCCCAAACCTACGTGAAGTGTCACCTCAGCAAATTTAATTCCTTTGATTTCTAGTTTTTTCAATAAATGTTTAGAGAAGTGCAATCCTGCAGTAGGTGCCGCTACAGCTCCTTCTTCTTTAGCATAAATTGTTTGGTAACGCTCCGCATCTTCTGGAGTAACATCTCTACTTATGTATTTTGGAATTGGAGTTTCTCCAAGTTCTGTCAATTTTTTTCTGAATTCTTCATAAGAACCATCGTAAAGGAAACGCAATGTTCTTCCACGAGAAGTAGTATTATCAATAACCTCAGCTACTAATGAATCATCATCTCCGAAATACAATTTATTTCCGATTCTGATTTTACGAGCTGGATCTACTAAAACATCCCAAAGGCGTTGTTCAGCATTTAGTTCTCTAAGTAAGAAAACTTCGATTCTCGCACCCGTTTTTTCTTTGTTTCCGTATAAACGTGCTGGAAAAACTTTAGTATTATTCAAAATTAAAACATCGCCATCGTCAAAATAATCGATAACGTCTTTGAACGTTTTATGTTCGATAGTTTGTTTCTTACGATCAATAACCATTAAGCGAGCTTCATCTCTGTGTTCAGACGGAAATTCTGCAAGCAATTCTTTAGGTAAATCAAATTGAAAATGTGATAATTTCATCTTTATATTTTTGTTTAAAAGTTTCTAGTATAAGACCTACTTATTTAGCCCTATAGTAAAACTTATTTAAGAATGCAAATATACGACTGTGAGATAGGCGTTGTCAAGTGTTTTGCTATTTAATTTAGATACAAAATTGCAAAGTAACAAAGCGACAAGTGTTTACCCCCGTAAACATTGATAATTACGCCGTAAGTTCAGCGATATTAAAACCTAAACTTTTCAAATCTTCCCAGAAATCAGGGTATGATTTAGAAACAACTTCACCATTTTCAATTATTATTGGCACTTTTAATGCCAAAGGAGCAAATGCCATTGCCATTCTATGGTCGTTATAGGTTGCAATTTTAATATTAGGATTGATAGTATTTGAAGCAATAAGCGTTAAACTATCGTTTGTTACAGAAATATTTGCGCCCAGTTTTGTAAGCTCAATTCTAAGTGCTTCTAGTCGATCAGTTTCTTTAATTTTTAAAGTATGAAGTCCAGTAAGGTGGCACCCAATTCCTAAACCAAGACAGGTGACAACTATAGTTTGTGCGATATCTGGAGTGTTGTTTAACTCAAGGTTTAAAGTTTCAGGTTTAAAGTTAATATCCTTTGTAAGTGTTAACGAGTTATTTTCGAATCGAGAATCAACACCCATCTGTTTGTAGATTTCCACCAAAGCGGAATCTCCTTGCAAACTTGTTTCTTTATAACTACTCAAAGTGATTGAGGCCGTTTCTGACAAAGCCACTAAACTAAAAAAGTAAGATGCCGAACTCCAATCGGATTCTACTGTCATTTCTTTGGGTTCAACAGTTGCCTTTGGAAATACTTTGATCACATTTCCTTCAAAACTTGTTTTAATATCTAGATCATTTAGCAGAGCCAAAGTCATCTTGATGTAAGGCACAGAGGTAATTTCTCCAACCAAATTTATTTCGATTCCATTTTCTAATTTAGGCGCTACTAACATTAAAGCAGAAATATATTGACTGCTTACATTTGCAGGGATATTTACCTTAGAGCTAGTTATTTTTTGTCCTTTGATTCGAATAGGCGGATACCCCACTTCTTTCTCATAAGAGATTACCGCTCCCAATTGTTCTAATGCTTCAACTAAAACTTTTATAGGACGTTCTTTCATGCGTTGTGAACCAGTCAAGACCACTTCACGACCTTCGTTTACTGCAAAAAAAGCAGTAAGAAAGCGCATTGCCGTTCCCGCATGATGAATATCTACAATTTCCTCCTTTCCTATAAGTGCTTTTTCCATCACCTCACTATCGTCAGAGTTGGATGTGTTTGCTAATGTTATAGCAGGAAAAAGTGCTTTTAACAACAAAAGTCTATTGGTTTCACTTTTTGATCCAGTAACTGCAATTTGCGCTTGTAAGTTGGAATGGGTAGTTTGTAATAATAAATTCATCTTTTCAATTATGGGTTATGTGTTATGAGTTATAGTCTTAGCTTTAACTCAAAACTTCTGGGCGCAATTTACTACTCCTCCATTATAATTCATAATTTATAAATCACAAATTATTTCAGCTTTTCATTGTTTTTGTGACGATCCTTATCTCGTACCGATTTAAAATCCATTTTTTTATCGAAAGCGGCTTGTAAATCGATTCCAGTTTGATTTGCGAGACATAAAACCACAAAAACAACATCGGCTAGTTCTTCGCCAAGATCTTTGTTTTTATCACTTTCTTTCTCTGATTGTTCACCGTAACGACGGGCAATAATGCGTGCTACTTCACCTACTTCTTCGGTAAGCTGTGCCATATTGGTCAATTCGTTGAAGTACCGAACGCCGTGCTCTTTAATCCAATTGTCTACATCTAGTTGGGAATCTTTTAAGTTCATCTTGTTATGTTTATTAATCCCGAAAGGGCTATTATACTTTTATTAAAACTATTTTTTCATTTTGCTTATCAATCATTTGTTGAAAGAAGTCCTTTAAAACCTCATAAAAATCTGAAGAAACAAGTGGTGCATTTATTTCTTCCGTCAAAGAAATCTGTATTCTCTTTCCCTCAGGCAGAATATTAAAAATAAATACACCTACATTTTCTACAGTTGCAACTTTAATCGGCTTAGGAACAGATTCGACCAAATAACCTTCAGGAATATTTATAGTAATCTGATATTTTTTCTGTTTGGGGTAACCAAAATAAATAGGCATTTGTCTTTCTTCCTTCACAAAGGGATTTCTACTATTAGTAAAAAACAATTTGGGATTAATAAACATTTTTCCACCTATTATCTCACAATGATTTCCTGTTACAAATGTGAAAGATTCAATAATGGGTTTATCTAAATTAGCTATATTTTCGATTTTATAATCACTAATCTGTATTCCGTTTAAACTGTTTTCTAATTTTTCGAGATAACTTTCCCTATTAAATCCTTTGTTATTTTCTCTAAAACTAAATGCGGGATAATCGTTTTTTTGAATGCGACATTTCCCAGCTATTTTCCCATGCTCATCAACCGATACATATAAAACAGTATTTTCATTTAAGGTCGTTTTTGGCATAAGATTGACTTCCTCTGAAGTACCATCTTTTCTTATTAATCTCCCAAACCTATTTAAAGCATTAAGAGGTATCACATTAGGTATCGTCTGTTTATTTGTAGCATCCAAAAGTATTTGTTTGCCATCAATTTCCACTCCTGCAATTACATAATTAAAAATTGTTCGATTAGGGAAAACAGGAACCCCATGTTCTATAGTACTTAACAAAACTGGATTAACACTAATTCCCGCTAATTTAAGCATCCTGATTAAGATAAAATTAATCTCGGCTGTATTTCCTGTTTTTTCAACATATGCTTTTTTAATTCCTTTATCAACGTAATAACCATAGTGATTATTCCAATTCATTTTTTGTTGCACAAATTTAAAAATGACATCCAGTTTCTCTAACTGTGACAAATCCGTTTTATGTTGTGCTTCCAGTATAAATTTCAAATCCGTAACAAGATCGATATCGGCATCTAATGCTTGACCGAAATCTTTATTGTCAAAAATTGTTTTAGCAACACCTTCCCAAGTGATCGAATAGTCTTGTACTTTTTGATCTGGAAAACGGGTTCTCTCAAGTTCATACTTAATTGAAGAAGTATAATTCCTTACATTGTCAATGTAATCCTCTTCTTTAAGAGCAGGTATGCTTTCAGCAGTATGTATTGAACTTATTTGTTTATATTTCATGGTATTACTATTGCGATACTGGTTATCATAACCCTGAAAAGTATACTCATATTTTTGTTCTGTATTCACTTTCACAAATCCAGTAGCTACAGGTTTATAAATATAAAATTCTGGGATTTCAGTTCTATACTCGCAGTAATTAACCGGAATACTATATTGCATATTAAAAACTGGAAAAGTAACTACGTTTTCTGATTTCAAAATGTATTTGAATTCAATAACTGATCCTACTTTTACATTTGGCATCGTTATCGAAGCCTCATTCCAATACTCATTTACATTTTTTTTAAAGCTGCCTTCACTATTTAATTTAGTTTTAACAATCTCAGCTCCCTCGAGGTTATAAGTAACCGCGTTCGAAAACTTGACAACATCATCACTCATACTCTCATAACCTACATAATACGGCACTTCAAAATTTGCCCAACTCAACCCTTCTTTTTTATATATTTTAATTCTGATCTGACATTCATGAAGTGCATAGAATCCTTTTTCATAGTCATATTTAAAGATTGTTTTTCCTGCCTTATATAGTATAGCAGCAGCCGCACTAGAATCAATAGGATGTGATTTTTCCTGAAGTTCTTCTAGGGAAACTTTTCCCAATTCGAATTTCTGGGCACTTATCTCCGACATAAAAAGTAAAAGAAACAAAATAATTCCTATCCTAACATCTTTCACCTATCTATACTTTTATTAAAATTATTTTTTCATTTTGCTTATCAAGCACCTGCTGAAAGAAGTCTTTTAATACATCATAATAATCAGCTGAAACAATTGCCTTGCTGATCTCCTTTGTTACTGCAATTTGTATTTTATTTCCAACAGACAGAATATTAATTGAAAAAGAAGCGATTCCGTCGACAGTAGAAACCTTAACTGATTCAGGTAGCGATTCTACTTTATATCCTGGAGGGATTTCTATATTAATATTATATTTCTCTTGTTTAGGAAAACCAAAATAAATTGGCATTTGTCTTTTATTCTCTACAAAAGGATTTTTTGTATCATTATAAAACAGCAGTGGAGTTATGTAAATTCTGCCTCCTATTACATCACAATGTTTATTAGACACAAAACTAAAACTTTCGATTATAGAAGACGACAAATTAATATCGTCATTTAACTTATAATCATCAATAAGAATTCCTCCCAAACTACTTTCTAATTTCTCAAGATATCTTTCACTTTGCAATGATGATTGTTGCTCTCTAAAATTAAGCGCCTCGTAATCTGTTTTTTGAATCCTAGCACTCCCAACCATTTTTCCCTGACCATTAATCGAAAGTAAAAGATTGATGTTTTCATTCGAAACCTTATCTGGTACCAAATTAATTTCTTTTGAGTTCCCATCTTTATTTATAAGACGACCTATCCAATTTAAATCGGGAAATGGCAAAATATTTAACGAAGTGAATTTACTTGTTGCATCGAGTAAAATCTGTTTCCCATCAATCTCTGCAGCTGCAATTACGGCATTAAAAACTGTCCTATTCGGATAAACTGGAACCCCATTATCTCTTGTACTTATTAAAACTGGATCCGCCTTAATACCTGCCTTATTTAACATTGCGATAAGGATGAAATTAATTTCCGCTACATTTCCAGTTTCATCATTGTACGCTTTCTTAACTCCCTTAGCCGTTACAATACTTAAATATTTATCCCAATTCATTTTATTTTGGACAAATTTAAAAATAACCGCTAGTTTCTCATATTCAGAATCAACACTTTCCAATATCTTTTTTAAATCACTCCCAAAATAATTATCTTTATTAAGCTCAAATCCAAAATTACCCAGATTAAAAATATAATTAGCAACACCATCCCATGTAATAGAATAATCTAAAACTGTCTCGTCAATTGAGTTATAACCTTCGAGTTCATGTTGAATCGATGATTTATAATTATCAATATTATCTACATACTTATCTTCATGTATCGCTTTTATATTTTGTGCTTTATAAGTACTCTGTTTATAACCATGTTTCTCAAGAGAATAACCATTAAACTTATAAGAGTATGACTCCTTATCATTTACCGTTTTATAAGAGGAAGCTACTTCTCCATAACCCGTCACTATTGTTTTGTACACATATTTTTCTGGAATTTCCGTGAAATATTCTGCATAATTTACCGGGATTTCATACTGAAAGTTAAAAATTGGAAACCGTGTTTTACCTGCAGTTTTTATAGAGTATTTAATTTCAATTACGGAACCCACTTTTACATTTGGCATCATAACAACTGCCTCATTCCAATATTTATTGATGTTTCTTCTAGGCTCCCCCTCCGATTGAAGTTCCGTTTTTATTACAACCTCATTTTCTAAATTATAGGTTGCACAATTTAAAAACTTTACGTTATCCATTTCAGAACCTTCATCATCACCCTGATAACGCACTTGAAAATCAGTCCATTTCAAACCTTCTTTTTTATATATTTTAATTCTAATTTCATAATCATGATAAACAAAAAAACCTTTTGCCGTTTCATAAACGAAATAGGTTTTTGCTTTTTTATATATTATTGCAGCTGCGGCAGCAGTATCTTTCGGATGAACCTTTTCTTTTAATTCTTCAACAGAGACCTTCCCTAGTTCAAAATTTTGCGCATTTGTGTTCAAATAAAATAGCGATACAAATAAAAAAAGGATCAATTGGCTAAATTTCATCGACGCTAGACTTTGGTTAAAATAATTTTTTCGTTTTGTTTGTCTAGCATCCCTTGATAATAGTTTTTCAACATCGAATAATATTCTGACGGGATAATTGCCTTATTTATTTGGTTTATTATCGATATTTGAATCTGGTTTCCTAATACGTTTGTAATGAATGTGAAACTACCCAGATCATCCTGCATTGTAATAACTGCGGGAGCCGGAACTTTTTCTATCGCATATCCATCTGGAATTTGAATGTTCATAGTGTTTTTTTCTGTGAAGGGAAATCCATAGTCCACGGGATATTCTCGTACTTCTTGCTGAAATGGGTTTTTTTCTCCTGCTAAAAACAGCATTGGACTTATATATATTTTGTCTCCAATTAT
>TARA_R110002110_G_scaffold77390_1_pt1 | contig 30458 bp, 27 predicted proteins | sample TARA_R110002110 | Tara Oceans TARA_R110002110 (sample SAMEA4397330) | marine metagenome | biome: Polar Biome; feature: [SRF] surface water layer (ENVO:00010504); material: water (ENVO:00002006), including particulate matter (ENVO:01000060) such as... | depth 5 m | reverse complement strand
GGCCAGCAGCAGAAGCAGCAGGGCTGAGCCTTGCTGCGGCGGCCAAAGCGAGTGCGGCGCCATGGATGATCAGCTGCGCCCGGAATTGCTGGCCCTTCGAGAGCGCCTCCTGCGGACCCTGGATGCAGGCCGGACGCAGGCCCGGGAACGACGCCACGGTACCGGCTACCGGACCGCCCGGGAGAATCTGGCTGACCTGGTGGACCCCGACAGCTTTCAGGAATACGGCCAGCTGGCGGTTGCCGCCCAGCGTAGCCGCCGTGACTATCAGGAGCTGCAGTCCAGCACCGCCGCCGACGGCATCATCACCGGCACTGCAACCATCAACGCCGAGCGGGTGGGCAAGACAGCGGCGCGAGCGGCTGTCATTGTCAATGACTACGCGGTGCTCGCGGGAACCCAGGGTTTCTTTCATCACGCCAAGCTGGACCGCCTGTGTGAACTGGCGGAGCAGCAGGGCCTGCCGGTGGTCATGTATACCGAAGGCGGTGGCGGGCGCCCCGGCGACACCGATGTTCTGACCCAGATCGCCGGTCTGCACCTGCATTCATTTCGCAATTGGGCGCGACTGGCCGGCAAGGTGCCGCGGATCGCCGTCAACAACGGCTACTGTTTCGCCGGCAATGCGGCCCTGTTCGGCTGCGCCGATTTCACGATCGCGACCCGCAGCTCCTGGATCGGCATGGCAGGGCCGGCGATGATTGAAGGTGGCGGCCTGGGCAAGGTCGAGGCCAGGGCCATCGGCCCATTGAGGTGCAGCTCAGGAACGGCGTGGTCGACATTGCCGCGGAGGATGAAGCGGAAGCGACCGCCCTGGCGCGACAGTTGCTCGGATATTTCCAGGGTCCGGTCGCAGACTGGGCCTGCGCTGACCAGTCTCCGCTGCGCGAGCTGGTACCAGCCGATCGGCGCTGGGCCTATCCGGTACGCAAGGTTGTCGAGACCATTGCCGATCGCGGCTCCTTTCTTGAATTGCGCCGCGTCTATGGCCGCGGCATCATCACCGGCTTCATTCGCCTGGAGGGCACGCCGGTCGCCCTGCTTGCCAACGATTGCCAGCAGCTTGGCGGCGCCGTGGATGCGGAATCCGCGGAGAAGGCAGCGCGTTTCCTGCAACTGTGCAATGCATTCCGCCTGCCGGTGCTGTCACTCACCGACACTCCCGGGTTCATGGTGGGTCCCGCCAGCGAGCAGGAGGCTGCGGTACGGCGCATGTCGTCCCTGTTCCTTGCCGGTGCCAGTCTCACGGTGCCAGTGGTGGCGATTTTTCTGCGCAAGGGTTACGGCCTGGGCGCCATGGCCATGACCGGAGGCAGTTTCCGGGCCCCCGTGTACGCGGCTTCATGGCCTACCGGAGAGTTTGGCGGCATGGGCCTGGAGGGGGCGGTGAAGCTGGGCTATCGCAAGGAACTGGAGGCGATAGCCGATCCTGTCGAGCGCGAGGCGCTGTTCGAGCAATTGCTGGCGCGCCTGTACGAGTCGGGCAAGGCCACCGAGGCGGCCTCCTTTCTGGAAATCGATGCCGTGATTGACCCGGCGGACACCCGCGCCGAGGTGCTCAAGGCACTGCGCACGGCGGCATTCGTTGCGCGCTGACAGGGCGCGCAATACCGACTATCAACCCGTTTAACCGGAGAATATCGATGAAGAACCTGTTTGATGTTAGTGGCAAGGTCGCGGTGGTGACCGGAGGCTCGCGCGGCATTGGTGCCATGATCGCCGAGGGTTTTGTCGCCAACGGCGTGCGCACCTACATCACTGCGCGCCGGGAAGACGAACTGCAGGCGACGGCGGCGGCGCTGTCACAGCAGGGGGAGTGCATCGCACTGGTCGCGGACCTGTCGACCGTGGAAGGTGCCACCCGCTTTGCCACAGAGATCCGCGCGCGTGAGCCCGAGCTGCATATCCTGGTGAACAACGCCGGCGCCACCTGGGGCGCCAGTGTCGATGAGTTTCCCGAGAATGGCTGGGACAAGGTCATGGACCTCAACGTCAAGTCCATCTTCTTCCTCACCCAGCAACTGCTGCCGGCGCTGCGGGCGGCGGGCACGGATGCGGATCCGGCCCGGGTGATCAACATCGGTTCAGTGAACGGTATCACCAACAGCCACATGCAGAACTACAGCTATACCGCGAGCAAGGCTGCGGTGCACCACCTTACCCGGCATATGGGAGCCGAGCTGGCGCGGGAGCGGGTTAACGTCAACGCCATCGCGCCGGGCCTGTTTCCCAGCAAGATGACCGCGCACATGGCGGGGCACGAGGAAGAAATGGTCAAGGCGTTTCCCGTCAGCCGCATGGGTGCGCCGGAAGACGCAGCCGGTACCGCAATTTACCTGAGCTCCAGGGCCTCCGCCTGGGTAACCGGCCACGTGCTGGTACTGGACGGCGGGCTGGTTGCGGTTTCCTGACGCCTAGTAGTTTCCCGCGTACAGCTTCACCCACTCTGTCAGCAGGCGCACGCCGTATCCGGTGGCGCCGATCAGCGGCGGCAGGCTGGTCTCCTCGTAGCGGCCATTGCCGGCCATGTCGATATGGACCCAGGGCGTGTCGCCGGCGAAGCGCTGCAGGAAGACCGCGCCGGCCTGGGCGCCAGGTTGGCCACTGTTCTTCATGTCGGCAACCGGGCTGTCGATGATTTTTTCATAGGGCCCCAGCGGTAACTGCCAGACCCGTTCCCGGGTCAGTTCTCCGGCGGTCTTCAGGGTTTCGATGAGCTCTTCCTCCTCGCTGAACACCGCCGCGTAGTCGCGTCCCAGGGCGCGGACCTTGGAGCCGGTGAGGGTGGCGATATCGGCAATGACCTGCGGCTGGAAGTGCTCGCGTGCATACCAGATGCCGTCCGCGAGGACCAGGCGGCCCTCGGCGTCGGTATTCACGACTTCAATTGTCATGCCGTTGCCTGCAGTCACAATATCCCCTGGCAGTTGGGCAGTGCCGGAGATGGCGTTCTGCGCCAGCGGCATTACGCCGACGACATTGAGCGCTGCCTTCTGCCGCGACAGTGCCTCCAGGGTGCCGGCCACAGCACCGGCGCCAGCCTTGTCGCCGGTCATGGCGAGAATGGATGCTGCGTCGGTCTTCAGGTTGTAGCCACCGCTGTCGAAAGTAATACCCTTGCCCACCAGCGCAATAGGGGCGTCATCGCTGCCGCGCCAGTGGGCAATGAGCAGATGAGCGCCGTGCTGGCTGCCCTTGCTGACCCCGTAGAGGGCGCCCATGCCCGCTTTCAGCACCTGCTGCGGACCGAGGATGGTCACCTTGACCCCAAGCGGTTGCAGACGCTTGCGCACATACTCGGCGAAGGCGGCGGGGTTGCCATCGCTGGCGGACAGGTTGGTCAGCTCGCGGGCGGTAAAGACACCCTGCGACAGGGCGTGCAGGTGCTTCCAGGCTTCCTCGGTCGGCTCCCGTGCCGCCACCAGCCATTCGTAGGTTTGTGCCGGGCGTGGTTCGGCTTCGGTCTTGAACCGGTCGAAGCGGTAGTTGGCCAGGTCGGTGCCGTGGGCGATGGCGGTGACGATAGCGGTGTTCAGCGCCGGATCGGAGATCAGGGCAGATTGGACCTGCACCGAACCTGCTTTACCCGGGTTCAGGTAATTGGCCAGGTTGGTGCCCAGCATTTCGGCATCGGCGCGAGCAAGTTCGGCCGGTTCTCCGAGGCCGACGGCGATAAGGCGGTCGACGGGCAGGCCCGCGGGCGCCAGGATTTCCAGCTGCTGGGTCATGCTGCCGTCAAAATCCTGGGCGGCGAGGGCACGGCTGAAGTGCTCGCGAGTCGCCTCGCCCCATTCCGGCAGACCGTCGGTGCTGTTGAGCGGCACCAGAACCACCAGGGTGTCCGGCTCGCTGGCGGGTTGTTCCCGGAAAGCATGGGTGGTGTCGACGTAGTCTGCGGCGGCAACCGCTGCCACCAGTGTCAATGCCAGTCCCGTAATGAAGCGATGCAACGTTGTCATGAGTCGATACCTTGTATTCTCTGGTGAATGTCGCTCAGGTGGTAATGATAAGGCGCAGTGCCTGCAGTTGCAGGCCGGCGTGTTGAATATGGATGGCGCACTCCTCGATCCTGTAGTCGAGGTGGTCCAGTTCTTCCTGGCGGATGGAGGGGTTTACCTCCCGCAGAGCCTGCAGCCTCTCCCGCTCGGCTCCCAGATCTTCGCGCATCCGCGCTTCCGCGTCTGCCAGGGTGGGTGCCAGCTGTTGTTCGGCAAGCGTTGTTGCCAGCAGCATCTTGGCGTCGACGTCCGGCTGGACCTGCTTGATGATGGCCAGGGCGGTGCTCTTGTTTACCCTCTCCACCAGGCCGTTGAGGCGCTCGTGTGGGACCAGCCCGGCCAGGTCCTTGCCGCGTGCATCCACCAGCAGCCGCAGGGGTGACAGTGGCAGGAAGCGCTCCAGCTGCAGGGCGCGGGGTGCCACGCAGTTGATGGTGAAGATGCTCTCCAGCAGCATGGTGCCAGGGGCTATGCCCTTGAGCTTGATGGTACCGAGGGCGGCGTTACCCAGCTCCGTGGAGCGCACCATGTCCATGGCTTCCACCAGCATGGGATGTTCCCAGGTCAGGAAGGCGATGTCTTCCCGGGTCAGTGCCTTGTCGCGGGAGAAGGTGACGGTGGTGCCTTCCTCCTCCAGGCCGGGGAAGTGGCCGGTGAGCATGTGATCGGTAGGACGCAGAATCAAGGTGTGCTCGGAGTGATGTTCGTGCTCGACACCATAGGCGTCACAGAGTGACTCGAGATAGACCTGCAGCTTGTCGCTGTCCTCGTTGGCCTCGATTTCGGCGATGACCGCGGCGGCCACATCCGCCTTGCATGAGTTGCGTTCCAGCAGGCGATCCCGTCCTTCGCGCAACTCGCGACGGGTGTCCAGAGTGAAGGCGGCGGTGTCGACCAGCAGGTCCTCAAAGTCGGCACTGCGCCCGCGCAACTGCGCCAGCAAGCGTTCCTCGAAGCGATCGAAGATCAGGGTGCCCGCGGAGCAGCTCTCGTGGAACAGGTCGAGGCCGCGGTCGTACCAGTCGAGCAGGGTCTCCTGGGCGCTGCCCTGTAGATAGGGCACATGGATTTGCACATCCTCGGTCTGGCCAATGCGGTCGAGGCGGCCGATGCGCTGCTCCAGCAGGTCGGGGTTCAGCGGCAGGTCAAACAGGACCAGGTGGTGGGCAAACTGGAAGTTGCGCCCTTCGCTGCCGATTTCCGAGCAGACGAGGGTCTGGGCGCCGGCAACGTCATCGGCAAAGTAGGCGGCGGCGCGATCCCGCTCAATGATGGACAGCCCCTCATAAAAAGCAGCGGAGCGGATCCCGGCACGCAGGTGCAGGTAGTGCTCCAGCATGACGGCAGTAGCGGCGCGGGCGCAGATCACCAGTACCTTTTCCGGGCGCAGCTGTTTCAGGGTCTGCTCCAGCCAGGTGACCCGCGGGTCGAAGGCCAGCCAGCTGTCATCGTGATAGGGGGATTCCGGGTGCAGGGCCTCCAGCACATCGCTGTTGGCATGGCTGTAGGCGTCCGGAGTCGGCAGCGGATAGCGGTGCATGACCCGCTGCGGGAAGCCGCTGATGGCGGCCCGGGTGTTGCGGAACATGACGCGACCGGTACCGTGGCGGTCGAGAATCTGCTCGATCAGCACCTCACCGGGGCTGGCCGGGTCCAGCCCGGGCGGCAGGTCCGGGGGGATTTCGCCCCGCTCCAGCTGTTGTGCCATCTCGCTCCAGTGGCGGTATTGCTGCTCCTCCGCCCGGAAGGCATCCAGCGAATGAAAGCGCTCCGGGTCCAGCAATTGCAGCCGGGCAAAATGGCTGTCGATGCCGACCTGTTCCGGCGTTGCCGTCAGCAGCAGCAGGCCAGGGCTCTGGCGGGCGAGGGCAGCGACGAAGCGATAGTCTTCGCCCGGTGCTTCCGGCGACCAGTGCAGGTGATGGGCCTCATCCACAACCACCAGGTCCCAGGGGGCGGTCAGGGCGTGCAGCTGATGCTGCGGGAACTCCCGGAACAGGTCGAGGCTGCACAGCACCAGCTGTTCGCTCTCGAACGGGTTGAATTCGTCAAGTTCCGGCAGCGCCTCGTCGCCAAACTCGTCGACCGCGGACAGCTCCTGCAGCCGCTCCTGGTCAAACAGCGAAAAATGCAGGTTGAAACGCCGCAGCATTTCTATCAGCCACTGGTGCAGCAGGGTCTGTGGCACCAGGATCAACACCCGGGCCGCGCGCCCGGTCAACAGCTGCTGGTGCAGGATCATGCCCGCTTCGATGGTCTTGCCGAGACCGACCTCGTCCGCGAGCAGGACCCGTGGCGCGTGGCGCTGGCCGACTTCATTGGCGATGTAGACCTGGTGTGGCAGCAGGCTGGTGCGGGACCCCATCAGTCCCCGGGCCGGCGAGCGCTGCAGGCGGTCGAGCTGGTTCAGGGTGGCCACCCGCAGTGCGAAGTCACTGGTCTTGTCAAAGTGACCGTTAAGCAAACGTTGCTGGGGGGTGGTGATCTGCACGAAGGCATCGAGTTCCAGCTCGGATACCGTCACTGACTGCTCGTGGTGATCGGTGCCGGTATACAGCAGCAGGCCGCCACTCTCTTCGACTTCGGTGACCACCAGCTCCAGGTTGCCCGAGGTGGAAATGTGATCCCCCTCCTTGAAGCGCAGGCGCGTCAGCGGAGCGTTTTCCGCGGCATAGGTGCGCTCTTCGCCAACGGCGGGGAAGCTCAAGGTCACCCGTCGCGGCTCTACTTCAACAATGACTCCGAGCCCGAGCTGGGCATCCGCGTGGCTGACCCAGCGTTGGCCGACAATATAGTCCATAGCGTCCTGTCATCTTGGCAGGCTGAGCGCCCGCGAAAAAGGCGACAGTTTAACATCGACTGTCTTTGGGTTCAGGCCTCCGGGGCAAATTTCCGGGCCAACTGTGCTTTCCAGTCACTCTCGTCAACGCCGGCGCCGATCAGCTCAGCGCCGCCGGGAAAAACAGCGCCAGGCTGTTGTGGCGGACTGCACGCAGAAGATCCTCAACCGGCACCTGCTTGACCTCGGCTACCCGCTCGGCGACAAAGGGCAGGTAGAACGGGGCATTGGGGCGGCCCCTGTAGGGTACGGGGGTCAGGTAGGGCGAGTCGGTCTCCAGCACCAGCTGGTCCAGCGGAGTAGCGGCCACCACTTCCCGCACGTTGTCGGCCCGGTTGAAGGTGGTGATGCCGTTGAAACCCAGCATGAATCCCTCGTCGAGACAGAATTCCGCCAGCGCCAGGCCCGAGGTGAAGCTGTGAATCACGCCCTTGCGGCCGAGGTCGCGGCTGAATTCACCGAGAATGGCGCGGGTATCGTCGTCGGCTTCGCGGGTATGGATGACCACTGGCAGGTTCAGTTCCACCGCCAGTGCCAATTGTGCGGCGAATACCCGGCGCTGTACCGCCCGGTCGGCATGGTCGTAGAAGTAGTCGAGACCGATTTCGCCGACGGCAACGATGCGGGGATCGCTGCCGCGCTCGCGGATGGTGTTCGCCACGCTGTTGTTGTAACTCTCCGCCTCGTGCGGATGAATGCCCTGGGTGCCCCAGATGTCCTCCGCAGCCCGGGTCAGGGCAAACACCCGGTCGAGGTTGGCAGCCGATACCGCAATCGTCACGATGCGTTCAATGCCGACTTCGCGTGCACGGGCCAGGGTCTGTGCCAGTTGCTCCTGGTCCAGATAATCGAGGTGGCAATGGGTTTCAATCAGCGGGGTCGCGTAGATCGGGATGTCGCGTCGCTTGCTGGTGCTCATTGTCTGTCCGGAAAGCCGAGGTTCAGTGCGGGTTCAGGGGCGACAGCATAGCAGGATAACGGACTCGCTGGGCCGCCGTGTTGTCCGCGGCCATGGCCCGGATGGTGTCCAGTACCTGGTCCCAGAGCCAGCAGTGCATGGCGGAGTGGCTGGTGCGCCTGTGGGCCACCAGCATGTACTTGAGGGTGTACTCGCTCCCGGGCGGCGTCGGCAGCGCCACAATGCCGTCGGTGGCATGGGAATTCTGCAGCACATAGGCAGGACCCGGCAGGAAGTAGTCGGTGCTGCGCAGCACCTCCATCGCGGTCATGAGGTGTGAGGTTTCCAGCGATCCCTGTTGCGGGTGGCGCACGCGCATGAAGGCTTCGGAAGTCCGGGCCAGCTCGACCTGTTCGAGGTCGGGCACGTAAACCCGGATCACCGGGTACAGCGCCAGCCGCTCCCAGGTGATCTCGCCGTGAGTCAGGGGGTGGCCCTCGCGAACCAGGATCGCGGGTGGCGCGGTACCCAGCACCTGGGTCCGGAATTCCTCGGGATAGTGGGCCTGGGCGATGTGGATGGCAAAATCGAGACTCCCTGTGGCCAACTGTTCGAGCTGGTTTTCCACCCGGGTAATGGTGCGGATTGAAAGTCTCGGGGCATACTGGTGCAGACGCCGGATCAGGCCTGGCAGCAGGGCTACTCCCACATACTCGGAGAGGGCGAAGGTGATTTCACCGCTGTAGGTATAGGGATCGAAGCGCGAGCCCGATACCAGCCGGGTAATGTCGTGGAGCACGACCCCGAGTTCGGTGGCCAGCTCCCGGGCGCGGGGCGTGGGCTGTATCCCGCGATTGCTGCGGGTGAACAACGGGTCGCCAAAGAGGTCACGCAGGCGGGCCAGGGTTTTGCTCATGGCTGGCTGGGTGATGTGCAGCCGCTCCGCGGCCCGCGAAACGCTGCGCTCCTCCAGCAGGGCCTGCAGGGCAACCAGCAGGTTCAGGTCGACTTTGTGGAGATTGAGGGTATCCATCGCTGCTACATGATTTCAATTCATGAAGATCATAACAAAAATACATTGGATATATATTAGTGGTTTGCCTAAAATTTTCCTATGCGACAAATCCTTCCGGGCAGGAGTCTCCGGAAGGGTCCGTCCAGGTCCAGACAGACTGTAATTTCAAACCCGCCGCGAGGCGGGTTTTTTTTGTCTGCGGCGTCTGTCCGGACGCGGCAGGACTGCGGTCTCCAGCTCCTCAAGAGCGCTCTCCAGGCAGGCCTTGTAGCGCTCTGGCTGGGGCAGCATCTCGCGATCCGCGAGCACTGAGATGGTTACCTTGCCGCAATAGCTGAAGAACATGTGGAAGATGCCCAGCCCCGGGGTGAGTACACCCAGACCGTAGTAGTCCACCAGCCGCGCGCCGGCGCAATAGAGCGGGAAGTCCGGTCCGGCTACGTTCGAGACCACGGTGGTGACATTGACCGGCATGTAGCTCGACAGGTGATTGCGTGCCCAGAACCCCAGCACTGGCCGGGTCAGCGCGGGGGCAAACACGCCCGCCAGTTTGAGTACGTCCACCATGGGGCTGGCTTCGCCCGAGCGCTGGGCCTCGATCGCGCTCCGGTGAATGGATTGCAACCTTTGCGCCGGGTCGGCGATGTCCGTGTGCAGGGACGCGAACACCGAGCCCACCTGGTTGTTGTCTTCACTGCTGTCCCGACGGGTGCGCATGTTCAGGGGGATTGTCGCCACCAACGCAGTCTCCGCCGCTTCATCCAGCTCGGTCAAATAGCGTCGCAGGGCGCCGCCGGTGATGGCCAGGGCGACATCATTGACCTTGACCCCGGCCGCGTCCTTGATGGCCCGGATACGCTCCAGACTGAACTCGGCGGCAGTGAACACCCGATGCGGTCCCACCGGCCGGTTGAACCGGGTTTTGGGTGCGCTGATCTCCGGGGGCGGGACCTCTTTGCGCAATATCGCTGTGAGGTAGCGGGCGAGCTGGGCCGAGGTGCTGAGCCCACCGCTGACCACACCGGCGACGTTGCGGATACCGTTGATCGAAGCTCGCGCCAGCAGTTCGGCGACACTGGGCTGCGGGTCCACCAGCTTCGCCGGTTCAGCCTCTGTCGCGGCGGCCTGCGGGTCGGCGACCAGGTCGTGAATCAGGGCGACGATGCTGGTGCCCGCCATGCCATCGACCAGGGAGTGATGAATCTTGGTATAGATGGCGAAACTGCCCTTTGGCAGCCCCGGTATCCGGTCCAGACCTTCAATGATCCAGGCCTCCCAAAGGGGCCTGCCCATGTCCAGGGGGCGGGAGTGCAGGCGGGCTACCTGGATGCACAGCTGGCGCCAGTCTCCCGGTTTCGGCAGGGCGATATGGCGCAGATGAAATTCGACATCGAAACGCGCATCCTTGACCCAGTAGGGGCGGTCCAGTCCCCCGGGGACCCGCACCAGCCGGGTGCGAAACAGCGGCTGGTTGGCGAGACGCCGCTCGAAAGTGGCGATCACCTGCTTGAAGCGAACTTTGCCGCCGGGAGCGGTCGAAGGATCATAGATTCCCAGCGAGCCCACGTGCTGGGGGGTGTTGGGTTGCTCCATGTTGATGAATGCGGAGTCGAGGATGCCAAGTTGCTTCATGTGTGTGCGGTCCCGCCCTGTTTGCGCGCCAGGGTAATCAGTGTGTAACGTCTGTAGCCGTTATATCATTAAGCCACTGGCTGCTCTACCCGGCAGCCCTCCCGACTCAGGGCAGGAACAAGTGATGACTCCATGGCTGACTATCCGGCAGCTGGCCACCGCGACGTTGCTGGCACTGCTGCTGGCCAACGCTGTTGCGGCCGCCCCGGCGGCGACTTACGGGCGCGAGTTCGTGCGCCTGGACCGATACTGGCCCGACGAAGCCCCGGTGGCGCTGCTGCCGAAGCCGCCACGGCAGGGGCAGGCGGCAGCGGTGGCGGCCCAGCGCGAGCGGCTGCTGGAACTGGAGCAGGAGCAGGGGCCCTATGCCGCGGCCCTGGCGGAACCGCTGATGGATATGGGGCGCTTCCTGCAGGAAGCCGGAGACGCGGAACAGGCGGGGCAGCTCTACCAGCGGGCGCTGCATGTCCTGCGGATCAATGAGGGACTCTACAGCGACAACCAGATGCCGCTGCTGCGCAATCTGTTCGCCGTCCACCGCAGCCTGGGTGACTGGCAGGCGCTGGATGCACGCTACGAGTATTTTTTCCGGCTCGCAGCCACTTCGGGCCAGATGGACGTGGAATCTGCGGTGGCATACTTCCGCTGGCAGCGGGAGGCGCTGCGACGACAACTCGATAGCAGTGACCACCGCCGCCTGCTGCGCCTGTACGAGGCCAATGAGCAGTTGCTTGCCGCTGCCGACCCGGGGCAGGACGCGGCGGGCTACTGGCAACTGCTGGACAGCCAGCTGCGCAACCTGTATCTGGTGCAGGCGCTGGCAACCCCCCGCAGGGTGAGCACGACACGCGGTTTTACCTCGGCAGCGCCTTTTCGCGGCGAGCCCATGCAGGAAATGGATGTCCATGAGCAACGCCTGGCGAATGTCCAGCGCACTGCGGTGGCGCGAGGCAGTGAGCTGCTCGTCGACTTCATTGACTCGCCCGCCCTGGGGGATGCAGGGCTGCGGGCGCAGGCACTGCTGGCGCTGGCGGACTGGCACCAGTGGAACGGTCTCCGCGGACGGGCCGGCGAGGATTACCGGCAGGTGGTCAGTTTCCTGCAGACGACCCGCCAGGAAGGCCGGCTGCAGGAGTGGTTTGGCAGCCCGGTGGAGCTGCCGGACAACGGTGCCTTTTCCCGTGATCCCGGGGCGGGCGGCGTGCGGGTATCTGCGCGCTTTGCTGTTACCGCGGAAGGGCGCCCGCAGGATATCGAAACGGTGGCTGCGGAGGAGAGCGAGAAGGGTTTCGCCATGCGCCTGTACCGGAGCCTGCTCGCGACCCGGTTCCGGCCGCGATTCGAGGCCGGGACTGCGGTGGCCACCGCGGAGGTCGAGCGCAACTACCGCTACCTGGACCCCGAGGCGCTCAGGCGTTTTCGATCACCATGAGCGCACCGCGAGCCTCGACACTGCCGCGGCAGCGCCAGGGCAGCAGTTCCGCGCAGTGGCGATCGACGCAGGTCTGGGCCATCTCCAGGAAGGTCGAGCGCTCCGGGTCGGCGATGACAATGTGCTTGACGCCGGCTTTTAGCGCGCGGTTTACCAGGTTGGTGACCGGCTTCACCAACTCATCCCAAAAGCAGATGTCGGCGGCGATGAGCATGTCGTACTGTGCCAGTTCGCGTGTGGTCAGCTGCTCGAAGCGCCTGACCAGATGGCGGCTGCTGACACCGTTGAGCGTGGCGACGGCATCCAGATAGGGAAACACATCCGGGTCGGCGTCCATGGAAGTGACCTCGGAACCCAGTTTGGCCGCACACCAGAGTCCGGCAATGCCCCAACCGCAGCCTACGTCGAGTACCCGCCCGTGGTGTTCGGGGGTATGCTTGCCGAGATAATCGAGCAGCAGGCAGCTGGATTTCCACAGCTTGTTGCCGTGAATGCTGGGCTGACTGCCCTGGCGCCGGACCCGACGGATGGCAGGGTGCGATGTGGTGGGCATGATCATGCCGCGGAATTTGCGCTCGTTGGCCACCTCAGCTTGCCTTGCCCAGGATTTCCACGTCTTCTGCCTGCGGCCCCTTCTTGCTGCTGGCCGTGTGGAAGGCTACCCGTTGGCCGTCCTGGAGGCTGCGGCGGCCTTCGCCGCGGATGGAACGAAAGTGGACAAAGATCTCGTCGCCGTCATCGCGGGTGATGAAGCCGAATCCCTTGGCGGAATTGAACCACTTGACGGTCCCCTGTTCCCGGTTGCCTGTGCTGCCGGGTTTCGAAGCGGGCGCCCCGCTGGCACGCCTGGGGCTGGCGGCTTTGGCGCCCTTGTCGGCAGGTACAAGGCCAACCGCCAGGGCAGTGCCGACAGTGGCGATGGTAAAGGTGGCGAGGAGGGCCAGGTCCGGGAACTGGCCTCCCTGCAGGAAGGTGGCGATGGTGGAGACCGCAGCCGCGATCACAATACTGATAATTAACCTGGCGCTGAACTGCATTGTTGCCCTCTTGTGGTAATGGCTAAGTTGGTAATGGTGGTGCTGTGGTGACAGGACACAAAGGCCCGCCGCGGCGCAAGCACAGCCGGCACCTGAATAACGGGGTGAACACAGTAGCCTTGTAGCGGTGCCAACGGGCTCGACAGCCGGTTGTTACCGCGAGTTGCTGTGCTACAGCTTTTGCACGTCCTCAGCCTGCAGGCCCTTGGGCCCCTCGACAAGACTGAATTCAACGACTTGACCCTCGTTCAGGGTGCGATAACCATCCCCCTGAATGGAACGAAAGTGCACGAAAACATCGTCGCTGCTTTCTTCCCGGGTGATAAAACCAAACCCCTTGGCGTTATTGAACCACTTCACCGTGCCGCTCACACGTTCACTCATACCGCTTTCCTCGGTGTAGCCTGCTGCTTTTTATTATTCCCCGCAGCGTTGCCGCAGCGGGGTACCGAAAATTCGCCCATCCGGCTGCCGAGTCACAACCGGGCGATGTGCTCCTCCTGCCGGCGCAGCTTTTCCAGAGCCTGTTGCTGCGCCGCAAGTTTGTCCCGTTCCCTGGCCACGACCTCCGCGGGGGCCCTGTCGACAAAACTGCTGTTGCCCAGCTTGCCCTGCAGTCGCGCCTGCTCCTTCTCCAGCTTCTCGATTTCCTTCCCCAGCCGGGCCAGTTCGCTGTCCTTGTCTATAAGCCCCGCCATGGGTACCAACAGTTCCAGCTCACCCACCAGCGCCGTTGCCGCAACCGGAGCCTCGGCTTCGGGTGCGAGCCACTCGATGCTCTCCAGCCGGGCCAGTTTGGTCAGGAAGGCGGTATTTTCCCGCAACCGTCTGGCGTCGCTGTCGCCGCCGTGGCGGCAAAGCAAAGTCAGGGCGCGGCCCGGAGGCACGTTCATTTCCCCGCGGATGTTGCGCACGCCCAGAATTACGCTTTTCAACCATTCTATATCTGCATTCGCCGCAGTGTCCACGGCGGACTCGTCACAGCGCGGGTAGGGTTGCAGCATGATGGTGGGGCCTTCGACACCAGCCAGCGGTGCAGCCCGTTGCCAGATCTCCTCGGTGATGAAGGGCATGAAGGGGTGCAGCAGTCGCAGCCACGCTTCCAGTACCGTGATCAGGGTGCGGCGGGTGCCGCGCTGGAGCTCGGGGCTGGCGTTCTCGTCCCACAGTACCGGTTTGGACAATTCCAGGTACCAGTCGCAGTATTCGTTCCAGATGAATTCGTACAGCGCCTGGCTGGCGAGGTCGAAACGGTACTGGTTGATGGCGTGCTCTACCTCCCGGGCGGTCTGCTGCAGGCGGGAGACGATCCAGCGGTCGGCGAGGCTCAGGGTGACGGGCTGCGCGGGATCGCTGCCGCAGTCCTGGCCCTCGCAGTTCATCAGTACATAGCGGGCCGCATTCCAGATTTTATTGCAGAAGTTCCGGTAACCGTCGATGCGCCCGATATCGAACTTGATGTCGCGGCCGGTGGAGGCCAGCGAGCAGAAGGTGAAGCGCAGGGCGTCGGTGCCGTAGGCGGCGATACCTTCGGGGAACTCGTCGCGGGTCTGTTGAGCGATCTTTTCTCCCAGCTGCGGCTGCATCATGCCGGCAGTGCGCTTCTGTACCAGAGGCTCGAGCTCAATGCCGTCGATCAGGTCTATCGGATCGAGGACGTTGCCCTTGGACTTGGACATCTTCTGGCCCTGGGAGTCCCGCACCAGGCCGTGGACATACACGGTGCGGAAGGGTACCTGGGGGCTGCCGTCGGGGTGCTTGAGGAAGTGCATGCTCATCATGATCATGCGCGCCACCCAGAAGAAGATGATGTCGAAGCCGGTTACCAGCACGCTGGTGGGGTGGAAGGTCTGCAGGTCCTTCGTGTTCTCCGGCCAGCCCAGGGTGGAGAAGGTCCACAGCGCGGAGCTGAACCAGGTGTCGAGTACGTCGTCGTCCTGCTGCAGGCTGGTGTCGGCATCCAGCTTGTATCTGCTGCGAACCTCGGCTTCGTCGCGACCGACATAGACTTTGCCGTGGCTGTCGTACCAGGCCGGAATCCGGTGTCCCCACCACAGCTGGCGGCTGATGCACCAGTCCTGGAGATTGCGCATCCAGGCAAAATACATGTTCTCGTACTGTTTCGGGACAAACTGGATGCGGCCGTCCTCGACTGCGTCGATGGCGGGTTTGGCCAGTTCGTCCACCTTCACGTACCACTGGTCGGTCAGCCAGGGCTCGATCACTGCCCCGGAGCGGTCGCCCCGGGGCACCTTCAGCGTGTGGGGTTCAATCTTCTCCAGCAGCCCCAGCTGCTCGAACTCGGCGACGATCTGCTTGCGCGCCTCGAAACGGTCCTGGCCAGCGTACTGCTCCGGCCCTTTTTCGCCGTGTGCCGTGGCGTAACCAGTAAAGGTCAGCACAGTGAACTCGCCGAGAATGCAGCCGTTGCGATCGAGCACGTTGATCAGCGGCAGGTTGTGACGTTTGCCTACTTCGTAGTCATTGAAGTCATGCGCGGGCGTGATCTTCACGCAGCCGGAGCCAAATTCACGGTCCACATAGTCGTCGGCGACAATGGGGATCAGGCGCCCGGTGATGGGCAGGCGCACCTGCTTGCCGACCAGGTGGCGATAGCGTTCATCCTCCGGGTGGACTGCCACGGCGGTGTCGCCGAGCACGGTTTCCGGGCGCGTGGTGGCGACCACAAGCTGGCCGTCCTCGCCTTCAATGGGGTAGCGCAGGTGCCAGAGAGAACCCTGTTCCTCTTCGTTCAGGACCTCGAGATCCGAGATCGCGGTATTGAACACCGGGTCCCAGTTCACCAGGCGCTTGCCGCGGTAGACCAGGCCCTCGTCGTAGAGACGCACGAACACTTCCCGCACCGCATTGGAGAGGCTCTCGTCCATGGTGAAGCGCTCCCGGGACCAATCCACCGAGGAGCCGAGGCGACGGATCTGGCGGGTGATGTTGCCCCCGGACTCGGCTTTCCACGCCCAGATTTTTTCCAGGAAGGCCTCCCGGCCCAGATCGTGACGGGACACGCCCGCGGCCGCCAGTTGCCGCTCCACCACCATCTGGGTAGCGATCCCGGCATGGTCGGTGCCGACCTGCCACAGGGTGTTGTCCCCCTGCATGCGGTGGTAGCGGATCAGGCAGTCCATGATCGCATTGTTGAAGCCGTGCCCCATGTGCAGGCTGCCGGTCACGTTGGGCGGCGGGATCATGATGCTGTAGGCGTGCTCGCCGCCACGGGGCCGGAAATACCCCTGCTGCTCCCAGTACTCGTACCAGCGGGTTTCGATGTTGGCGGGTTGGAAGGTCTTTTCCATCGCTAGAGGTGTCCGGCTGCAAAAAGAGCGGGATTATACGCCGGTGAGGTCGTGCTTTTCCAATTCATAGCCACGGGACTGGTAGAAACGCCAGGAGGCGCGCGAGGCTGCGAGGCTTTCCGGATCCTGGGTCACCACTTCGGCGACCCGGTGGAAGCGGCTGAAAAACGAGGGAATGACACGCTGCAGATTGATCAGCAGGTCGTCGTGACCCCCGGGTTCCTCACCCCAGCCAATGGCGATCAGCTCCGAGCCCGGTTCCCCGGGGAGGCCGTGCGGCAGGAAGCTGCCGGGCCGGAACTCCCACAGCAGGGTGTCCAGCGCCCGGGCCTGGTCTTCATCGTCGGCGTTGATGAAAATCCGGTGGCCGCGCTGGAAGGCCTTGTCAGCCAGGCGGGCAGCCACGTGCAGGCGCCGGGTTTGATCGGCGGCCTGTACCACGTAGAACCCGACCCGGGTCATGTCAGCTGGAGGCCTTCGGGGCGGCCTTCCGTGGGGCGGCCTTCCGCGGGGCGGCCTTCCGCGGGGCGGTCTTCTTCTGTCCGCCCCGGCCCGAGGTGCCCTGGTCCGCGGCCCGATCCTGCAGGTAGCGGGCCAGCATCGCCACCGGCCGGCCGGTGGCGCCCTTGGGGCTGCTGTTCCAGGCAGAACCGGCGATGTCCAGGTGGGCCCAGGGATAGTCCTCGGCGAATTGGGACAGGAAGCAGGCAGCGGTGACACTGCCACCCTCGGGGCCGCCGATATTCGCGAGGTCGGCAAAGTTGCTTTTCAGCTGCTTGCGGTAATCGTCCCACAGGGGCATGCGCCAGCCGCGATCATGGCTGGTCTCGCCGGCAGCCAGCAGGTTGGCAGCCAGCTCTTCATTGTTGGCGTAAACCGCGGAGGCGTGCGAACCCAGCGCGATCACGCAGGCTCCGGTGAGCGTGGCGAGATCGACCACAGCCGCGGGCTTGAAGCGCCTGGCGTAGCTCAGGGCATCGCACAACACCAGCCGGCCCTCGGCATCCGTATTCAGGACCTCGATGGTCTTGCCCGCCATGCTGGTAATAACGTCGCCGGGCTTGGTGGCGCGGCCGCTGGGCATGTTTTCCGCCGCTGCGATAACGCCGGTGACGTTGAGTGGCAGAGCCATTTCAATCACCGCCTGCAGGGTGCCGAGCACGCCGGCCGCGCCACACATGTCGTATTTCATTTCGTCCATCTTGGCGCCGGGCTTGAGGGAGATACCGCCGGAGTCGAAGGTAATGCCCTTGCCGACCAGTACCTGGGGCGCTTCTCCGGACTTGCCACCCTTGTATTCGATGACGATCAGCTTGGCGGGTTCGTCACTGCCGGCCGAGACCGACAGCAGCGCGCCCATGCCCAGTTCACGCATTTTTTTCTCTTCCAGCACCTGGGTTCGAACCTTGCTGTTGCCCCGAGCCAGCTTGCGGGCTTCGCTGGCCAGGTAGCTCGGAGTACAGATATTGCCGGGCAGGTTGCCGAGCTCACGGGTATAATTGATGCCGCGTCCTACTGCGGCCCCGGTGTCCAGCGCCAGCTGTGCCGCTTTTACCGCCAGCGTGTCGCCGGGATTGACGACCAGCTTGCTCAAGGCCAGGGGATCCTTGGGCTTGGTGACAGTGGCCGAGTAGCGGTAGCTGCTGCTGACCAGGCTGCGGGACAGGAGTTCCAGCAGCCAGTCCGGTGCGACCGTGGCAGAGCCCAGGTCGGCGACGTGGAACAGGGCTTCGGTGGCACTGCTGGCACCGAGGGCGCTGTTCAGGCCCTGCAGGGTTTCGCGGGCAGCGCTCTGGTCAAACTTTGCCTGTTCGCCGCAGCCCAGCAGCAGCACCCTCGCGGCGCCGCCGATACCGGGCAGCATCAAGGTCTGGCCGGCCTTGCCCTTGAAGTCGCCGAGCTTGAGCGCCGTGTCGAGACTGCCACTGCTGGCGCTGTCCAGGGCCTGCGCTGCCGAAGACAGCTGGCCGCCGTAAACCGGCACGATGGCGCACTGGGTTTTGGCCTTGGCGATGTCGCTAGTGGTACGTGCAGTAAAAGTCAGTTTGCTCATCAGGTATCCCTGTCAGTTTTCGTGGGCGGGTGTCAGGGCGCTAGTGTATGATGATGGGCGATGAAACTGAACCGCTGGTGTTGCTCTTCTCCGGGCGATCTCTGGCGCTGCAACCCGGGCTTGCATGAAAATCCTGGCATACCTCACACGCGATGTTCTGCTGCATACGGTAGCCGTCAGCTTCACGCTGCTGGTTATCATCTTCAGCGGTCGCTTCGTCAAATACCTGGCCGAGGCCGCCGTTGGCAACCTGGCCGGTGACATATTGCTGCCGGTCATGTTCTACCGGCTCCCGGGCTTTCTTGAGCTGATCCTGCCGCTGGGGCTGTTTATCGGCATTCTGATGGCCTATGGGCGGCTCTATGTCGAGAGCGAGATGGTGGTCCTGTCAGCCTGTGGCGTGAGTCCTTCCCGGCTGGCAGCCTATACCCTGGTGCCGGCCCTGCTGATCATGGTCGTGGTGACCGGGCTGAGCCTGCTGGTGACGCCCATGGGTGCTGCCCGCTCTTCCGCCCTGCTGGATGACCCGGAAAAGTCCCAGGGGCTGCAGACCCTGGCCTCTGGCCGGTTCCAGACCCGCAGCGGCAGCAACCTGGTCAGCTATGCAGAAACCATTGCGCCCGACACCGGTCTCATGCGCGGCGTGTTTCTGTCGCAGCAATCACCTCCCGGCGAGAGTCGCCCGCAACTGACGGTGACGGTGGCAGCTGAAGGCGAGATCGTCCTTGATACCCGCACCGGGGCCCGTTATCTGGAACTCCGCGATGGCTATCGTTACCAGGGCCTGCCCGGGCATCGCGATTACCAGGTGATACAGTTTGCAACCTTCGGCGAGCGAATCCCGGAGCCGGAGGGCAGCATTCGCAGCGTACCCCGGGTGGATGGCCGGTCCACGGCATCGTTGCTCACATCAGATGCGCCCGAAGATATCGCCGCCCTGCACTGGCGCCTGTCCCTGCCTGTTACCGTGCCGATCGTCGCGATTATTGCCCTCTGCCTCAGCCGCACCGATCATCGGCGCGGGCGTTACATCAAGATGGCACCTGCTTTCGCACTCTACCTGGTTTATCTGGTGTTGTTGACCAATGCCAGGGCAGCGATGGAGGCCGGCGCGGGTCCGCTGGTGCTTTGGCGCGTGCACTTGCTGTATCTGGGACTGGCCCTGTGGTTGCTTTACGGCGACAGCCTCCGGCGCCGGTTGTGGCATCGCCTTCGCCAAAAGGTCACCCATGCGGCTGCTTGATCGCTACATTGGCCGCACTGTCTTCGCAGCCATAATGATGGTGCTGTTGGTTATCGTTGGCATCGATGTGGTGTCGGCCTTTATCGATGAGTCCGGTGATGTCAGCGCCAGCTACGGTTTTGTCGAGATCGCGCTCTATATCGCCCTGACCATTCCCGGTCGCCTGTATGAGTACATGCCCTTTGCGGCCCTGATCGGCTGTCTCGTCGGCCTCGGTCAGCTGGCCAGTGCCAGTGAGTTGATTATCATGCGCAGTGCCGGTGTCTCCATTGCCAGGCTGGTGGTGATCGTAATGAAGTCTGCACTGCTGGTGGCACTGGCGGGTTTCCTGCTGGGAGAGTATGTGGCGCCCCCGGCAGAGCAGTTGGCCCAGAGCCGGCGGGCGATGGCGCAGAACCCCGGCGAAGGTGTAGCGGGTCGCTACGGCATCTGGAACCGGGAGGGGAACTCTTTCCTGCACTTCAATGCCATGGAGAGCGAGCGAGTGGTCCACGGTGTCACTCTGCTGCAGTTCGATGACCGGCGCCGCATGCAGTCTGCACTGCGCGCCCAGCGCGCTGTCCATGCCGGCGATCACTGGCAGTTGGAGCAGGCAGTCAAGACCGATTTCAGCAGCTGGGAAACCACCCAGACACGGCACGAGAGCCTGCGCTGGGATACCGGTATCACACCGCAGTTGCTGGTCATGGAGGTGGTGGCACCAGAGCGGTTGCCGCTAACGGATCTCTATCGCTACAGTCGCTATCTGCAGCAGCAGGGCCTGGATGCAGACGACTTCGAGCTCGCCCTCTGGCGCAAGCTGCTGCAGCCGGTATCCATCGCCGGCCTGGTGCTGGTGGCGATCGCCTTTATTTTCGGGCCGCTGCGGGACGGGACCATGGGCTTGCGCATCTTTATCGGGGTCCTGGCAGGCGTGGTTTTCCAGATCAGCCAGGATCTGTTGGGGCCGGCGAGCCTGGTGTTCGGGTTTTCACCGCTGTACGCCGCCCTGGCCCCCATCCTGCTGTGCATTGCCGTGGGCTTCGTGCTGCTGGCGAAAACCCGCTAGCCCGTTTTGGCGCCGCCCTTGGGGGGTTTCGGCAGCAGCACCAGATGGGTGCCGCTCAGGTAGTCGTGCCAATAGCGCTTGCGCTTGTCTACCAGGCACCACCAGTAGCCCAGGCCCGCCGGGGCCAGGGATACCAGCGCGGCCAGGCAACGCAGCACGCAGCGGCTTGTGCCGGGACTATCCCCCTGGGCATCGTCTACCAGTTTTACTCGCCATGCCTGCATGCCCAGAGTCTGGCCGCTTTTGCGCCAGAACGCGGTGAAGAAGACGATGACACAGGCAAGGCTGAGCGCCTGCACCAGCTGGGGATGCATCTGATAGTAGTCACCGCCAGTGCCGGCGTTCAGCAGCCACATTTCCACTGCGGTGGCGGCGGCTATGGTCACGCCGATAAACGGGATCACCAGCAACGTATCGTAGAGCATGGCCGCGAGTCGCCGCAGCAGCGGGGGAGGGGCCAGAGTGGCGGAGTCCTGCATCGAAGTTCCCATGGTCTGGTTCAGGCAGTGATCGGCGTTGCCGACAGCGTCCCCGGAAGCCTGGTGCCAGGGGTTGGGCCGGCGCGTATTACCGGATTGTAAATTGTCCCGGGGACTCCGGCAGTGCTAAATTGCCCGGGCATGATAATAACGGGTTTCGCGAGATGAAAGTGCTGTTGGTGGAAGATGATCGTGCCGTCGCGGACTTTATTGTCTCCGAGCTGGCGCAGGCGGGGCATGAATGCACGCATTGCGCGGATGGCGACAGCGGCCTCGATGCTGCCCGCGCGGATTATCATGATGTGCTGGTGGTGGATCGGATGCTGCCCAGACTCGATGGCCTGGCACTGCTGCGTACCCTGCGGCAGGAGGGTGATGACACGCCGGTGCTGATCCTGAGTGCGCTGGGGGATGTGGATGACCGGGTCCAGGGGCTGCACTGCGGCGCCGATGATTACCTGGTCAAGCCCTTTGCCATGGCCGAGTTGCTGGCGCGCCTGCAGATCCTTTGCCGTCGCAGCAGCCAGGCCGGTGGCGAGGTGCCGACCCGCCTCCAGGTCGCAGACCTCGAGATGGACCTGCTGAGCCAGGAAGTGCGGCGGCGGGGCGAACTGCTGACGCTGCAGCCCCGCGAGTACAAGCTGCTCGAATATCTCATGCGCAATGCTGGCCAGGTTGTTACCCGGGCCATGTTGCTGGAGCATGTCTGGGGCTACCATTTCGATCCCCAGACCAATGTCATCGATGTGCATGTATCGCGGCTGCGGCAAAAGATCGATCGTGATTTTTCCCCGCCGCTGCTGGCGACGGTGCGTGGCGCCGGCTACTGCCTCGGCGGCGGCTGACCGCCATGCGCATCCTGGATGTCCTGAACAGCCTCACGTTTCGCTACATCGTCAAGTACGTCACCGCACTCAGTGCCACGGTATTCCTGCTGCTGGCCGTGCTCTACGTCTATTTCAGCTACGACTACTTCACCGAGTTGCGCTCCTCGATCCTCGATGAACTGGAGGCGCTGCAGCTGGTCTACAACGGCCAGGGGCTGGCAGGTGTGGAACAGTACCTGGCGGATCAACGCAACCTGCCCACCATAGGGCGCTACAGCTACCTGATTGTTGACGCGGAAGGCAACAGGGTGGCGGGCGATCTCGCCCAGACCCCGCGCTACCGCGAATTTTCCGGCGGCTGGCTGGGGTTCCAGCTGGCCCTGCTGAACTGGGGTGAAACCGTTGACGCGGATTTCCTCGCCCGGCGTGAGCTGCTGGGCGACGGCTACGCAGCCCTGGTGGCGCGCAATTATGCCGACGCAGTGGCCAGCGGTGGCCTGGTCTTTGTGACCCTGTTCCGGGCGATGATCGCCACCCTGCTGTTGGGCATTGCCGGTGGATTCTTCAGCGCCGCGACCACGCTGCATCGCTTTGAGCGCCTGAATACGGAGCTGTCGGGCATCGTTCGCGGCAACCTCTCGAAGCGTCTTTCGGTCGAGGGCAAGAAGGGCTACCCGCGCGAACTGGCCCGGGCCATGAACCAGATGCTGGACCAGATAGGATCGCTGATGCAGGGGGTGAAGCTGGTCTCGGACAATATTGCCCACGACCTGCGCACCCCGCTGACACGCATCCGCAATCAGCTCAGCCAGCTGCGCCAGCGCCTCGACCCTGCCGGCCAGGACGAAGTTGACCGGATCATCGAGGAATGTGACAACCTGTTGTCCTCGTTCAATGCCCTGTTGCGGATCTCGGCCCTGGAGTCTGGCAGTCGCGCGCCGGTACAGGCCCGGGTGGCCCTCTCGGGATTGCTGGAGGACCTGGCGGAATTGTATGAGCCGGTGGCCAATGACAAGCAGGTCGACCTGCGCCTGGCGCTGGCGACTGGGGTGGAGTGTGCTGGCGACAGCGACCTCCTGTTCCAGATGTGTGCCAATCTGCTGGACAACGCCATCAAGTACACTGCAGCCGGTGGCAGCATTGAGGTGGCGCTGGCGGCGAACCGGGGTAGCGTAGAGATTGTGGTCGCTGATTCAGGGCCGGGTATCGACCCGATGGAGCACAGGAACGTGTTCCGCCGTTTCTACCGGGTCGAGTCCAGCCGCGGCGAACAGCCGGGCCATGGTCTGGGCCTGAGCCTGGTGCAGGCCATCGTCCACTATCATCACGGTAGCATCGCTCTGGAAGACAACGAACCCGGCCTGCGTGTGGTGGTCAATCTCCCCGAGACGATTCCTCAAGACTGAGACCGCTGGTGTCCGGAGCTGTCGCGGTATCCCGCTTGCGATACTGCTCCTCCAGGACATCAGCACCCGCTGCTGCAAGTTCCAGGTGCGAGAGGTCGATTGCGGGCGTCGGCGCTGGCGGTGGGGCGCAGTCGCTGAAGTCGCCCCCCTCTGGCTCCAGCGCAAGGCTGGCGCTGATGTTTACCGCGACCGGTGCCGGTCCGGCCAGGCCGGGGATGTCCTCGCCGGCCTCTCCCAGGGTCAGATGGCTGGTGTCGGGCGCTGGCGGTGCCGGCGGTGCAGGTTCTGCAAGGCGCTCCCCGACCGCGGCGACATCCAGGGTGGGGGCGCGGACCGTGGGTGCAGCCGTTGCTGCACGCTCGCCGGGAGCAAGTACCTCTGTGCCTGCCGGTGCGAGTGCCAGGCCGGATTGCGGCGCCGCAGTGGCTGCCGCGGCAGGTACGGTCTCTGTCGCATTGCAGGGTCGCAGCTCGGCCAGGGCGCCCGCTTTTTCCAGCGCCTGCTGGTACTTGTGGGCTGTTGCTGCATCCGCGTCGCGTTTCAGGATCTGGGGCTTGCCGCTGAAAAGTTTGTCCAGGGTCGCCTCGTCGGCATTGAACAGGCGGCCGAGGTTGGCGCGTACCGTGGCCGCATCGCGACCCTCAAGCAGTTGCCCCGCAAACAGCACATCGAAGCGTGCAGCCATGTTCTTGTCCTCCGCTCTTGTCCCTGCGGCCCAGTATAGGCGCTGGCGGCGGGCCGACCAAGCGCCCGGGCAGCGCGGCCTCTGCGGCCCGGCCTCCGCGGCGCGGCCTCCGCGGCCCGATCTGTTAACATGTGCGACTTCTGCTTGCACTGAGGTAGCCCCGGTCGATGTCTGAACAACTGCCCACCCGCTTCGTGCGGACTCTCGTGCGCATGGTGGAGGAGCGCGGCCACGACCCGGGGGCGGTGCTGGCCGCGGCAGGACTGGACTTCGATCCCCGGGACGAGACTGCGGGCGGCTACCGCGACCAGGTCAGTGCCATGGAGTACTCCCGGGTCTACCAGCAGGTCTTGCGTCTGCTGCAGGATGCCACCTTCGGCGTCACCCGCAGTGATCTGGCGGCGCCCGGCGCCTTTCGGATGATGTGCTACTGCATCATTTCCTGCCGCAACCTGGGTCATGCGATCCAGCGGGCGGCGGAATTCTACCGGACCTTTTTCGACGAGCAGAGCCAGCTGTATGCCAATTTCAGCGACGATACCGCCCGCGTTGGTTATCTGCACCGGAGCGGGCCGGAGCAGCCAGCAGTGGCGGCGGCAGAGGTCTACGGCCTGTCTCTCTGGCACCGCTTTTTTGGCTGGCTGTGCGGTCGGCCGCTGCCGCTGCAGCGGGTCGATTTCCAGGGCAGTGAAGCTGCCAGTGCAGACAAGTACCGGGATCTGTTCCAGGCGCCGTTGTATTTCGATCAGCCGCGGGATCTGCTGTACTTCGAGGCGTCCTGTCTGGCCTGGCCGGTGGTGCATACCGAGCATTCACTGGACGAGTTCCTGCGCACGGCGCCCTATCAGTTGCTGTTGATGGATGCGCGTTCCGCCAAGGATCGCTTGTCGGCGCAGGTGCGCGCGATGCTGGGGCACGACTTTCAGCAGGGGGTCCCGGGGTTTGAGACCATCAGCCAGGCGCTGAACATGTCGGCGCCGACCCTGCGCCGTAAACTCAGGCGCGAGGGCACGACCTTTCAGGCACTGAAGGACGAAGCCCGCTCCGAGGCCGCCTGCCTGGCCCTGGACCGCCCAGAGCTGTCGATACAGGAGGTGGCGCTGCAGCTGGGTTTCACTGATCCCAGCGCCTTCCACCGCGCCTTTCGCAAATGGTCCGGACAGACACCGGGGCAGTACCGGGCCGGCCGCAAGCGGCGGCGTCTGGAGACCTGAGCAGCGGTACCCCGGCTGCCGGCTCTCGGGTATAATTCACAGCCCTTGACGGAGGCCCTATGTCAGTCCAACAACAGATCACCGAGCAACTTGCCGCAGCCCTGGCGCCCATGCATCTGGAAGTGGCCAATGAGAGCCACATGCACAGTGTGCCGCCGGATTCAGAGACCCATTTCCGGGTGGTGATAGTGAGCGAGGCCTTTGACGGCCAACGCCAGGTGGCGCGGCACCAGAAGATCTACGGCCTGCTTGCGGCACAGCTGCAGGGCCCCGTGCACGCGCTCGCCCTGCACACCTATTCGCCGGGAGAGTGGGAGGCCCGCGACGCGGCTGCGCCGGCATCGCCCGACTGCATGGGCGGCAGCAAGGCGGATGCGGGAGGAGCCAACTGATGAGCGGGTTCGTGGTTGCGGCGCTATACCGCTTCGTCACTCTGGATGACTATCGCGAGCTGCGCGAGCCCCTGTTGGACGAGTGCCTGGCCGCCGGCGTCAAGGGCACGCTGCTGCTGGCGGCCGAGGGCATCAACGGCACCATCGCCGGCACCCGCGAGGGCATCGACCGGGTACTCGCCTGGCTGCGCAGCGATCCTCGCCTGGCCGCTCTGGAACACAAGGAGTCGGTCGACGACGAGATGCCGTTCTACCGCATGAAGGTGAAACTGAAGCGGGAAATCGTCACCCTCGGTGTCGCCGGTATCGACCCCAATCGCGTGGTCGGCACCTATGTTGCGCCGCGGGACTGGAACGCCCTGGTCAATGATCCCGGGGTGGTGCTGATCGATACCCGCAACCGCTATGAATATGATATCGGTACTTTCCGTGGGGCGATCGATCCGGCGACGACCTCCTTTCGCGAATTTCCGCGCTACGTTCGCGAGCACCTGGACCCGGCCCGGCACAAGAAGGTCGCGATGTTCTGCACCGGCGGTATCCGCTGCGAGAAAGCGTCGGCCTATATGCTGCAGGAGGGTTTCGAGGAGGTCTATCACCTGCAGGGAGGCATCCTCAAGTATCTGGAAGAGGTACCGGAAGCAGAGAGCACCTGGGAAGGGGAGTGCTTTGTGTTCGACAACCGGGTCGCGGTCAATCATCGCCTGGAAAAGGGCCGCTACGACCAGTGCCACGGTTGCCGCCACCCCATCACTGCACAAGACAAGGATTCCGACCGCTACCAGCAGGGTGTCTGTTGCCCGCACTGTTACGACAGCCTGACCGAAGACCAGAAGGCCCGGTTTGCCGAGCGCCAGAAGCAGATCGAGCTGGCGGCACAGCGGGGCGAACAGCACGTCGGCGCGCCGCCGCCCGCGCGCCAGCTGCGTGCCGGCAGCGGCGGGGCCTAGCGCGGCGCCGGTTGCGCGGCGGCAGTGACTGCTGCCGCAAGTTCCGGCGGCAGCGCCTGGCGGAACACCGAGACCGGCACGTAGCGACTGTAGTCCACGCTGTTGCCCTCGGAGATCACACCGCTGAGCAGCGGAGTGCCAGCCTCGGTGAGTTGAATCACCGCGCCCCCGGACGCGCCCTTGTAGGCGCGGCAATCACTGTCGCCGCTGACACTGTCAGCCGCCGTGATCCGGCAGGCCGGATCATAGCTGAGATCCTTGCCGGAGGACCCGGTGCCCGCATCCCTTGAATAGCCCGCCATCACCACCGGCAAGGCCGGGTCGGCCTGTTGCGGGTGCAGGTACAGCGCGGGCACCTCTGCAATCGCGACCGGCTGCCGCAGTCGCAGCACGGCCCAGTCCGCTGCCATGCTGCCGCCATCGGCGTAGCGCACCGCTTCTATTTCCCGCGGCGCCTGGCTGGCGGGCAGCAGGGTAAAGGTGATCCGCTGGCTCAGGTCCCGGTAGAACTCCAGACAATGCCAGGCCGAGACGATTACCCTGGCATGGGCGTCACCCGGTGCCGCAACCAGCGTGGCGCTGCAGCGCTCGGTGTGGTGCCGCGCATAGCCATTCTCCAGCCTCATGCTGGGTACAGTGAGCTGGCCAACGGCACGCAACCAGTCCGGTGATGTCTGCGAGTAGCGCAGTCGGGAATCCTCGCTCGCCGCGGTAGCGGTGGCCAGGAGCAATAACAGCAGTGCCTGGGGCAGATGGTAGTGCAGGGCAATTTCTCCAGGGTGGCCTAATATATTGGTCAATGGCTTTCGGCCCGGGCTTGGCGCCCGCCACTGGGGCCAGTAGCATGGTGGAATATAGCAGCCGAAGTAGCAAGTGGGAGAGCCGGATGGGGCAGGGCAGGGATTGTATCGCGGTAGTGACCGGCGCCAGTCGCGGTGCCGGCAAGGGTATCGCCAGGGCGCTCGCGGCTGCAGGCGCGACCGTGTACATCACTGGTCGCAGCTGGCAAGCGGGTGAGGCCGCGCTGCCCGGCTCCCTCACCGAAACGGCGGAGGAGATTGCCGCGGCGGGCGGTGTGGCGGTTCCCGTCCGCTGCGACCACAGCCGTGACGAAGAAGTGGAGGCGCTGTTTGCCCGGGTACGCAAGGATCACGGACGGCTCGATATCCTGGTCAACAATGCCACCAGCCTGCACGAGGCGCTCACCGCCACCGGGCCGTTCTGGGAGAAGCCCCTGGACCTGACCACGATCTGGGATGTGGGCATGCGTTCCCACTATACGGCCAGCTGGTACGCGGCGCCGCTGCTGCTGGCCAACGGCGAGGGGCTGGTGGTGAATACATCCTCCTTCGGCGGCCGCATCTACATGCACGGCCCCGCCTATGGCGCCGGCAAGGCCGCGGTCGACAAGATGGCGCACGATATGGCGGTCGACTTCCGGCCCCACAATGTCGCGGTCATCTCGCTGTGGATGGGCCTGCTGCTCACCGAGCGCACCCGGCAGGTGTTCGACGCAGAGCCCGACAAGTATGCGGACCTGATCGCCACGGCGGAGCACCCCGAGTTCAGTGGCCGGGTGATTGCGGCCCTGTGGGCGGATGCCGGCCGCATGGTGCACAGCGGCACCGTCTGTATTGGCGCCGAACTCGGCGAGGCCTACGGTGTCACCGATATTACCGGTGGCCAGCCGCCCTCGCACCGTGCTTTCTTTGGCCCGCCCACCACCTTTGGCGACGCGGTGGTCGAGTAGAGCAATACCTCATATGGAGGATGATTGTCCACGCCCGGCGACGTTTAATGGTGTCGCTGAGAGAACAGCAATAACATTGAGCAGGAGTTTTTCATGACGGCGCAGCAGGCAATGCAATCCACGGTAGGCGACACTTCCTACAGTCTTGGGTCCCCACGGGCAGAAGAGCTGCTGGCCGCGGCCCGGGCCATGGGTCCCGCGCTGCGCGAGCGCGCCGCGCAGTGCCAGGCCGAGAGGAAGGTGCCGGCGGAGACGATAGCCGACTTCCAGGCGGCGGGTTTTTTCAAGGTGCTGCAGCCCGAGCAGTGGGGGGGCTACGCCATGGACCCGCAGGTGTTCTACACGCTCGGCCTGGAGGTTGCCAAACACTGTACCTCCAGTGCCTGGGTGCTCGGTGTGGTCGCCGTGCACAACTGGCAGCTGGCGCTTTTCGATGATCAGGCGGCGAAGGATGTCTGGGGTGACGATCCCTCCGTGCTGATTTCCTCCTCCTACGCCCCGGTGGGCAAGGTGACGCCGGTGGAGGGTGGTTTCCGCCTGAGCGGCCGCTGGAGCTTCTCCTCGGGCTCCGAGCACTGTGAATGGGCATTCCTGGGTGCCGTGGTGCCCACAGCGGAGGCGCCCTTCGACATGGCCAACTACCGCACCTTCCTGGTGCCGATCAGCGATTACAGGATTGTCGACAATTGGGACGTGGTGGGGCTGCAGGGCACCGGCAGTCACGACATCGTGGTGGAAGATGCTTTCGTGCCTGGGCACCGCACCCACAGGGTCATGGATGCGTTCTTCTGTGAAAACCCCGGCAACAGGGTCAACGATGCGCCGCTCTTCAAGCTGCCCTTCATGCAGGTGTTCGTGCGCGCGGTGTGCAATGCGACCCTGGGCTGCCTGGAGGGCTCCCTGGAGGACTTCGTCGAGGTTGCCAGAACCCGCCGGGTGGGCCCGACCCTGATGCAGGACGATCCAGTGGCACGTCGCCTGGCGGCGGAAGTAAAAACCTCCATCGAGGAAATGCGGCGCACCATGATCAGCAACTTCGATGCGATGATGTTACTGGCGCGAGCCGATCAGCCGATTCCGGTGGACGACCGGGTGCGTTACCGCTATGATTCGGCGGTCGTGGCCGACCGGTGCCTGGAGCTGTCCAGCAGAATGCTCAAGGCAGCCGGCTCTGGTGCCATCCGTATTGGCAGTCCGCTGCTCCACCGGCACCTGGATATTCTGGCCAGCCAGGCCCATGTCGCCAACCATTCGCTGCCCTTCGCCGCCAATATGGGCGGTGTACTGTTCGGCGCGGAAAACACCGACATGGCGGTCTGACGACTTTGCAACAGGAGACTCCCATGGCAATGAAAGGCCTGCTGCCGGAAGGCAATTACGCTGCTTGCGCCAACGGCTACCGGATTCACTACCTGGACCAAGGCGCGGGTGACGAGGTCGTGGTATTCCTGCACGGCTCCGGCCCGGGTGCCAGCGGCTACAGTAACTTCAAGGGCAACTACCCGGTACTGGTGGACGCCGGCTACCGCTGCATCGTCCCCGACCATATCGGCTACGGCTTTTCCGACAAGCCCGATGATGTCGACCACACCCTGGATTTCTTTGTCCAGTGCATCAAGCAGACCCTGGACGAAATCGGCGTCAGCCGCTGCAGCCTGGTGGGTAATTCCCTGGGCGGCGTGGTGGCGCTGGGCATGGCGCTGGAGCATCCGGAGCTGGTCGACAAGCTCATCCTGATGGCCCCGGGCGGCGTCAGCGAGATGCACGAGTACCAGCAGATGCCCGGCATGCAGAAGATGTTCCAGGTATTCGGCGCCGGCGAGCCCGTCACTCCCGAAGTGATGAAGGACCTGTTCGCCACCGGTCTCATGTACGACCCGCGCCACGCCACCGACGAGTTGGTCAGCGAGCGACTGCAAATCATGGGGATCATGAATGGACATGTAATGGCCAGCATGAAGATCCCCGTGCTGGTCGATCGCCTGCACGAACTGGAGTGCCCGGTCCTCGGCTTCTGGGGCATCAACGAACGCATGATGCCCGAGAGCGGTATCATGGCGCTGGCGAAAAACGTCCGGCACCTGCAGCTGATCCTCATGTCCGAGTGTGGACACTGGGTCATGGTCGAGCATCGGGACCTGTTCAACCGCCAGTGCCTGGATTTCCTGCAACATGGATAAGCAGCAAATTGCCCAGTTCGGGGACGAGCTTTACCGCGCCCTGCGCGAGTTCCGTACCCTGGCACCGCT
>TARA_R110002110_G_scaffold117920_1_pt1 | contig 30462 bp, 33 predicted proteins | sample TARA_R110002110 | Tara Oceans TARA_R110002110 (sample SAMEA4397330) | marine metagenome | biome: Polar Biome; feature: [SRF] surface water layer (ENVO:00010504); material: water (ENVO:00002006), including particulate matter (ENVO:01000060) such as... | depth 5 m | reverse complement strand
GTTTTCTAACCAACTGAATTTATTCAAAAATTAACCGGACACTAGTGCAAGGAGATAGATCATGAAAGACCTTCAACCCCTGTCGTCGCTGAGCGACATATTTGGACCGGTGATCGTGCGCTATTCGCGTGCCGAGGCGTTGCTGGAGGGCGTGCTCGTGGAATCGGGACCGCTCGCCACCGAAGCAGGCTTTCAGTGGCCCGTGGCCCTCACGCGTGCGGTCTGGGAGGACTGTGTCGTCTAGTACGCAACGGATGACGAGCGCCAGGTGTGCCAACATGCCACCGGCCGACTCTGGGACCTGCTGTATCGGGCGGTCACCGCGATACGCAGCAACGCCCGTGGCGGCAACCAGCTCAACTTTGGCGTCTACCGGATCCCCCGAGACGGTGTCAGTACCACGCCGGACGAGGTGACCTTGAAATTGATCTTGGGCCCGGGTGACCAGGGCGAACCGGTGATCACCATTCTGCACACCGGCGAGGACTGAACGCCACCGCCTATCACATCAATCTCCCTGGCCGCTTGGGTAAAGCGGCACCTTTCCCCCTCGAAAGAACAATTCATCAGATACGTCCCCGGCACAGCCATGAACACGGACGGCGCTTATACTCGGCTGACAGCCATTCATGGAGGAATGCAGATGCTGATACTTACCCGATCCTCTGGCCAGACCCTCCTCATCGGTGATGACATCGTCGTTGAGGTATTGGCCGTCAAGGGTCAACAGGTCCGGCTGGGACTGACCGCCCCCACGGACATCACCATCCTGAGACTGGAGTTGGCTCACCGCCTGGCGGGGACCGCCGTCTCGACCACGCCAGGGCGCAAGCGCGTCCCGTAGCTAAAACCTAGACATAATGGTCCGTCTCCACAAAGGACGTGCCCTTATGCCTAGTGGGCCACGCGGGGAATAAGGTTGTTAGTGACACACGCCACATCTCATGTTGGCTTTTCAATTTTATCTCTGATATACACTAGGAGCATCTACCGTTCAATTCGCCCTAAGGGCAGCTCTTGACCTGAGGTGATTATTTAGTGGTGGTGGGTATTGAGGTGCGGCGGGGCCGGAGGACTCACAGATTAAAATTGTTCAAAGGCTATTTTTTCCCACCGACTGTATCGGATGGCGGTTTCTATGAAAACGATGGAGATTAGTATGATTTCATGTCAATTTTCTATTTCTGAAATCTACTATGGCAGTTTGCCTTGCAGGAAACCGCTGAACCAGCTGCACTTTTTTCAAGGACTCCTGTTTGTCTTTTTACTGGTCTGCTTTACGACACCGGGTCATGCCAGCATCAGGGATGGCGACGTCAGGGATATCCTGGAAGGGCTCATAGATGCCGCCCCCGAGAAATTCCGAGCCTCTTTAGCTAGGGACGTGGAAATGGAACAGGTCATTTACCTTGACATAGCTGTTTTAGAGGAAGCCCTGCTGGCAGGAAGTTATGTGGAACTGCCGCTGTTTCATTCCTATTATTTGGTGCGGTTCAACCGGACCAACCCGGGTACACCTGGCGTCATTACCTACATGGGCGATGTTCTCGATGAGGATGAACACCATAATGGGTCGATTCTGCTGACTTATGGAAGCGGTTTGTTTTACGGTCTGATTGCAACTGGGGATGGTATCTACCAGATACTGCCTATGAAAGATGATCCGGCGACGTCCTATCTGTTGCAGAAGATGAAGTCGATTCCGACAATGGGCATCACTGACTTCGACGATCCTTCGGGTTCTTGGGTTGAGCCAGACCATACAGTTGCCGGGATTCCACAGCAATCGCTGCTGGAAGGTGGCGGCGCCGTGCCGCTTTCCTCGAATTTCACCGTCGATGTCCTTGTTCTCTACACACCCAGCGTGCGTGCTGGCAAGGGCGGTACCACGCCAACGAACAACTGGGTCAATACCATAATTTCCGATTATAACGCGAAGCTTACCGAATTGGGTACCACCTCCTTTACCCTCTCGCTCAAGGCTTCCCTGGAAACCACGTGGCCTACCTTCCCTACTGTTTATCATGAGAACATGACCCACAATGGGCCTAATGCCTGTATCAGCGGTAATTGTGACTCCTTGGTCGCTGATCAGTACTGGGTGTCCACCAACTCGACGGTTGCCAGCCTGCGTAATACCTATGCTGCCGATTTAGTGGTACTGATCACTGCTGATTCTCAAAAGCACCCTAATGATATGGTTCACGGCTTCGCTGGATGGAAAGGTTCAACCCATGGTGCCAATACTTCGGGATTCAGATGGGGAGAATTTGTTACAGTCAGAGATGCTTTTGCGCTAGCCAATCTGACGTTTCACCATGAGGTAGGCCATGCATTCGCAGTGGAGCATGTCCATGGGGCTAGGACCTTTGGTTATCTCTATGCCGGTGGCGCATGGACTTTGCCACCCGGTCCGTCCGGTGCGAGGACACCCCTGGAAATCATGCAGGTCAATCCCTCTGTCAATGATCCGATATGTTTATGGTCCACTAACAGTCCCAGCAGCTCGTGTCATATGAGATTCCCTTTTTTCGCGCACGCGTCAAAAACCCGAAATGTATTTTATTCTGGTTTTTTCGTGCCTCGTATTTTCGACCCAAGGTACACCCCACAGTACATTGGAGTCTTGAAAGGTCAACTTGAACAGGGCGCCGCACACGTATCCACGCTTAGGTAGGGGTGATGACTAAATATATTAGCTCAAAGATGTACATAAGGGCGCTGACACTATCCGCGGGCCTGAGCCTGACGCCAGTGTCCGCTGCCGTCGAGCTGTCCGGAGATGGAATTGGTGAAGTGCTGATCTTCCCCTTCTTTATCGCCGACAACGGCTGGGATACCTATCTCAATGTGCAAGCCGTCTCACGCCGCACGGCGAGTCCCTCGGGGTGGCCGGCCCTGTCACTGCGAGTGGTGCTGAGAGAGGGGCGCAACGGCGAAATCATTGATACCTTTAACACCTACGCGACCAATCTCAACGGTCAGTCGGCCTGGCGCGCAGCGCTGTACCGCAACACGCAGGGCCAGACCCGGCTGCGCGTTGGCGAGGGTCAATGTCTGGTGGACAGCAATGGGCAGGCTCATGCCGGCGCAGGGGTCGAGCTGCCAGTGGCAGCTACGGTTGGGTTGATCGAGGTTTACAGCATGGCTGAACCTTCACGTGTCGATGAAGCGCTGGAGGAAGCTCTCGATTGTGAGGAGCTGGCCGCCAACTGGGAGAGTCCGGGCGGCCGCTGGACAGTGGACCCCACCGACGACCGGGAACTCTATTGGGCCAGCGCCATCAGTGGCCAGGGCACCCTGATCAACGTTCAGCAAGGTCTATCGGGCGTGTACCAGGCCACGGCGCTGCGGAACTTCGCCGGGGGCGAATTACTGGTCCATACCGATCCCGGCTCGTTGAGCCCAAATCTGGCGGATGCGCAACCCGGCGTAGTCAATACTGTGTTGCAACCCGACGGAATTACTACGGTGGCGAAACTGCTGACTACCAGGGCGTTGTCGAATGATGTAGTGGCCCTGGACGAGGTGGCGGCGAGCACCGATTGGATCATCAGCTATCCGACCAGCGGCTATCACGCTGCCCGCCCGTTCGACGTGGAGGTCGGTGGTGAGTCCCGCAACTGCAGTTCTTTCGGTTTTTACGGGCCGGAGCTGGGGCCTGGGGAGCCTGCGGTATTGACGAGTACTACCCAGGCAAAGAATGTTTTCTTCAGTTCAACAATCGATGGGGCGTGGCGTGGTTCCTACGGTGACCCACAGTTCAGCCCAACGCCCGGCACGCAAACGGGTGTGGCACTGTGCAACGCGGTCAATGTGTTGACCTTCGATGGGCGGCCTTCAATGCTGCTGCCTGAGGGCAGCCCGTATCTGGAAAACCTGGATGGTCTGGTGTCCGACTCCGGTCACCTGTGGTGGGCTCCCGTGGGAGATCAACTGGGGGAATTCGGTGGAGAGCCAGTATTGGCCCTGCGTCTGACGCGTTTCGTCAACGGTACTCTGGAAGGTGGCTCGGTACTGTCCAACTACTTGTTCATGGATGCACATCGAAGGGATGTGGACATCCATGAACTTGATATGGAGATTGATCCCGACATCGGTACCTCGCTCCAGCCAGGCGCCGTCGACTAACCTAGGCTCCCGGTCCGATAGGGGGCCGGCGAATTAACCTTACAGCGCCTCGGACGCTCACTTCGCTCCACCGATACTGATGGCTCCTTTTTATTTCTCTTCAAGATGCGTCGACCCTAGAAAACCGGATTTGCGGCACCTCACTCCCACAGGGCACTTCGCTCAAGCGAAGATCATTCTGGCAATGTCCGACGGTGTGCCAGTCATAGACGTCGCAGCGACTCAGAACCTGCAAGATTAGCTATGATCTGCACTTTGCCGGTAAAGTGGTGAATAATCTCAGCGCCCACAAAACCAAAGAAGTCACCGCGTGGGTGGTCAGCCAGCCGAGAATCCACTTTCGTTTCACGCCCACCAGCGCCTCTTGGTTGAATGCCGTGTAAGGATGGTTTGCGCAACTCGAGCGGCGGGCGTTGCACCGAGGTGTTTTCACCGGTGTCATGGATACGAAGGCTGAGCTGCAACGAACTGTTCGTGTACATAACCGTGATCTTGCCAAGCCGTTTAAATGGACAGAGTATTCTGAAACAATATTGTCTAGGAGTGTGAGAATGGGCCCCTACAACCCAGCCCGTGGGTTAGCGGGGCAGGGGATCCGCCTAACTGATTCTGGGTGTCACGCCACGGCACGCTTTTTGGCCGCTTTCTTCGGAGGCGCGCCCTGTCGAGCGCGTCGCTTCACAGGCGTTTTCCGGGACGGACCCCGACGTTTCTTCTCCCCCAGTGCGGAGAGTTTGCCTAAAATATCCTCCGGCGCCGACTCCACCAGTTTCAGCAGCAGCGCGGCCTGGGCATTGGGTTTGGCGCGATCCTGCTCCCAGTTGCGCAGGGTGCTGACATTGGTGCGCAGCAGCGCCGCAAACACGCCCTGTGAATAGTTGAGGCGTTCACGCAGCGCCGTGATTTGGCCCGCGCTGATGGCAATCGGCTGGGGAGGTTCGAACGTGGTCGACTTCAGGGTGATCTTGCCCTCACGCTCCGCCTGCAGGTCATCGAAGCCTTGGACGAGTTCGTCAAATACGTTGCGCTTTTTCATGTCTCAGCCTCTCCTTCAGTACCAACTTCTGCTTGCTCGTCAAATCATCCGTGACATCCTTGCCATAGATCGTGAACAGCCAGAACTGCGCGCCCTCGGTGAACCAGTAGTAAATGATGCGCACACCGCCGCGCTTACCCTTGCCACGCCCCGGATCGCCCCAGCGGAGCTTGCGCAATCCCCCCGTGCCCTGGATGACAGGACCCGCCTGGGGATTGTCCATCAGCGCCCGCTGCAAAGCCCGGAACTCATCGTCGGACAGATACTCCCGACGATGGGTCTCAAAACTGACCAGTTTAATGAACACGGCGCGCATGTACTAGCTATACGCTACTTGCGTATAGCTGGAAAGTCCAGGTGCGGACCCTTCTGCAGGCCCGCCAGCCCCTGGAGTTCTGGCGTCGAGGCGTTCTGATCCGAGCCCCGCCGCCTGATGGTCTGGCTCTTGCAGCGCACAGGTCCATCCCAAGAGTGGGTAACGCTGTGCACTGCATCGCACGAGTGCCAGGCCTGCCCTTGTCACTACAGAGCGTAGCGGGGTAGTGACGAGGGCGCGGAGCCCCGTAAGCACGCGGCAGCGAGGCGGGTTTTTGGCAGGACGCGCGCGTGATGGGTTCCTAGACTGCCCTTTGTAGACCGTATTAGCCGTGGCCACTGCGGATCAGTGGCACAAGAGGGCGCCCGCCCTCGACCATTCGGTCACAACGGGCCTGTGCGTCCAGGACTGCCCGCAACGCACCGACCCCCGGGTCGTCAGTCCATTCTTCACGCCACGGATCTCGGTCGGTGCTTCCCATCAATGTTCCCGTTGTCTCTGAGGGCTCGCAGCTTTTTTTGGCGAACCACGGGGCATCGTTTTCATCCACATCGCGACGATCTGTCGCTCAACTTAAAGGAGGTGTTTATGTCACTACCATTGCTAGTCGGCCCCCTGGGGCCCCGTGTGTATGCACGACAGCGATCTCCCCCAGGAGATCGGTTGTGCAGCCTGTTTACAGGCGCTTTCAGGTTGTTAGGGAGTGGTGTCCCGTGATCCATGCCGGTTTCCGGAAGTGAAGGGCTAACGCCCCCACTTGATCAGAAACACTGACCAAGATAGGAAACACCATGCAAAACCTGAACTACCAACTTAAACAGCTCTGCCAGCGCAATCACGATGGCAGCTATGCGACCCGGCATAACCGGGAGCGCACCCTGACACTGATCGCGGACCAGCTGCATCTGCTGGGGTATCGCAATATGGGCGCGCAGTCGCTCAAACCGAAACACATTGATGCGCTGGTGGCGTGCTGGCAGGCCGAGGCGCTGGCCGTCGGTACCCTTAAAAACCGCATGACAGCGCTGCGCTGGTGGGCAGAGAAGGTCAACAAGCCCAGTGTGATCGCCCAGCGTAACGACCATTACGGGATTCCAGATCGTCAGCTGGTGACCGGGACGTCCAAGGCGCGTCAGCTCGGCGTCGAGGCGTTAGAGCGCGTTCGCGATACGCACGTGCGCATGAGCCTGGAGCTGCAGCGGGCTTTTGGTCTGCGACGGGAGGAGGCCATCAAGTTTCAGCCACACTACGCCGATCGTGAGGATCATCTGTTGCTCAAAGCCAGTTGGACCAAAGGCGGCAGGGCCCGGATGATTCCCATTCGAACTGAGGCGCAGAGGGCGCTACTGGTCAGAGCCCACCAACTGGCAGGACGAGGATCACTGATTCCACTGGATCGCAACTATCGGCAACAACTGCGCGTCTATGAACGCCACACCGCCAATGCGGGGCTGACCCGCATGCACGGTCTGCGCCATGCGTATGCTCAGGAGCGCTATGCCACCCTGACAGGGCGCGTCGCACCGGCGGCAGGCGGACCGCCCGTCGCAACGCTCTCACGAGAAGAACGGCAGCAAGACCATGTGGTGCGCGCACAGATCAGCCGCGAGCTCGGCCATGAGCGCATCCAAATTCTCAGTGTCTATTGCGGATAGCTTAAGGCGCCCGGCGATGACCGGGTTTCCGGTCGTACAGGGTGCGCTTACCCCGGATCATCGGTCTCCGTTATAAGCCATACGGTATTGATCATGCTCCTAAGAATTCCTTTGCCAGGCCCCCGCGTTGCCCCGACAGTTTTCGGCGCAGTGTTGCTGTTTCAGTGTCTCGATCTCAGCGCTCAGACGCGCGTACTGGATCGTTACACCCTGCTGGCCGCAACGCCGACGCACGCCCAACAGGATCTGTTGGGCGGTGTGTCCCACATCACGCTGCCGGCCGAGGCGATCACCGTGGGTGATGCGCTGGTCGCCGCCTTGTCTCCGTCAGGGTATCGCCTCGCGGTCGCGCCCGCGGCAGATGGTAGTAGGGAGATCTTGATGCAATTGCCCCTACCCGAGGCCCATCGCAGCCTCGGTCCGATGCCCCTGCGGTTGGCGCTACACACCTTGGTCGGTCCCGCCTGGCGTCTGTTAGAGGACCCCGTACACCGCCTGGTCGCTTTCGAGCGCTGCCCGGCTTTTGCGGAGGCCGCGCCGTCATGGTCGATGTGATTCTGGTGGTACTTTTCATAGGTGGGCTGACGTTGGTGAACGGTGACGCCGATACCGCCGCCGAACCGCCATACCTTGCAGCGGCCCCCGCTAAGGCCGAGATCACCTCCGAGCGCGAACGCATTGCACCCTGCGCGGCCTTGTCCCCGGTGTTTCGTGACTTGGGACGATATGATCGCGTGGCGACCCCTCAGGCGAGTCCCCCGGGAAATCTCAAGACGCAGGATGACCGAGGCGATGTCAGTGGGCGTTAGCCTGAGACCTTGTTTGTCACGCGTTGTGCCGTTCGCGGTACTGCTGTTGGTGCCCATGGCGATGGCGGACGTGCCGGTCAGCACGGCCAGTACGCAGAGAACGTCTGAGCCCGCGAGCACTGAACTCAGGGCGGTGGAGCGTGCGCAGGCAGAGCACTGGGCACTGACTGCTCAGGAGTGGCGGCGTTACCGCACGCTGATGAACGGCGTGCGTGGCAGTATCAGTCCGACCACGCTGTCTCCGATTGAGGCACTGGGTATCCACGCACGGGATGCGACCGAGCGGCGCCACTTTGCCGAGCGCTGGGCATCGCTGATGCTGGAAGATGCCGAGCGCATTCTCGCGTTTCAGCACGCGTACGATTCGGCCATTACCCGCTTGGTGGGCGAGCAGTCCTTAATTAACGTCAGCCAATTGCCGCCCAGGCTGCCGCGCCACACGCCCTTGGCGCGTACCGATCGCGTGCTGCTGTTTGTGCGTCCCGAGTGCGCGGCCTGCGACGCCGTGCTGTCGCGACTACTGACGCGCTTGGACACGATTGCGGGGTTGGATCTTTACGTGTCGGGTCTGGCGGACGGTGATGAGGTGGCGATCCGGGCCTGGGCGGTTGGGCAGGGTGTTGATCCTGCCTGGGTGCACCAGCGCAAGGTGACGCTCAACTTTGAGTCTGGGGCGCTCGCTAAACTGGCTCCCGGTGCCGTGGATCTGCCGTACCTGTTGCGCCGCCGTGGTGACGCCGTAACACCCCTGACTGGAGCGGCTTTGTGAGTCCTCTCGCAGTGGTCACCCGCGTGGCAGCGCTAACGGCGGTGGTGTGCGCCAGCGCGGCGGCATCGACCGACTCCTTGATGACATTGACGGATTTAGCGCAGCGTGTGCCGTCGGGCTATCGTGAAATTGCCGCAGAGCAGCGCATCCCCGCCGCGCTATTCTATGCCATCGCCCTGACCGAGAGCGGCTACGGGCCCTCGGCCGGCGCCGATCCCCGTCCCTGGCCCTGGACGCTGAATATCCGCGGCAAGGGTCACTACTACCCGTCCTTTGCCGCCGCCGCACAGGCGCTGACGGCGACTTTGCGCCGGGGCGAAACCGCGGTGGATGTGGGGTTGATGCAGATACATTGGCGCTATCACCACGCCGCACTGGGCACCGTCCACCGTGCACTGGATCCTTACCACAACCTGCGCGTGGCAGCGCAGATTTTGGCGGACTGCTACCGCCAACGGACCGACTGGTGGTCCGCTGCAGGCTGCTACCATGCGCCGAACAACCCGGCTTTGGCCGAGCGCTATCAGGCGCGTGTGCAGCGCCACTGGCGTGCGCTTCGCCCAGACGTCTGAGATGCTCCGTGTGAGGTGCCTGAGCGGCCTGTGGATGGTGATCTTTCTGTTGTCGCGCAGTGCGAGCGCCGAGCTGGTGACAATTTACGATACCGGTCGGACGCACTCACTGACACCGTTTTTGAGCGCGCTCCCCTCGCCACAGCGTACCCCAGTGGCCGTCGCACCCGGTGATCTCGGAGCGGCCGATCCGGCCCGCTGGTTACCCCTGCGGTCCCCGGGGCTGAGCCCGGGCCCCGTTACCCATCGACCCCTGCCAGCCCTCTATCAAGGCACACTTACGCGTCCGGTCTTTTTGGTCGGCGCGGACCTCCGCTCCCAAGCCTGGCTGCAGCAACACCGGGACATGCTGCGATCACTGGGGGCGGTAGGGCTGTTGGTGCAGGCGGAGACCGAACAGGATCTGAACACCATTGCCACCTTAGCGGCGGACTTGTCCGTCCTGCCCGCCGGGGTTACGGATCTCGTGCAGACACTGGAGCTCACCCATATCCCGGTGTTGATCTCCCGACGCGGCATCGAACAGTGAGCGTACGTCCGGTCGAAGCGCTGCTGCGACCTCCGGTTGAACTGTGGTCAGCGCTGGCTGCGACCGCCACGGGCACTATCGCGATACTCGCACCCTGGGCACTGATGATGCCGCCGGGCATGGCCAATGCGGCCGCCGGCACCTTGTTTGTGCTCGCAGCGGTGCGCACCCGCCAAGCCTGGCGGGTGCTGCGCTACCAACGCAATATGCGCCGCTTGCCGGGCTATCGGATGCGAGCGGAGCGCATTCCTGTCAGTCGGCACACCCTGTTTCTCGGGCGCGGTTTTCGCTGGACTCAACGCCATACCCAGCGCTTGCGCGACACCCTGCGCCCCGAGGTGCAGCGTTATGTGCAACCCGGTGCCCTCTATCGCTGGGCGCGCCGCAAGGAGGTCCAGTGGGAATCAACGCCCCTGCTGAGTTCGTTGGCGAGGTTCTTGCGCCAACGACGCTGGTGGAATCCGCTGAAGCCACAGCCGCCGGTGGGAGGCCTGCCGGCCCTGCATGCGGTCGAACCTGACGAGGAAAACGTTTGGATGGATCTCAGTGAGCGGGTGGGTCACCTGCTGGTGCTGGGAACCACCCGGGTGGGCAAAACCCGTCTGGCGGAACTGCTGGTCACCCAGGATATCCGCCGAGGTGATGTGGTGATTGTGTTTGACCCCAAAGGCGATGCCGCGCTGCTGCGGCGCATGTATGCCGAGGCAGAACGCGCGGGGCGCGCCGACGAGTTTTACCTGTTTCATTTGGGTTTTCCGGCGATCTCGGCCCGCTACAACGCCATCGGCAGTTTCTCACGGATCACTGAGGTGGCCACGCGTATCGCCAACCAGCTGCCCAGTGAAGGTAACTCTGCTGCGTTTAAGGAATTTGCCTGGCGCTTCGTTAATATCGTGGCCCGCGCGCTTGTGGCACTGCAACGCCGGCCGGATTATCAGCAGATCCGCCGCTACATCAATGACATCGAACCGCTTTTTGTGGAGTATGCGCGCCATTATCTCGCTGCGCACGGTCCGACAGAGTGGACAGACGCGGTGGAGGAGATCGCGGGTAACATCAGTGAGCGTAATCTCGCCTCTGCGCTGCGCGGCCGGGACCGACAGGCCATCGCCCTGATGCGCTATCTGCAGGCGCAGGATCTGTATGACCCGGTGCTGGAGGGTCTGGTGTCGGCCTTCAAGTACGACAAGACGTACTTCGATAAAATCGTGAGCTCTGTCGGACCCCTGATGGAAAAGCTCACAACAGGATCCATCGCAGCATTGATCTCCCCAGATTATCTGGATGAGGCGGATCCGCGGCCTATCTTCGAGTGGCTGCAGGTAATCCAGCGCAAGGCGATCGTCTATGTGGGACTCGATGCCCTCACCGACACCACGGTCGCCAGTGCGGTAGGGAATGCGATGTTCGCCGACCTGGTGTCGGTGGCGGGGCACATCTACAAACACGGGGTGCCCGGCGCGGAGCCGGGCACTGTCCCCACCATTTCCCTGCACGCCGATGAGTTCAACGAGCTGATCGGGGATGAGTTTGTCCCACTGCTGAACAAGGCAGGGGGCGCGGGATTCCAGGTCACGGCCTACACCCAGACGTGGTCGGATGTGGAGGCGCGTATTGGGAGCCGCGCCAAGGCCGGGCAGGTGGCGGGTAACTTCAATACTCTGATCATGCTGCGGGTGAAGGAGCTGGCCACCGCCGAGATGCTGACCGATCAGCTGCCGCGGGTCGAGGTGGTGACCTTGATGAGCGTGTCGGGTGTGGACGACTCGTCCGATCCGAGCTCGGGCGTAGATTTTAAGTCCCGCAATGAAGACCGCATCAGCGTGTCGGAGGTCCCCATGCTGACCCCAGCGGACCTGGTCCGTCTACCCAAGGGTCAGGCCTTCGCCCTGCTGGAAGGGGGTAAGCTCTGGAAGCTGCGCATGCCCCTACCGGATGACCGTGCTGATGCTGCGCTGCCTGCAAACCTGGCGGCCATGGCCGATGCTATGCAGCGTCGCTATGTCACGAATGCACACTGGTACCGCACGCAGGAGCGTTGGTGGCACCCGGTTTCCGATACAGACAGTTATGGCGGGGAGGGGCGTCAACCGCATGGCTGAGCGCAGCGGCGCATCCGCGCGAGACGTGCAGCAGGGGGCGCTGGCAACGTGGTTTGCGCGCCTGATCCAGGCCATCTACTGGTTACTGTTTGCCTGGGTGTTTTCCATTGTGCTGGAGTGGGTGGGGATGATCCTGTGGTGGCCGGAAGAGGGTTTGCAGCACAGTCGGGATATGCTGGTGGCGGAGCGGGGCTATCTGCAGGCTGATTTTCGGCGCAGCCTGCTGAGCGATGATCCGGCACGCTTTGCGCAGACCCTAGTAGACAGGTCCTACCATGTGTTGTTTGAAATGACCCGATTGATGAATGTGATCGATTGGCTGGCGATGCCGCCTCGTGTAGACGAAAGCGGCCTCCGGGTGCGTTTGCACCAGTTGTATCAGCCGTTGGCTAAATACCTTGTAGCGGCACTGCAGATCACGCAGGTCTTCGCGCTGCGCGTGGCGATTCTCGTCCTCGCCACACCCGTCTTCCTGCTGTTTGGGATCACCGCTCTCGTGGACGGATTGGTCCGCCGCGACCTGCGCCGCTGGGGTGGCGGCCGTGAAAGTTCTTTTGTTTACCACTGGTCCAAGCGGTCGGCGCTTCCGCTGTTAGTCACAGCATGGGTCATCTACCTCGCGCTACCGTTCAGTCTCCATCCCAGCTGGGTGATTCTGCCCTTCGCCACATTATTTGCGGTGAGCATTGCGATCACCGCAAGTTCCTTCAAGAAATACCTGTAGCAGGGCGAAGAGTTGTCGTTCTAGGACGCCTATGAACGAGCGGGTACGCCAGCGATTTGCTCGCTCACGAAATGACGTACTCGGGGCAGCAGCGCTCCCGTGTAGCAAAGCGCAATGAGCCGATGCGGGGGAGCGGTTGTCCTGTTAAATAGCGGAAGCGGGTAGTCCTAACCTTTCCGGCTTTACACGGAAAGCTAGGATCAGGGCTGTTAGATCAGCACTTGGCGCTCGTGCCACAGCAGAAGATAATACTCACTGCCCAACAAAGACTGGCTGCAGAGACTATGACTCGTCGTAACAAAGAATTGCTTGGGGAATTGATCGATCTGTTACTGGTGGCCCCCTGGTGGTGGAGTCCCCTTGCTGCGGTGACAGCCTATTTTTGTCTTGGCACAGTGCTGCCGGCGTTTATGCCGTTGGATCATCCCTTTTTTTCAGCGTTAAAGAGCGCTTTGCCGCATCTTGCCTGGTTTTTCGCGTTAATTCTTCTGATCCCAGCGCCCTTTGCTTATCTCAATGGGCGACGGAAACGGACTCAGCTAGATAACCAAACTGGTCTGGCCAGTATCCGCTCGTTGCCGTGGAAGCAGTTTGAGGAACTGGTTGCGGAGGCCTACTACCGAAAGGGTTTCACAGTTCGCGAAAACGTTAATCAGGGTCCTGACGGTGGCGTGGATATATGGATGGAAAAAGACGGCGAATCACACATCGTGCAATGCAAGCAGTGGAAAGCGCGCAAGATAGGCGTTCCAACCGTCCGCGAGATGTATGGGGTAATGATTGCCGAAGGGGCGAACTCCGTCTCCATCGTAACCTCAGGCTCATTTACCCGCGACGCCAAGCAATTCTCGGAGGGCAAGCCCATTGAGTTGATAGATGGCCCCAAACTGGCAACCTTAGTGCGGGATGTGAGGACGATTTTAGGGAAAACCAAAGACGAAGGTGGCTCTCGTGAACCCGCGCCAGGACTCCCTGCAACGAGAACCTCCAGCGCATTGAAGTGCGACCTGTGCGGAGGCGATCTGGTAACAAGAACAGCCCGGAAGGGCGTAAATGCAGGGAAGCAGTTTTTAGGTTGTTCGAAGTTTCCGACATGTCGATACACGCAAGCGATCTAACCAGAACAGGCGCTGACCCCCTCTTCACATCCCATCGGTGATGAACTTGAAGGAAAGTTGATCTATTGCTCCGGTTTTATGGTGATGGGCATCCAAGGGTTACCGGACAAAAGAATAGCGCGAAGATGTAAAATAGCGCCGCATTCGCGAGACATCGTATTTACACTACTCCCCGAGGCATTAGGTTGAACCGCCAAGTCCTCAACGTGTAGAGTCTGTGGTGCGAGCAGCGAAGCCAAAACAATCCGACTCAAATTCCACGCTTTTGTGTGCCTCAGCGGTCGGAAATCCTGGCACGCCTAGAACACCGTCCATTTCAAGGTGAGTAGCCCGGGCTTCATCACGCGGCCGATAAAACTGTTCAGTCCACTTTCGCACCGCCCGGAAACGACCGTCATGGGGTGTCTGTATGACTTGAATGGCGGGCTGCTTGTTTTTCCATATTTCAAAATCAGCGGCAAATGTAGCTAAGCCGTTGGCTTGCTCGACCCTGGCTTGCCTGACTTCCTCATGCGTTGGGGTCTCGGAGCTTGCCAGTGACAGCACACCATGCCACGCCTTGGTCAGCCCATCCCTGATCGGTGTATTTGCAATGAACTCGTAACGTACCACCCCACGGTAGGCTTGTTTCGACAGCAGAATGCCCGGACCCGTATACCAGGTCACGGTTTGAAGGTGTGCCTTGTAAAAGTCGATAAACCCACCTTGTCGCTGGATAACCTGTGGCCCGCGAAATTCGTTTTCCAAGTATTCACACGGTGACCCGTGAGTAGGCCCGAGGTGGTGCACATCAGCCATGTTATCCAGGATCTCGACTTGGTGAACGCCGATCTCACCCAAATGATCCAACTGCCACGGAATCGCCTCGGGGAGATCCCATGCTGGCAGGTACGGTGGCTCAAAGTCTGGCGGCTGCCCCTCAGGATCATGCCACATCATGATGCAACCCATGACTTCGCGGACCGGATAGGCACCAATCGACAGCTTGCTGAGCGAAAAGTCCTTCTCATACGGTATTTCTTCAAGGCTGCCATCCGCCCCATACTTCCAACCATGATACGGGCACCGTATGGAGTCTCCCTCAATGTTGGCACCAGTCTTTGTAATATGCGCTGATGTCGACTTAGCCAAGTGCGTTCGCATGTGACGACAGTACGCATCTAACATGGCGACTTGACCTGACTCTCCTCGATACAGCACGTAGTCATGCGCGAAAAAAGTGACGGCAATGGGCTGGTTTATAACTTCGCTCGACTCAGCCACGACAAACCACCCGCGGGGAAATATATGAGGGCCCAATCCATAGTCAGCTGAACCCGCCTTGATTTCTGTGCTCATAGTGAAATTCTCAGTCAGTGATGTCGCCACCGCAATACTAGTTGTATATTACAACAGTTGTCAAATACAAGCGTATTGGCTGTTGTTCCTGCTACAATCGGGCGTCAAAATTGGGACGACATTGATGGATATTGCTGATTCGTTGACGTATCACATCACCAAGACCGGTAACATTCTGAGGCGCCTGGCAGCCAAGAAAATTAGGGATGCAGGTTTAGATATCACCCCTGAAGAGTCGGTGTTGCTCAATCAACTTTGGGATCGAGACGTACAAAGCCAAGCAGAGCTCGGACAATGGTCCGTGAAAGAGCCCTCTACATTGACCCGCCAAATCGATGGTCTGGTGAGGAAGGGGTACGTTAAGCGACGGGAAAACGACAAAGACCGGCGCAGCATCTTTATCTGCCTTACTCCGGAGGGTAGGTTGTTGAAGGCGCGATTTGCACGCACAGGAATTCGCCAGCTAGACCAAGACTTGGCGCGAAACCTTGGCGCTGATCCCGAGACGATTCTCAAACAGCTTCTCGATATTCGGCAAACGGCATTGCAGCAGCTCAACGACGAGTAGTCGTTGCCCTGGGCGATACCTCGCACAACACAATGCCAGATCTGGGGCGCGCTGTACTTTGGATAATCTGCAGCGCTCTCTGAACGAGAGTCCAGCATCGCCTGGGATTACTGGCAAGCGGTAAGCGGAGCTGTGTGGTTATCGAGACGTTTTCGAGGATTCTTTAGCTTACACAGACTGGAATCAATAGAATCTGGAGGCTGTAGCGTCTCCGGTTGAGCGTTTCGCTGAGTATGTTGTGCTTTCCGGAATGTTTGACCAAGAACCTGCGATGATCCTCACACCTAAATAACCCCGCAAGTGATTGGCCGGGTTGTTCGTGGCGACGCCACTCGCGCTTAGCCATTATCTCCCCACGTTACGTTGTGCGGGGCGATAGGTTCATGACAGTACACCGACTTGCAAGTGCCACATTGCTGGCTCTAGCCATCACCGCGCCCAGCGCTCTGGCCGATGTCGATGATGAGCACGCGATGCTCGCCCGTCTCCTCCACGAGATCGAACTGCTCGAACCGTTAATTGTTAGCAGTGAGGCAGAAGCAGACCGGGATGCTCGTGTTCGCTTTCAGTATGACTGGCTGCGCCAGGATCTGGAGCGGGTGCGGGCAGGTATCCAGGCCCACCTCGATGCGCCACGCAATGAACCTCGCCCCGTACCGCCGCTGCGCGGCGACTACCGGCAATGACTCATGACGCCATCGCAGTCCGCAGCATTCCAGGCCGGGTCCGGTGCGACGCCGGCTTCCCTATTACTGGCCATCGCCAGCATGGTGCTGATCCTCGCCTTCATCTGGGTGATCTGGGTCACCGTCGGCAGCTTTCGGGCGTGGCAGGAGGGGCAGGCCAGCCTGTTCGACCTGCTGTGGGCGACGCTGCGCGCCAGCATCATTTTATTGGTGCTCGGCTTTTATCTGCGCTGAGGCCGCTGATGCCTTTTTCATCTCTATCTATTTCCATCTTGGAACATCGTATTCGCGCACTCTCGCGCCACTTCGGAGCCTACACTATGATCCTTCATCGATTTACTTCGCGGTTTGCCCTCCTGCCGAGCGCAGTCGTTCTGTTTCACCCCTCTGCCTGGGCCGTCTTGCCGACTCCCGTGGCACCCAGCACCGCCCCCGGCGCCGGTGACTGGATCGGCCTGATTGAAGGCTATATCAAAGACGGAGGCCTAGTGCTGGGGTTGGCGATCGCTGTTCTCGGTTTTCTTTGGGTCGCCTACCTGGCCTTCGCCAAGTTCAATGAAGCGCGTCAGGGCAAGGCTGAATGGGCCGAGGTGGGGGTGCTGGGCATCGTCGGTGCCATCGTGTTGATTTTCGCGAGCTACCTGCTGACCGAAGCCGCCGGAGTGATCTGAGTGAACCCGGCGGACACTCAGGAGATTTTGGCTGAGCGACTCAATGCCGAGCCGGTGATTTTTCGGGGGTGCTCTGCCAGTGAGCTGGGGGTCATTGTGGCCCTGGCTACCGGGCTCTGGTTACCGCTAAGCCTGCTGCTGGCTTGGTGGGGCGGCGCACTCACCATGGGCTTTGGCTTTGCCGGGATCGGTATTGTCGCCACGGTGCTGTGCATCGCCAGTCTCTTTCAGCGTTTTAAGCGCCATCGCCCCGACGGTTACTACCAACAGTGGTGTGCCCTGTGGCTGGATCAGCGGGGACTCAAACGCGCCCCGTTCATCCAGCGTAGCGGCACCTGGGATATCGGCAGGAGAGGGCATGTCGCGCTACCGCTTCGCCATCGATAATGTGACGGCCCATCTGCGCTCTTTATGGCTGGTCATCGCCCTGCAAATGGCCGTGATTGCCGCGCTCGCCTACGGCTGGAGTCAGGCGCCCGACCATCTCACCGTTCATCTCCCGCCGGACCTGCGCTCAGGCGCGGTACAGCACCATGCCGCGGTGCCCCCTGCAGCGGTCTACGCGTTTGCGTTCTATATTTTTCAGCAACTCAACCGTTGGCCCGACGACGGCAGCCGGGACTACGGACACGCCATTTTTCGGATCGCCCCCTATGTCACACCGCGCTTCCGCGCCGAGCTGCTGGCCAATCTGGAGGGCAAAGGCCGCGGCGGAGAACTGGCGTACCGCGTCCGGGCTCTGCAGGGCATCCCGGGGCTAGGCTATGCCGAGAACCGGGTGCAGGTTCTTGATGAGCAGACCTGGCAGGTGCAGTTGGATCTCGAACTGCTGGAATCCGTCAAGGGTATGACCGTCAAACGCACCCAGATTCGCTACCCCCTGCGGGTGGTGCGCTATGAGGTGGATCCAGAAACCAACCCGTGGGGCTTGGCCTTAGACGGCTTTGGACCGGATGGGCCGCGCCGTCTCACTGAGGCCGATCCGTTAGAGGAGGGTACTGCCCATGCGTCGCACTAATCACTGCGGGTCGCTCGCCATCCGCACGCGCTCGTTGGCCGCGGCTTGGGGGTGCTGTGCGCTGCTGCTCAGCAGCCTCACCATGGCAGCGCTGGAGCCCATCGAGCGGATGGTCTGGCGTAAAATCCCGATCGCCGTGGATCTTGCGGTCGGGCAGGAACGCCGGGTCCATTTTTCCGGTCCGGTGAGCGTGGGACTTCCGGCTCACCTGCAGCAGCGTTTGCGGATTCAGAGCAGCGCCGGGACCGTGTACTGGCTGGCGACCCACCCGTTTGCCCCGACCCGCATTCTGGTGCGGACCCTGGATGATGGTCAAGTCTACCTCTTGGATGTGTCAGCCTCCACCGAGGGTGGCAGCGCCGCCTCGCTGGCGATTGTGTCACCGCGTGAACCGCCTGCCGCCATCACTGATGCAGCCCGCACCGAGCCGTCCCTGCATGGCTACGTCAGCCTCACGCGTTTCGCGGCGCAACAGCTCTATGCCCCTCGGCGTCTGCTGACTCCTTTGCCGGGTGTGGTGCGTGTACCGGTCTCCGAGGAGCCGATAGCGCTGGTGCGGGGTGGGGCGATGGTAGCGGTGCCACTGGCGAGCTGGCGCAGTGGTTCCCGATTTGTGACCGCGGTCAAGCTCACCAATACCCAGGCCGAGGCGCAGGAGCTGCAGGTCCATGCACTGCGAGGCCAGTGGCTCGCGGCCACCTTTCAGCATCACCGGGTGCTGCCCGCAGGGGACGAGGCGGACCACACCGTGGTCTACCTGATTTCTGATCGCGCCTTGCGCAGTGCGTTGTAAGGGGCCTACCGATGTCCTATACCACCTCCAATCGTTTGCTCCCTTTACTCGCTGCACTGGTGGTGTTCGTGCTAGTGGTCGTCACCGTGCAAACCTGTTCCGGTGACGCGGATACCGACCTGGTATTGACCGATGTCCCCACGGCGCCTGCGCCGGATGCGGATACGCCGGCGGACACGATTAAAACCCTGACCGCTAACGTCGCGGCCATGACCACCGCCGTCACGGCGCTGCGCCAAGACAACGTGGCCCTGCGCCGCGAGAACCAGTCGCTGGTCAACGACCGCAGCCAGATTGAAGAGAACGTGGCCACGCGCCTGCGCCGGGAGCTGAACGCGCGGGAACAGGATGCGGACAATCAGGCGCGCAAGGACTCGGGCGTCCTGCAGTCACTGACCCAACGGGTCGATACGCTCACCGCGTCGCTGAACGCAGTGCAGAGCGCACCCACCGAGGGCGGCATGCCCGTCGGACTGGGCCTGGAGGGGTTTGCGCGCCCATACGTCACCCCCGTTGAGCAGACCCCGCTGGTTTGGATCGCGCCGCTGGAGAGCGAAGCCGTGAGCGGCGCGGCGGCTACGTTGGTCGGCGTGGGTCAGTCCGCGTCGGGTTACCTGACGCAGGCCCGTCGCCAGAGCGGCGATCTGGTCGCGCAAACCCGGCAGCAGATCGATGCCCAGCAGAATCGACCGGTCTACACCGTGCCACGCAATGCCACGCTGATGGGATCCACCGCCATGACCGCCCTGGTGGGACGCATCCCCTTGCGCGGCGAGGTTCAGGACCCCATGCCGTTCAAGATCATCACCGGCGCCGACAATCTGGCCGCGAACGGTCTGACGGTTCCCGGCGTGCAGGGCATGATCTGGAGTGGTACCGCCGTCGGCGATTGGACCCTGTCCTGTGTGTCCGGTCGACTGGACTCCGTCACGTTCGTGTTCGACGACGGCACGATCCGCACCGTGGCCCGTGAAGACGGACAGGAAGGTCGCGATGAGCCACTGGGTTGGATCTCCGATGCCCAGGGTATTCCCTGTATCAGCGGTGCGCGCAAGACCAACGCGAGCGCTTTTTTGGCCCAGCGGATCGGTGTGCAGGCGGTGCAGGCGGCGGGTGATGCGGCCGCGGCGGCCCAAAGTAGCTCGGTGATCACCAGCGCGGGAGGCCTCACCGGCGGCGTCACCGGCGATGTCGGGGCCTACGTGCTGGGTAAATCCCTTGCCGGTGGCAGCGAAGAGCTGGCGCAGTGGCTGCTGGAACGCCAGTCCCAGAGTTTTGATGCGGTGTTTGTCCCCGCGGGCGTGGCCGTGGCCATCCATGTGGATCGCGCCATTCCCATCGATTATGAACCCCAAGGCAGGAAGCTCAGTCATGTCTCTCCCCATGCCAGCGATTTACCACACGCTCTTGATTAGCCTGCTGCTGGCCGGGTGCGCCAGCAGCAAAGACACCCTTCTGCCGCAGGACGGGCCCACCATGCGTGACGTGTATGACGCCCATGTTCACAGGAATGAAGGTGGGGACCGGCAAGTTCACTCCGCGATCACAGATTTGAGGCCGCCGGGGCACCCCGTCGACGCGGTGACGGAAGCCGCCCGCGCGGACGATCACCCTCTGAGTGCACGGTTTCGGCGCGTCGCCAATCCCACCTTGCGGATGTACGTCTTTGCGCATCTGGCAGGCGTACACCGGGTCCCCGTGCCTGGGTACCACACCGTCTTCCCCCTGTATGAGCGCGTGGAGTATGCGCTGCCGGGGGAGTCGTCGGTGGCGACGCCGTGAGCTCCCAGCCTGCACAGCCTAGCGCGCCAGCCCCGGCTGGCGAGGCGATCTCGGGTGACGCTGCCCGGCGTTGGCGGCCCACCCAGCACGATGTGGAAGCGCTGTATCAACGCCCGCCGTCCTTCACGCCCTTTTTACCCTGGGTGGAGTACCTGCCCGACAGTCAGTGTTTTTTGCTGGAGGACGGGGTCAGTGTCGGTGCTCTGTTTGACCTGACACCCGTGGGTACCGAAGCGCGCACGGTGCCGTTTATGCAGGCACTGCGCGATACGATCCAGACCGCGCTGAGCGAGGCGCTACCCGAACTCGATGAGGCGCCCTGGGTACTGCAGCTGTATGTCCAGGACGAGCCCAGCCTCGAGAGTCTCGTGCAGTCGTTGGCGACATACCCCGCCGAGTCTCTGCGCGGACACGCGTACACGCGCGTCTACCAGGCACTGATGCAAAACCATTGCACTCACCTGTGCGCGCCGGGGGGCTTGTTTGTTGACACGGCACTCACCGGTGGACCGTGGCGAGGGCAGATCCGTCGGGTGCGGGCGGTTCTGTATCGGCGTTTCACGGCGCGCTATCGTCCGACCAATCCCTACGCCGCTGAAGCGGAACTGAATCAGGTCGCCACCCAGTTGACTGCTGCCTTGGCCGCTGCCGGCGTTGCCAGTCGGCGGGGCTCAGGGGCCGACCTGACCCGCTGGCTGTTGCCGTGGTTTAACCCGGGCGCAGGCTCTGCGAAGTCCGTTGCCGAGATCGTGCGGCCGTTGAGCGCGGAGGCGGGTGACCGTGAGCTGCCCTACGGGCATGACTTTGCGGAAGCACTGACCCTGTCCCTGCCGCGCTCGGACGCGATCACGGGCACGTGGTGGTTTGATGAGCTGCCTCACACCGTGGTCAGCATTCAGGGCCTGCGCCGGGCGCCGGAGATCGGGCACATGACCGCCGAGCGTGCGGCCGGCGATCACTTATTTTCAGTGTTCGATCGGTTGCCCGAGCACACCATCATGGTCCTGACGCTGACCGCCACACCGCAGGACACCACGCGCAATCACGTGGCGATGGTCAAGCGCGCAGCCGTGGGCGACTCCGCCGACGCCGCACTGACCCGGGAGGATGCGGATCGGGTGGAGCGAGAAATGGCGGGGGGCAACAAGCTCTATCCGCTTGCGGTGGCGTTTTACGTTCGTGGTCACTCGCTGGAGCAACTGCATGAGCACGTCAATCAGCTGCAGGCATTGTTGCTGGCCAACGGCCTACACCCCATCGGTCGCGAAGGGGATTTGTTGAGCCTGGACAGCTACCTGCGCAATCTGCCCATGGCCTATGACCCGGCGTTCGATCGCAAGAGTCGGCGCTCGCGGCTGGTGTTTGCGCGGCACATTGCCAACCTGTTGCCGGTGTACGGGCGCTCCCGAGGCACCGGGCATCCGGGTCTGGTGTTCTTCAATCGCGGGGCGGAACCGCTGGTGTTCGACCCCCTGCATCCGCAAGACCGCAAGAAGAATGCCCACATGCTCATTTTGGGCCCCACCGGAGCGGGCAAGTCCGCGCTGCTGGTGTATCTGCTGCAGCAGATGATGGCGGTACACCGCCCCCGACTGTTCATTCTGGAGGCGGGCGGGTCTTTCAGTCTGCTCGCGCAGCACTTTGCGAGCCACGCTATCAGTGTCAATCAGGTCACACTGAACCCCGGTTCTGATGTCAGTCTGCCGCCGTTTGCCGATGCGCTGAAGCTGCTGGAGCGAGACCGCCGGGCTTATCTGGCGACTGACCCTGACGCGCTTGCGGACACGTCCGACGAGGATGCGGAAGGGCCGCGGCGCGATGTGCTGGGGGAAATGGAAATTGCCGCACGGATCATGATCACCGGCGGCGATGAGCGAGAAGACGCGCGCATGACCCGCGCCGATCGCCTGCTGATCCGCAATGCGATTCTGCTCGCCGCCAAAACGGTGGCCGCGCGTGATGGGGATCAGGTGTTGACCCGCGATGTGGTGGCTGCGCTGAAAACGCTGGGACAGGAACCCACCCTGGCCGATCACCGGCGTCATCGCGCCACGGAAATGGCGGATGGCATGGCCCTGTTTTGCTCGGGGCTTGCGGGCGAGTTCTTTGACCGGCCGGGCTCACCCTGGCCGGACGTCGATGTCACTTTGGTGGAGATGGGTTTGCTGGCCCGTGAAGGCTATGAGGACCAACTGACGGTCGCGTATACGGCGATGATGAGTCACATCAATCAGCTCGTGGAGCGCCACCAGAATGACGGTCGCCCGACCTTGGTGGTGACGGATGAAGGCCACATCATCACCACCAATCCGTTGCTCGCGCGCTACGTGGTCAAGATCACCAAGATGTGGCGCAAGCTCGGCGCCTGGTTCTGGATTGCCACCCAGAACCTGGAAGATTTCCCGGACGCCTCGCGGCGCATGCTCAACATGATGGAGTGGTGGCTGTGTCTGGTGATGCCCAAAGAGGAGGTCGAGCAGATCGCCCGTTTTAGGGACCTGACGGCAGAACAGCGCAGCCTGCTGCTGTCAGCGCGCAAGGAACCGGGCAAGTTCGTGGAGGGGGTGGTGTTGTCGGATCAGCTGGAAGGCCTGTTTCGCAACGTGCCACCGCCCTTGTCCCTGGCCCTCGCCATGACGGAGAAACACGAAAAAGCCGAGCGGGCGCGCATTATGCGGGAACGCGATTGCACTGAACTGGAGGCTGTTTATGTCGTGGCCGAGCGACTGGAGGCCCAGCGTGTCGGTTGACGTCTGTGTTGGACCCCTCGTAACGGGCGGCGCGCGTCGATGGGCTGTCCACCGTGCTGGACTCCTCGCTATCCTGCTGGCGATACCCGCAGTCGCCGCTGACCCGCCCTATCAGCTCGAGTTGTTCACGACCACGGCTCACCATCGGCCCCTGCACCATGAGACGATAGGGTCCGATGTGCACCTGACGGTCTACTATCTGGACGGTCTGGCGCGCCTGAACACCACACTCTCCCACCAGTTGCCGGCGCATCCGGTCGAGGCGCAAGCCATAGCCGCCGCACGACTGGGGGCGCTCACAGCGCAACAGCAGGCGCAGCTGCGGGCGAGCGCGACAGGTCTGCTGGCGGCGCGCCGGTATGGACTGCAGTCGACTCCGGCGATGGTGATCAACGGAACGGCGGTGGCCTACGGTGTCACGGACCCGGCGCACGCCCTGCGGGTCTATCACGCCTGGCGCGCGCGGGTGCAGCCATGATCACCCTGAGAAGCGGTTGCCTGATCGCTGCACTGATATTTGCCTTCCCCTTATCTCAGGCCAGCCGAGCGGCCAGCCTCACGACGCTTCAGATCGTCGAGCAGACCCACTCTGCTGCGATCGCGTGCCTGCAGTGGCGCCCGGTGGGTCTGTGCTTTTGGCTGGACTGCGACCTGTTGAGCTGTCGTGTCGAGTCCTCGTTGAAGGTCGGCCACTATAATCCGGACTTGGTGGTCAGTGCCTACAACACCTTGGGCGGTAATCCGTGGACGGACATGCGCGCCACGCTCGGCGCCGCTCAGCGTGCGGCCGCTCAAGGTTTGCTGGGACGGCTCCTGCCCGTGCCGGTCGACAGTGCGGGCAACCGCACCGAAGGCAGCCGCTCGCGCCTCGATCACCGCAATCTGCTGTTTCGGGAAACCGATGCGATTGGCCATCCCCTTACCTTGCTTCCGGCCATCGCGGGCACCGACGGAGCATTCTGTCCCTCCCAAGCCACACCTTTTGTACCGTATTTTCAGTCGGGGCTGGACGCTTTGGCCTGGCGGCTGGAGGTGCCAGAAATGTTCTATCCCGCCAGCCTGATTCCTGGTCTGCGTGAAGTCGGCCAGTGGCCCCTGCAGACCTGGGGTGGTCTGTATCCGCGCACGGGCTGGACCACTCAGGCTGAAGAGCCCAAGGGCGCGGCCCTCAATGCCCAGCGGGCAGGGGACATTGTCACGCGTCAGGGGCAACCGCACGTGTATCTGCCGCTGACGGGTCCTTACGCGTCACATCAGCAGGTGTGGCCCCCCGGTCCACTGGTGGAGGGTAATGCGCGTACCGGGACGTGGCAGATGCTGGCGCCGCGGGCGGATGCCAGCTGCGCAGTCTTTGGCACCAACGATCTGTTCAGTGTTGCGGGTTGGGGGGGCGGGCGTGTGGACCCGGGTGGCGATTACGCCTGGACGCTCTGGCGGCCCTATCAGTGCTGCCAGCGTGAGGGCCACGTGTTTATCACCGATATCAATTGGACGAGTTATCCCTGATGCGACGATTTGTGGTGCACACCGCAAGCCCGGTGGTGGTGGGGCTCCTGACGGTCCTGATGCTGCTGACGACCCTGAGCGCGGAAGCCGCGCAAGGTCCGACCGAGGACAGCTACTGGTACTACGAGATCGGCGGGGCGCAGCCCGTGTCACCGCCCGCCAACCCGCAGGTCACGCAGGTGACTCTCGGGGGATCGGCCCAGCTGGGCCTGGGGTATAGCTGTGCCAAGTTCGATCCGCTGCTGGCCGTGACCCATACGCTGAACAACATCCGTTCTGGAGCGGATGACATGATGAATGCAATGACTGCCGCGGCGTCCTCCGCCATTGCTGCGCTGCCCGCCCTGATCCTGCAGCGGGCCAACCCCGGGCTCTACGACCTGTTCCAGAACGCCTTATTAAAAGCCGAAGAGACCATGAAGATTGCCACCAAGTCCTGCGAGCAAATGGAAGCCGAGATTGCGACCGGCAAAAATCCCTATGCCGATCTGGTCACCTTGTCCAAGGGCAACGATTGGAAGGTGCAGATGGGTATTGGGGCCAACGATGCGGTGAGCGCCAAGGACGCGGTGGAATCGGCCAACGGCGACAACGGGGTGCCCTGGATTGGCGGACCGGCGGGAGGCTCCGGTCAGCCGGTGCTGCGCTTTACCGGGGACCTGGTGCAGGCGGGTTACAACCTCAACCTGAACCGGCCGATCACCGAGACGGGCCCGGTGCCTGCTGCTGACGCCACGCGCCTGTCTGAAATCTGGCCCTCACCGACGCTGGCGCGCAACTGGGTCGTGGATGTGGTGGGGGAGAATATCGTGACGACCTGCGATACCTGTCGCAAGGACAGCATCCCCGGAACGGGTCTGCTGCCCACGCTGTACCGGGAGTCGACCGAGGTGACTGTCGAACTGCAGGCCCTGGTGGCGGGCGACCTCGCACCGACGCGAGAGAATCTGGAGCGGGTGACTGCGCCCGGTGTGGCGGTCACCCGTCAGGTCATTGAGGCGATCCGTGACATGCCGGTCACCGAACAGGCCCTGATCACCAGTCGACTGGTCGCGGAGATCAGCACCGCCCGCACGCTCGAGAAGGCGCTCTATGCGCGTCGCTTGCTGCACTCCGGTCGGCAGGTTCCCGAGGTGTACGCCACCGATGTGGCGCGCGAGCACGCAGATACCGCCATCGCGGAGCTCGATAAGGAAATCGAAAGCTTGTTGTTTGAAACCCGAGTGCGGCGGGAAGTCGTGTCCGAGACCGTCACCGTCTTGTTGGAGCGCGCCGCAGCTCGGCGTCAATCCTCTCTGGATATCCCGCAGGCGAGTCCCCGTGATCCGAGGCCACTGAGGCATGGCCGCGTTGAGTAATTCCAGCCGGCAGCGCGGGTCCTGGTTGATCGGCTGCTCCGTGCTGATGATGGTCGCCGCGCTGGGAACGGGCTGGCTGCTCTGGCAGGCCGTGACCCTGAGTTCGCTGACGGTGGTGAAGGAGCATGTTGACGACGTTAAACCGCTCCTGAGTGCCTGGCGTCTGGGCATTATCCTGCTGGTCGCCACCTTGTGGCCGTGGGTCCGCAGTGCTCTGTCTAGGAACGTACAAACCGGACCCAGCCGAGCCGAGTCCAACCACTTGCGTTGGCGGGTCGTTGGCTGGCTGCTGGTCATTGAACTGCTGATCGGCCAGAACCTGCTTGGCCAGCTTATCCAAATCCTCGGTGGCACCTCATGAGTGTCGACAGCCATCTGGAGTTGTTCACGACGCTCTTTGGCTGGGCCTTTTATGGGGTGCTGTGGGATGTGTTGGTCAGTACCGGCATTGTCTACCTGCCGTTTTTAGGGATCCTGATCGATAATTGGCGCGAACCCGCACAGGGTGGCGAGTTCGGGTCTGTGACGGGGCTATCGCTGCGGCGCTTGGAGATCGACCTTTTTATTGCACTGTTCGTAGTCGTACTGGCAGGCCAGCCCGCCGCCCTCACGCCGCTCAACGCCAGCACGCTGAGCCACAGTCCACGAGCGACGTTGGCAGATCCGGTGCCGGCCACGGCCACCGCGGCAGACAGTCAAAGCACCTACGGGGTCACCGGGTTTACCGGTTCCCCGGACACCGTCAACCTACCGGTCTGGTGGTATGCGGTATTGTCCGTGTCTTCAGGCCTGAATCGCGCGGTAATCGTGGGACTGCCGGTTTCAAATGACTTGCGCACCTACGAGCAGCAGGCTCGCCTGGCGACCATCACCGACCCCCGCTTGCGGCAAACGGTGAGTGACTTTTTTAGTCACTGTTATATCCCCGCGCGCTCCCGATATCAGTTGGGGCAACCGGCAACGCCTGCGATCGAGGCGGTGCTCAATACCTATGGCGCCGACGATCCCGACTGGATGGGGTCTCATGTCTATCGCCAAACACCGGGTTATTACGATCGCCTGCGTCCTTCAAAACAGATCCCAGGCTGGCCCTACACGGCACTGCGTGATACTGAATATGACCCTGCCGCACCGCCCCAGTGGGGCAAGCCCACGTGTAAGGAGTGGTGGGAGGAGGGTACTGACGGACTGCGACAGCAGCTGATTGATGAGGCCGACGCTACCGCGGGCGGTCTGTCGGGTTTGGTGGTAAATATTGCGCCGGGGCTGGCGAGTGAGCAGCAACAAGATGCGGTTGCCCGCACGGTACTCACGAACTCGCCCCCGATCTGGTCCAACAATGAACTGGTCGCGGCCAATACGGCGAATACCGGCTGGCTGGCGAGCGCGGAGAATCTGGTGAAAGGCGGCCTTGCAGCCGGCGGGGTGGTGACTGCCTCAGGGTTGTTCGCGGTCACCATGACCGCGGTGCTGCAAGCGCTGCCGATGGTGCAGGCGCTCATGCTACTGAGTATCTACGCGCTACTGCCTATGATCGTGGTGCTGTCGCGCTACTCGATCGCCATGATGGTTACCGGCGCGATGGCGATCTTTACCGTGAAGTTCTGGACCGTACTGTGGTACTTGGCCTTGTGGGTGGACCAGAACCTGATCGGTTCCATGTACCCAGACGCGAATGTGTTTTTGCAAATCTTTGCAAACCCCGGCGAACACGATGCCAAGCGCATGCTGCTCAATATGATCACCACGGGTCTCTATCTGGGATTACCCCTCCTGTGGAGCGGCATGATGGCCTGGGCAGGGATCCACGTCGGGCGCGCTATTAGCGCTGCATCAGGGCCGTTGGCGCGCCCTGGTCAGGACGCAGGACAGCAGGGCGCGGCTTTCGGAAAGGCCGCTGTGAGTCGGAGAATTGGTCGCTAGCCGCCCTAATCCTGATCGTACCAACCACAGGGATCATTGCCGGCGTCAAAGCGGCCGGTGCGATGATTATATTCACCGATCAAATCAGAGTCACATAAATCGCGCTCGTCTGGCTGCAGCTCAGCTGATGCAGCCACATCCCCAATAAATCGCCAGACTGCTTTGATGACAGCGGAAACCATCTGGAACGGCGCTTCTTTCATTGCATTCGCCCGACTTCTAGAAAATACGACTATATAAGTGTAGATCCAATTTATCGAGCTTTCCAGCGCAGAATGGCGCTGAATAGTGCTCGAAATCTTGAATCTCTGCGGCCTTCTTGGGTCGTGCCCACATGCGTTAATGATATACATCTCGTCTTAGCGAATCGATCCACGTCTGATATAGTCCCTCTATTCTAGCCAAACCAACGGCAGCTTACGACCCAAAGCGGCCGGTTGGCAAAGGGCCGTTTGGGAGCTTTTCGAAGCCCGAAGGAGTAGCAGGTGCAGGTTATAGTAAGAGCTTTTGCATCAGCAGCGTGATCTATAGGATTGAGATATTTTTTGTTACTGCTTGAAGCTTAGCAGAATGGTCGAATTTTTTTAGAGATCTTACGAGTCGTATATTCAAAGAGCGTCTGGTTGTTTTTGCTCGAATGTGGTGTGCGATTTGCTAGGGTGAAATGCATCACGGAGCTGTTTTTGGTGATTGAGAAAATATTACTTGGTCTTGTCGTTACACTATTCGGATCAGTTCTTATTTACGCATTCCGTGTTCGCCAACTTTACGTTGTTATTCCGCGCTTGTTCTCTGTCTCTGCCTTGACATCGAAAGGTAAAATCATCGAAGTTAGAATATTTAACAAGAGTCGCGTAACAGAAGAAGACGTCATTGTTGCTCTGTCGCCAGATAGGACTTATGAAATTGTAGCTTCTACAGATTCGAGTTCTACACTAGATGAAAATTCGATTCGTATACCTAGAATTTCACCCGGCGATGATTACTCTGTTTTGATGTTAGTTGAAGGCGGAAATTTCACTAAGGATGAAATATCTACTGTTTCTTCAAAAGCAACAAAAGGTAAACTAATTGAAGGCGTTGAGAATGTCCCGCCAAATTCTGGCACCCTTGTATTAGTTTTAGCTGGTTTTATAGCTATTGTGGCAACACCTATTCTGGGAATTGGGGTATATGATGATTGGAAAGAGGGTGTCAACGAGCGCGAACAAGCACATAGGATTGAGTCGCTAAATTTTTTATCCGAAATTGGTTGGGAATCGCTCGATGAATATGCGCTTTCTATTCTAAGCGAAAATTACTCCCAAGGTGAGTTTCCGCTCTTTCAGAAAAAATTAGTGCGAGATGGGGATGTCGTAGTTGTAACCTTTGCCATAGTCAACAAGACCGCAGCCTCCATGGAGGTCAGGGCTGTACCGGATCGTCCTTACCATGAGCAAGACCCAAAGTCATGGGAGAACTCTATCTCCGAGTCGGTATCAGTTGCCCCGGGAGATAACTCCGAGCTTATACTTCGCGTTTTCTGGCCAAAGAATGCGCCTGGAGAGCTTTCCGTCCAGTTCTACCTAGCTTCCGGAAGTGAATTCTTTATGGGAATATTAAAGAATGTTGAAGTTGACGTATAGCGATCGATGGCACGGCAATGGCTTCTCCGATTCGACTTCCCTTTACTATGAAAACGCGTGTTTGGGCTTTAATATTTGCTCCTGACCGGGAGCGGATAGCTCCGCTGTCGCATTGATCCTGACCGCTGATGTAGAATCTTAGTGGCGCACTTCCGACCCATTGCAGACTTCAAGCTTTGGAGCGTGTGGGGCTATTTGAATTGATTGTAAGAAAAGTACCAAACCGACGACTTTAGGTTGAGATGCAATGGTATTTCAGACGAAATTTCAAATTATGAATATATATCGGGTCGATAGACTGATATATAAAGGTTAACGACCGATATGTGCCACTTCCTATAATGCTGGTAATGGGAGCAACTTCGCGAACAGAGCGGACGTGAGTAGGGATCGGGACGAACTCGCTATCGATCCGAAATGGTGCTTCCACGGTCACTGGTATCAGCGATCTAACTGGTTCAATTTCAAACCTTAGGTTCAATCGACGTCCGAATCGATATATAGAATTCAAATAAGCAAGAGTGCCCGGGCAAAGTTGGGCTGATTTAAATCAGCCTTTCGTGAATTTCCGTTTCATTAAGGTTAGGTTAGTATCCACTGCTGTCCGGTTAAAAGTTAGATGAAACGGATATTTTCTTTGGCTCCTCGTCACACTGAGTGGAATTAGACCACATGCTGGGGCA
>TARA_R110002110_G_scaffold40266_2_pt1 | contig 30491 bp, 24 predicted proteins | sample TARA_R110002110 | Tara Oceans TARA_R110002110 (sample SAMEA4397330) | marine metagenome | biome: Polar Biome; feature: [SRF] surface water layer (ENVO:00010504); material: water (ENVO:00002006), including particulate matter (ENVO:01000060) such as... | depth 5 m | reverse complement strand
GAGTACAGAACCTCATTGATAGCGTTCAGGGGTCAATTGGCTCATCTTGTCACAGCAGAAAGGGAGCCTGGCAATTCAGACCCAGGTCCAAGAAATATCCATAACTACAGCACAGAACAATATGGGACTGGTGACTGGGTTGATTGGCTACAATCTCCTTGGGGTAATGGGTAATGGCAGAACCTGTATACATAATGCTTGGAGGGCTTTCCGACAAAGAGCCTTCAAGAGATATAACTTTCGGACCAGAAACTTACAATGTATACCCTGACGATGAAGGGTATCTTGTAAACTACCCTGGCAAGTCTGACTACTTCTACCGCCCTGCTGGAGATCCTCCAGCTAATCTTGGCGTCCCTCCAAGTACGTCTACGAAGATAACAAGGCTTATTACGTTCCGTGACAGGTACAATCAAGAGCACATAGTATTTGTGCAGGGCGCGACTCTTTGTGTCGTTGTCGATAATGGATTTGAGCTTCTGTATACATTTGTTGGAATAGACTATTCCGGCAGGTATTTTCCAGAGCTATTCATTCACGAAGGACTATTAGTCGTTCTCAACTTCGGTGACCCGCCATTGCTTTGGGACGGATACAAGAAGGTTCACCCACTAGGAGTCCATGAGACACCTATGTCTCCAGATGTTCGTGTTCAGTATTCTCCAGGGTCTACACATGCAACAGACTATGGATACTGGCAATGGTACACGTCATGGTGGCCAGGAGTTCGCCCACAGTCTTCTCCAGCAGCCAATAAGGATGCTGACAGCGCCGCTATAAAAGGCGTATACCAATGCAGAGTCCAGTTTATTGATCAGTATGGAAACAGGGGTCGGCCAGGGCCAGCGTCTAGGCTGTGGACTATTAAGCCAAAGATAACGGTAACAGCGCCATCAGCAGGAGCAGCGAACTTTGAGGCTGTCCAGTACGCCTGTATAGACTGGTCTCCTCCGAAGGTAGAGGATCATATCTACGGTGTTGAGATCGGAAGGACAGCAAACCTTCATGTAGATGACCCGCAGGGTGGCAGAGGAGCGTATGACTTATTCTATACAGAGAAGGTGCAAGACGCAAATTATCCCACAAGGTTCGTTCATCAGATAAGCGACACCATGTTAATGGCTGGATCAACAATAGATCTAACAGTTCTTCCTCCAAGTCAATGTTCAATAGGAGCGTCGTGGGCTGGAAGGATATTGATTGCAGGACTCGAGAATCCAGCAGAGGTCAGATGGTCAGATTCTGGCAAGTTCGGACAGTTCAGAGCCATACAATCACACATGGCGAAAGACCACATTACAGCTATTGTTCCAGTAGAAGGAGGTCCGCAGACGCGCCAATACTCTCGTGTCATAATAGTTACAAGATCGACCGTTGAGACACTCTATGATGCTGGAAGCGCGGTTGGTTTACTGAACCAGAACTTTGCAGTTGGGTCAAGGTACGGACGATCTATTGTTAGTGTGGACGGCGGAGTCTTCGGTTTGTGGAACCGAGGCTTTGGGTTGTACAATGGCGAGACATTTACGTTTGTCGAAGCACCGTATTTTCTGAAAGGGAAGTATATGGACGACAGACACTTTGTATATTCGGCAAGAGTTATAGGCGACTGGTACTTCCTGTCAGTCAGAAAGGACTCATCTTCAGCAAACAATAACTATATGGTTATGTACCATCTCAAGATGGGCAAGTGGTACATTGTAAAAGAGACTATGTTTGACTTGACTGTATGGAGAGAATCTCTGCTTGGGTGCGATGACTCAATATTTGAGTTATTCAAGGGAAATTACTCCAGCGACTCTGTTGTTGACATTGATAATCTCATGCCAGAAAAATCATCAATGGCAACAGAGAGATCTATAGATGACATGCATTTCTTAATAGAGCCTTCGACATCTGCTACAGCTAGCGTAGAATTAAAGGGTCTTTCGTATGATGAGAATGTTTCAAACTCAAGAGCTATGGTGCTAACTGGGTCAAGGCAAAGGTCTGGACTTGGGAAGAACTCACACACCACTCCGGTTTGGAACCAAACCAATCTGACATACGCTCAGGAGCCTAACTGGAATGCTAACGAAGATGTCTGGGTCAAACCACAGATGTCCAAAAATATATCAGGATGCATGCACAGCATAAAGTTAACGCTTCCATCAGGAAACAGAGTCAGAATAAAGGCGATCAGAATAAAGTTCTCTGACGACAGGAGGGCGCTGTGAGCGGGATAATAAGGACTCACTTTATACAGGCAAATGCTGCGCTAGACAGGCGTAGGCTGGAAGAGTTGTCTCTTGAGGCAGCCAACAGGATGACTCATATATTCCCGTCTAACATGGGTTTGTCACAGTTTCCTAGGGACCGCTGGAAGGGGCATACATTCGAGGAATTCTGGTACTCGTCAGAGCACAGTATTACATATGAGTTCCCGAAAATGCACCATCATGTACCAGGATCAAATCTTGAGTTAAGGAATGATGATTCAACTCTTCATGGTAGGGTCGTTTGGTCAATAGCCGCTAAGCCAGACAGCGCATCAAGCCTTATGATACTTGGATACCCTGTTATCGACGGAGAGGCCCTCTGGTCTGCTGAAGATTGGGCCATGGTTGGGACAGAGCTTAAGTACGGCGGCAGCCCGTCGAACCCAGACGACTATGTGGCAGGAGACATGTTTACTCAGAACAGGAAGATATCGTTAGGTGGCATGACAAACTTCATAGCGACTAATGGTAGGTCAATGACAGGAGTCCTTCTATTCTCAATAGGTGCTTGGTTGATTACTGAAAGTCAAATAATAGTAAAGGCGGTGGGGAGATGAGTAAGGTTGTATTGACACCATTGGATAGAGACAAGGCTAAGCAGTCAGAAATACAACAGGTCTTCAATGATCTGACAACTGCATTAAATACAACTAAAGTCTCAGAGAATGACATAGAGCCTGGGGCTATACACTATAGACACCTTTCTGAGAGTCCAAAGTTTAACATAGCCGCCAAATATGGTACGGCATATGGAAGCACAATCGACACCGGGGCTGTCTCAGCAGGCGGCAAAAACTGGTACAGAATTCCAGCGTCTCTAATTAAGTTTGCAGACGGTGCGACAGGGCTTGCCAATATGTATGAAACCAACAGGCCAGTTATTCAGGTTTATGGTCCGTTTCATACTAACCATGCTGTAGTAACAGTCGGAGACAATAGCACATCAAGCACCATAACAGAGGTTTGCATTGGGGTGTCCACTAACTCTGGTTCAAGCTGGACTCCCCTTATGGCAACTAGAAGGTCTATAGGCCAAACGTGCGGCGGAACCTTTGCATGGTTTAAGGGGTCTTCACACCTCCACCCAATAACTGGTGCCGCTGGATACCAGCCTTACTATGGGTGGGATCGAGCAGTCTGGGTGATTGGATCATTCGGTGGCGAGTTTAAAGATGGCGCATCAAGTGGCAATAGATGGTATACTGTTTTTGTTGATGCTAACACTACCAATGATGGTCAGTTTTATGGCATGCTCTTTGGAGACATGCGGAGGTTAACATAATGGCGGTCAGCTTTACAGTAGTTGGTAGCACTGTTGACGTTAGCGTTGTTGACGGTAACTTTGAAACATGGCAGAACATATTTAGATCAGGCTTGTTGTCAGCAGACATAGCAGGTTCAATATCTAGGTTCAGGGTCTTCAGGTATATAAGTGGAAGGCTTGTGTCTATGCACACATTCGCAAACCCATACCGAAACCCCGATGCTGGATTGACGCAAGGAGTTAGAGACGTTTTTGATCTGACGTACAGGGCCGGAACAGAGGCGTCAGGAACTATAGCCGGTGCAGAAGCTAGAGAGGCAGCAGGACCAAGGAATGCTTACGCCATGGAGCTTCTTGGACGTCCTGGCCCATCGTTTCACTACGAGTTCCAAGAGCAAGGCATAGCGGAGTCAGCAGTTGCGACAGCTGCGTCATCTAGTGGTTGGCCACCCGCTAATTGGCCGTACACCAGATATCCAGATGACTACTGTTACTCAAGGTGGCTGACAGTCCCAGGCGCGTCAGTTCGTGAGTATGTTAAACATCCGACAGTCGCAAGGATAACTGCGCATGTTAAGGGGTCTTGGCAGCATTGGGCACAGATAGCCCCAGCAGGAGCCGCAGGTAACCCTTCGCAGTCTTTACCAGTAAGAGCCAATAACCTTGTGAGGGCAGCTCTAATTGTAGACACAAATCCAACGCTAACAACGGACTTTCCAAACTCTAACCCCAACATTAAAGACCCATCGACAGGGTCGACCGCGTCTCATGTCTCGTGGAACATAGCAAATGATCAGACGTTCTGTAACTCACAGAGAGAAATCATAAGGCTAACAGCAGAGGTAAAGCTGTCTGGAGGGTCATTCTACAATTTCTCTTTAAAGCTAAGAGAGCCTGGATATCATGGATGGGTTTTGGACAGCGGCAACTCATGGCAGGACGATGTCTGGGAATGGAATGGGACTGTTGCTGGGACTGTAACATCTAATAAGCCACAGACAAACTATGCTGTCGCGCCAGCCGCACAGTACACTCATAGAGCTTTATGGGTCAACTTGATAGAAAGCTCATCTATAGACGTTGAGCTGTTTTACAGAAGATCTACACCATACCTTAACGACACAGCAAACTCGGAGTTTTAACATGCCAGCAAACAGATTTGAAGAAGAAGACGAGTTTGACGGACTGTCTTACGGCGACTACCTACAATCAGCATTTGGTGGAGCAGCGACAGGTGCGGCAGCAGGCTTAGCGTTTAGTCCCGTAGGTGGTGTGATTGGTGGACTTGCAGGGCTTGGTGTCGGTCTGGCAGACTCTGCATCTCAGCAACGACAGCTTGAAGCAGCATTCGCACAACAGCAAGAGTTAAATAGAGAGCTTTCAGCAGCAGGTCTTGATGCTGAGACGTTCGCACAGAATGCGGCCTTACAAGGTGGAATGGCAGCAGAGAGAGCAGAGGCAGAGGCAGGCTTTTCAGGTCGAAGAGCAGGGCTTAGCCCAGCGCAGACTATAGCTCTTCAGCAGCAAGGTCGCACAGACGCACAACTCGCAGGAGTCCAAGCGCAAGCACCGATGCTGCAAGCTGCACAACAAGCGAGAAGTCAACGACAGCAGGATATACTTAATCAGTATCAGGTCGCGCAGATGTTGCAGGACAACTCACAGACTCCAGGACTCTCTGAGTCATTCTCATCAGCAGCACAGGCAGCGGCAGCACTAGGGACTCTGCGAGGACAGCCAGACGCAGCAGCCACGAAGATTAACCAAGGCGCAGAGGACACGTCAAAACTGACCACAGCATTTGCGGCAGCACCCGAGGAAGATATCAGGCCATATATCAGTCCAATCGTACCGCAGTCACAGGAAGCATTACAGTCGCCCACTGTTTCACCAACGCCCGTATCCGCCTCACAATCCATCCAACCCTATATGCCAGCCTCAAGCCCGCCAAGCCTCGGAGAACCGCCTCCGGTGGCAGCTATGCCCTCTGTAGGGGCTATCCAGGGGAGCAGGGCATCAGTTAACCAAACCCCAACGCAACAATACGAGCTGGGTTCTACATACGAAGACTGGCTTGCGGCGAAGAGGTTTGACAATTCAGGTCAGTCCATGGCTGCCCCAACGGGAGGTTACGAAGGGTCCAACATTGCGCAGTTAGCTAACGAAGCAGCCAGGCCTGTACGTGGAATTAGTCCAGTGGCTCTCGCTGGTAGCGCAAGGACTGATGAATTTACGACACCTGTTTTCTCAGCAGACGAGAACTCTGCACTTGGAAGAGTCTTCGCCACACTGGACGAGGGTGGAACTATTCAGGATCTAGACCTACAGGGGACAGGCATGGACACGAATCAGATACAGACCATTCAGAGGATATTCTTTGGTTTGCAGTATTCCCAACCAGGGACACGAATTTACCAGGCCAACGTTGAAGAGCTTATCGAACTCGTAGGAGGAAACCAGTAATGCCAAAGGTAGTCCAGAAACGAAGAGAACCATTAGAGCTTGGACTTAAAGGTCTGTCTGGTGCGATGCAAGGTGCAACAGAGTCAGACCAGATCAACATACAGCGAAGGCTACAAGAGCGAGACATGGCTAGGCAGGAAGCCGCGCTGAATGAGCAAGTCCGAAGCAACGACATGCAGTCTTCAATAGCTGTCCGGCAGCTTGAGATCCTACAGAGTGAAGGCAAGCTCAGTCGAGACCAGGAGTCTAGACTCCAAGAGCTGATGGAAGGCGGAAGGACTTCAAGGCACAGGTCAGGGCTTGCACAGAGCGATGTCGAGAGCGCGCGACAACAGCAGACATCGTTTAGAGGGCAGGATAAATCGCAGCAGACAGCATTTAGGGGTCAGGATGTTCAAGTAAGAGGCCAAAATGTTAGTGCGTCAGTAGCCGAAAGAGGCCAAGACGTTAGTGCAGGGACCGCCAAGTACACCTCAGACCAGCAAGCGGCAACGGCGCGTCATGGTCAGGAACTAGGATACCAGGCAAACATATATGGGACAGACGTAGGAAGGCAAACTGCTGTAGACGAGATGGGTCTGAGAGCGGATCTGGCAAACCAGGACGACGCGTGGAAGAGACACCAACTCGCCACTACAGACACTCAGTTCCACAGCAGTCTTGCTGGGAGCCGCGAACAATTGATGACCCAACAACGTCATTTGAACGACATAGACACGGTCATGGACTCTTTTGAAGGGGACTGGAATAGCTTGAATGTACAGCAGCGAAACCAGGCAGCAGAACAACTTGCCATGAGGACCGTAGGTCCGCAGCGCTGGGCAGGTTCTGGCGGCGTTAGAGCGGCAGACGATCAGGAGAAGATTGAGGCGACTGAGCAGGCAGCTAGATCATTGGCTAACAGAGATCGCCTACAGGAGACTATCTTTAATCGAGTGGTCGCGTACTCAGCAGCTACTAACGCAGACAGAGATGGAGACATTCAAGGCATGAATATGTCTATGACTCGTCAGCCGATATCCCCAAGCGAGTTGTTCTCTATCCCAACAGACGGCGGGCCGTCAACTATAAACTATGATTCTATTCACGACAGTTATGGTCCAGGTGGCACTACAATAGCCAATGGTATAGAGGACATGCTAGAGCAGCAGATAAGCGAGCTTGCTGGGACAGGTATTGGTCCAGTTGGGCACAATAGGGATGTCCAGATTAACACACTAAATAGAAATATTAGCTCGCTTCTTAGTCAATGGGACATACCTGAGAAGAATAAAGAAGACCTTATGGAGTGGGCCGAGAGTAACTTTGTGGTCGCACTAGAGGAAGCAGACAAAGCAGCAGAAGAAGCAGCAGCAGGGGGAGCAGTAGATGACTGACCGCTACAATAATTACCGACGAAGAAGACTGGGTAGCAGCGCGTATGGCTACGGCGACACTGGCTCAGATGGGCAAGACTGGCAAGCCATAAGGGAAGCCCAAGCGACTAACCAGCTAGGCAACGCTATGGCCAGGGGCATGGTGACTCAGGACGAGTATGACGAAGCGGTAGGTGACACAGATAATAAGAACTGGCTCCAGAAGGCTATCTTCGACGCACCAAGGGCAGCAGTCGGACTGTTAGGCGCAGATGTCTACGAGGACGAAGGGTCGGAACACTACAACCCAAATGAATTTAGGGGAGGCTTGAAGCACGCAGACCATCAAGCGTCTGGTGGGGTGCTTGAGACACTAGGTGACGTCCTTATGATCGGCAGTTATGTCGGTGCGTCGGTAGTGGAGGCGAGGACACAGAACATACACTTCGAGAAGAATCGGTGGAGTCCAGGACATTTTGTTAGTGCATTCGCTAACGCATGGGGTAACAGGACATCTTGGACTCAGTTCGCTGAGAACCATGATATCTTCGGAAGCGAAAGAGCTAACTTCTGGGGAGGTCTTACAACAGACATCCTAATGGACCCTCTGACGTATATGACCTTTGGCGTTGCCCCTGGTGCAAAAGTTGTTGCTAGCAAGCTTATTGCAAACTCCGCGAAGGCTGGCTCAAAGGTGTCCGGAAGGGCTGTCGGGAGTGGGCTGACTCTGAACAACTTTGGCACTGCTATGTACAGGCTTTCAGCAGAAAGACTGAATCCAAAGTATCTTCAGGAAGCCAATCATTCTTTTAGAAACGGTCGTGGCAATCCAGCGCACTTGCTTGATCTCGAAGACGCCACCAAATGGAACCAAAAGATTGTCGAGTATATGGTCGACCCTCACAACTTCCGATCCCTGCACGAGGAAATATTGCGACGAAGGACACAGGGTAAGCTAAGGACATTGTCTCGTATAGCTCCAGCTAGTGAAGCAAACAGATCCAACCTGTCTATGATTCAGTCCGGAATAGGACGAATGGCACCACTTGTCGAAGGAGGCATTGTTGGCGACGTTGCAGCTAAGGGTCTTAGAGCGATTGGAAACGCTGCCCAATATACCGTTGATGACATGTTCAGAGAGACTGCTGTCTATAACGTCATGGGTCGTGATGTAAGTAAAGAGATCGGATTTAGGTTCGACAAGGCGCAACGCTTCCTTGCCGGTGGAGACACAGCCGCTGCCAAGGTCTTCACCAAGGTCTTTGATACGTTCGACCGTGGGTGGGACGCCCCTGCTGATGTTGTACAAGCTGTCAAGATGACAGAGAATCTGATTGATAGAGACTTAACAAAATCATTGATTCAGTACAAGGCCGCACTAGGACACATGGGTTCGGAAGAGAGAAGCATGGTGTCCAGGATCATAGAGTCCGGAGAGTCCTGGGACGAAGCCGGGGTCGGGACTCTATCAGGGGCTATGGAATGGGGCGACGACATTAAGGCAGCAGTTGGGTTTGTCAGGCAAGAGATGGATGACATACTTGAGCTTGAGAGAGCTGCTGGCTTTGACGTTAACAGGGTTGCTAACTATATAACCCATGTCTATGGACTAAATCCACAGCAAGCGGAATACGCAACTGGCGCAATTCTGAAGAATGGCGAAGAGAATGTCCAGGCGATAAATAAGTTTCGCCAACAAAGAATGATTGCGTCTATTGCAGACGGCGAAGAGGTATTTGGCAACGGCGCATTGTTGACCGACGCTATGGACATCCTTCGCATACGAAAGAGGGCGTCCGCCCAGATGATTCATAGGACTAACCTACACAAGACAATCATTAAAGAGCATGGTCTAGCTGCGTTGTTAGTAAATGGAATGAGTGAAGGCATTAAGGGTGGACTGTTTCGTGGCTGGATGCGCAGAAACGCATACGGTGCCTCAGAGGTTCTAACTGTCAGACAGGTATACAGGGCAGAGCACGGTGCTCTCGGCAAGCTTGGATTCAAGAACCCTAGGACAGAAGCAGACTTCACACACAATAAAGACATGTTAGTATGGCTCATGCGGTCTGTTACAGACGAAGGATTTCAAGGACCAAGACGCAGTGGTGCTCACGCGATAGCAGGACGCTCAGCGCCAGAAGCAATTGAAGAAGCAGACAGGCTCGCTCTGAATACAGAGGCTAGGACTTTCACTGTTGACAAGGTTGGGCAAACTGTAAAGTCTGGATCGGTCAAGGTTCAGACGATCAAGGGCGAGGCACTACCTAAGTCATTCGGATGGGCACCCACAAGGACGGCAGACGTTGGTGTCTGGACATCCAGGGGATCCAGGAAGGCTCAGAAGAAAATAGCGGAACGCTTCGACGTTGAGGTGATGATGGGGATGTTGGGTGATAAGGACCACCCAATGTGGGATGAGCTATTCGCTATGATGACAAAAGGTCGCAAGAAGCACTCGTTCTCTATGTCTCCAATGAATGGTGTTATGGGAGGCTTTCACAGGTATCTAGTCAAGAACCTTGATTCTCAGTTGCCTGGGTTCATACCGGACATAGAGCGCCGTGTTCAAGCTGCTCTTGAAAACAAACTGGTCAAGAGGCTAGAGTCTGTCGCGCCAGACCCAACCGTACCAAAGACTAAGAGGGACGCACATCTGGCCGCAAGAAAAGAGGAGATGATTATATCTTTTCGGACTGACTTAGCTAAGTCTCTCAGCGGAATGACTGAGCCAATTAAGGTCAGCAAGTTCAAGGCACAGATTCCACAGGCACTTGTTGACCTTGCTGTGCAAGGCCAGCGCGCAGCAGGAATTTATATCAATGATGCCAAGCCGACCAAGTGGCAGAACGATGCGCTCGTAACAGCAGCAAACAAGCTTGGCTTCACAGCAGACACTCTGAAGCAGTTAAGCAAAAGAATGTTCAATAGCGACGCGCCTAAAAATGCAGCAGACATGGACGAGCTTCTTACTCTGTTCCACAATCTTACGGACAACACGATGACTGCAAGGCGGCTAGGCCTTGCTGATGAGTCAGGTGAGCTTGTCCAGAACGGACCATTTGGTGGCGAGCTTGTTGCTCGCAGGTTTATTATGGACCGCAAGGATGAGGGTAACGTCTTCCCCGAGCTTATGGATGATAAAGCATTCGGAAGACGGGCTGAGGACATGATGGACTCAACCATCCCAGTCAGCCGTGAGTTTCAGGATGATGTTCTTGCCGCTGGTGCAGAAGGAGTTGTCGAGAAGCAGGGCTTCAGGACTGACAAGATAAATGGTAAGTACAACAAAGCTAGGGCGCGTGCCGAAGAAGTCCGAAAGTCTGAAGTAGGCTTGAAGAACCAAATGAAGCAGGTGGACGCAGACATATCCAAGCTCCCATCAGATGTTAGCACTAGAAAAGCAGAGTTGACAATCTCTAGGCGCATCAGAAGGAACATAAAGATATTCAGGGATCTTGTCGGAAAGAAAGGCGAAGCAGTCATAGGCAGCGGAAAGAATAAAGTAGTTGTCAAGGCTGGGGATATTAACAACCCAGACCTTATACGTGTAGCAGAGGATCTTGCAGGCGACATAGCAGAGGGTGTGCTCAGGAAGATGAACCCAAAGCTGACAGCAGACCAGGCGTACACTACCGCAGCATCAATGGTCAAAAACATCGCATCACAACCATCATTGATCAGGACACTTAATGGAACCTATAAGAAAGTAGGAAAGAGACTTCGTCAAGCTAACAAGGAATGGCGTGACGGCGGGTACGCTGCTCATGCCAATGAGCTTGGCCGCTTAACTCGCGAGAGGAACAAGCTCAGGAGAAGCATGAGAGGCCTGTCTAAAAGTAGAATCAGGGCCGAAGCAGGACTACGAGCGGCAGCTGATAACGCTGGCATGTCAGCGTCAGACAGGATGATAGCAGGTCGAGGGCTTATGGATGACGCCATGGGTCAGCCGCTAACCAGTCCGACGAGAGGCGTTACTGAGCAGATTGACCACGTTAAGGAAATACAAAGCAGAATAGATGTCCTGCAAGACGCAATAGCGAACTCTCTGAACCCACACTATGCGTGGAAGGAAGAGTTAGACGAGCTTCTCATAGCCAAGTCAGAACTTCTAGAGACTGGAACTAAGTCAGGAGCAGAGGCCATTCAGAGACTGAATGCGTCAAAGATAGAGCGGCAGTACTGGAAGGTTAGAAACGACCTTGATAAACTGAAGTCCAAGAAGAGTATTGGTCGAAATGACATATCCGACATAACTGCACTTGAGAAGAAGGCGTCAGAGCTAAGAGACAAGATGGGGTACAGACCTGCTAATGGTGCTGGTGCCAAGGGTGATGTGATAAGAGCGCCGAAGACATATGAGGTAGATGTATACATACCAAAGAGTATCGCTAAGATACTAGACGACTACGGCGCTCCAATGATCGACCCGAAAATGAGGAAAGATGTATTTGGAAGAATGGCCTATGATATCATTAAGAAGTATGATTCGGTTCAAACGTACTTCAAGTCGAACCTGTTGCTGGCTTGGTCTGGGACATGGGCGAGAAACGGTTTCTCTGCTGCGCTTATGAATTATGTGACAAGGGGTGTGCAGCTTCTTGACCCAGCTAACGACTTCGAGAAGATGAATCAGTTTACACACTGTATGCGTTACGCTCTCGTTAAGCACACTGACTTCTGGAAGTCATTCGGTTGGACCAGGTATCACAGAGACGAGTGGCTAAAGAAGTCTGGTGAACTGAAGATCACATCAAGGATGACTGGGCGAGAGATTCTTGTTAAAGACTTTATAGACGAGGGTATGATCCGTGGGGTATTCAAGTCGATGCACTCTACTGAAGCAATGGATATCATGGCTAGAGGACAGGGCATCGGAGCGACCGCTACCGCTGGTGCTGTCGCGGGTGGTCTTATTGCAGGCCCAGGTGGCGCGCTCGCAGGTGGACTCGGAGGAGCCGTTGTCGGTTCTAAGCTTCATAAGGTCGCTGGCGCAGAGCAGTCTGCTGGTGGAGGTGTTAGTGGTTTTGCTGGCGGTGCCGCTATTGGTGCTATGGCTGGATCACCGATAGAAGATCCGACAGCTTCGTCGTATATGTCAGCAATGACAGGTATTGCAGGAGCGGTTCTTGGCGCGAGACGTATGGGGACAAAGCTTGGGTCTGGAGCAGCAAAGAAAGTATTACCTAGGAAGGTTGCAGGTGCTATGGGTGGCATACCTGTTGCTAAGTTGGATGGAGTTACAGGGTTGTTGCAGAGTCAGTGGATGCCGTTCTTGCGTGTTGGAGAAATGGCAACAGAGACACCGTTTAGGCTCGCGACCTTCTTAGGTTCTTTCCATGACACAGGATCAATGGCCGTGGCCACAAAGAATGTGTCTCGTGCTCTAAATGACTGGGGTAACTTGTCAGTATTCGAGCGCCGAATTATGCGTCGAACAGTTCCATTCTACAACTGGACTAAGCACGCAGTCAAGTTCACTATGAAGGAGTCCGTGCTAAACCCAGGCAGGATGGCACGGGCGCACAAGCTAGTTAGTTCATGGAACGTCGCGCATGGGTACGACCCTGAAGATGTCCCCGAGTTCTTTCAGGAGAAACTTGGGATGCTGTCTGAAACGGGCGACGGAGAGATGTTGTATACATCTGGTGTTGGCGCTCCTCAAGAAGACTTCGCTAACCTTGTCAATGCCTTGATTCCTGGTGGTAGCGGAAGTAAAAGTGGGAGAGAAGAATTCTTGCAAGGCGTCATGGGTCGTGGACCTTTCGGGGCAATCTCTGTCTTAGAGGGAGCATTCAACACTGACACATTTACTGGCAGAGAGATACAGTCTGACGCTGGAGTCTCTTACTTTCAACAAGGACATAAGTGGGGCGGCGCACCAGGTTGGCTTAAGCATCTAGTAGGATATAAGCCAGCGACTGAAGCAAATGTCGCAACGGTTGACCCTCAGATGGCTTGGCTTCTTGGTGAGATTCCAGTCAGCAGGTTCATTGATCTTATGAAGAAGGTGCACACTTTAGACCGTGAGCAGAAAGCTGAGACGAACTTATCCACACTTGCAAAATCTTTCCTTGGTGTAACTGCATACAAGTTTGATCCAGAGTCGCAGAAGATGTATGTTAACAAAGCGAAGATAGATCGCATGGTGTCACTGCTTGCAGAGGAAGGAGTCATCAGGTCATTCGAGTCGTTCTACTCGGTTAACCCGGACGACAGAAGCCCCCGCCAAAGTGGCGGGGGCTATAGAAGACGAGGCTACTCTAGTGACTAGAGACTGAAGTCCTGATTTATACTTGAGAGCCAGCTTGAAAAACTAGCTCTCAAGTCAGATGCTTTAAGCGGCATAGCTGAAGACAGCTCTCCAGCTTCCTGTGCGTCTGGAGACTCCTGTTGCAGAGTTGGCTGATGGAATGTGACGTCACTTGACAGCGCACGGTACACAGCATCGCCAGGAGTCTCGCCAGCAATGAAGGCAGCGAACGACTCTGGAACCCAGTTGGATCCTTCGCCAAAGTTACCCTGCCCCAAGCCTCGCATCTTGACTTGCGATATAGACGCTCTAAGTTCTTTGGGCATAAGGTGCTTAACTTTGACCAGGTTAACAACTGTCATCCCACAGAATATTTTGAATGTTTGCTGCTTGCGCCTCTCAATGAGAGGTCTCTGGCTATCACTAGCGTTTGTATGTTCGTTGATTATGAACTTGACCATCTCGTCAACTTGCGCTGATGTTGGATTGTATGGGTCAGGGCCAGCTTCGTTATTAACTTTTACAACCTGACTAATAATGCTGTCCCTAGTTGCTTCCGGCGCAGGCAGATTCTCAAGTGCTGACGGGATTGCTATCTCAACTCTATCAGCAGCTGAGTCTACCATAGACTGGACTTCCTCCGGAACGATGTCGATACCGAGAATCTCAGCCTCATCGCTAATCTTTTCAGACTCTCTGCTAAACATTTTGATCTGGCTCCTATCAATATTTATGTCAGATGAATCAAGTTCAGACGATAGCCCTTTGAGGAACTCTGCATTCTCGTCAACAGGACTTCTCTTAACTCCATCGTCAACGTACCTGTCCATCTCAGGACCTGTCATTAGGACGTAGCTTCCGTTAGTTAGCGGCGTCTTAAAGATGATCGCATACAGCGGCAGGCCGTCTGGCCCTGGGGCTGGAAGCTTTCTGACTTCTTTTATTTCAAGATTTATTCGCATATCGACTCTCCAATTTATGTACCATTGTGCAGTACAAGTAAGTTAGGTTTATTAGTATTCTTCCGTCTAAATTTGCATGAGGCAACATGACCCATGCATCTCTATTTCTGTATGAAAAATCATTTATGTTGTCTCTTTCGACAAGATAGTATTCCTTTCTTTTTGGCCAGTAAAGAATAACGCAGGCATAACCACCGCTCTCGTTAACCCTACGCATCTGTTCTACTTGGTTACCGTCTGGCCTGTTTGGGTGGACCTTAAGTTCGATCTCAACATGTACTCCAAATATGTGACCAAGAAGATCCGGGATCCCTCTCTGTTCATATTGATCAGGGTGTGAAACCCTTATGTAATTGTTATCGGGAAACATGCTACCTATACTATACTGCAAGTCTCTCTGTAGTTTCTTCTCTCCTTTCATCCGAAGAGTCCTCCCTGCTTGCTGTCTTCAAGCTTCCAGTTTGATATGATAAGTTCGGTAGCGTCGCCACGGGCTGACGCTTTACCTGATACAGAGTACATGACCTTTCGCTCCATCAAATGGAATACAGGCTTACCTCTCTCTGTAAACGATGAGTAAAGTTTCTTCAGTCTGTCAGTCGAGCTATTGGTCTGAATGAATAGGTTTCCCTTCTGATGTATATTTGCGCACAGGTCAGCAAGTGCAGACTGTTCTGGCCATCCGAATACAGACTTGCCAGCCATTGTCGAATAGCCCTCGGTCTGATCATATGGAGGATCAAGATAGAAGAACACCTTACCAGGAGGGTAGCTTGACTCAGATAATGTTTTGTTAGCAGAGTTTATTATCCTTCTGTAGTCTGTTGATCTTATGTCAACACCCATCATTCGCTTAGAGAATCTAGCTATTCTGTCTCTTGATATCCTTGTATCAAGCAGAGACTGTACGCTTGAACCATACCTACCATCGGACACCATGGCGTTGAATCCAGTCTGGTAGCCAAGCCAAAAGCCTGCTGCTCTTTCCAGTCCAGAGAACTTACCGTCAGCTAATGCATGTCTGCATCCGAGAGCTAGTGCTTCATGACATGGTATTGAGTTAACAAAGTCACATAGCTTGTCAGGGCTGTGCCTAGCCCACAGGAAGAAGTGTATCATATCGCAGTCGATATCGTTAACTATCTCTACCTTACTTCTCCTTGGCTTAGACAGCAGAACCTTCATGGACCCGCCGAACGGTTCGACGTATGCGTAGGTATCTGGGAACCTGGACACCAGCCATGCCGCTAGCTGACGCTTTCCTCCGAGTCGCCTGAGTATACCGTCGCTAGGGGTTTCGAGTGTTGGGTTCTGTGGGTCTATAAATGGTGAGACATCATATGTTGTCTCATAGACCTCTGGGCCACAGATGGCAGCGTTCTCTTCCCTGGTCAGGTTAAGGTCTGGGTCTGGGGGAGACTCCTCCTTTAGAAATCCAGTGACAACTGAGACGGCCATGTTCTTTTTGTGGCCTGTCATTATCTGCTTCTTGTCTAAGGTGCTAACTTCTCTTGGCCAGAAAAGCTGCCCAGACTCTTTTGGACCAGCTCTCCCCACCGACGCTTCTCTGCTGAGTTCCACTTTGTCATGAACTCTGATCTGATCTGAGTCATTATCTTCTCTCTCTCCTTCGATGCCATGTCCGCTCTCATCCCTTGGTACTGAGCCATATGGTCTTCGACCTTGTTTCTCCAAGACCTCACCACTATGCACTGTGGGCACCAACCCCTCGCTGATGACATCTTCTCTACCCCAAGAGGAGTGTCCAGTTCCCACTCCACCCTGTCTTCTGAAGTCATCACTACCCGGTAGAGTCTCAGAGGCGCGTTGCATTCGTAGCATGAATTCCTGTGAAGTCTCACGGGGACCGGGCACGAGAAACTTAGAGATCCCAGCTTCCCTTTGTGAGTCATCTTGCCGCGCATCGCGAGCTTCGACTTCAGAGTCGGATTCCTCTTCGACATTTCCTGCCAGTCCTCTATCGTTTTCTTCGACATCGACATCCACTTCTGCAACGTCTCTACATTGATCATGTAGTCCGTCAGCCCTTGGTGAACCATTGTCTCTGGGACCATCTCCTTCTCGTCCCTCTTCAGCTGTCCTGTTAGGCTCCCTAACGACTCCATCTTGATTACTTCTCTGGTCCTCGAGACTTGGACCATCACAACCTCGAATGTGCTTGTCACGATCATCATCTTCTTTTCTCCTTATCATTTGCAGCAGCATCATAGTATCTGTCATTTGATTGACTCCCACACAGTCTTCATAAACGACGCTTCTACTATAGTCTCAGTTAGCAGCGGATTGTCAATAAGGTAAGGGAGCATAGTCTTACGTCTAACTTCCCAACCCTTGCCCCTTGACAACAGGTATGGGTTGCCGACGATAGTTATCTTACTCTTAGCTCTAGTTATAGCTGTATACACTAGCCTCAATTGAAACATGAAGTCTGCATTAGTTGGCAGCAGCAATAACACTTCGTCCCATTCGGACCCTTGTGCCTTGTGTACAGTTACAGCATAGCTACGTTCAAGCAGATTGTCTACAGAGTCCTTGGGTACGACGATACGTCTGTCATCTGCTATTACATGATAGCAACTCGGACTGCTATACGCGATGACTCCTTCCATGCCGTTCACCACGTTTAACGTTCTGTTATTCTTTGTGAATATGACAACGTCTCCTGTGTTCAGTGTGTCGCATGAGCCAAACCTCGCCTCACTTATCCTGTCGTTTATCCTCAATACAGATGCGGTAAACTTCCTTGATCGCAATGGTGCTATTATCTTAATGTCACCGTTGCTATTTTCCATCCACCATTTTGTAGCCCAGCTCTCTAGCTCTGACAGTTTCGGTGGATGCACAAACTCGACACCGTTTCCTCTCATCGGTTTCTTGTTTCTGATCAGCGCGTGCGCTAGCGTTATTATTCCTGAGTCCTCAGCCTGTCGCTTGACCTCCGTAAGCTCGAATACTTTTATTATGCCGCTTCTTATTATATCAAGGAACGGTGAGCCTGCTCCGACTGGAGGTAGCTGGTATGCGTCACCGACAAGAACAAGGCCTGACTGTTCGCTCATGCTTTCAAGAAGCCATCCCATCATTTCAGAGTCAATCATAGATGACTCATCAACAATGAATATGTCTGCCAACAAAGGATAGTCTCTACCGAACTCTGGCGCGCTGCCCGGTGTCATGCCAAGCATGCTGTGCATTGTCTTGACCTCACATGAAACCTTAGACGACAGGACTTGCGCGGCCTTTCCTGTTGGCGCGCACACCTTGACGCTGTATCCAAGACCATTCCAGTACTTGATCAATCGTGCAATAGTATACGTCTTTCCAGTCCCGGGTGCGCCACAGAGGATCCCCATGGGTGCATGCATCAACCCGGCATAGGCTGAAGCTTGAGAGGGGGATAATCCCTCGAATAGAGCCTTCTCAGGCGGCGCTGAACGCTTCTTGAGGCTATCCCCTACCCATGAAGCGGAAGCTAGAGAGCGATGGAGCCACGAAGCGATACGGGCTTCATGCTTTGCGCTCGACATCGTTGATAAAAGCCTGTTGACTATGCGTAACTCTCCAGTCTGGTACAGAGGATCGAGACTCTTTGCGTCATAGTTGAATCCATTCTGCCTCTTAATCTTAGCTCCTATGTCTCTGTCTATAGCTGTATGACCAAGCTTTGACGCCTGCTCAAGTATCTTGAATACTGGGTGTGTCATAGATGATTGCTCCTTACATCTTTCTTTAGGTACTCGACTCTTCTCCTCTCGTTCAAGTAGTCATTGACATGCTCGCAGAAGTCGCTGTTCTTCGGGAAGTACCAGCCTCTCTTCAGACTTATTATACCAAACTCGTACTGTGCAACGTCAATAAACTCTGTAATTCTATTCTGGAATATTCCTTTAAGGTCGTCAGATGACCACTTCTCAGAGTTGGCTAGCATTCTGAGCCTATTGTATCTCCTGACCTTGTTGAAGACTTCGACCAACTCTGTTGGAAGCATACCGGATGGGACAAGGGAATTGGGATTTAAGTATGGAGCATAGCATCTCTTTATAAGGTCTGCTGCCAGCGCCATGTGTTCTTCCTTGACTATTAAATTGTATTCGTCGTCGTGAGAGAATAGCATAGCAGCATATGCAGCGGCGATCCTTGCTAGTTTAAACCTGGCTTGCGCGGGAAGCAGGACAGCGTGACCACCAAACCTGTCTGAAAGTTCAAGGCCGAGTCTGAAAGCTTCCTCTGGGTTATCAAACTTTATACTCTCGTCTCTCCTAGACCAAGCCCACTGCAAATGATACCTTGAGACTTCCTTTGTGTACAGGTGGTCTGTTGTAGGCTTAAGCATTTTCCCGTAAGCCTTACGGTCTGACAGCTTGTACTGAACGTGTACTAAATCAACACGACCCAAGTCCTGAACTGACCCGCATACATACAATGCAGCATCAAGCGGATTGCTGTAAGACGTCAGGCTGCGCTCGCCTCTGGGGTTAGCAAGATATAGAAACCTAACCCAAGCATGTGTCCTCCGAGGGCCGGATACAGTTAGTCGTTCAGCCACGCCAGAAGATATAACATTAGTCATCTTTCCAATAGTGTCGTAGCTAAGCTTATTGTACTCGTCAAGTGCAAGCCAAGCCCCGTGTGACGTTGGGACTGTACCCCAATGGAATGAAGACTTCCTATTGCTTAGCTGCATAACACCGCCGATAAGTCCAGCATGCGTAGGGTCTGCGTTTGCAGCGTACATCTTGCCAGCACCAAAGTGTCTGCGTATCTTATTTGAAGCAGTTGACTTGCCGACAGTAGTATCACCTATGATCATCACACTCGGGCAGACGCGTTCTTGGACATGTTGATTCAAGTGGAACACAAAGGGCATGAAGTATGATATCATGATGACTTCCATCATCTGTTCCTGCTTTACAATCTGCTTTACAACATGGTCCCTTACGTCACCTATGAGCCTATCCCTTGCGACTGCTGCTGACACTCCTGCTGTGGCGTTGATCAGCTTCCTGTCCTTATTCTCGTTTGGCTTATGAGTAAAGATGTCGTCGTCAATCTCCCTCCACTCAGATGCTGACAGAGTGAACGTACCCTTCTTCGGGTCAGCTATGATGCGTCCCTTTATATCGACGCCTTGATTCTCTTTGACTTTAATACGACTCTTACCAACAAGATAAGACAGCCTGTGTTCAAACCTTTCACCAAGGTCTGACCCACTGGATGAGTCAACTGTGGGAGTCAGTACAGCTACCTGCACAGATGCAGGGGTTATCTTTATCTCTGGGTCAAAACACTTCCTGGGTATTCCAAGAGCCTGCCTTATCATCTTGTCATTGTCAGGCATGCCTACCATGGCAACTTGAGCTTCGATAGAGAACTTGACATTCTTATTGAAGTTACAGTCTGGAAGCTTGCAAGACGTACACTTGGGTCTTAGGTTGGCTGCGCCAGACGGGCAATCAACCCTAGCCCCAAACGGGACAACAAAAGGAGTCTCGTTCAGGCCAGAGACTAGTGCCCTAACCTTCACCCACTGATTAAGTCTTGTTGGATCGACCAGGCCAGAGAACTTAACCTCGGGTGTCTTGTCCCAGTCAGGCTCCTTCTCTTGGTCAAACCTTATAGTTGGTATAGACTTATTCTCATCCTCGGTTAGACGTCTCTCAACGACTCTCCATTTTAGTAGGTCGATCGCTTCCGGGTTCCACCCACAGAGTCGAAGCAGGTCTGTTATGTCTCCACCTTTTGGCAGGGTATTCTTGACCTCTTCGTCCCATTCGCATACCTCAGCTATAGCACCATTGTCTGCTAAAAGCTGAGCTAGAAGCTCTGCTTTCTTAGCGGTGGGATTGCCGTCTGGGTATATATCCAGGTTGTCCTTTTCTGGGTCAGCGTCCAATAGAACCCTGACTCTCTTGCCTATGAAGTACGGTAACCATAGCTCAGATATAGACCCCTCACCTGTAGTAAAGGAGACGGCAGGATGACCTAACTGATTCATGAGTAAAGCTTTAAGCTCGCCACCGACTAGATATACCATCGAGTTTTCTAGTAGGACTTCTGCTGGGTAGCAATACGTTGAGCCGTGACCCTTAACCGACGTTACCTTCCCTGTCCTCTCTGACCAGATAGGCTCCCAGCCTTTAAGGTTCTGCATTGCTATGTCGTTTGTGTCCAAGTCCTTTGGCTTACCTCTCTGCGTGACTTTGCTTTCCCTGTGGAACCACTGTGCCTTGACTCTAAATGCGTCGTGCTTCCTAACATTGACAAATGCAGGGAGGTTGTGAGTTATCTCTCTGCCGTCAGCGAACTGAGACAGCTCTGCCCAGATCGGAATCCATAGCCTTCCGTCGTTCCCTAAGCAAACTTTCCATCGCTCTAGCGTCGTGATGTTAAGGCCATACCTCATGAACATGAATGCTAACTTATGACTGTTTCTCTTGTCTTTCCACCTTGCTTGGTTGGTTGATATTTGATACTTAAGATTCTTGTCAGATACGGTGACGTGTTGCTTCTTCTTCGTCTTATAGAACTTAGACTTCTTGAAGTCAACAACCTTGTCCCATAGACCATATCTCTGTAGATAGAACTTGTAAGAGTCCCAGAACTGACAGCCATTGACCTTCATGTGAAGGCCAAACAAGTCTCCGCTCTCCCCACACCCATGGCAGCGCCACCCGCCATGAGTTGGATTGTAGGACAACGAAGCATCGTTATCCTCATGAACAGACTTGTTCCAGCAGCGTCGTGTCGTGCCCTTGCCAGTTCCAATAAGAGCGTCGATCTCAGACTTGAAGTCTATAAGACGCAGCAACTCAAGTTTGAACTGGTTCATTAGTTACATCCTTACGACAAATATTTTCTTGCCGATGCTACGGAGGTTCTCGACTAATACGTCGAGATGTTTTCCGTATGCATGCTTTGCCCAGTGTTTGTCCTTCTCGAACAAGTCGTTATTGTTTATTCTAAACTTATTACTGAAGTCGTCTGAGCTGCAATAGAATGCAGGATGCAACGAGATGACAAGTATCTTATGACTTGGCCAGGTTATGAGCCTGTTGCGACGCTCTGTTATTAAATCCCAAGACGTGTTGTCCCAGACCTCACAGTCTAGGTGGTCCCAAGCGTTGTCTTCTACGATCTCTTTCAGGGATTCTGCAAACGTAGTCTTGCCGCTTTGGTTCCTCCCTTTGACAAATATTATCATTGACTTTTCCTTATGTATTCTATTGCTGCTTTTATTGCATCTATCCACGATTGTAGATTGATGCCTTCGACTGTTTCAGGATGGATGGGACCAGCTCGCTTCATTCGCTCAGCTATACCAGGTGGATAACTGTGACCACTTACCATCTCCCATGGCTCGTCTCCGTCAGGATCAGGGTTTACTCTGTTAGGATGTGGCGCGATGATGACATTGTTGAACGCCTTAACCGTCGCACCCTTAGCGTTACCCATGCCGGGGACATGAATAACCTTATAGGTCTTATTCATTATTCTAGGCAGCTTTTGTATCGAGCCTAACGCGTCCTCTGCGACGCTTCCTAAGCACAGGATAAACCTGGGTCCTATCTCAAGCTCTCTCTTCAGGAACTTACGACTACAGACCCAAGTAAGGTGCCTGCACGGTGGCTTGTCAAAGTGAGTTGGACACTTTACTGCACATGTGATGTACACCTGCCTCTCTTCGTAACCAAGACCCTTTATAAGGTCACGGACACACTCCTCTTCTACTGATCGTTCACCTTTGTACTTGACTCTCCATGCCCCATGCGCTGGGTTAATCTCTGGAGGGTTAGGGCCTATGATAAATAGCTCTGCGTCCTTGGAGTCAAGTCCCTCAAGACCACGGGGAGGACCAAGGCCAAACCGTGGTGCCGGGTGGATACTTGAATATCCACACTCGACACCACAGTCACGGCAAGCAGAGACTTCGTCCCTAATCACTATTCCACCTGACTGGTATGTCAAATGGGGTTGTATCAATCTGATGGGTTTCGGCTGCGACTCCCTTAGTGTGTGCCATCACCAGTTTTTCCTGCAGACCCTGCTTCTCCATCAACATCTGTCGAAACTCGTGGAACAGGGTGTCCAGGAAGTCCATGATCGTCTCCGGGTCTAGACCCTGGATCAGATGCGCTGCCTGGATCTTTGTCTCGTACTCCTCTGAGATTAGGAGACTCATTAACTTTTGTTTTAGTTCTGTATACATTCTCTAGGCTCCGTCTGAATGTTACATGTTGCGGTGAGAAAAACCATTTGCCATGCATTAGAAAGGGATCTCTTCTTCGGGCAGTGCATGTGACACTGCATTGCCGTCAATGAAATCATCGAGCCATTGTTTAGATGTCTTCCATTCCTGGAAGTCATTTGGAAGAACGACACCAGCGGGGCGTGGTTGGAGTACAGGATAGCGGACTCCAGCTGATGCAGACTCAAGCCTGGTGGACAAGCTGTACGCGATTGCCGGGAGGGGCATGTTTGTTGTCCTCGCACCCATTGCGATCTCTCGAATGGCATTTCGATTGCTCGCCATGTTGAGAGACATCTTCATGCATCCCAAAGGATTCAAAGGTCCTGCATGACTCTTATCCCATGTGTATAGGTTCATGCTCTTACCTCCACGCTGTATTGTCTGCGCGTGGATCAGTGGTATAGCAATGTACACCCTTGACTCACCGCATGCAGGCGCACCTGACTCTGACTCTTCCCACTTGCCCTTACTACCGAAAGCTGACCATGGGCAGGCATTGCATTTAAGGGACACCTGTGGCCCCCTTCCAGTTTCATCACACGTCGGTGGGGTTGTGCCTGGGTGCCACAGTCCTTCCAATGTCTGGAAAGATCCGGCAGCTGAGTTAGCAGACCGAGGGTCAATCCAACCTGTGCTGCATATTGGTCTATTGTAGTCGTAGCTATCTCGCTGGCTCTGAGGCAGCCATAGTGTCCGTGCGGTACGGACAGAGATGAATGCCACCACTATCTCGTTCTCAGACATCAGCTCCTGGACGTGGTCTCCACTGCCGATCTTGACACTGAGCTTAGACACATCGCGTGCCATTGACAGTGTAGGGACTATGGCAGAGGTTTGAAGGTCCGCCTCGACGCCAGTGTCGAATGTAGAGTCCTGCCCGTACTCTGCCATTAAGGTACTAAACTGGTCCTCATTCCCGGTGGTGAGGATTTCATTCTTATTCATGACTACTCCTAGTTATATTGCGACGCGAATATCGCGTCGACTTTTGTTAAAGATGGCGCTGCTCCAACGCACGATGTGAAATATCGACAACGAGGGCATGATGGTTTCCCAAAGACCTCGGGATAATCCCTTCCAAGTCCACCAGGCATGCTGAATGCTGTGACCCATCGAGCAAGGTCGTGCTCGTACTGGTCCAGATGGTGTACCAATGGTGATGACATAGATACTATGTCTCCACGCAGCTGTCCTGCCTTCGCTCCCTTCTTGTATGGGACCGCATTTGCTGGATTTATCAGTCCATATCGACCAACTGTTATGCCTTTCTGCTTATACAGCATCCACGCATAATGCCGCAACTGACGGTGATACGTCAACTGCTCCGCGCTCCAGCGCTGAGCTTTAATGTCAAACTTCTGATTGATAACAGCACCCCAAAGGCCGCTTGTCTTAAGGTCCAGCAGCATGTAGTTGCCGAGATTGTCGGAACCTACGATGTCTGCTGTCCCAACAAATGTTATTGGGTACTCAGTACCTATGGTGTATTCAAGAGACAACTCTCTATACACGACGTTGACGCCGTGTACCATCAGTGATGATGACACCATCAGGGCTAAGTCGTATGCCCTCATACCTACATACTTGCCAGAGTGCAGGTCATCTATGAGTATCTCATAGTCCCACCCCGACATCAACTGACCACGCAGGGTGTAGTCTCGGTCGCCCTTCACCCTGTACATGGTGTCTGACCAGAACGCACGTTCTTGGCCGCGCTTCATAAGGTCTTCCATGTTCTCCACTGCGTCATGGAAGACGCTGCCGAGCAGGGCATACGCTGACACTGGAGGCTCGAAGCCATCCAGCACGAATTTCAACATCTCTCCACATTCTTGAGCGAGTCTGACATGACTCTGGCGGATACGAGTCCACCCTATTTCGTGCAATCTCTTTCTAGTTTCAATGGTCAGCATAGTGTCTGTCCTCAGCTTCATCTGCTAGCTCAGGGTCAGGGTCAGGCTCCATGTCTGGACCATCGCACTCCTCTTCAAACTCGTCCTCCTCTTCAAACTCGTCCTCCTCTCTGAAGGACTCCAGGTAACCCACTATTGTGGGGTGGTCAGTCACCTCAGTGACTACCTCGTATAACCCATCGGTTAGCTTACATAAGAACCAACGGTCCCCGCAAGCCACATGGTATCGACCGTCGCCTATGTCTAGACAATAGTCGGCTTCTACTTTTTGCATGATACCTCCCATGCATTAATACAATGTGCCATGAAGCACACTCTTTGTTGAATGTAAGACTGAGTCGGATTCTCTTCAGCCTGAATAAAATAGATGTTCCTGATCAAGATTACACACAGGTCTTCAAAGGTCTTCGGCTCGTATCGAGCTGCCTTGAGTCCTGTGTTGACCCAGGTCTCATCATCGACTTCGTCAACAACTTCGTGGCAATCCGCCACGAAGCCATCCCAGTCAGTGGCCAGCTTCGCGGCTAGGTCTTTTGCTATCATGATACCTTCTCCATAAGTTTGTCATACGCCTTGCGAATGATGTCATCTTCCCCAAGCGTGGCCATGTGGGCAGCAACTTTGGTCTTCTTGACATTTATCTTAGCTCCTGCCTTGCCGTCTACTAGACTCTTGGTGAGCTTACTAAACGGTGGTACACCAAGCTTTATCCTCGCGTCCATCTCGAATGCATCGAAGACACCAGCGGTCTTCTGAGCCTCTCTCATGTCTTCTATCATATTGGAAACGAAGGACTCGAAACCATTTCGCTTTGCGTCTTGGAACAGCGCCGTCGCTATCTCTTCCTTACCTCGAAGAGCACCCATGATGTCCTTCTCGATGCTGCCCTTGGTTGTCAATGCGTAGATCATAGTGTTGACGTTCTTTCCGTCGTGAGTCGTAACACATCTGTCCTGACCCTGCTTCCAGGCACCGAGGCTCCATGTCGGGCAGAGACTTATGATCGTTGGGTACGTCCCACGCCCTGCCTTGACCGCTTCCTTGCGGGCAAGGCTGAATCCTCTGGCCTGACTCCACTTGCATATGAAGACTTGCGACTCCCCTGTATTGAACAAAGACACTTGTCGACTCTTCTCTTGTGGGCTATGAGTCCCACTGTCCTTCCACTGATAGTATGTCTCAGTGGGAAGACCAGACTCTTCAATCATACCCTTGTTGTACCTGACCCATGCAGGCAAGGTGATGTCGGTAGCACCGGGTGCTGGCAACGGTGCGCCTTGCACCTCGAAGAAGTCGGGGTGATTCTTGACCACCTCAGCGAAGTCAAGCCACTTAACCCTCTCGACTATTCGTCGAGATTGCAGACGCTTCATTCTAGGTCTGGTAGATGACCACTTGATACCCTGGTCATCGAGCATCTCCTTCAGCCGTGACTCCTGCTCATTGAACTCACAGTAAACCACGATCGGCTCACCGGGCTTGCTCATGAGGAATGACAAGATCCAGAGCAGCTTAGGGTCTATAGAATGTCGAACCCTAATGTAAGGTCCGTCCTCGACCTCTCGGTACTTGTCGTAACTGCACGCTATCTCTCGCAGGAACCCTGCGATCACCAAGTACATGTCATGAATAGGTTTCTTCTTAGCTTCGCCGTCCTTTCCTATTGTCTCAAGAAAACCGTTGAGGACGTTGGTGGATTGCTGAACCTGCTGTTCAGTCGGCGGTATCTCCACATACCGGAAGGTCTTGTCCCTTCCTGCAAACTGGTCGGCCTCTGACCTAATGTACCGGATAGAGTTACGGCTAACAAAGACTTGAAACTCAAGGTCGTTCTTGGCTTTGAACTTGCCCGGTGCATACTGATACAACCACTGCTCATAGTGGTCATAGAAAGTGCTACCCCACTTGACCCCATAGGGGTCAATGCACTTCATCTGACTCCACAGGTCATGCGGTCCCTGCTCACATGGAGTCCCGTTAAGAAGTACCACGAATTCGGGTCGGCGGCATATATAATGCATAGCAGCAGCGCGCTGCGACTCTGGATTCTTTATCGCAGACGTCTCGTCCGCTATGATGAAGACCTCCTCAAGAAGCAAGTGCTCTTCAATGAAGGGCGTCCTAGTTTTGAGACGTTCATAGTTAACTATGTAGACATCATAGTCTTCATGGGAAGCCAGTGCTTCCCAGTCTTCATCCTGGGATCCATCCAATACCCGGACATTAAGTCCGCCTTTCTGTAGCTCGTCGACCCATGGGTCGAACATATTGAAGGTGGGACAGATGACCAGACCGTGAGTCACTAGACCCTCAGCCAGTGCGCGCTTGAGCGCAGCTATGGCAGACCACGTTTTTCCGACACGCATGTCGTACCATAGTGGGATCTTGCGAAGCTCCCATATAGCCCATGCGCCTATTAGCTGCTGAGAATAGAGGTCATAGTGAGAGCAATATTTCTGGAAGACTTGCGCCTCCTCGAATATTTCATACTCTTCTACCTCGACCTCTTCAGTCCGTTCGATGACCTGTCCCCAAAGGATAGCGGTCATCTCAGCCTCTGAGAGGACCTTGTCCCTCTTAACCAGACGCCTCTTATAGATGGCTGGCAACCTGCCGACACCATCGGTCGGTACGGACCCAGCCTTCAACAGTATACTGAAGAAGGCCATAGTCGGCAACTTATATTCCCAATAGTACAGCAGGTCTAAACAGACCTTTCTTGTGTCGCTGTCAATCATAGGAAGCGCCAGCAGACGCTTCAGATTGATCGATGTTGCCGGGCATTTGACCCATGATGGGAAGTCACCAGACATAGTGTCAGGATTCTTCCTGCGGTCCTTCCGGCCAACGGGTCGGACCCTCTTCGTCATATTGAAGTAGGTCGCCGACCGCATGGCTGTGATGCCGCTACCTGTGTCGACATACAGGTACTCCTGCACCCATATGTCATACTCTCCAATGCAAGGTTGCTGAAAAGCCCTTGCAGGTCTGCCGACCGCAAACGCAGGTCGGCCGTCGGGCATTACTATGTTATCGCCATAGTAGCGCCCACCCTCAGTCAATTTTTGACTGAGCATGTCTGAAAGTTTCATTGCTATACCTCATCGGTGCATGCAACCTAATGGATCAAGCCATAGGCTGCAAGTTGTTTCTCCATTGTGTAGGTTCTAAGTGGCCTTTGCGGATTTCATGATCCGTTCCAAACTCCAACCCTTCTCAAGCGCCACGTTGGCAGTCGCTTGTGTCAATAGACCGTTGTCAACCATCATGTTGACCATGATGAGAGTCTGTGCAGTCTGTGCAGTCGCCGGTGTGTTAGCCTGCTTAAGCAGACGTTTAGCGGACTTGGTTCTCTTCTCTATGGCGACCTGTGTCGCCCTCTTCTTATCCGCAAGCCGGGACCATCTAGACTTAAACCTAGTCGTGACCACCTTATGGTCATTCAGGTCCGTTTCGACGCGCTGAATCTTTATCAGCAGTTCGATGCGCTGGCGCTGTAGATGCGCCGTCGTCTTGTGTATCTTGTTCATCGTCAGACCATGGTCTGATGATGAATATCTATCTTCCAGTTTGGACACACGTTCTTCTAGCGTGTCCAAAGACAGGTATTGTCTTTGACTTTTCATTGATTCACCTCATCGGTAACAACCATTATTGGCTGTAAACAAAGGACCATTGATCCCTTCTTTGCAGCCCACCGCCCATTGTGGGCGGTGGGGTTGTCTCTACTCTTCAGGCAATGCTGCGTCAGCAGCAGGGGTAGCATCGGACTTCGGTGCTTTCTTCTTGGTCTTCCGGCAACCATCCGCGCGCCAGCCGAAGCTGACATTCACTGTCTTAGCGTTGCCAGCACTGTCGGCGATCAAGGTTTCACCTCGATAGTTAACAGCAGGAAGCGTCAAGCCTCCTTTGAGAAGCACAGTGTGTGACAATTGACTGTGAAAGAAGTCAATCATAAGTTGCTCCTCTGTCACTTCAGGATCGTTAAGGTGAGCAACGATCTCACTAGGAAGTCCGGAGCTTGGGATCGCCCCGTCGGCGCCTTTCTCAAAACACATATGCTCAAGAATGGGTCGTACTTGAGTCTGTGCATATGCACAGATCCGCTCAGCCATTTCTGACTTAGCTGAGTCCAACCATGATCCTTGCCATGGATCCTTAATAGTCCGTGAACTAACACGGGACTTCTTAAAGTAGGTCAGGCCTGGGATCATAGCGCCCTGTGACATTAAGATCACGTTCACCATTGTGGCGATTGGGACGCCCATAACCGACTCGGCTGAGCAGAGGTCGACGAACTTGCTTAAGTGTCCATTGTCGATCAAGTAGGCCAACGTTCCATTATAGCATCCCATTGACTCCAGGATTGGATAAGACGCTGGTGGAAGAACGTCGTTGACGAGAGTTTTGAAGTTTTGAATATCCATTGTGGTGGATTCCTTTGTTGGTTTGGGTTTGCCCGGTAGGCATATACTATATATTCCTGCCGGGACTTGTTTGTCAAGCACATAAGATGTACTTGAGGATAGTGCAGGGACATCCTGCACTATCCGAGGTGATCACCATACTAAGAATAGCATGGCACTCACTGCGAAACAGTAAATGGTCATTGTTGACCTCCTTCTTTGTATTGAAAGACTGTCCGGGAATCGAACCCGGAAGGAACCATTCAGTCTATTTAATGTACTTGTTGACAGCCAGTCGGATCTCCTCTCGACTAAAGGCTGGCCTCACTGTTGCCATTTCACCAATGACCCTGTTCCAATCAACAGGTGTCATTCCTTCTCCGATATAGATCCATTCTCTGACTATATGTACCTTGCCAGTAAAGCGCCAGTCTATCTCCATGGACCTTATAGTTCTGTAGACAAAGCTGCTGATCTCTCTTTCCCTTTTAGCGGCTTTGCTTGTCTGATAATCACTCCAATCCCAGCCATCAACCGGACCCTCTTCGATCCGCTTGAAATATTGGTTTGGATGATTAATTTCTGCAGTCTGCAAGTCAGAATAGATTCCTAGTATTATAGGAAATTCAAAGCAGTCAAACACTATCCACATAGCACTCTCCTTTGTATTGAAAGACTGTCCGGGAATCGAACCCGGAAGAAACCATTCAGCCTAGTATCGTGTCCATTAGGACACAAGCCCCATAGAATAGGGGAGGAAAACACAACAGCAACAGCACTTCCATCAATAGTCTCCCAAGTCGTGCAGATCTTTATCTACACGGGTGTCGATCTTGACTATATGGATCTCATGAAACCAAGCATTGGCAGGTATGACCTCATTGGCCAGTTCTAATGTTGAGAAGACACCGACCAAAATAGTTTGTTCGACTTCATCTACGTCTTCTCTCTTTGTTACGACATACATAACACACTCCTTTGTATTGAAAGACTGTCCGGGAATCGAACCCGGGATAAACCGTTCAGCCTAGTATAACCTATACCCTTCCACCACGCGCAGCCGGTCAAACCAGTTGCCGCATATGGCGCCGTCGCCAGTCAGCATAAGCTTGTAGCCTATGCCATAGTCCTCAAATGTACCCACTATGACGCCGTCGCACTGTTCTACCTCGCTAACAGTTTGAATCCTGTTCTGACTGTGCGCTGCAATAAACTTCGAACTGCGACAGCCAGAACGCCATCCAACCGGGTATGGAGACTTCCATACCGTTAGCGGACATATAAACATATCCGTGTCCAGAATACGGTTCAGGTCTTCCGGTTCAATATGAACCATAAGATATCCAAC
>TARA_R110002110_G_scaffold140056_1_pt1 | contig 30607 bp, 30 predicted proteins | sample TARA_R110002110 | Tara Oceans TARA_R110002110 (sample SAMEA4397330) | marine metagenome | biome: Polar Biome; feature: [SRF] surface water layer (ENVO:00010504); material: water (ENVO:00002006), including particulate matter (ENVO:01000060) such as... | depth 5 m | reverse complement strand
TCCGACTATCTGCGCATTACCGTGGGCACTGATGAGCAGTGCGATGCACTACTGGAGGCGCTGCCAGCCCTGCTGACCTGAGCAGTACCGGCCTTGCATTGCTGGCGAGTTTCCCATGCAGGGAGAACGGCGCACTGAACACGGGCAACGCGGACCCGGGTACGGGTTACAGGACACGCCGTAAATACGTCCGTGTAGGCTCGGTGACGGCATCCATGCCGTCAACGGTCCTGAAACCCGTACCCGGCTCCACGCCACCCTCGCTTCTCGATAGACTCCGCTTTTCCGAGCTTCGAATTACGTGACTGCTAAAGGGCGGCGTGCGGCTGGAGGCCTGCCGGGACCGTTGAGCGCATGGATGCGCGATACGAGCCTACATGGACGTATTTACGGCGAGTCCCGGCAGGCCTCCAGCCGCACGGTGCCCGGATTCAGGGCAACTCACGACGCGAACGAGAAGTAGTGGCGCAATGCCAGGGGGGGCAGGGCGTTATACCCGCTGCAGAATCACGCTGCCGATACTGTAACCCGCACCAAAGGAACACAGCACCCCCAGGTCACCGCTGGCGAAGTCCCCGCGATGCTTGTGGAAGGCGATCACCGAGCCCGCGGAACTGGTGTTGGCGTACTCGTCCAGAATCGTGGGTGCTTCCTCGGCAGTGGCATCCCGCCCGAGAACCTTGCGTGAAATAAGGTGGTTCATGCTCAGGTTGGCCTGGTGCAGCCACAGGCGTTTGAGGGCGCCGGGCTCGATATCCAGGCGCTGCAGCTGGTCGCTGATCTGTTTTGCCACCGCGGGGCAGACTTCCTTGAATACCTTCCGCCCCTCCTGCACAAACAGCTTGTCTGGCTGGCCGATACCTTCCTCGGCGGCGCGGTTGAGGAAGCCGAAGTTGTTGCGGATATTGTTGGAAAACAGGGTCTGCAGCCTGGTGTCGACGATGCGGTAGCGCTCGGCTGCGGAGGCGCTGTCATCGCGCTCGACGATGATCGCGGTGCAGACGTCGCCGAAGATAAAGTGGGAGTCGCGGTCGCGGAAGTTGAGGTGGCCGCTGCAGATTTCGGGGTTGAGGATGAGCACACAGCGGGCACTGCCGGAGAGGATACTGTCGCGGGCCTGCTGAATGCCAAAGGTGGCAGAGGAGCAGGCCACGTTCATGTCGAAGCCGAACCCCTGGATACCCAGGGCCGCCTGTACTTCCACCGCAATGGCAGGGTAGGGCCGCTGCAGGTTGGAGCAGGCGACGATGACCGCGTCGATATCCGCCGCAGTCTTGCCGGCCTGGGCCATCGCCTCGCGGGCCGCGGCCACGGAGATTTCACACTGGATTGAGGGGCTGCTGTCCGGGCGCTCGGGGATGCGCGGCACCATGCGGTTTGGGTCGAGTATACCGGCCTTGTCGATCACATAGCGCGATTTGATCCCCGAGGCCTTTTCGATGAACTCTGCGGAGGAGGGCTGCATTGGTGCCAGGGCGCCGGCGGCTATCGCATCTGCATTGTCAGCGTTGAACTGCTCTACCCAGGTGTTGAAAGAGATGACCAACTCTTCATTGCTGATGGACTGGGGCGGGGTATACAGCCCTGTGCCGCTGATAATGACGTCACTCATGACCTGCCTGATTCCTGTTGTTCTGCCCGTTGGGGCCCAGTGTAACGAAAAAAGGCCGCACGAGGGCGGCCTTGTTGCAGGGGGCGCCTGGCCGGGGGCGCCGCCGTGGCGCCTGGTCCGGGACGTGCGGCCCGCAGCGCGGGCTCAGCTGCGCTTGTCCAGCGGCAGGAAGTCGCGTTGGGCGTGGCCAGTGTAGAGCTGGCGCGGCCTGCCGATGCGGTAGCTGCCGCTGATCATCTCGTGCCAGTGGGCGATCCAGCCAACCGTGCGGCCAACGGCGAAGATCACGGTGAACATGCTGGTGGGGATGCCGATGGCCTTGAGAATGATGCCGCTGTAGAAGTCCACGTTGGGGTAGAGCTTTCTTTCGATGAAGTAGGGGTCTTCCAGGGCAATCTGCTCGAGACGCTTGGCGATGGCCAGCAGTGGCTCGTTCTCGACGCCCAGTTCCGCAAGCACCTCGTCCGCGGCCTCTTTCATCACCTTGGCACGGGGATCGAAGTTCTTGTATACCCGGTGGCCGAAGCCCATCAGGCGGAAGGGGTCGTCCTTGTCCTTGGCTCTGGCCACGAACTCGTCGATGCGGGAGACATCGCCGATCTCCTCCAGCATTTCCAGTACCGCCTCGTTGGCGCCGCCGTGGGAGGGGCCCCAGAGTGCGGCAATGCCCGCGGCAATGCAGGCGAAGGGGTTGGCGCCGGAGGAACCTGCCAGGCGCACCGTCGAGGTGGAGGCATTCTGTTCGTGGTCCGCATGCAGCAGGAAGATGCGGTCCATTGCCCTGGCCAAAACCGGGCTGATGTCGCTGGGTTCACAGGGATTGCCAAACATCATGTGCAGGAAGTTTTCCGAGTAGCTCATGCTGTTGTCGGGGTACATGAACGGCTGACCGATGGAAAACTTGTAGCTCATGGCGGCCAGCGTGGGCATTTTCGCAATCAGGCGGAACGCTGCGATTTCGCGGTGGTTCTCGTCGGAGATATCCAGCGAGTCGTGATAAAACGCTGACAGTGCGCCCACTACACCGCACATCACCGCCATCGGGTGAGCGTCGCGGCGAAAACCGTTGAAGAAGGTGCGGATCTGCTCGTGCACCATGGTGTGGCGCTTGACCGTGCTCACGAACTTCTGCTTTTGCTTGGCGTTGGGCAGTTCGCCGTAGAGCAGCAGGTAGCAGGTCTCAAGGTAATCGCTGTGCTCGGCGAGCTGGTCAATCGGGTAGCCGCGGTGCAGCAGTACGCCCTCTGCGCCGTCGATGTAGGTTATTTGTGATTCGCAGGCAGCCGTGGAGACGAAACCCGGATCGTAGGTGAACATGCCCCTTGCGGTAAGGCCACCAACATCAATGACATCCGGGCCGAGGGTGCCGGAGTAGATCGGGAGCTCGATGGTTTCATCCAGCCCGTCTACCTTCAGGGTTGCCTTTCTTTCACTCATAGGGGGTCCTGCGATGTAGTTTCTCGGGGTGCCCAACTATAGAGTCTCGACAGCTTTTGTCAATTGATCTGGCCGTATTTGCCGCTAATTCGGGGTCTTCTGGGGTCATTGTCCCGGATCGTGCAGTCTGGAGATAGGCGATGTTCGCTGCAGTTTTTCGGGCCTCGCCTCCTCTGTGGGCAGGTTTGTAATTGCTCCCGCATCCTCCTATAATTCCGCGCGCTTTCTCCGCGTTCCGAAGCGGGTGGCAACAGCGCCAGGCCTGACCTGCGGCCGGCTTCATTAATCGCCCTTGTGGCGTCTGCAACGGTGGTACCTGAACTGTGAAAGACAAGCGTCCTGTTAACCTGGACATCGGCAGCATGCGGCTTCCCATTACCGCGTGGGCATCCATTACCCATCGCGCTTCCGGTGTTTTTCTTTTCGTCGCCATGGCCTTCCTGGTCTGGGCCCTCGATATGAGCCTGCGCAGTCCGGAAAGCTTTTCCGCCCTGCAATCGGCCCTCGCCAGCCCACTCGCCAAGTTGATCCTGTGGGTGATCGCGGCTGCGCTGATCTACCACGCTCTTGCGGGGGTCAGGCACCTGATCATGGATTTCGGTATCGGTGAGAGTCTTGAAGGGGGCGTCCTCGGTGCTCGCCTGGTGATCGCGCTTTCTATTCTCCTGACGCTGCTGGTGGGGGTGATGATATGGTAACTGCAGTCACAAGCTTTGGCCGCTCAGGGACCTCGGACTGGTTGGTACAGCGAGTCAGTGGTGTCATTCTGCTGGCGTATCTTGTTTTTCTCATCTGGGTTGTACTCACCGGCGTAGATTACACGAGCTGGAAAGCACTCTTTGACCAGACCTGGGTCAAGGTATTCAGTCTCATGGCGCTCCTGTCTCTGGCAGCGCACGCCTGGATTGGCATGTGGGCGGTGGTCACCGACTACCTGACCGAGCGGATGATGGGCACCACCGGCAATGTATTGCGCATTTCTGCCCAGCTGGTGATTGCACTGGTACTTTTTGTTTATGTGGTCTGGGGCGTACAGATCCTCTGGGGATATTGAGACATGACAGCATTGCGAACCATTTCATTTGACGGCGTCATCGTAGGTGGTGGTGGCGCGGGCATGCGCGCCGCCCTGCAGCTGGCCCAGTCGGGTTACAAGACCGCGGTAATTTCCAAGGTCTTCCCGACCCGGTCCCACACGGTCTCCGCCCAGGGCGGCATCACCTGCGCCATTGCCAGCGCCGATCCGAATGACGACTGGCGCTGGCACATGTACGATACCGTCAAGGGCTCCGACTATATCGGCGACCAGGATGCGATCGAATACATGTGCAGCGTGGGTCCGGAAGCGGTGTTCGAGCTGGAGCACATGGGCCTGCCCTTCTCGCGCACTGAGGAAGGCCGTATCTACCAGCGCCCCTTTGGCGGCCAGTCCAAGGGCCCGGACAATCCGACCCAGGCGGCCCGTACCTGCGCCGCTGCCGACCGCACCGGTCATGCCCTGCTGCATACCCTGTACCAGGGCAACCTGAAGAACAACACCGTGTTCTTCAACGAGTGGTATGCCACTGACCTGGTCAAGAACCAGGACGGTGCCGTGGTGGGTGTTATCGCCATCTGCATGGAGACCGGTGAAACCGTCTATGTGAAGTCCAAGGCAACCGTGTTTGCCACCGGCGGTGCCGGACGCATCTACGCCTCCACCACCAACGCCCACATCAACACCGGCGACGGTATCGGCATGGCCCTGCGGGCCGGCTTCCCGGTGCAGGACATCGAGATGTGGCAGTTCCACCCCACCGGTATCTACGGCGCCGGCACTCTGGTGACCGAAGGCTGCCGCGGCGAGGGTGGCTACCTGATCAACAAGGACGGCGAGCGCTTCATGGAGCGCTATGCGCCCAATGCCAAGGATCTGGCGGGTCGCGACGTGGTCGCGCGCTCCATGGTTCTGGAGATCCTTGAGGGCCGCGGGTGCGGCCCCGAGGGCGACCACGTGTTGCTCAAGCTCGATCACCTGGGCGAGGAGGTGCTGGAATCGCGCCTGCCGGGCATCTGCGAGCTGTCGCGTACCTTTGCCCACGTCGATCCGGTGAAGGAGCCAATCCCGGTGGTTCCGACCTGTCACTACATGATGGGCGGTATTCCCACCAACGTCCATGGCCAGGCCCTGACCGTGGATGCGCAGGGTAATGACCAGGTTATCCCCGGCCTGTATGCCTGTGGTGAGGTCGCCTGTGTCTCCGTGCACGGCGCCAACCGTCTGGGTGGCAATTCGCTGCTGGACCTGGTGGTATTTGGCCGCGCTTCCGGCCTGTTTATCGAGAAGGCACTGAGAGAGGGTATCGACATGCGCGATGCCAGCGCCTCGGATATCGAGCAGGGCATGTCCCGGCTCAACAAGCTCAATGAGGCCACCGGCAGCGACAAGATTCCGGATCTGCGCAAGGAACTGCAAAACGTCATGCAGAATTACTTCGGCGTGTTCCGCAAGGGCGAGTTCATGCAGGAAGGCATTCGCAAGCTGGCGGAGCTGCGCGGCCGCATTGAAACGGCGGCCCTGCCCGACAAGAGCAATACCTTCAATACCGCTCGTATCGAGGCGCTGGAACTGCACAACCTGCTGGAAGTGGCCGAGGCCACGGCCATCACCGCCGAAGCCCGCAATGAAAGCCGCGGCGCCCACGCCCGTGACGATTTCCAGGAGCGGGATGATGAAAACTGGCTGTGCCATTCCATGTACTACCCGGGCGAGAAGCGGGTCGGCAAGCGCGGCGTCAACTTCAAGCCGCTGACCGTGCCGACCTTCGAGCCCAAGGCCCGTACGTATTAATCGCTGCGTAGCTACCCAGAGGTCACAATCATGTTGCAAGTAAGCATTTATCGCTACAACCCGGAAACCGACCAGAAGCCCTGGATGCAGGATTTCCAGTTCGACACCGAGGGCAAGGACCTGATGGTGCTCGACGTGCTCGAGCAGCTCAAGGCGCAGGACAGCTCGGTGACCTACCGCCGCTCCTGTCGCGAAGGCGTCTGCGGTTCCGACGGCCTCAACATCAACGGCAAGAACGGGCTGGCCTGTATCACCCCCCTGTCCGAGACCGTGAAGAACAACAAGCTGGTGATCCGCCCGCTCCCCGGCCTGCCGGTGATCCGCGACCTGGTCGTGGACATGAGCCTGTTCTACGCCCAGTACGAGAAGATCCAGCCCTATCTGCAGAACAATACGCCGGCGCCCGCGATCGAGCGCCTGCAGTCGCCGGAAGACCGGGCCAAGCTGGACGGCCTCTACGAGTGTATACTTTGCGCCTGTTGTTCCAGCAGCTGCCCCTCGTTCTGGTGGAATCCGGATCGCTTTGTCGGCCCGGCGGGCCTCCTGCAGGCCTACCGCTTTCTGGCGGACAGCCGCGATACTGCCACCGACGAGCGCCTGTCGCGGCTGGATGACCCCTTCAGCGTGTTCCGTTGTCACGGCATCCAGAATTGTGTCAATGTGTGTCCCAAGGGCCTGAATCCGACCCGCGCGATCGGCCACATTCGCACGATGCTGCTGACCCGGGCAACCTGAACAGGTACACGGTGAAACCAGCCGGGTCACCGCCGGCGTGAAACTTCAACCCGGAAGGGCATGATGCAAGATAGTCCAATGGAGCTCCTGCGCAGGAGCTCGCATATCGCCGGCGGCAACGCCAGCTACGTGGAGGATTTGTACGAATCCTACCTCCTGGATCCCAATGGGGTTCCGGAACAGTGGCGGGATTATTTTGACAAATTGCCCAGGGTGGATTCGCCCTCGGCTTTGATCCAGGACATTCCCCACTCCACGATCCGCGACCGTTTTGCCCAGATCAGCAAGATGCGCGTACGCACCGAAGCCACTGTGGCCCACGATTCCCAGGCCACCGAATACGAGCGCAAGCAGGTCAAGGTGGTGCAACTGGTTTCGGCCTATCGCCAGCGCGGCCACCAGAAGGCCAGCCTGGATCCCCTGAATCTCCATACCCGGGAACACGTACCGGACCTGGACCTCTCCTTTCATCAGCTTTCCGCCGCGGACCTGGAGACAGTGTTCCAGACCGGCAGCATGTATATCGGCAAGACAGACGCAACCCTGGGTGAGATTGTCGAGGCCCTGGAGCGTACCTACTGTCACACCATCGGTGCCGAGTTCATGCACATTGTCGACACCGAGCAGCGGCACTGGATCATGCAGCGCATGGAGTCCGTGCGCTCGGCACCCAACTATTCCGAGGACATTCGCAAGCAGTTGCTGCGGCGTCTGATCAAGGCGGAGGGACTGGAGAAATCGCTGGGTTCCAAGTACCCCGGCACCAAGCGCTTTGGTCTCGAGGGCAGCGAGTCACTGATTCCGATGCTGTCGGAAATGGTACAGCGCAGCGGTTCCTACGGCGCCAAGGAAATCGTCATCGGCATGGCTCACCGCGGCCGCCTCAATGTGCTGGTCAACATTTTCGGCAAGAACCCGTCGGACCTGTTCGCGGAATTCGAGGGCAGGGCGGTCTACGACAAGTCCGGTGACGTCAAGTATCACCAGGGCTTCTCGTCCAATGTGATGACCCAGGGTGGGGAAGTGCATCTTGCCCTGGCTTTCAACCCCTCGCACCTGGAAATCGTGTCGCCGGTGGTGGAAGGGTCCGTGCGCGCCCGCCAGGACCGCCGCCAGGACGCGAAAGGCGATACAGTCGTGCCCGTCGTGATTCACGGCGATGCCGCCTTTGCCGGTCAGGGCGTGGTGATGGAAACCTTCCAGATGTCCCAGACCCGGGGCTTCAAGACGGGAGGCACGCTGCATGTGGTGTTGAACAACCAGGTCGGGTTCACCACCAGTGAACGCCAGGACGCACGCTCTACCGAATACTGCACCGATGTCGCCAAGATGGTGCAGGCGCCGATTTTCCACGTCAACGCAGACGATCCGGAAGCGGTGCACTTCGTGACCCACCTGGCAGTGGATTTCCGCAACGCGTTTAATCGCGATGTGGTCATTGATCTCATTTGCTACCGGCGCCGCGGTCACAACGAGGCCGATGAGCCGGCAGTGACCCAGCCACTGATGTATGAGCGGATCCGCAAGCACAAGACCACCCGGGACCTGTACGCGGCCCGCCTGATAGAGCAGGGCGTGATCACAGCCGAGGATGACGAGTACCTGGTGAACGCCTACCGGGAGTCCCTTGACCGCGGCGAGCCGCTGGTGAGCGGCCTGGTATCGGAGCCCAATGCCAGCCTGTTTGTGGACTGGACGCCGTATCTGGGCCACGAATGGACCCTGCACTGCGATACCCGCATGGAGCTGCACGCCCTGCAGACCCTGGCTCACGATACCAATCTGGCACCGGAGAACTTTCCGCTGCAGCGTCAGGTCGCCAAGATCCTGGAGGACCGCCGCAAGATGGCCGCGGGTGCCTTGCCGCTGAACTGGGGCGCCGCTGAAACCCTGGCCTATGCCAGCCTGCTGCAGGCGGGGTACCCCGTGCGCCTGACCGGTCAGGATGTAGGTCGGGGCACCTTCTCCCACCGCCATGCGGTGCTGCACAACCAGAAAGACGGCAGTCGCCACATTCCCCTGCAGCACATCAGTGAGGACCAGGCGCCCTTTGTCATCTATGACTCGCTGCTGTCGGAAGAGGCGGTGCTCGCCTTCGAATATGGGTACTCGACTACCTCGCCCACGGGGCTGGTTATCTGGGAGGCCCAGTTCGGGGATTTCGCCAACGGTGCCCAGGTCGTCATCGACCAGTTCATCACCAGCGGCGAGCACAAGTGGTCGCGCCTGTGTGGCCTGACCATGCTGTTGCCCCACGGTTACGAGGGACAGGGCCCGGAGCACTCCTCCGCCCGGCTCGAGCGCTTCCTGCAGCTGTGTGCGGAGCACAACATCCAGGTTTGTGTGCCCAGTACCCCGGCGCAGGTTTTTCACATGTTGCGGCGCCAGGCTATCCGGCCGCTGCGCAAGCCGCTGGTGGTGATGTCGCCGAAGAGTCTGCTGCGGCACAAGGAGGCGGTGTCCTCGCTGGAAGATCTGGCCAACGGCCACTTCCACAACGTGCTCGACGAGACTGACGCTATCGACAAGAACGCGGTCAAGCGGGTCGTCCTCTGCAGTGGCAAAGTCTACTATGATCTGCTCGCTGTGCGCCGTGAGCGCGGCATTGAGGATGTCGCGCTGATCCGCCTGGAACAGCTCTATCCGTTCCCCGAGGCAGAGCTGCTGCAAGTGCTGGCCAACTACCCCAATATCACCGATGCGGCCTGGTGCCAGGAAGAGCCGCAGAACCAGGGTGCCTGGTATTCCAGTCAGCACCACATGCGACGGGTAATGTTCGCGCACAAGAAGGAGGTGTATCTGCGCTATGTGGGGCGCGATCCCTCGGCCTCGCCCGCGGCGGGCTACATGGCCCTGCACCTGGCGCAACAGGAACAGTTTATCAATGACGCCCTGTCACCCACCGGGTCCTGACAGCGCCAGCATTTTCCAAAGGAACTGAAATGGCTATTGAAATCAAGGCGCCGACTTTCCCCGAATCCGTGGCAGACGGGGAAATTGCGGCGTGGCACAAGCAGGAAGGCGAAGCGGTCTCCCGCGACGAGCTGATACTCGAGATCGAAACCGACAAAGTGGTGATGGAAGTGGTAGCGCCGGAAGACGGCGTCATCAAAAAGATTCACGCAGCGGAGGGCGATACCATCCAGAGTGAGCAGCTGCTGGCGGTACTGGAGCCCGGCGCGGCCGCCACCGGCGACGCTGCAGACAAGCCCGCAGAGAAGCCTGCAGAGAAGCCTGCAGCAGCTGCTGCCACAGCCCCGGACAGCGCCGCCAGTGAGAAGGCCGAACAGCTTATGGGCCCCGCGGCGCGGCAGTTGGTGGAGGAGCACAAGCTCGATCCGGCGGCGATTGCCGGTACTGGCAAGGGTGGACGCGTGACCAAGGAAGATGTGCTGGCCCATATCAGGAAGGAGCCTGCCAGGACTGCCACTGCGGAGGCTGAAGCGCCCGCTTCCGCTCCCCGGGAGGCGGCGCAGGCGATGCCACAGGTGCCCGTAGGCCCCACGGCCGAGCGCGTTGAAAAGCGGGTCCCCATGACCCGCATGCGCAGCCGCATCGCCGAGCGCCTGCTCGAGGCCACACGTGGCACAGCCATGTTGACCACCTTCAACGAGGTCAACATGGCGCCGGTAATGGCGCTGCGTGAAAAGTACAAGGAGCAGTTCGAGAAGACCCACAATGGCACCCGTCTCGGCTTCATGGGCTTTTTCGTCAAGGCCTGCTGCGAGGCGCTCAAGCGTTTCCCCGAGGTCAATGCCTCCATCGACGGCAACGATGTTGTTTACCACGGCTACCAGGATATCGGTGTGGCCGTGTCGACACCCGGAGGCCTGGTCGTGCCAGTACTGCGCGATGCGGATTTCATGAGCCTGGCAGATGTCGAGGCGGCGATTCGCGATCTCGGTCTGCGCGCCCGCGACAACAAGCTGACCATCGACGACATGACCGGCGGCACCTTCACCGTCACCAACGGCGGTGTCTTTGGTTCACTGCTGTCGACACCCATTCTCAACCCGCCGCAGACTGGTATTCTTGGCATGCACAAGATTCAGGAACGGCCCATGGCGGTGGACGGGCAAGTGGTGGTGCTGCCGATGATGTACCTGGCCCTGTCCTATGACCATCGCCTGATTGACGGCAAGACTGCGGTGCAGTTCCTGGTGGCGGTGAAGGACCTGATTGAAGACCCGGCGCGCATCCTGCTGCAACTGTAAATACACTGGAATTGGGATAACTAATGGCTGACAAATACGATGTAGTGGTAATCGGCTCGGGCCCCGGCGGCTACGTGGCGGCCATCAAGGCGGCCCAATTGGGCCTGTCCACCGCCTGTGTGGAGCAGTGGCTGGACGACGATGGCAAGACCCGTCTCGGCGGCACCTGCCTCAACGTCGGCTGCATTCCGTCGAAGGCTCTGCTCGACAGCAGTCAGAAGTTTGTCGAGGCCCGGGACCACTTCGGCCTGCACGGGATTGGTATCAAGAAGCCGACCATGGATATCGCCGCCATGATGGCGCGCAAGACCAAGATCGTGGACCAGCTGACAGGTGGTATTACCGGCCTGTTCAAGCACAACGGCGTCACCAGCATCCAGGGCCGCGGCAAGGTGCTCGCGGGCTGCAAGGTCGAGGTGACGGACAAGGACGGCAAGGTCAACGTGGTGGAGGCAGGGAACATCATTATCGCTGCCGGCTCCGTCCCCATCGCGATTCCGCCGGCGCCGGTGGACAACGAGTATATTGTCGATTCCACCGGCGCCCTGGAATTCAGTGAAGTGCCCAAGCGTCTGGGTGTCATTGGCGCCGGGGTCATCGGTCTTGAGCTCGGCAGTGTCTGGGCCCGGCTGGGCTCCGAGGTGGTCATGCTGGAGGCCCTGGATGAGCTGTTGCCGATGATGGACGCGCAGGTCGCCAGGGAGGCGGGAAAGATTTTCCGCAAGCAGGGCCTGGATATTCGCCTGAGTACCCGGGTGACCGGTGCGGAAGTGAAGGATGGCAAGGTCGAGGTGACCTTTACCGATGGCGAGGGCGAGCACGTGGAAGTGTTTGACCGGCTGATTGTCTCCGTCGGCCGCCGGCCGCGAACGGAAGACCTGCTGGCCACGGATTGTGGCGTCAACCTCGACGAGCGCGGCTTTATCTACGTCAACGATTACTGTGCCACCGAAGCACCGCATGTCTACGCCGTGGGTGATGTTGTGCGCGGCCCGATGCTGGCCCACAAGGGTTCGGAAGAGGGCGTCATGGTCGCCGAGCGTATCGCCGGCAAGAAGGCCCAGCTCAATTACGACTGCATTCCCTCGGTGATCTACACGCATCCGGAGGTGGCCGCTGTTGGCCGCACCGAGCAGGAGCTCAAGTCCGATGGCGTCGAGTTCAAGGCGGGGGTATTTCCCTTTGCCGCCAGTGGCCGCGCCCTGGCGGCGAACGATACCGACGGCATGGTCAAGATCATCGCCGATGCCGAGACCGACCGTATTCTGGGCTGCCACATCGTCGGCCCGTCGGCTGCGGATCTGGTGCAGCAGGTCGTTATCGCGATGGAATTCGGCGCCAGTTCCGAGGATCTGGCGCTTACTGTATTCGGCCACCCGACCCTGTCGGAAGCCGTACACGAAGCTGCCCTGGCAGTGCATGGCCACGCCATTCACATCGCCAATCGCAAGCCTCGTAAGTAGACTTTGCCCGGTCGCGCGCGCATAAAACCAATTCTTGCGCAGACGAGGCACTGGGGGGTGTGGGCGCTGGCGTCCACTCCAGTAGGTAACACAAAACACAGGACAGAGCATGAACCTTCATGAATATCAGGGCAAACAGCTGTTTGCCGAATACGGCTTGCCCGTATCCAAAGGCTACGCCGTCGACTCGCCGGAAGAGGCGGTCAAGGCGGCGGAAACCATCGGCGGTGATATGTGGGTGGTCAAGGCCCAGGTTCACGCCGGTGGCCGTGGCAAGGCCGGGGGCGTCAAGCTGGTCAAGACCACGGACGAGATCCGCGACTTCGCCAGCAAATGGCTGGGCCAGAATCTGGTCACCTACCAGACCGACGAAAACGGCCAGCCGGTCAGCAAGATCCTGGTGGAGACCTGCACCGATATCGCCGAGGAGCTGTACCTGGGCGCCGTAGTGGATCGTGCGACCCGTCGCATTGTATTCATGGCGTCCACCGAGGGCGGCGTGGAGATCGAGAAGGTAGCCGAGGAAACCCCCGAGAAAATCCTGCGTGCGGTTGTCGATCCGCTGGTGGGCGCCCAGCCCTACCAGGGCCGTGACCTGGCGTTCAAGCTCGGCCTGGAAGGTGAGCAGATCAAGCAGTTCGTGAAAATTTTCATGGGCCTGGCGCAACTGTTCAAGGACAAGGATCTGGCGCTGATCGAGGTCAACCCCCTGGTCATTACCGAGCAGGGTAATCTGCACTGCCTGGACGCCAAACTGGGTGTGGACGGCAATGCCCTCTATCGCCAGCCCAAGCTGCGCGAAATGCACGATCCCTCACAGGAAGATGCCCGCGAAGCCCTCGCTGCCAAGTGGGAGCTCAACTATGTTGCCCTGGATGGCAACATCGGCTGCATGGTGAACGGCGCCGGCCTGGCCATGGGTACCATGGATATCGTCAAGCTGCACGGTGGTTCCCCGGCCAACTTCCTCGATGTGGGCGGCGGTGCCACCAAGGAGCGCGTCTCCGAAGCGTTCAAGATCATTCTTTCCGACACCAACGTGAAAGCCGTACTGATCAACATTTTCGGCGGCATCGTGCGCTGTGACCTGATTGCCGACGGCGTTATTGGCGCGGTGCAGGAAATCGGTGTGGAAGTGCCGGTCGTTGTGCGTCTGGAAGGCAACAATGCAGAGCTGGGGCGCAAGGTCCTGGCAGACAGTGGACTGAACATTATTGCTGCCACCAGCCTCACAGATGCTGCCCAGCAGGTCGTCAAAGCAGCCGGAGGAGTAGCCTGAAATGAGTATCCTGATCGACAAGAACACCAAGGTAATCTGCCAGGGCTTTACCGGCTCGCAGGGCACCTTCCACTCCGAGCAGGCGATCGCTTACGGTACCAAAATGGTCGGTGGCGTGACCCCGGGCAAGGGTGGCCAGGAGCATCTGGGCCTGCCCGTGTTCAATACCGTCGCTGACGCGGTCGAAAAGACCGGTGCCGAAGCGTCGGTCATCTACGTGCCGGCGCCGTTCTGCAAGGATTCCATCCTCGAAGCTGCCAACAGCGGGATCAAGCTGATCGTGTGCATCACCGAAGGTATTCCCACGCTGGACATGCTGGATGCCAAGGTCAAGTGCGACGAACTGGGTGTGCGCCTGATCGGTCCCAACTGCCCCGGTGTCATCACTCCCGGCGAATGCAAGATCGGCATCATGCCCGGTCACATTCACCTGCCGGGCAAGGTCGGTATTGTGTCCCGCTCCGGGACCCTGACCTACGAGGCGGTCAAGCAGACCACGGATTCCGGCTTCGGCCAGTCCACCTGTGTGGGTATCGGCGGCGATCCGATCCCGGGCTCCAACTTTATCGACATCCTGGCGATGTTCGAGCAGGACCCGGCCACGGAAGCCATTGTGATGATTGGTGAGATCGGCGGCACGGCGGAAGAGGAAGCCGCTGCCTACATCAAGGCCTACGTCAGCAAGCCGGTGGTATCCTACATCGCCGGTGTCACCGCACCCAAGGGCAAGCGCATGGGCCATGCAGGCGCCATTATCTCCGGTGGCAAGGGCACGGCGGACGAGAAGTTTGCCGCCCTGGAAGATGCCGGGGTGAAAACCGTGCGCAGTCTGGCGGATATCGGCAGTGCGCTGGCAGAGGTAACCGGCTGGAAGTAATTCCGGCCAGATTCAAAAAAGCCCGCCTGGTGCGGGCTTTTTTGTTTCCGGTTTTAGAGTTTCGCGATTTCTATGCGGTTCTTGCCCTGTTTTTTGGCCTCGTACATGGCCTTGTCCGCCGCCCCCAGTATTTCCCGGATCGTATGGCTGTGGTCGCGTTCGTTGCAGTGACAGATGCCCATGGATAGCGTCACCGGCCAATGCTGCTCATGCAGTTCCTGCACTATGCTGGCACGAACCCGCTCCAGGACGAGCATGGCATCCTCCAGGCTCGCACTCGGGTGGATGGTGGCGAATTCGTCGCCACCGATTCGGGCAACAAAATCAGTACTCCTGCAGCCCGCCCGTATCAGCCTGGCAATGTCCTGTAGCACCTTGTCGCCAAACGCGTGGCCGTAGGTGTCATTCACCAGTTTGAAATCATCGAGGTCGATAAAGCAGACAGCAAATTGCCAGCCATGCTGGCTGAGCTCGGCCAGGTCCTCTTCCAGTTCAAGGGTAAATGCGCGCCGGTTGCCAAGTCCGGTCAGGTGATCAGTGAGGGCCAGCGTACGTTCCTGCTCCAGTTCCCGGCGGATTTTTTCCTCGGTTAGCTTGAGCGCCGTGGTGTCGCGGACGAAGGCCATGGCATAGGTCTCGTCGTCCAGACTGAAATGGCTGAGCATGATTTCCACGTGGAATTCCTCGCCGTTCGCTCTTACCCCCAGGAAACGGAAGCCGTGGCCCATGGGCCTGTTCGCGGCCGAGCTGAAGAAGTCCCTGACATGCTGCTGGTGCTTCGTGTGTAGCGCCTGCGGCAACAAGCGGTCCAGCCTGTCGCCGCGCAGTGCCTCCCGAGGGTAGCCGAACATGCGCGCCAGAGCGGTATTGACCAGCACCAGGGTACTGTCGCGATCAACTATCATGCCGGCATCCGGCACCAGTTCCAGCAGTTCTTCCACGGTTCGACGAGTTTTCACCGTGGAATTATCCACTTTAGCAGCAGGCAATGGAACCACTGCCACACAATTTCCGGGGCGCGTGGTGTTACTCCTGCACTTGTGCCTGCCACTGGAGCGGAGCAGCCGCACGGATGCGTACAGCGTCTTCCTCCAGCAGGAAGCCACCGGCAATGGCTTCGTCCAGGGCCTCGGCGACGGCGGCTTCGTAGCCGGCCTGGTCGACGTAGAGGGAGGCCATTTGCGCGGCGTCGAAGAGTACGGTGGTGCCGAACAGGAAGCACAGGCGGTCGCCTTCCTGGCCCTCGCCGGAGAGTATGGCTACCGGCGCGTCCACCCAGGGGGTTCTGACGCCGCCGAGGACGTTGCCGAGGTCGTCCTTGAGGAACGCGCTGCCGCTGTCATCGACCGCCAGCGGCTCCCCGGTGGGAGGTGGGGTACCGTCCCGTACCCAGGTGTCCAGGGCGCGCAGGGCGGCACCGAAGACCCAGGCCATGGGGCCGGCATTGACCGGGCGGGCGCAGTTCAGGAAGCCGGGAATGCCGTTGGCTTCCTCCACCAGCAGGAAGCGCGGATCCTCGCCAGTGTCCTCGCGACCGATAATGAACGAGTAGTAGTCGCCGTGGGCGGTGCCGGCGACTTCCCAGAGGCGGAACTGGTCGCTGTCGGGCTGGCGGTCGTTGATGGAGCCGAGCAGCAGCACGTCGGTCTCGGTCTGGAAGTTGAACACGGGCACGTTGAGGTCTTCCCGGATCAAGACGCTGTCCGGGGTGGTGATGGGCTCCAGCGGCGACTGCGCCAGGGCCGGTGCGCCGTCGCCCCGGCTGTGCACCATGTAGCCGTCGAAGGTATTGTACAGCGGGTGCACCGCATTGATGTAGGTGACCAGCCTGCCCGCGGACTGGGACTCGCCCATGGCAACCAGATGCTCGATCTCAAGACCGTCGAGCAGGTCCATGTTGCCGGGTTCCCGCAGGGCCTGGGCGGCCTGGGAAAACATGTCGTAGGAGAAACTGTCACCCGGGTGGTCCAGCGATTCGTAGCGTGCCGGATTCGCGGCTTTCAGGTGCAACGGCGCCACCGGGGTCTCGCTGCCCTCGATCCCCACGCGCTGGGCCGATACGCCCACCCAGACATGGCCCTGACGCAGTATTTCCACGTGACCGGAACCGTAGGAGGGGCCGGTATCGAAGCCAGCGGTGACGTTGAGCCACTCCACCAGCACGGTACCGCTGAAATTTTCCGCGTCCAGCGGTTGGTAGACCACCACCCGGGTGCGATAGGTCGCGGTTTCCGCGGGTTCGACTTCCCAGGCTCCGTCGCTGCCCAGTTCGCTGACATTGCGAAACGCCGTGGCTTCGCCGGCCAGGAAAAACTCGCGCTGCCGGTAGCCCACGTCGGCCAGGTCGAACGTGGTCGACAGCAGGAACAGGTTGCCCGCGTCGGGCGGATCCGCTACCTCGGGCTGGGCGATGGGCAGATAGCTTGGCGCGGGCGGTGGCTCTGGCGCTGGTGCCATCGGGGCGCGGTCATTGCTGTCACTGCAGGCCGTGAGCAGAATGGCGGTCAGGCCGAGGGCAAGACCGAGGTGTGGGCGGGCTGATTGCATTGCGTTGCTCCGTGTCGTTATGGGACTAATATGCATTAGCCTGACTTGAAAAGCCACCACTCCGCCCCCATCTGTCCAACTTGTGTGAAAAACCCCGAACACCAGCCACGACACGCGAGGGAACCATGACTGCGGATGTGAAAAAAGAAACCCTGGGCTTTCAGACCGAGGCTCGTCAGCTACTGCACCTGATGATCCACTCCCTGTACAGCAACAAGGAAATCTTCCTGCGGGAGCTGATCTCCAATGCCTCCGACGCCATCGACAAGCTGCGTTTTGCCGCGCTGGCGGATGAGTCACTGCTGGAAGGGCAGGGCGATTACGCCATTCACGTTGACGTCGACAAGGACGCGAACACCATCACCATCAGCGACAACGGCATTGGCATGATCCGCGACGAGGTGATCGACAACCTCGGCACCATCGCCAAGTCCGGCACCGCCGCTTTTCTGCAAAACCTCACCGGGGACCAGCGCAAGGACTCGCAGCTCATCGGCCAGTTCGGGGTGGGCTTCTACTCCGCCTTCATCGTTGCCGACCGTGTTGAAGTGCATACCCGCAAGGCTGGCGAGCCTGCCGATACCGGCGTTTTGTGGGAGTCCCATGGTGAGTCCGAGTTCTCCATTGAGGGCCGGGCCAAGGACAGCCGTGGCACCAGCATCACCCTGTTCCTGAAAAAGGATTGCGGCGAATTCGCCGACGACTGGCGTGTGCGCAGTGTGATCAAGAAGTACTCCGACCACATCTCGGTGCCGGTAATGATGCTGGAGGCGGCAAAACCCGCCGCGGACGACGCCGGGGAGGGCGACGAGGCTCCGGAGCGGGAGTACAAGGCCGTGAACGAGGCCACGGCGCTGTGGACCCGTCCCCGTACCGAGATCAGCGACGAAGAGTACAAGGCCTTCTACCAGCACATCTCCCACGACTTCGAGGAGCCCCTGACCTGGAGCCACAACAAGGTCGAGGGCAAGCAGGAGTACACCAGCCTGCTGTACATCCCCGGGCGCGCGCCGTTCGACCTCTGGAACCGCGACATGGCTCGCGGCCTCAAGCTTTACGTGCAGCGCACCTTCATCATGGACGATGCGGAGCAGTTCCTGCCCCTGTACCTGCGCTTCGTCAAGGGCGTGGTGGATTCCAGCGACCTTCCGCTCAATGTCTCGCGCGAAATCCTGCAGCAGGACAGCACCGTGGATGCCATGCGCGGCGCCGTCAGCAAGCGCGTGCTGGACATGCTGTCCAAGCTGGCCAAAAAGGGCGGGGAAGCCTACGCCACGTTCTGGAAAGAGTTTGGCCAGGTGCTGAAAGAAGGCCCGGCGGAGGACTTCGCCAACAAGGAAAAGATCGCCAAACTGCTGCGCTTCGCGACCACCCATACCGACAGTGCGGAACAGGACCAGTCCCTGGAGGACTATGTCAGTCGCATGCAGGAAGGCCAGGATAAAATCTACTATGTGGTCGCGGAGAACTTCAATACGGCGCGCAAGAGCCCGCATCTGGAGGTATTCCGCAAGAAAGGGATCGAAGTGCTGCTGCTCAGTGATCGCGTCGACGACTGGTTGATGAACCAGCTGCAGGAGTTCGATGGCAAGACCTTGCAGGATGTCGCCCGCGGTGCCCTGGACCTCGAGGACGACTCAGAAGAAGGCAAGGCTGAGCAGGAGAAGTTGAAGAAGGACAGCGAGGCCCTGGTCGAGCGGCTGGCGAAGGTACTGGAGGACAAGGTCTCCGAAGTGCGTCCCTCGGCGCGACTCACTGAGTCTCCGGCCTGTCTGGTGGTGGGCGATCATGATATCGGCGCCCAGATGCGGCGAATCCTCGAGGCCGCGGGCCAGCCCGTACCCGAGAGCAAGCCGATCCTTGAGATCAACCCCGCTCATCCGCTGCTGAAAATGCTGGATACCGAGGCAGATGAGGAGCGTTTTGGCGACCTCGCCCATATCGTGGTTGATCAGGCGACCCTGGCAGAGGGCGGTCAGCTGGATGATCCCGCGAGCTTTGTCAGCAAGCTCAATGCGCTATTGTTGCAGCTGAGCAAGGGCTGACACAGCTGCGCAGTGCCGAGCGTGTTGCGGGCAGCAGCCCTGCGCGCGCCGTCTTGCGGTTGTTGCGCCGCGGGTCAATGGTTTGTACGGGATTCCGCACCGGCAGCGGCCGGTGCCGGGGATCTTCAGTGCTATGATGTACAGCGAACAGGCGCGGGACGTGACGATTGCGGTTGATTGAACGTCCCGGTGCATCCACAAGGAGGGATCGTTGATTAATCCGGCACTTATCAGGCGTACCACCCAGTTACTGCTGGCCGCGCTGCTGGTGGCAGGCAGCATCACCCAGGCGGAAGATACCTATCATCCGGCTGCCCTGCTGCAGGAACTGGAGCGCTATCCTCACGCAGTGTCGATCGCCCGCAAGGTGGAAACCGTGCGCGATCACGAGATCGGCCTGGATGCCCTGCAGAAATCCTCCGGGGACTGGATCTTTCGCCGCAGCGAACGCCTGGACGGCGAACTTGCACGCGAGACCTGGCAGATCATTGACGGCTTTGCCGCCCGGAGCGTGTTGCAGAATCTGGAAGCAGAGTTGACGGAGGCGGGAGCGGAGCTGCTTTACTCCTGCGATGCCCGCGCCTGTGGGCCGGGTGCCCAGTGGGCCAGCCGCGTCTTCAACCAGCGTATTCTCTACGGGCGCGCCGACGAGCAGCGCTATCGGGTGTATGCGGTGAGCAGCGCGGCGGGAGAGTTTCGGGTGGTGTTTTACAGCGGCGCCCGGACCACTGACCGCCAGTATCTGCACATTGATGTTATGACATTGCCCCCGGAGGAATGAGCTCGCGGCCCACCTTGGGCTGAGGGATGCCGGGGAATCAGCGGCGCAATTGCAGCAGGGACAGGAATTCGTCGCGGGTTTTTTGCTCGGTGCGAAAGCTGCCCAGCATTGCCGACGTTTTCATCAAAGAGTTCTGTTTCTCAACACCGCGCATCATCATGCACATGTGCTGGGCCTCAATGATCACGCCCACACCCTCGGCCTCGGTGACATCCATGATGGTCTGGGCGATTTCCGTGGTGAGGGATTCCTGGATCTGCAGGCGGCGGGCAAACACGTCTACAATGCGCGCAACCTTGGACAGACCCAGCACCTTGCCGGTGGGGATGTAGGCCACGTGGCACTTGCCGATGAAGGGCAGCAGGTGGTGCTCGCAGAGGGAGTAGAGCTCCACATCCTGTACCAGTATCATTTCGCTGGAGTCGGAGGGAAACAGGGCGTTGTTGACCACATCCCCCACCGACTGCTGGTAGCCGCGAGTGAGGAACTCGAAAGCCTTGGCGGCGCGTTTGGGCGTGTCCGCGAGGCCGGGTCGCGAGAGGTCTTCGCCAATCGCCTCGATAATCTTTGCCCAGTGTTGTTCCACGCCTTGCCTCCTGAATTGACCGCCGCGCCGGGGCGGGCTGGCGATAGTAGCAACCGCGTACATGCAAGGCAAACATTGGGGTCTCGTGATGCTACAATGGAAAACCTGACCCCCCAGTAATGGCCTCCGGTTGGCAGCCGCCGTATACCATGAATATCGCACATGAACAGCTCCACTGCGCCACTTCCGTTGGCGAAGCCCTGGACCTCGTCGCTGCCGCGCTGGACGCGGCCGATCTATGCTACGGGCACGGTACCGACAATCCCTGGGACGAGGCAGTGCAGTTGGTGCTGGCCGTGGTGGGGTTGCCCGCCGACAGTGACAACAGCGCGCTGCCCCACCCGGTTACCCGTGAGCAGGCTGTGCGCATGGCCAGTCTGCTGCACACGCGCATCGAAGACCGCGTCCCTCTCCCCTATCTCACCGGGAAGGCCTTCTTCGCCGGCCTGCCCCTGCGCTGTGACCCGCGCGCGATCATCCCGCGCTCGCCCATCGCCGAGCTGGTGCTGGCCGGGTTCCAGCCCTGGTACGCGGGTCCGGGCCCGGAGCGAATTCTGGATCTGTGCTGCGGTGGCGGCTGTATTGGCCTCGCCAGTGCCTGGTACCTGCCGGACGCGCGGGTAGACCTGCTGGACCTGGACTCTGAGGCGCTGTCCCTGGCGGCGGAAAATGTCACCGACCTCGGATTGGAAGCCCGGGTCAGGGTGCTGCAATCCGATCTGTTTGCAGCCGTTGACGGTGAGCGTTACGACATCATTGTCTGCAACCCACCCTATGTCGATGCCGATGATCTTGCGGCCATGCCGCCGGAGTATCACCACGAGCCGGGACTGGCTTTGGGCTCCGGGGCCGACGGACTCGACCTCACCCGGCGCCTGCTGCAGGCGGCGGAAGACTACCTGCAGCCTTCGGGCCTGCTGGTGGTGGAAGTCGGCAACAGCCAGGAAGCGCTGGAACTGGCGTTCCCGACCGTACCCTTCACCTGGCTGGAGTTCGAGCACGGCGGCCACGGCGTATTTGCGCTGACAGCGCGGGAGCTGCGGGAAAACCGGTCAAGCCTGCGCGGATAGCGTATACTGCATCGTTTTTGGCGGAGGCCCTCGCACCATGTCAGGCAACACCATCGGCAAGCTGTTCACGGTGACCAGCTTCGGCGAAAGCCACGGCCCGGCCCTTGGCTGCATCGTCGACGGCTGTCCCCCAGGCCTGGAGCTGGCGGTCGAGGACCTGCAGCGTGACCTGGACCGGCGCAAGCCCGGTACCTCGCGCTATACCACCCAGCGTCGCGAGGCCGATGAGGTACAGATCCTGTCGGGCGTGTTCGAGGGCAAGACCACGGGCACCGCCATCGGTCTGCTGATCATGAATACCGACCAGCGCTCGAAGGACTATTCCAATATCGCCAGCACCTTCCGCCCGGCTCATGCCGACTACACCTACCAGCAGAAATACGGCTTCCGTGACTACCGCGGTGGCGGCCGCTCCTCGGCCCGGGAAACCGCCATGCGGGTCGCCGCCGGCGCCATCGCGAAAAAATTCCTGCAGCAACGCTACGGCATTCTGGTGCGCGGTTACCTGGCCCAGCTGGGGCCGATCCGGGCCCAGACCCTGGACTGGGACGCAGTGGAGCAGAACCCCTTTTTCTGCCCGGATCCTGCCAGGGTGCCGGCGATGGAAGAGTACATGGCCGCTCTCAACAAGCGCGGCGACTCCATCGGGGCGCGTATCAATGTGGTCGCCAGCGGCGTGATGCCGGGGCTGGGAGAGCCGGTGTTCGACCGCCTCGACGCCGATATCGCCCACGCCATGATGAGTATCAATGCGGTCAAGGGCGTGGAGATCGGCGCCGGGTTTGCGGTTGTTGAGCAGCAGGGCAGCGAGCACCGCGACCTGCTGACGCCGGCGGGCTTTGTCGGCAACAACGCCGGCGGAGTGTTGGGCGGCATTTCCAGCGGCCAGGACATCACTGTCAGCCTGGCACTGAAGCCCACCTCCAGCATCCGTCAGCCCGGTGCCACCATCGACACCGCCGGCACGGCCATGGAGATGGCGACCCACGGCCGCCACGACCCCTGTGTCGGTATCCGTGCCACCCCGATCGCCGAGGCGATGCTGGCTATCGTGCTGCTGGACCACGTGCTGCGCCATCGCGGCCAGAACATGGACGTGGTCTGCGCCACGCCGGTCATCCCCGGTTCGGCGCCAGGGCACTGATGCCACCGGTGGCAAAGCGGAAACGTCGCTACGTCCGCACCATTATCCTTGGCGTGCTCGCCATGGCGGCGCTGGTGTGGGCTGCGGTGGATACTTTCGAGGTGCCGCCTGAGCGGCTGTGGGCGCTGTTTCTGCAGACCCTGGCGGTGGTGTTGGCGCTGATACTGGCTGCGGCCGCCGCCGCCGCCCTGTGGATTCTGCTGCGGCGCCTGTGGCGGCGTGGTGACTGAGGCGGGCTGAGCGCCGGGCTAGCCGAGGTCAATCTCGAGCGTCATCTGCTCGGCGATTGCGTCCAGCGCGTCTGCCAGCACATCCATGGATGCCGACTGCGGAATTTCTGCCAGGATGTCGGCCCGAAACATGGGCTCGCCGCTCATTGGCGCGCTGCTGACCTCACTCTCCATGTCTATGACATTGACCTGCTCCGCGGCCAGCGCCCTGGAAATTTCCCGTACAATACCCGGACGGTCCGGCCCCAGCACCGCAAGGCTGATCCGGCGACCTTCACCGCTGGCCGCTACCGCGGAGGCCGGAGTGACGCGGACGCTGATGCCGCTGCTGGCCAGGCCCTTGAGGGTCTCCTGCAGGGTCTCTGCGGCGTCCTCGGGCAGCGATACCAGCACCAGGCCGGCGAATTTGCCGCCGAGCTGGGACAGGTGGCTCTCGTGCCAGTTGCCGCCACAGCGCTCAATGGCGCTGGACAATTGTTCGACAAGACCCGGGCGGTCGTCGCCGATAAAGGTCACGATAAAAGAAGTTTGCACGATCGGACTCCACATTCACTGCCACAGTCCGTATATTAACCCGCAACCCCACGAGGCAGAAGGAAAGCACCATGAAATATGCTGTTGCACTGTTACTGGCGCTGGCCATTGCGCCCGCGCACGCTGAACTCGACTGGGAAAGCGCCCTCAACGGCCCCCAGCGAGCCGAAACGAACAAGGCCCGGGATGCGTCGCGCCACCCGCGCGAAACCCTGGAGTTCTTTGGTATCAAGGAAGGCATGACCGTGGTTGAGTTGTCCCCCGGTGGTGGCTGGTACACCGAGGTACTGGCGCCGCTGGTGGCGGAAAGCGGCAAGCTCTACGCTGCCCACTTCAGCCCCAACGCGGCGGGCAGCCCCTACTTCCGCAACGCCCTCGGCGGCTTCCTGCAGAAGCTGGCCGGCAACCACGAGCTGTATGGCCCGGTTGTGGTGACCGCGCTTGCACCTCCAGCAGAGACCACAGTGGCACCGGCGGGCTCGGCCGATCTGGTGGTGGCTTTCCGCAATGTGCACAGCTGGATGGGGATGGGAAGTCTCGATGGCACCCTGGCGGCTGCCTACACCGCGCTCAAGCCGGGTGGTGTGCTGGGCCTGGTACAGCACCGGGCCCAGGCCGGGGATGACGTCGAGGCCATGGCCAAGAGCGGTTATGTGACCGAAGCCCATGTCATTGCGGCCGCCGAAAAGGCGGGCTTTACCCTGGACGCCTCCAGCGAGATCAACGCCAACCCGAAAGACACCGCGGATCACCCTCACGGCGTCTGGTCACTGCCCCCGGCCCTTCGTGGTGGCGATCAGGATCGCGCCAAATTCGAAGCCATCGGCGAAAGCGACCGGATGACCCTCCGGTTTATCAAACCGGAGTGAGTCTTGGCCAGTCTGTTGGAGATTCCGCCGGCGCGGCTGGCACCGGACGCACTGGCCGGCCTGCTGGAGGAGTTTGCCAGCAGGGATGGCACAGACTACGGTGACCGCGAGCTGAGCCTGGCAGAGAAGGTGGCCAATCTGCGACGACAGCTGGACAGCGGTGACATGCGCCTGCTTTACGACAGCGACAGTGAGAGCTGGGACCTGGTGTCCCGCGATGCTGCCCGGGCCCTGCTGGCGGGCGAGACCATTGGTTGATGCGCCTCGACGCGGACCATGAGCTCGATGTCACCGGCCTTTATTGTCCGGAACCGGTAATGCTGCTGCACGGCAGCATCCGCGACATCGCCCCGGGCGAGACCCTGTGCGTGATCGCCACCGATCCCACGACCCTGCGCGATATTCCCAGGTTCTGCAGCTTCCTCGGCCACGATCTGCTGCAGCAGGTGGAAGAGGGCGGGGAAATCCTGTTCCTGCTGCGCAAGGGGGCGTAGGTCCCGATGGGTCCGCTGGCAGCCGCCCCGACGTCTGAGCTCTTCAGTGCGCTGCGCCTGCAGCGTGTATTCGCCGCCTGCTTTTTTGGCCCCGAGAATACGCTGCTGTGTGGTGGCGCCGGGGAGCCGTTCTATGCGCCCGCGGCGAACCCCGGCGAACCCCACCGGCTCTGGTATCGGGAGGATTTCTTTGCCAGCGCCCTGCACGAGGTGGCGCACTGGTGTATCGCCGGGCCGAAGCGACGCCTGCTGCCGGATTTTGGCTACTGGTATGCGCCGGAAGGGCGCGATCCCGGGCAGCAGGCCGCTTTCGAGGCGGTTGAGGTGGCACCACAGGCGCTGGAGTGGTGCTTCGCCATTGCGTGTGGCTACCCTTTTCGGGTCAGCACCGACAACCTGGCGGCAGAAGGCGGCGCAGCCGCAGATCACAGCGCCTTCAAGCGGGCGGTGTGCATTGAGGCCCGGCGCCGGGCCCGCCAGGGCCTGCCGCCTCGCGCCCGGCAGTTTTATACCGCTTTGGAACTGGAGTTCGGGAACACTGTCGGTCTGACGCCAGGGCTCTTCACGCCGGGCGCCCTGTCTTGAGCGGGCTGCGCATCCTCGCGGACCGCAATATACCGGCCGTGCACGACTGCTTCGGTGATCTTGGCCCTGTCCGCACGGTCGAAGGCCGCGGTTTGCGGGCGCTGGACCTGGCGGAGGTTGACGTGCTGCTGGTGCGCTCTGTGACCCGGGTTGACGAGCAACTGCTTGCGGGCACCCCGGTTCGCTTTGTTGGCACCGCCACAGCAGGTGTGGACCATATTGACATTCCCTGGCTGCAGCGCAAGGGCATCGGTTTTGCCGCCGCTCCGGGAGCCAATGCCAACTCGGTCATTGAATACGTGCTCGCGGCCATAGCCGCAGTTGACGACTTCCTGGAGTGCCTGTTGGCCGGCGGCCGGGTCGGCATTGTTGGCCAGGGATACGTGGGCAGCCTGCTGGCGCGGCGCCTGCGAGCCCTGGGCATCGCCAGCCTCCACTGCGACCCCTGGCTGGATCAGGCCACGCTTGCAGCGCCCGCGAGCCTGGACGAGATCCTCGGCTGTGACGTGCTGTCGCTGCACCCGTCACTGACCACCGCCGACCCCTGGCCCAGCCACCATCTGCTGGGGCCCGAGGCTCTGGCGACTCTGGGGCGGGAACAACTGTTGATCAATGCCAGCCGCGGGCCGGTATTGGCCAATGATGCCTTGCTGGCGCGCCTGCAAGCGGCGCATGCGCCCCGCTGCGTGCTGGATGTGTGGGAGTTTGAACCAACGGTGTCGCCCACGCTGCTGGAGTGTGTACGGTTTGGTACCCCGCACATCGCGGGCTACAGCCACGACGCCAAGCTGGCTGCCACCGGAATGCTGGCACACGCGCTGCGTGAGCAGCTGCAGCTGGCGTCCGCAGAGCCCGCAGCGGGTGCGCCAGCGCCTCTGGTAGAGCTGCCACCGGAGCTTGCGGGTGCGGACCTGTTGCGCCACCTGTGCCTGCTCCGCTACGACCTGGCAGCGGATGACCGGCGCCTGCGCGAGGCCGTCCTGGGTGCCCCGGAAGCCGGGGCCCGGGCGGCCTTTGACCGGCTGCGCAAGGATTACCCTCTGCGGCGGGAACTGGCGGGCAGCAGGGTGCGGGTGACCAACAGGGAGCAGGTGCCGCTGGTACGGGCGATGGGGGCGGTGGTGGTGGGCTAATAGATGGAGCGGGGGCAGAATGGAGCGGGAAACGGCCGGGGTGGCGATCCACTTCGAACATCGAAGCCTTGGATGGAGCGGGAAACCGGGTTCGAACCGGCGACCTCAACCTTGGCAAGGTTGCGCTCTACCAACTGAGCTATTCCCGCACTGTGACTCTGCAACAACTATAACACTGGTCGCCGGAACCGGCGAGGCTGGGCGCCCCCCCACAACCTTGGCAAGGTTGCGCTCTACCAACTGAGCTATTCCCGCGGATCGGTGTAATGCTGTCTCAATTGAGTGGCGTCCCCTAGGGGGTTCGAACCCCTGTTACCGCCGTGAAAGGGCAGTGTCCTAGGCCACTAGACGAAGGGGACGCAAAGGTCTCAATCGAGAGGCGCGCATTTTAGGTAGTGAGCCGAAGTACGTCAATACCCGGGACCAGTTTTTTGCGCGAAATCAGGGCAGCTGCAGACGCGCGCTCGCCTCGGCCCGATAGTCGAAGGTTGCACCGCGCTCTGCCGCTGCCAGGCGCTCCTCGTCCAGGGCCTGGAACGTGGCGATTTCCTCATCGGTCATCACGTGCAGGCAGTCTCCACCCAGGAACCACAGCAGGGTGCGGGGGAAGGTGGGGGCGAACTCCGGGTGGTGGCTGAACAGGCGCAGGGCCAGGGCGGTGCCATCGCCGTACAGATCTGTCTCCGGCAGGGCCAGGAATTCCTCCGCCAACAACCGCAGCGGGTCCTGTTCGTCGAGGGTGGCGGTGCGGCGGGCCAGGGTGCGGGAGAATTCATGCCACAGTCCGCGGCAGTACTGCAGGTATTGGATATCGTCCATTGTCTCGTTCGGTACGTCGATTGCGGGTACAATAGCGGGCTTTCATTTTCCCGTAGTTGCAACGAGGCTGCATGATACCAGCACTGACGATTGAAAATCTCACCAAGGAATACGGCAGTGGCCTGAAGGCGCTCAAGGGCATTAGCCTGGAAGTGCAGCAGGGCGATTTCTTCGCCCTGCTCGGACCCAATGGGGCAGGCAAGTCCACCACCATCGGCATCATTTGTTCCCTGGTGTCCAAGACCAGCGGCCGGGTGGCGGTGTACGGCACCGACATCGACGTCGACTTCGCCGGCGCCAAGAAAAACATCGGTATCGTGCCCCAGGAATTCAACTTCAACATGTTCGAGAAGGCCTTTGACATTGTCGTCAACCAGGCCGGTTACTACGGCATGCCCCGCGAACTGGCGGTGCAGCGTGCCGAGAAGTACCTGCGGGAACTGGGCCTGTGGGACAAGCGCGACGTGCCCTCGCGGATGATGTCCGGTGGGATGAAGCGGCGCCTGATGATCGCCCGGGCCCTGGTGCACCAGCCGCGGCTGCTGATCCTCGACGAACCCACCGCCGGCGTCGACATCGAAATGCGCCGCTCCATGTGGGACTTCCTCAAGAAACTCAACCGCGAAGGCACCACCATCATCCTCACTACCCACTACCTGGAGGAGGCCGAAGCACTGTGCCGCAATATCGCCATCATCAACCATGGCGAGATTGTCGAGCACACGTCGATCCGCGATTTGCTGCGGCGCCTGCACCGGGAAGTGTTCATCTTTGATGCGGTTGATGCATTGCCCGAATCGGTAGTTGTCGATGGCTTCAGCGTGCGTCGCGTGGACGACAATACCCTGGAAATTGAAGTCGAGAAGGGCCAGCACATCAACGAGGTCTTCGCGGGACTCAATCGGGCCAATATCCGCATCAGCAGCATGCGCAACCGCGCCAACCGGCTTGAAGAAATGTTTGTCAACCTGGTGGAGGGCGCGGCATGAGCCTGCGAGAACAGTACATCGCGCTGATGACCATCCTGCGCAAGGAGATCAAGCGCTACCTGCGGATCTGGACCCAGACCCTGTTGCCGTCAGCCATTACCATGTCCCTGTACTTCGTGATCTTCGGTTCGCTGATCGGCTCCCGCATCGGCGACATGGGCGGTTTCACCTACATGCAGTTTGTGGTGCCAGGCCTGATCATGATGGCGATCGTGACCAACTCCTACTCCAACGTGGTGTCGTCCTTTTTCGGCTCCAAATTCAATCACAGCGTGGAAGAGCTGCTGGTGTCGCCCACGCCCAACTACATCATCCTGCTGGGCTATGTGATTGGTGGGGTGAGCCGGGGCCTGCTGGTCGCCATTATTGTTACCATCGTGTCCCTGTTCTTTACCCAGCTGCACATGCACAGTTTTTTCGTGGTAGTGGTGATCGTGCTGATGACCTCCATCCTGTTCGCGCTGGCCGGCTTCATCAACGCCGTCTACGCCAACAACTTCGACGACATCTCCATCATCCCGACCTTCGTGCTGACGCCACTGATCTACCTCGGGGGCGTGTTTTACTCCATGGACCTGCTGCCGGAATTCTGGGCCAACGTGTCCAAACTGAACCCGCTGGTATACGTGGTGAACGCTTTCCGTTACGGGGTCCTGGGCGTATCCGATGTCAGCCTGGGTTTCGCCTTCGGCATGATCGCCTTCTTTACCGCACTCGCCTGGTTCTACAGCATGCACCTGCTGAATACCGGCAAGCGGCTGCGGCAGTAGGCGCTGGTGGTGAACAGGGACGACCTGTTGTTGGGACGGCAGGTGCCGGTGGTGGGCCACTACGCACCGGAGTTGCTGTTCCCGATACCCCGGCGCGAAGCCCGCGACGCCCTCGGTCTGCGCCAGCCGTTGCCCTTCGACGGGGTGGACATCTGGCACGCCTATGAGCTGTCCTGGCTGGACAGCGACGACAAGGCCCAGGTGCGGGTCGGGCGCTTCAGCATCCCCGCCAGCACGCCCAACCTGGTGGAGTCCAAGTCCTTCAAACTGTACCTGAACTCCCTCAACAACGCCGTATTTGACGACGATACCGCGGTGCTCGCCTGCATTGTCCGCGATGTCAGTGCGGCGGCCGGGGGCCAGGTCGCGCTGGCGGTGTTCGACCCCGATGACCCGGCAATTGCCCCGGGCCAGCCCAGCGGCGAGTGCATCGACAGTGCCCCGGGCCGCTGGCCCCGAAGCGAACCCGAGGCCGCCATGCTGCGCTGCGACCCGGCCAGGGTGGTTGAAGAGCAGCTCTACAGCCACCTGCTGCGCTCTCTGTGCCCCGTCACCGGCCAGCCCGACTGGGCTACCCTGTGGCTGCACTACCGCGGGCCGGCCCTCGATCATGCCGCCCTGCTCAGCTATATCCTCGCCTACCGCGAACACCAGGAGTTTCACGAACAGTGCGTTGAGCGCATCTTCCGCGACATTCAGCAGCGCTGCCAACCCGAGTTCCTGCACCTGCAGGCCTTTTACACCCGGCGCGGTGGCCTCGACATCAATCCCTTCCGCAGCAGCGGCGGCGGCCAGCCACCCTGGCTGCGCCTGGCGCGGCAGTAGGTTAACAGCCCCCGGTGGACTGAAAATCCGGGACGATTGTGTTGTAATCCGGATCCATGTCCTGAATTCACCGGGTTGTCGGTGCGCCTGCGCAGGCCGCGACTCTCGGGTGGGAGGAAATCGTGTTGGAATCCGAGCTGGCGCTGGCCGACATGCTGATCAGGCTCGGGGCCGCCGCGGGGCTTGCCGCGCTGATCGGCCTGGAGCGGGAAATAAGCAGGCGGCCCGCGGGGCTCCGCACCCACATGCTGGTTTCCCTGGGCGCGGCGGGGTTCATGCTGGTCGGCTACGAGATACTGTTTGCCACCGCGGTAGGCGACCCTTCCGCGCGCATAGATCCGACACGGATCGTCGAGGGGGTCATCGGCGGCATCGGCTTTCTCGGTGCCGGCAGCATCATCCAGAGCCGGGGGTCGATCCAGGGCATTACCACTGGCGCCGCAATCTGGATTGCGGGCGCCATCGGTGTCGCTTGCGCCACCGGCAATCTGGTCCTGGCAGCGCTGATCACAGGCATCGCGCTGGTGATTGTGGTTGTGCTGGGAATTTTTGAAAACAGGGTCATGGGTGATAACGAGTTCCGGGGCGAGAGCGATCAGTAAAGTCATCCCCGCCCCGGTGTCCCCGGTTCTTGCAGTAAATCCTTCAGAGGACTGGAAACCGCAAATGGTTGTGGTATGATCCGCGCCCTTACGGTGAGGTGGCCGAGTGGTCGAAGGCGCACGCCTGGAAAGTGTGT
>TARA_R110002110_G_scaffold5589_3_pt1 | contig 30802 bp, 39 predicted proteins | sample TARA_R110002110 | Tara Oceans TARA_R110002110 (sample SAMEA4397330) | marine metagenome | biome: Polar Biome; feature: [SRF] surface water layer (ENVO:00010504); material: water (ENVO:00002006), including particulate matter (ENVO:01000060) such as... | depth 5 m | reverse complement strand
CAGCTGATAGAGCAACGGTTTTGTAAACCGTAGGTCGTCGGTTTGAGCCCGACCGGAGGCTCCATGAGAGGAAAAGATGAGAGATATTAGAAAGAGTGCTATAGCGCTTAGAAACGTTAAAGAGACCCAAGGTAGAGCATGCCTGTATAAATTATCAGAGCCGCTAACTGGATATGAGTATGTTGTAGTGTCGGCTGTGAAAAGTAACCTGACGGATCGTGAGGGAGAGACACTTATTTTTGGTTCCGACGACACAGGAAAAATTAAGAGTTTTCTTGAGCTGCCTGGGTCGTATAGCGGAGGTATGGAACATGATAAGGCGCTTAATGATGCTGGCTACGATATTAATTTTGGTGAAAGCTTTTCATAAGATACAGAACCAGAAACTTGAAGCCCGCGAAATGCGGGCTTTCTTGTGTCTGAAACTAGTTAATAATGTCTCGGAGGGCAAATGGCTAAGAAAAAGATTTATGTGATTGATACCAGTGTTTATCTAACGGACGCTTCCTCAATTTATAACTTTGGTAACAACGATATCGTAATTCCTCTCAAAGTTTTGGAGGAAATTGATAAACACAAGAAGCGCCAAGACGGTGTTGGGTCAAACGCTCGCCGGATCATTCGTATTTTGGATGAACTTCGGGCTAAGGGCAATCTTCAAAAGGGTGTGCGAGTTCAAAAGGGTAAGGGGATTCTTCGGGTGAAGGGGTATCATCCCTTAACAGAACTTCCTTCCGACCTCAACCCCAGTATTCCTGATAATATTATTATAGGTGCAGCTCTAACAGAAGAGAGGGAAAACCCCACCCGCAAAGTTATCGTAGTCTCAAAAGATGTGCATATGCGTGTTATATGCGACTCGGTGGGAGTTGTAGCGGAGGACTTTAAAGCCGAAAAGGTTTTGGACAAAGACTCCGAGCTATATGCCGGCTTTAAGGTGGTGCCTGTGGATGACCAAATAATTGATCAGTTTTATGCAGGGGAAGATATGTTTCTTGAGGACGGCGTCGAAGCATGTGCGAATGAGTTTATCATGCTGGTATCAAACGCAAATGAAAAAAAGAGTGCGCTAGCCAGACATATTAATCCTCACGTCCCCCTTGAAAAGGTCCAAGAGTATAAGGATGGTATCTGGGGCGTCCGCGCTCGTAACAAGGAGCAATCCTTTGCGCTAGACATCTTGATGAATCCAGAAATTCCCATTATCTCTCTCGTTGGTCGCGCAGGTTGTGGAAAAACATTATGTGCCATCGCTGCAGGAATGGAGCAGTGTTTGGGCTCTAAAGAGTATAGCAAGCTAATTGTATCGCGACCCGTCCAACCAATGGGCAAGGACATCGGTTTTCTCCCGGGAACGCTAGAAGAGAAGATGATGCCATGGCTAGCCCCCATCAGAGATAACCTGGAGTTTTTAATGAGCGGCGATAAAAATATGCTTGAAATGTATTTTGAGAAGGGAATAATCGAGATCGAGGCGCTTACCTATATTCGAGGTCGTTCGATTTCAAACGCATTTATCATCATAGATGAGGCACAAAACTTAACAAGTCACGAATTAAAGACTATAATTACCCGTGTAGGGGAGGGTACCAAAATAGTCTTGACAGGTGACATTGAACAAATTGACAACGCATATATCGACCAAACATCCAATGGGCTCACATATGCGGTGGAAAAGTTTAAGCAGTATGATCTATCAGGGCACGTTACCTTACGACGAGGAGAAAGGTCAAAGGTTGCTACGTTAGCAGCCAAAATATTGTAATGAAAGAAATTAAAACAGAAGAATTCGATGAATGGGATAACCCAGAATTACGAGAAACAGTAGAGGGCGACAATGAGCTAAAAACTTGGCTTGTTGATTATGTGGGAAATAAAATGAAGCCTACAGACGGAAATGTTACGGTAGAGATGATCGTCGAAACATTGGCGGAAGACTTTCCAGAATTTACAATGGCGGTCGCTGGAGAAAATTTTCTAAGAGGATATCATCAAGCGTTGTGTGACCTTGAATTAAGAGAAAATGAAAATAAATCTAACCCGACGACACCTTGAAGTATACATAACGGAAAGTTCCACGAAAGCGGCTAAAGCCAACAAAGAGCACTATGCTTACGGCGATGTATTAGTATTAGTCAAGGACCCACTTTCCGAAGATATAGACCTTCAATATTGCTTGGAAAAAATTCAACAAACGGTTCCGCGGCATCTAACGTATGGTTTAGATTCTATTTTGATTGGAACATTTCCGGAATTTGCCGATCGTCAAATAAATGCATTTTATCGGGATGGGGCAATCTATATAAGCAATTTGCAAGATGATGATGAGGATTTTATTGATGACGTCATTCATGAGCTAGCTCATTTAGTCGAAAAAAACCATGGAGCTAGAATATATCAAGATCAAAAAATTGTTCGTGAATTTTTAGGTAAGAGGCAAAGACTATATCATATGTTGCGCGCAGAAGGCTTTAGCGTAGATGCTAAAGATTTTATGGAGACTGAATATTCGCGTCAATTTGATGAATTTCTGTTTCAAGAAATAGGTTACCCCCTACTAACCCAATTAACGGTAGGACTCTTCTTAACGCCCTACGGGGTCACCTCCTTACCAGAGTATTTTGCCGAAAGTTTTGAATATTACTTTCTCAGAGATTCAGAGTATGTTAGAAAAACTACACCCGAATGCTATAAAAAAATAATTGATCTAAAGGAGACAGAAGAAGGATGACAAAAAAAGAAACTATTGACATTTCTGAAAATAATGGTATACTAAGTTGTACGATTGAGATCCCGCCAAGAAACTACCAATTTCCTCATACCTTAGTGTACAAAACGAAGAATGTGGTGGAGTTGCTAACCAAGCAAGGCTATAAAATTGATCAGATTCTTGAGGAGACTACGGTCCACAATAAGAGCACTAAAGATAATGCCGGGAAGGGTATATGGAGGTTTAAGCTGCACAGCGCCCACCCCCCTAAGAAAACTACCAAAGCTCGTACTCGTACATCCAAACCAACCACAAGCAAAAAATATTAAAAAAAGCTAACAATGCAACATATATCCTTTTCAGAACTTAAGAACTGGGCGAAGTGCGCCTATTATCATAAGCTAGTAAACATCGACAAGCTCAAGGGCTTTGTAGGAAGCGAACATACTGCTTTCGGTACTGCCATCCACGAAGTATGCGAAAAACGTGTTTTGGGCACGTTACCCGAAGGCAAAGAGGGCGATCTGTTTACTAAGACCTTTGAAAAGGAAATCGAGGGTCTTCTTGTCGACGGGGTAGAACTCAAACAGAAGCTCGTCTCCGAAATGGAGCAACAGGGTGTAGAACTGGCAGGGATGCCTGTTCCTGCCCTCTCGGAGTATTTCGGGGACTACGAGGTGTTTTCGGCAGAGGAGAAGCTCTACGAGCCTATGGAGGGCGTGGAATACCTATTTAAGGGCTTCATTGACCTTGTGGTGAAGACTAACGATGGAAAGTACCACGTTATCGACTGGAAGACCACGTCATGGGGTTGGGATGCCCGCCGCAGGTCTGACCCAATGGTTACATATCAACTTACGCTGTATAAGCACCATTTTGCGCGTAAGCATAATATTGATCCCAAAATGATTGAAACTCACTTTGCCCTTATCAAGCGAACAGCCAAAAAGGACCACGTTGAGATATTCAGAGTCACGAGCGGACCAAGAAAAACTGAAAATGCCCTTAAACTATTGAACAAAGCCATATACAATATACAACGAAAGAAGCATATCAAGAATCGACTATCGTGTCGAGGCTGTGAGTTTCACAAAACTAAATATTGTAGGTAATAAATGACACAAAAAAGAATTAAGGTGTTGGTATTGTCTGACCACCCTTTCTCCCCCTCTGGGGTTGGTACACAGACAAAATATATGATTGAAGCGCTGCTCGAAAGTGATAAATTTGATTTTATCTGCTTGGGTGGCGCTGTCAAGCATCAGGACTATGCGCCTCGTAAGGTAGAGCCGTGGGATGATAGATTTGTTATTATTCCAGTTGATGGATATGGTAGCCCTGATATGATTCGCTCGCTCATGATAAATCATAAGCCAGATATCCTGTGGTTTATGACTGATCCAAGATTTTATGGGTGGCTGTGGGAAATGGAAGACGAGATTAGACAGCACATCCCAATGGTTTATTATCATGTCTGGGACAATTATCCCTATCCAGAATTTAATGCGAAATTTTATGCTTCAAACGATTTGGTCGTAACTATATCAAAACTTACAAGTGATGTGGTTCGTAACGTTTGTCCTGAAGTTGACGAACACTACCTGCCACACTCAGTCGATACTGATATTTTTAGAAAGCTGCCAGACGAGGATGTAAGGGCATTCCGCGATTCCTTATTTGAAAAGGCAAAAAACTACAATTCAGACTCCACTGTGTTTTTCTGGAATAATAGAAATGCACGTCGCAAGCTTAGCGGGTCTGTTTTGTGGTGGTTCTCGGAATTTTTAAAAGAAGTGGGTCACGACAAGGCAGCTCTGATCTTACACACCGATCCTAAAGACCCCCACGGGCAAGATCTAGTAGCGATTATGCATCGTCTGGGGCTCACTAACGGTGAGGTGCTCCTGTCAACCAACAAGTACCCACCGGAGCAATTGTCAATGATCTATAATGCCGTCGACTGTACTATTAACGTTTCCGATGCGGAGGGGTTTGGATTAGCAACTTTTGAATCCCTCTCGTGTGAAACTCCGATTATTGTTAATATGACAGGCGGTTTACAGGAGCAAGTTACAGATGGCAAGAATTGGTTTGGGATCGGTCTTGAGCCAACGTCAAAGGCTATCGTTGGGTCTCAAGATGTCCCCTATATCTATGAGGACAGAGTTTCGGGGGAAGAATTAGTTGGGGCTCTTAGGAAAATTCACAATATGACCATCGAGGAACGAGCGGCTATTGGAAAGCTTGGTAGAGAGCACGTTGACAATAACTACTCCTACGATCAGTATCGACGTCGCTGGGTCAAGATTATGCTGGGCGTCCATGAGAAGTTTGGATCTTGGGAAAATAGAAAAAATTACAATAGATGGGAATTGACTGAACTATGAAAAGGCATAAAATTTTAGTACGCGGACCAGCACTCTCTGCGTCAGGATACGGTGAGCAGACGAGATTTGCGCTTCAGTGCCTAAAGAGTCGCGAAGATCTTTTCGATATTTTTCTTGTTCCCATTAATTGGGGTAAAACAGGGTGGATTACACACCTTAACGAGGAGAGGGCTTGGCTTGATCACTTGGTGATGAAGACGACATTCCACGTTCAGAATAAAGGCGAGTTTGATATAAGCCTTCAGGTGACAATCCCAAACGAATGGGAGAAGCTCGCGCCCCTTAACGTAGGATATACAGCCGGCGTGGAAACCACGTTGGTAGCTCCAGTGTGGGTTGAAAAGAGCGCTCTGATGAATAGAATCATCACTACTTCTAAGCATGCAAAGGACACTTTTTTGAACACTTCTTATGAGGCGACTAATAAGGAGACCGGTCAAACTATTAAAGACTACCGCGTTCAGACCCCAACGCAAGAGGTTAACTATTGTGTTCGCTATAATGACCCCGCTCCTTTGGATATCGAACTGTCAACTGACTTTAACTTCTTAACGGTGGCTCAGTGGGGACCGAGAAAAAATTTGGGGAATACGATACGGTGGTTTGTCGAAGAGTTCAAAGACGAAGAGAACGTTGGGCTGATAGTCAAAACAAGTTTGATGAAAAATTGCATTATTGACCGTGGGATTATCAAGGAAAGATTGCATTCATTTCTGGAAGAATATCCAGATCGCAAATGCAAGGTATACCTTTTACACGGAAACTTATCAGATGGAGAGATGGCTTCATTATATTTACACCCGCAGGTCAAGGGTCTACTCGCCCTTACTCATGGAGAGGGCTTCGGCTTACCAATATTTGAAGCGGTGTGCAACGGTCTACCCGTGATCGCTTGTGATTGGAGTGGGCAAGTCGACTTTCTTCACGGACGGGTTAAGAGTAAAAATGGAAAGTTTAAAAAGAGAGCCCTTTTCACTAAAGTAGATTATGAATTAGTTGAAATACCCGAAGAGGCTGTCTGGGATGGGGTGCTTCAAAAGGGTTCGCGCTGGTGCAGCGCCGACGAAAAAGACTCCAAGAGAAAGCTGAGAGACTTTTATACAAACCCCACAGTACCGCTCGGTAAGGCTAACAAACTTAAGAAATACGTTTTACGGAAGTTCTCACCGGAGAAGAAGCACGCAGAGTTCGTGGAACAGGTTTTACTTGCTGGTCTCCCGGCTCAGACAACAGTGGACGAAAGCGTCGTGGTCTTTGACTGATGAAAGAGATAGTATTTCTAGCTGACTTTTATACAGATGTGATTAGAGGCGGCGCCGAGATAGTCAACGAAATTTTAATTGAAGGGTTAGAACAACGCGGCTATAAAGTTACAAAGTTGGAATCTACAAAGACTGATGTTGGGGTACTAAAGAGGTATAAAAATAAGATTTTAATTGTAGGAAACTTCGTTCTCCTAGAAAAAGAGCCATTAGATTACCTAAAAACCCTCAATTATATCATTTTTGAACATGATCACAAATATCTTAAAACTCGCGACCCTTCAAATTTTAAAGATTATATAGCGCCCCCAAGCGAGATTATACATAGAGATTTGTATAATAACGCCATAGCTGTATTTTGTCAGTCCAAGATACACTCAACTGTAGTAAAGCAAAATTTAGGAATCCAACATGTAGTCAATTTGGGCTGCAGCATGTGGTCCGATACAGAACTGCAAGCATTAAAGCGCGCGTCCTTGCTTCCAAAGAATAAGAAGTGTGCTGTTTTAGAATCTGGAAACAGAATTAAAGGGACACGCCAAGCAATAGTTTATTGTAATGAAAAAAAATTAGAATATAATCTCATTCACTCAAGAGACTATGCGGAGTTTGTTGGGCAGCTTGCCACTCATGATTCTTTGGTATTTTTTCCTCAAGTCTTGGAGAGTTTTTGTAGGCTTGTGGTTGAAGCTAGAATGCTCAATTGTAAGTTGCACACAAACAGAAATAATGGCTGTACTTCAGAGGACTGGTTTGCAAACTACAAGGGGACTGAATTAATTGAGTATGTTGCGGATCAAAGAGAAAAAAATATTGATAAAGTAGCTGAGGTCATTGAGGGCAAGCGGCATAGTGGTTCTTCTCCCACCCAGAGAAAAGGAGACATTACAGTAATTGTGAACTCTTACCGGCGCCCTTATAATCTGCCCCGACAAGTTGCCGCAATTCGCAGCCAGACTGTGGAGCCCGAACAGGTGTGGCTTTGGGTTAACGCGCATGAAGACAACAAAGGGTGGGACTATTCACCGCTCTCGCTAGACCGCACTTTTGATAACGACCATAACTGGAAGTTTTATGGAAGATTTGCTGCAGCTTTGTTGGCAGATACTGAGTATGTGGCTATCTTTGACGACGACACAATCCCTGGCACAGAATGGTTTGAAAACTGCCTAGAAACAATGAAGTCCAACCCAGGTATTTTAGGTTCCGCCGGCGTCATATTGAATACCGATAGATATATTCAGCATACGCGCTGTGGTTGGCCAACCCACAATCCCGCTACCACTCAGGTTGATTTGGTGGGGCATGCTTGGTTCTTTAAAAGAGAGTGGCTTCAGTATCTATGGAGAGAGAAGCCTACGACCTGGGATAATGGAGAAGATATTCAATTTTCCTACTTGGCACAAAAATATGGAGGAATTCAGACCTATTGCCCACCACACCCGCCTCAAAATATTGAGATGCATGGATCGACACTGGGAAATGAACTGGGGATAGATAATAAGGCGACGTCGACAAACCAGACTGTATCGTATGAAAAGTTTTTTTCTGAAAGAGACTTGTGCGTGCAAACAGCCATTAAGGGCGGCTGGAAAACCGTTAAGGAGATTAAAACAAAATGATGTTAATTTGCTTTGGTACTCGACCAGAGTATATCAAGATAAAACCACTCTTGGGAGTCTTCCGTGGGAATATAGAATATAGACTGCTCTTTACCGGACAGCATACGGATCTGTTGAAAAACTTACCAGATGATATTCGCCGCTTAAAGATCATTGACGGAGATAACAGACTAGACAGTATCGTTCAGTCTATTTTAAACCAAGAGTATATTTTCCAGGGCATAGAATCTATTTTAGTTCAGGGTGATACTACTTCGGTGTTCGCTCTGTCTCTAGCCGCTTTTCATCGTAAAATCAAGGTGGTTCACCTAGAGGCTGGTCTAAGAACCTACGATAAGCACAACCCTTACCCAGAAGAGTTTAACCGCCAGGCAGTTTCGCGCATCGCCGACGTACACTTGTGCCCGACTAGCCTAGCGGCTGATAACCTTTCCCGCGAAGGGATAACCACAGGGATTTTCGTTTCTGGAAATACAGTTTTGGATAATTTGAGAAACATTTCCCCCCAATATACAAATAAAGTAGTTGTAACTCTACACAGGAGGGAAAACCACCATTGGATTGAGCAGTGGTTCCGCGTAATAGACGATCTAGCCGAACAAAACCCATCTTTAGAATTTATCCTCCCCATTCACCCCAACCCTAATGTTTTAAAACACCGCGATGTGTTAAAACACGTTAAAGTTGTTAATCCAATAGAGTATAATAGGTTTATAGAATTATTAGCTAATTGTAGACTTATCATCACTGATAGCGGTGGTATACAAGAGGAATCATCTTTTTTTAATAAGAAGTGTATTGTGTGCCGGAAGGCAACTGAACGCTCCGAGGGCGTTGGGCAATTTGCATTTTTATGCCACACCCCTAATGATCTACCGCAATTATTTGAAGAAGTAAACAGTAATCATGTGCCTTTTGGGGAATGCCCGTATGGTGATGGTTTTGCAGCAGAGAAGATTTTGAGGTATTTAGGTGAGCAAGGATTTTAATGACGAATTTGATAAATTTCTAGGGAAGATTCAAAGGGGAGAAAACTTCGCCTTCGCTCGCTTTTCAGACGGCGAGCTTTTTATTCTCAAGAACCAAAAAGTGATTCTAGCTGAGAATTACTTTATCACAGGCGAACGTCTTGGTCCCGGGGTCTACCCCGCCGAAGAACAGAAATCTTTTATTCCGGAGCACCACGGCTTTTATCAAGAAAAGCTTGTGGAAAGCCTAAAATTTAATAAAAATGGATATTATAAAGGGATATGCACCCGAAGTGATGTAAGCGTTGAAGATTTCGAGTGGCAACTAGATCTTCATGGTTCACCCGATTTAGAACACCTGACATTCGCGAATGTATTGATAAACAATAACTATAAAAGGTTTGTACAAGAAATGGTTCCCCTGTTTGCAGACAGGGAGGTGGTATACATAGTGAATGAAGGCGCCAACTTGCCAGGGCTTCCCTTTAAGGTTAAAAAGAGTTTTCAAATCGGCTCTAACTGTATGATTGACGACTATGACAAAGTTGAGCAAGTTAAAGAATACATCGCTAAAAATAATTTAAAAGATCACTTGATCCTATGCTCAGCGGCAAGCCTGAGCAATTACATCATCCACCAATGTTACGAGGAAAGCGACGATAACACCTTCTTAGATATTGGGAGCACCTTAAACCCATTTTTATGCCTAGAGGGGTGGAAACACACACGGGGATACCTAACTCATTATTGGCTAAATAGCGGCAGCCCGTATGGGTCTCAGGTAGATGTATGGTAAAGCAGTTCGTAAAAAATGATAAGCAGTATTGGGAGTTTATTCGCGAGCTGCGCAATCATCCAGAGGTCAAAGAAGGTTTTGTCAACCAAGACCACATAGATCGCTTTGACCATGCGCTGCACATGCAGCGCCTCGGTAGTCATTTTTATATCTGTCTCGTCGACAATGAACCAGCAGGGTATGCTGGCGTGATAAGGGATGATATTAGAGTAGCCACTCATCCAAACTTTCAAAAAATGGGCGTGGCTTCATTTATGATAAGAGAATTGATGAAGAAACATCCAGCGGCTTTTGCAAAAGTTAAGGTGGAGAACGAAGCGAGCTTGAGGCTGTTTGAGGGCTGCGGCTTTAAAAAGAAGTATTATATTTTGGAGAAACAATGAGGCACAGCCCCTACAAGATTGTTCAAATGTTTGAAGAGACAATGGCAGATTATACGGGAGCCCCATACGCGGTATCACTCGATAGCTGCACAAACGCACTTTTTCTGGCTTGTAAGCGGGTGGGCGTCGAAGGAAAAGAGGTCATTATACCAAGCAAGACCTATCTCTCGCCCCCTCAATCAGTTAGGCAAGCCGGCGGCAAGCTGGTATTTGAGGATATAGAGTGGGAGGGGATATACCAATTACGCCCTTTCCCTGTTTACGACGCCGCAAAGCGCCTCACCTCAAATATGTATATCCCAGGAACTTTTATGTGTTTGTCTTTTCACATTAAGAAACATCTTAAAATAGGCAAAGGCGGCATGATATTATGTGATGACGCCGACGCCGTTAAATGGTTTAAGGCACGCAGGTACGAAGGTCGGACAGACGGCTTAAAATACCACGAAGATATGATCCTCGAAGAGGGTTGGAATATGTATATGACTCCGGAGCAAGCTGCTCGTGGGCTAACCTTGATGCAAAACTACCCAGAACAAATGCCTGATATACCTGAAAAGCCGCCCTATAGAGATCTGACTGAATTTGAATTATTCCGAGATGTGGAGATTAGAAAAAATGGATAATATTGCTTTGGTGGTGAACACCCACTCCTCTTACGGTGATTTGTGGGAAATGTTTTTCGACAAAAAGAGGGAACACTTCCCCGATATTAAAACTTATGTTTTTTCCGATAGTGGTGATTTTGAGCCCGAGCACACAGTTGTCTATTATGACAGGAGAAAAAACTTTAGAAGTCAGTTTTTATCTTGTATTGGCTCAGTACAGGAAGAGTATTGTATCTTTGTGTCCGAAGACTATATTTTATGCGATCACCCCGACGAGGGCTTGTTAACAAAATATACTAATATTTTAGAGGAGCACAAATATCTCTCCTTTATCAGACTGCTCAAGGGAGCTAGTTTCGGAGAGCCCAATTTCAAAGGACACCCAGATCTCTATGAGCTTTCCAATGTCCTCCCATATTTCTATTCACAGAGTGCCGCCCTATGGAGGACAAAGGACTTGCAAACAATTTTTGCCAAGGGTCCCGATCTTCATATCGCTGGCACAAATGAAGATCAACAGTTTGAAATAGCAGCAAATAAGGTATGCCAACACTTGGATATGCGCGGGCTTTACTCCTATCATGGAGAGCCGAAGCGTGGCATCTATCATCACGATAGCATCGTGTTCCCACACATTGCAACAGCGATTATCAAAGGCAAGTGGAATTTGTCCGAATATCCTACGGAGCTTACGCCCCTATTAGAAAAATACAATATTAACCCAGAAGTAAGAGGAATACACTAAAATGAGAGTTCTAACTGATATGTGCGACAACAACCCGGATGATCCAGACCATTATATGGGGTTTGATGCGATGGGTGACGATAGCGAAGATAATATTTTATTCGCTCACTTGGGAGCCATAAACAATCCTTTCTTGAAGCACCAATATAGACATTTTAAAAGAAAGGTGTCGTGGTGCGGCGAGCAGCCCTGCGCGTTTACAACTGGTCGCAGAGAGGTGATGGGTATTAGTGCCGATTTGGATGATTATTTTGATATTGCCTATACTCCGTGTCCTTATACCGCTAAGTGGCTTAACGATACCTGGCATAAGAGAGAAAAGTTTCAATTAGCCTGTGTGGCTTATAACGAGAACGAAGTTCCCAAAGAGGAACACGAGAAGGAATACGACGCCATTTATTGGGGAGGTATCCATAGTGTGGACCACATGGCAATTTTAGATGCTATTAAACCACTTAAGTCTAATTTTTTTACCATTCATCCGCGCAATTGGACAGTTCCGATGAGCCAGGATCGATGGCACCAGTATATAAATCAGCTAACTGGCGTCGGAGTCCCCCACAGGGAGCTGTGGGAGACGCTAGCGAAAACAAAAGTGTTTGTTTCAACAAATATCCTGCCTTTGCGCGCAGAACATATTAAAAGCATTAAGACAGTACCTCATTGGGAGGACAACGAGGCATTTACGCACGTCGATGAAGGCATAGCCCCTCAGATGAAAACCCGTCCATTTGCGGCGGCTTTCAATAAGTCACTTAACTTAATTAAGAGAGACCCGTGGAATGTCGTGGAATATTTCTTCGAGCCCGACGTAGATTTCATCTATTTTGATGATTATGAAGACCTACCAGAAATAGTGGCTGATATTGCAAATAACTTTGATGACTATAAGCCCATTATTGATAATGCCTTCAATAAGGCTATGAGTTCCTACACTTGCCAAACCCTGTTCAAGGAAATGAGCGGAGAAGAGGGTTAAAATGGAAAGGAAATATTTACCCACCTTTGCAGAATTGGTCGATAGGCTGACAATCACTCAGCTAAAGGAAGTATTTATTCCGGACCATAAGTCTGAATATGCTCAGGAAATTTCAGACATTTGTCATGATATTGATCTTTGCCTGCAGCAAGGAGGCGACGTCGACGCTAGCGTAATCAGGGCTATTGTTGTTTTGTCTCAAATGAATCTTCATATTTGGCATAACGAATCGAATTATCGCAAAGGGATTAAGGACGGCAACGATCTAGAGCTAACTCACGGGCTAAACGGTATTCGAAATACAGCAAAGAACAAGATTCAAGAAATCGCCGGCGGCAGGAAAGATTACAAGATTGATTGTCTTGCTGCTGATTTTAAAGATTGGGAGATAAGTTGGAAACAAGAAAACTAGACATTCTTTTCGTTCATACAAATTCTTCAAAAAAAGTTTATCAAGATTTAGCTAAAAGCCATTCGGCTATTGAGCCGCCCATCTGGGCAGCAATGCTTGCTAAGCATTGCCAGATTAAAGGGTTCGGGGTTCAGATCTTAGACTGCGAGGCAGAGAGGCTGTCTGCAGACGAATCTGCGAAAGCCATAAATAATATTGATGCAAATGTTGTGTGCTTTGTCGTATATGGACAACAACCCAGTGCCTCAAGCCAAAACATGGTTGGTGCTATCGAGGCGGCTAATCTATTGAAGCAGCTTGACCCAGTTCGAAAGGTTTTGTTTGTTGGTGGGCACGTAGCAGCCCACCCGCGACAGGTTCTACAGGATGAAGCAGCTATTGACTATATCTGCCAAAATGAGGGGGTGTATACCATTAGCAACCTATTGGAAGCCATGCGCCATGGCTCGTTCGATGTTGCAAAGATTAAGGGCTTAGGTTATAAAGATTCCGATGGTAATCCAATTTTAAACCCCACAGAGAGAATAGTGGCAAAGGCAGATTTAGAGAGAGATCTGCCAGGAATGGCGTGGGACCTGCTGCCCGACATTAAAAAGTATAGAACTGCGGGTTGGCACTCTTGGGCGAATAATGCAGACAAGAGCCCGTTTGCTGCTTTGTATACTAGTCTTGGGTGTCCCTACAAGTGTTCGTTTTGTATGATTAACATTATTAATCGAACGAATTCTGCCCCCCATATCGCAAGTTCGGATAGTAATGTATTTCGATGGTGGTCGCCTGAGTATATTATACAACAGTTTGACTTTTTTGCTGAAATGGGAGTTAAAAATGTTAAAATAGCAGATGAACTGTTTGTCCTAAATCCTCGCCACTTCTTGAAGATCTGCGATCTACTGATTGAAAGAGATTATGGTTTCAACATTTGGGCTTATTCACGAATCGACACCTGCAAGTCCAAGTATATGGACAAGCTGAAAAAAGCTGGTGTTAACTGGCTTGGTCTTGGGATTGAAAATCCAAACCAAACTTTAAGACAAGAAGTTCACAAAGACAGCTTTAAAGAAGTGCGAATTAATGATATTATGGATACAATGAGGAGTGCCGGTATTAACGTTGCGGCAAACTATATTTTTGGTCTTCCCATGGACACTGCAGAGAGCATGCAATCCACTTTAGACTTTTCCATCGAACATATGGCGGAAATGGTTAACTTTTATTGCGCTATGGCGTATCCGGGTAGTCCACTAAATCTACAGGCTAGAAAAAATGGATGGAAGTTGCCTGATTCTTATATTGGCTATAGTCAACACGCCTACGAGACTCAGAACCTTCCGAATGCTAACCTAACAGCCCCTCAGATTTTAGAGTTCAGGGACAAAGCCTGGATGAAGTACCATACGAATCCAAAATATTTAGATCTTTTGGAAACAAAGTTTGGACCCAATGCACGCACCAATCTTGAACAAACTACTAAAATTAAACTAAAGCGAAAGCTACTAGGAGATTAAAGAGAAACATGGCAGCCGACGATAGAAACAAGGTTACAATTTTAAAATTAAGGCGACAGAAGCGACAGGGAAATAAGACTGTCTTAGTAACCGCCTATGACTACCCTCAAGCTAGAATTGCAGACGGCGCAGGAGTTGATGCAATTTTGGTGGGAGATTCTGTGGGAATGACCACATTGGGGTATAAGACCACAATCCCAGTAACAATGGATGATATGATCCGACACTCATCTGCAGTGGCAAAGGGCGCGAAAAAGGCTTTCCTAATCGGGGATATGCCATATATGTCTTACCAGGTTTCGAACGAAGAGGCGGTCGCCAACGCTGGTCGCTTTATTCAGGCGGGGATGGATTGTGTTAAAGTAGAAGGTGCGATGACAGATAGAATCAAGGCGATCGCCGATTCGGGAATTATGGTCATGAGCCACTTGGGGTTAACCCCGCACACAAGGGCTAAGCTAGGCGGATATAGAGTTCAGGGGAAGACCGCCCGCCAAGCAGAGATCATTCTGGGACAAGCCCTGGATCTGCAGGAAGCTGGGTGCTCATTTCTTCTTCTAGAGGGAATGCCCCGCGAGTCTGCCAAAATGATTGCCACAAAATTATCTATTCCTGTTTACGGCATAGGCGCTGGCGATCATGTCGACGGGCAGTTGGTTATCTTCCACGATCTTATGGGTCTATTCTGGGAGTTTAAGTCAAAGTTTGTTAAGAGATACTGCGAAGCAGGACAACTGATGCAGGGTGCACTTACTGAATATGTTAGAGAAGTGAGGGAAGGTGTATTCCCAGCTGAAGAAAACTTTTATGCCATCAAGGAAGAGGAACTAGAGAAGTTATTGGGCGGAGGAAATTGGAAAGTGGAAAAAGTGGTCTATGAAACAGATCAAGGGTTTCCAACAAACCATAGTGCCACACCCAATACGGTTACCAGAAAAGAATAGGGGAATTTAGGTGAAAGTTGCTGATTATATTATTGATTTCCTGGGCGAACAAGGTATAGATAAGATTTTCGTCGTTTATGGAGCGGCAAATGGAAATCTAATCGATGCCTTTACTCGCACAGATAAGACCGAGTATGTAGCGGTAATGCATGAGCAGGCAGGAGGATTTGCCGCAGAAGGATATGCAAAGGTTGCCAAAAGACCGGGTTGCGCAATCGCAACAAGCGGTCCCGGCGGCATGAACTTCGTAACACCCATAGGTAACTGCTTCTACGATTCTGTCCCCTGTCTGTTTATTACTGGACAGATCAAAACAGCCTATATGAGACCTAGCGACGATATTCGCCAAATAGGGTTTCAAGAAACTGATATTGTTAGCATAGTTAAGCCTCTTACCAAGTATGCAAAGCTTGTAACTAGAGCAGAGGATATTAAGTTCGAACTTCAGAAAGCACTTCATCTGGCAACCACGGGGCGCCCTGGACCCGTTCTTTTAGACCTTCCGATTGATGTTCAAAAGGAAGACATTGACCCAGATGAGTTAATCGGCTATGATACTCATTTCGAGAAGCAGTACAACACTTCTCTGATAGGAACCCAGGTTCAGACGTTGCTTAGAGACTTGACACAAAGTAAGCGTCCCTGTATTTTAGTTGGAAATGGCGTGCGCCTATCCGGCGCCGAAGAAAAGATACTAGAATTAGGCAAAGCCCTTAAGATTCCTGTATTTCCAACTTGGAATGCGATTGATATTATTTCCTCTGACTTTGAATATTATGGGGGACGAGTGGGTACATATGGGGGCGCCGGCAGAAACTTTGGTATCCAAAATTGTGATCTGCTCTTAACTGTAGGAAGCCGACTATCTGGGCGGATAACGGGCGGAGACCCAAATACATTCGCTAGGGACGCCAAGCTATATATGGTAGACGTCGATGCCCCCGCAATGCAAAGAAAGATGCAACAACGTAGATTTGATGAATGTATCCTAAGCGATGCTGGATTGTTTATTGATATGTTCTTGGGCGCCTTGGACAATATGCTAAACACGCAGCCATTGCCAGACTGGTCCCATTGGACCGATCGAGTTATGGAGTGGAAGCATAGGTACGACCCTGTCACGCCTGATATGTTTAGCCCTACAAAATATATTCACCCTTATGCTTTTGCTAGAATTTTATCCGAGGAAATGAGCGAAACAGATGTGTTAGTCGGCGACTGTGGTGGAAACATTGTAGTGTTGAGTCATGCATTCGAAACAAAATTTGGTCAACATTACCTAACAAACAACGGAAATTCTCCAATGGGCTTCTCGTTTGCAGGAGCCTTGGGAGCTTGGTTTGCAGACCCCTCCCGCACGGTGGTGTGCGTAATCGGTGACGGAGGGTTCAATATGAATCTTCAGGAAATTCAGACTATGCTAAACTATGGAGTAAAAGTTAAGACCATTATTTTAAATAATCACATTTACGGAATCACAAAAGCGTTTCAAGAAGTTAATTTTGAAGGTCGCAGCGAGGCTTGCGGACCCAAGGGGTATAATCCCCCTAATTTTATAGCGATCAGTGAAGCATACGGAATGGACACTATGATCATTGATGATGGTACCGATTATAATAAGGTTAGGTCACAGATTCGTGAGTTCCTAGATAGCGATAACGCCGTTATCTGTGATGTAAACTGCCATGAGTATCACGTATACGAGCCAAAGATTGTGGGCTGGACAACCCCAGTGGAAGATATGTATCCTTATCTGCCCCGAGAGGAGTTTTATTCTAATATGGAGATTGAACCTATGGAAATTTCTAAGAATCCTCCAATGCCCAGCATTTTCAATAAAAAGAATTGAGGTATTAATGACTTTTATAACAGATAGAGAGAAGGAAATAGCGTTTCCGCTAGCGAAGGAAACCATTAATAATGAGGATATCGATGCCTTATGCGACTGGCTGCAAGGCTATCCCCGTCTGACTAAGGGGGATTTAACCATTCAATTTGAAAAAGAGTGGGCTGAATATATTGGGACCAAGTATGCCATATTCTGCAACTCCGGATCATCAGCTAATTTGTTGATGATCTATGCAGCATACGCCTCTGGTCGCATTAGGAACAACAAAATTGCAGTTCCTTCTGTAGGTTGGGTGACAACTATTGCCCCAGCGATACAGTTTGGCTTGCAGCCCATTATGGTTGGAGCAGACTCGCAGACATTTGGAATCGATCTGGATCAGCTAAAAGAACTTTGCGAGACCGACCCCCCTGGAGCTGTCATCTTTGTTCAGGTATTGGGTGTACCACATTACAAACAAAGGCTGCTTGAACTTCAAGAGAAATATGGCTTTATGCTCTTAGAAGACTCCTGCGCTGCTTTAGGGGCAGCTTACTCTGATGGTTCAATGGTGGGGAGTTTAGGAAATATGTCAAGCTTTTCATTCTACTTTGGACATCAGCTTTCTTCAATTGAAGGTGGTATGGTCAACACTGATGATAAAGAACTATACGATCTTATGTTGATGCTGCGAAGCCATGGCTGGGGAAAAGATTTAGACGAAGAAACATATAATAATCTAATTAACAAGTATAGCGTGGATGATTTTCATAAGCCGTTCACCTTCTTTGTCGCCGGGTTTAATCTCAGATCTACCGATTTACAAGCTTTCTTAGGTTTGCGGCAAATGAAGAAGGCGGACTGGGTTGCCCAGAGGCGTTATGAGAATCATGTGCGTTATGCGGAAAATTTAGTAGGATATGTTGATTACCAACGTTGGGGTGAAAACAAACCTGTTTCCATTTCTTTTGGAGCGTTAGCCAATAATAGAGAACATAGGCAAGAGATTGTCAACAGGCTCGTAGAAAATGGAATTGAAACAAGAATTTTTAGTGCCGGCAACTTAGGGGTTCATCCATTTTGGGTAAAGAGATACGGACGCTTTGAGGACGAGATGAGTGACCGTATTCACTCTTGTGGATTTTTTGTACCAAACTATCCTGAATTAACGAATGACGAGATAGATTTTATTTGTAAAATCATTAAGGGAGAGTAAAAAATGAAAGTTGCTTTGATATTTCCTACTTGGACTGACACTTATGGGGGCTACGCCATCTTTGCCCAGCGCGCTGCAGGGTGGCCACCCTTAAACCTGTGTATTGTAGCCTCTTTGGCGGAGAAAGAAGGGCATGAGGTGATCATAATTGATGCCGAAGCCCGAAGGCTAACGGTAGAAGAGACGGTCACCGAGCTTAAAGAGTTTGGAGCAGAACTTGTCGGATTCACAGCCAATACTCCATTCTACCACATTGCTTCAGACTGGGGACGAGAAATTAAAAAGCATATGCCATCTGTTGTTGTCGCCATCGGCGGTCAACATATCACCGTTCTTAAAGAAGAAGCGATGACAGACGGGTTTGATATTGGTTTTATAGGAGAGGCAGAGGATGCTTTCCCCTCATTTCTGAAAGAGTACGAAAAGAATAAAGACTATACTGTTTGGGGACAAGATATCAAAGGATTGGTTTATCGTAATAAAGATGGATCTTTCGTAAATACAGGTCAGGCTAACCCTGCATATGATGTGGACGAGTTGCCCGTCCCCGCGCGACATCTGCTGGACAACTCATTCTATACACTAGGCACCGAGAAGAGAGGGCGCCGCCGGATGACATCTATCCAAACTGTTCGGGGTTGCCCTTTTAAATGCACATTCTGCAGTACCAAGGTGTTTGGTAGAAGCTTCCGTCGACGAAGCCCTAAGTTGGTCATTAAAGAAATAATCGGTTGTGTTAATGACTTTGGCACTGAGCACTTTATGTTTCTAGATGACACCCTTACTATGCATAAAAAGCATTTTATTAACATTTGTAAGGAAATAATTGAAGCCAAGGACAACGGTACGCTGCCCAAAAGCACTAGTTTCGAGGGCAGCACCCGCGCTAATGTGGTGGATGAAGACATTGCCAAGACAATGGCAGAGGCTGGATTTGTTAGGCTTAGTTTTGGGCTGGAGTCCGTTGACGTCGTCGTCAGAAAAATGATGAAAAAGCGAGTCAATATACAAACCTATATTAATGCTTATGAGCTTACAGATAAGTACGGAGTTGAGACGGTAACCTCTGCCATGATTGGGCAGCCCGGAGATAATCACGAGTCGATTAAGAAGACCTTGAGCTTTCTTCGCTGGGCAAAACTAATTAAACGCTCCAATCTTAGTATCGCTGTTCCGTACCCTGGCACCGAACTCTATGAGTGGGCAAAAGAAGAAAAGTATGGTATGAAGCTCTTGGAGCCTGATTTTAAGAAGTGGAGGAGGTACAACGTTGCCACAATGCAATGTGGCGAATTGAGCCCCGCAGACTTGGTTGAATACCAAAATGACGCATATGCCAGCATTTATTTGGCGCCGTGGCGCTGGAAAGCACTTTTTCAGAAAGACGGTCTGGGCGGCGTTTGGCTTACGTTTAAGAGGCTCTTAAGATGTATTCGGAAGGGTCGTTTTGAGATGTTGTTTGTGTCTCCTAACTACTGGAAATCTGAATTGGACAGGGACCCCGAGGAAGTCAAGGAAAGGATGGATAAGCTCAAGGGAGCAGCCGAACTTAAAACACCGCTCCCCCTTATCGATTTAACTCCTAAGAAATTCTCATCCAAGAAGAAGAAAACAAGAAAGGTTACGAATGCAGTGGTAGCCGAGAAAAAGGACGGGACGATGTTTACCGATTCTTTGGAGGCGGCGAATGTCAAGGTCGGCGGGAATGGGGTCACGAATGGTATTGTAGCAAGGCAGGTAACGGTGGTGCAGCAAAATAATACAAGATTGTTCAACACCGTCCCGGGCAAATCCTTGCTTAACGCGGCTAAAGATTCACAAGTAGAATTACCTCACTCATGTGTGATGGGCGGCTGCGGAGCTTGCAAGGTTAAATTGATTAGCGGGGAGGTCGTACTGACCACCCCTCACTGCTTAGACTCCGCAGAGATGGCTGATGGTGTAATGTTAGCTTGCCGTGCCACCGCAATGACAGATGTTAAGATCGAAGTTAGCGACACAATATAACAATACGGAGTGACAGTGATAAAGTGTAGAGGATGTTCATCGGAGGATGTAACAAGGGTATTGGATTTTGGAGCACAACCCTGGTGCAATGACTTTTTGACAAAAGAGAGGTTGGGGAAAGAAGAGTATTATCCCCTAGAGCTTGTTTGCTGTAAGGACTGCGAGCTATTACAGCTGAGCTATACAGTCCCCAAGGAAGTGATGTTTTTCGACCATCAGTATTTGTCAAGTATGACGAGCACGTTAGGAAAACACTTTTTAGATATCGCAAAAGAAAACAAAGATCAATTTGGACTCCAAAGCGATAATTTAATAGTGGACATTGGTGGGAACGACGGCTTTCAATTGATGCAGTATAAAGAGTTGGGCTTGAACAATGTGGTAAATGTCGAGTCAGCAGAGAATATCTGTATGTTTTCTAGAAAAAAGGGAATCAAGACAATTAATGCTTTTTTCAACGAGGAGACAGCACAAGATAATTTTGAACAAGGCTCCGCGCGTTTAATTAACGCCTCTGGTGTTTTCTTCCATTTGGAGGAATTACACAGCGTTATAAGAGGCATTAAATATATGCTGGCTGAGGACGGAGTTTTTATTGTTCAGTTTATGTATGCTGGCGCCATGGTAGAAAATAATAATTTTGATACAGTTTATCACGAACATCTTTGCTATTACACACTTCGAAACGTAATAAATCTCCTCAAGCCATACGGATTAGAAGTATTCGATGCATATTATTCTGACATCCATAGCGGCTCTATAATAGCCAAGGTGACTCATACGGGTGGAACCTTAGATAATAAGACGGAGGGCTTTAAAGACACCTTAGAGCGCGATAAAAAGTATACTCTAGAGGAGTATTTAAGATTTTTTAAAACTGTGGAAGAGTATAAGAACAAGCTCCATGGATTCTTGTCTGACTTAAAGTCGCAAGGTAAAACTATCTATGCATATGGTGGACCTGCTAAGGGAAATACCCTTTTAAACTATTGCGCCATTGATGATACAATCATTGACAAAGTGGTAGAGATTAACAAGCTAAAGCTAGGCTTTTATATGCCACAATCGCATATCCCTATTGTTCTAGAGGACAAAGAAGATCTTCCCGATTATTATCTTCTGTTATCCCACAATTTTGCCGAAGAGATTATTAGAAAAAATAAAGACATTATGGAGAAAGGGGTAAAATTTATTGTGCCTTTCCCTCAAATACAGATTGTAGGAGCAACTAATGCTAAATAAAACAACTTTAACAAAAATAGGGCTAGACAAATATCTAGAAAATGGTGTTCTCAAGACTTTGAAATCATCTAGAAAGCTTTGCATTGACGTGGGACTGTCTGAGGTCGCCCCCTATTCTGCTACATGGCTTCTTAACGATCCGGACAGATGTGTTATCGGAATTGAACCACTTGAATACAATTGGGAACGTTTAGACGGAAAGCACGATGATGGGAAAGAGGACCCCGCCGATGGATGGGCAGCCATTCGTCTTGGAACACAAGAGGGCGAATCGGACAAAGTGAAGACGTGGAGTGGTGTCAACGCCGGGCAAGAACTCCCTATTGAAAATAGGTTTTTTGGTCTCCGATGCGCGATAGACGACGTCAGGGAACCGGTGAAAAAGGACTTCTATCATATGTCTGACCCCGGGAATTCTAGCTTGCTAAGACCGACTAAAGAACATCCGGGTTCTATCAAGAAAATGGAACGAGTACAGTGTGTAAGCCTCCAACATATTTTCAGCCACATTGATTGGAAACAATTCCTCATCGTAGAACACTTAAAAGTTGATTGTGAAGGAAACGATTTGCAAGTAATTAAAAGCGCCGGAAAATGGCTAAAAGGTGTTCTATTTGTCACTATGGAAATGAGCCCCAACAACATTGGTCACAACGTAGATGAATACAGTTGGGGCGAAGCTGTGCGCTATATGAGCGAGAATGGTTTTGAAATGATTCGTGATGATGGCGGGAATGTGGTATGGATGAATTTACGGTTTGCAGACCAGACTAGGTATATGAACTATCATCGTCATAATGGGCATGCCATCATCCGTCCTGATTCGCGGCTCATCGTCAACTTCGCGAACCCGTTCGTGGTCAATCCCGATGCTGGTCTGACCTATTGGTGTGATAACATATTTGAAGATAACTTAGTCAAGATTGTACCGTAGCTCGAATAGAAAGAGGGAGAAAATGAACATACTAGTAACCGGAGGAACCGGGTTTTTAGGTAAGCATCTGGTTCGTAAGTTAGAGTCTTTAGGTCACAGTGTTTGCATTTCTAATACTAGAAATGCAAATCTAGATAAAGTAGAAAATCTTTATCAATTTAATGAGATAAAGTTTGACTATATTTTCCATCTTGCGGCAGCCACAAAGGCAGGAGACTACTGCCTAACCCACCAAGGAGAACAGTGGGAGAACAACCAACGATTAAATACCAATATGTTAATTTATTGGAAGGACTATCAGCCCCAAGCAAAGATTATTTGTATGGGAACGAGCTGTTCTTATCCTGCCGACCTTCCCATGACAGAGGAGAACTATCTCATTGGTCAGCCCGGAAATGACCTCTATACTTACGCGATGACCAAGCGAATGTTGCTCGTAGGACTAAAAGCTTTCCAGAAACAATATGGACTAAAGTGGCTATGTTTCATACCCTCAACTCTCTATGGTCCCGGCTTCGAGCAGCACGATAATCACTTTATTTTTGATGTTGTGAGAAAGATCTATAATGGTAAACACTATGAAGACGAGGTGGAACTGTGGGGAGATGGATACCAGCGCCGTGAGTTGATTTATGTTGATGATGCTATTGAAGCGATGATAAATCTTTTGGGTGAAGAGAACGAAGTGTTCAATCTAGGTTCATCTAGGGATTTGCCCATTCGGCACTATGCGCAAGCTATTAGTGATTGCTTGGAGTATGACCACGATCAGATTATTTATAATACCGATAAATATGTTGGTGTTCGCAAGAGAAAGCTTGAAGTAGACAAGGTGCAAGAACTATCACTTAACTATTGCAAGACTTCTTTAGAGTCGGGAATACAAAAAACTGTAGAATTCTATTGTACCGCTTATGGAGATAAGAAATGAATGTACTGATAACTGGAGGCGCTGGATATATTGGTAGTGAGTTGGTTAAGTATCTACTCCCCGATCACAATGTGACGGTAGTGGATAGTCTAATGTATGAACCAACGTCATTACTTCGATACACTCAGCGCGATAATTTTAAATTTGTAAAAGGCGACGTGCGTGACTTAAGGCTACTGGAGAAGTTGGTTAACTCTCACGACGTTATTATCCCTTTGGCTGCTTTGGTAGGATTTCCTCTTTGCGATCGCGACCCCCGCGCTGCGCAGGAGATTAATCACGATGTCAATACGTGGATTGCGAATAACAAATCAAGAGACCAAATGGTAATCTATCCCTGCACAAACTCTGGATATGGGGTTAGTGTTGATGGTAACGTATGCACCGAAGAGTCGCCTCTCAATCCGCTTTCGTTATATGGAAAAACAAAGGTTGGAGCAGAGACGGATTATCGTGAAGTGGAGAACTACATTACTTTTCGCCTAGCAACAGTTTTTGGACCAGGCTCCCGCATGCGAACCGACCTATTGGTTAACAATTTTGTTCTTAAAGCACTAAAGGACCGTGTACTAGTCTTGTACGAATGTGAATTTATGAGAAACTACGTTCACGTAGCTGATGTTTGCCGAGCTTTTAGATTTGCCATAAATAATTGGGAGAACTGTAAGAACGAGACTTACAACGTCGGTAACGATTCGATTAACATGAACAAGCTACAGCTTGCCCAAACTATACAAAAACATATTCCCATTGAAATTATCAAGGCAGAGTTTAATTCAGATCCCGACACCAGAGATTACATTGTGAGTAGTGAAAAGTTTTATTCAAAGGGGTTTGTATGTCGGTATGATCTCGACGACGGAATTGAACAATTAATCAAAGCATATGCTATAATAGACTCACCTTGGTATGCGAACTATTAGATGAAAGTCTTGGTTATTGGCGATGCGTGTGAAGACGTATATGTTTACGGTCATGTAAATCGTTTAGCCCCAGAGGCGCCTGTTCCTGTTTTTTTGAGAGATTATGAAAAGAGAAACGGCGGGATGGCTTTAAATGTTTTAAACAATTTAAAATCATTGGGCGTGGAGTGTGAAATTTTACATAATTCTGAAAAGATAGAAAAAACAAGATATGTAGACGAGGCAACAAATCATATTTTTATTAGAGTTGACACTGATGATAAAAGGCTAAAAAGGGTTGATAAGAAATTTTTAACCAAGGAGTACCTTGGTCAATACGATGCAATCGTCATTTCAGACTATAATAAGGGGTTCTTGACCGAAGAGGATATAGAGAGAATCTGTTATAATCACCCACTTTCGTTTATGGATACTAAGAAACTATTGGGTCGTTGGTGTAAGGAATGCACCTGGATAAAGATAAACGAAGAAGAGTATGTAAAAACGGAAGCCAAAATTGCAAGGCTTAGTCACATTTTTGATGAAAAGCTTATTGTAACTTTAAGTGAGAAAGGCTGCCGGTACAAGGACAAGACTTTCCCAGTAGGGAAGGTGGAAATTAAGGATTTAAGCGGGGCAGGAGACACTTTTCTGGCAGGCTTTGTATCCAAATACCTTCAAACCACTGATGTAAAGAAGGCTATTGTGTTTGCTAATTCTTGCGCAACAAAGGTTGTACAGTTAAGGGGAGTCAATGTCATTTAAAGAATACTACGAACATTACCTAACCTTACACCAGAACAAGTGGAATCGTCGCCTGCATGTACTTGGTCAACTGGTTACGGTAAGTTTTGTTGTTGGCTGCATCTCGACAAAGATGTGGCTGCTTCTTCTGTTAACACCGTTTGTTGTTTACCCATTCGCGTGGACTGGACATTTTTATTTTGAAAAGAACGAGCCAGCAGCATTCTCTAGACCACTGTGGGCAAAGGCATGTGATTGGGTAATGCTGCGCGATATATTAAGTGGCAGAATAAAGTGGTAAAATTTGAAATCAATATTCACCAACGGCTGTTTCGACATCTTGCATCGTGGACACTTTGAGCTACTTAAATACTGCAGCTCGTTGGGGCGCGTGATTGTTGGCTTAAACAGCGATGCAAGTGTAAAGAGGCTAAAAGGGGACAATAGACCATTTTTTAGCCAAGATGATAGGTTGTTTGCCCTGCGGAGCTGTAAATACGTGGATGAGGTGCTTATCTTTAAAGAAGATACCCCACTAACCTTAATAACAAGCCTGCAACCTGATATAATTGTCAAAGGTGGAGACTACAAACCAAAGGAAGTGGTGGGTGCTGATTTGTGCGAAGTAAGGATATTTAATTATATTGACGGCTATTCCACCACTAAAGTGCTGGAGGCTCAATGACTTATGTTTTTGACATAGATGGAACTGTTTGTACCAACGCTAGCCCATACTATGAAAAGGCGGTCCCGTTTGCAGACCGAATCGAAAAGATCAATTCTCTATACGACAGCGGACACATGGTTGTATGCTACACAGCGCGCGGAATGGGGCGCCATAACAACAATATGTTATTAGCAATAGAGGAATTTTACGAATTGACAGCTAGGCAGCTGAAAGATTGGGGAGTAAAATACCACCATCTTATTTTGGGAAAGCCTAGTGGTGATGTTTATGTAGATGATAAAGGAATAAGCGATGAAAACTTCTTTGCCAATTAAGTTTGTCCCCAAGGGCTGGGGCTTTGAGAAGTGGATTGTTAATTGCGAGGAGTATTGCGGTAAGCTTCTTTACTTTGTCAAGGGAAAGCGATGTTCTTGGCACTACCACAAACTAAAGGACGAAGTGTTCTATGTTCAGTCGGGCAGACTTCTTGTAAAATATTCAGAGGAAGACGATATTGAGAATGTTGGATTGACGACATTGGGACCGGGTGACAATTTTCATGTGTACCGAGGTCTGCGGCACCAAATGATAGCTCTTGAAGATACTGAGCTATTTGAATTTTCGACACAACATTTTGATGAAGACAGTTACAGAATTATAAAGGGCGATTAAGTGAAGCTAGTTGTCATAACAGGGTGCTTGGGGCTCATAGGGTCGCATGTAACACGGAGATGCCTCGACCGAGGATGGAAGGTATATGGTATCGATAAGTGTACCTACGCCGCCAATTTGAACTTCCTAGACGAGTTTCTCCTATGTGAGAACTTTACCTTTTTAAACAAAGACATTAGTCTGCTGCAGCATATGCCTGATTGTGACTATGTCATTAATATTGCTGCCGAATCGCACGTCGGGAATAGCATTATTAATAGTTCTGACTTTATGCAGTCAAACATTAACGGAGTTAAGAACCTTTTAGACCTAATCCGCCAGAAGCCTGATAATGTCGATAGTAAGCCGGTGTTCTTTCACTTTAGTACCGATGAAGTGTATGGCGATATTGAAGAGGGCGAACATTATGAGACGGATATATTGAAACCCAGTAACCCTTATTCTGCTTCAAAAGCCGCTGCCGACATGTTGGTTTTAGCTTGGGCGCGAACTTACGGAATTAATTACGTTATTTTGAGACCAACGAATAATTATGGAATTGGACAGTATCCCGAGAAACTAATCCCACTAGCCGTGAAGCTCTTGATGCGGGGCAAGAAGGTTAGGCTTCATAACGAGGGCACGCCTATTCGAAATTGGTTGCACTCTTCGGACACAGCCGAAGCCGTGATCAGGATTATTGAGAGTGGGACCGTGGATGAAATTTATAATGTAGCTGGAGGGTTTGAGCAGCCAAATGTCAGGACAGTTCAAAGGGTCATAGAGCGCTACGTCGGTCCCGAAGCTAATTGGAGAGAATATGTAGATCTTTCTTATGTACGCGCGGGACAAGATGTACGATACGCCCTAAATGATGATAAGCTTCGAAATTTGGGGTGGACCCCTGAAAAGAAGTTTGATGAAGAGATAGTGAAGATCGTGGAATATTATTCCCATAACTTTAGATGGTAAGAAAGGAAAATAAAAATGCCAACAAAGAAGACAACACCAGACGCCACTGGGGCGCTAAGGACTCGCATTAGCGAGCTAACAGATAGGATTGCCGTTTTGGAAAACAACCTACAACGCACTCAAGAGCGCGTGCAAAAGGATATGACCATGCTGCAAGATGCATTGCGAGATTGGAGCAGCAAAAAATGACAAAACTAAAGAGTTTTAACTTATCAGATCAAGCACTTGGGGCAGTCATGATGGCTCTGCAGAGGTCTTTAATGGAGCAATCTGATATTGTACCTGTGCTTAAGAGCTTAAATTTTGTTCCGACTGAAGACGGACTGGTTGTTAAAAACCCTCCCATTGTTAAATTTGACGCCGATGGATTGGTTTTAAGTGACTCTGCGGACGGTAACGACACTCTCGTGAGCGAATAGGTGCCCACTTATGCTTATCTGTGCACGGACTGTGATAAGCAGTTTGAAAAGTTTCACTCAATGTCCGAGACATTAGAGGAATGTGTTTTCTGCACCTCCCCTAAGATCAAAAAGGTCTGGAATGGTGGCATTAATTTGAAAAAAAATAAAAACTTTGGATCACCAAAGCCAGGAAAAATTGTGAGACAGTATATAGAAGACACAAGAAAAGAAGTTAGCGAAGATAAAGAGCGGCTTAAGAAGAGCGAGCATGCGTCATGAACATTGTTTTGATAGTGGCGTGCGTCTTCTCTATGAGTTTAAACATTGTTTTTATCTGGTATGTTCGTAGGCTCATCCAACAGCTTCTACTCTTTACTGATAATATCTCGGCGTTAGAGGAATATTTTGATTCCTTTGACGGTCATCTGGGAGAAGTATATGAGCTTGAGATGTTCTATGGAGACGAGACTCTTGGGGGGCTCATACGCCACTCTCGGGACTTGCTGGAAAAAATACAGGAATTCCGTGACAGTTTTTCGCTTGAAGAGGCACCCGAGGAAGAGTTGATAGATGACAAAGATTAGAAGAAAAAGAGCTTCGAAGAAAAAGAACCATTATTTTACTAAGGATCACGAAAACGCAATTGTGCAATACGCCAATACCCGAGATGTGCGTTTAAGAACAGAGCTGTACATAAAATATATTGAACCCGCTTTCAGTGAAATGGTGGATAAGGTTGTTTTTACATACAAATTTACGTCCCTCCCAAATATCGACTCTTTGCGAGAAGAGTGCAAGGTTTGGCTTACCACAATTTTGGACAAGTATGACCCCAACAAGGGATCAAAGGCATTCTCATATTTCTCAGTAATTACTAAAAACTGGTTTATTCACAAAGTTAAGAAAACAAACGCACGCAATCGTCGCGAGGCTGACTTTGAAAGTATAACAGGGGAAGTGGAACAAAAGTACCTTTCATCCTACAACCCCTACCATCATAAGAGAGAAGAGCATGAATTTTGGAGTTTTCTGTGGGATGAAATCGAAACTTGGGATACTGGCACCCTGAAGGAGAATGAGAAGAAAGTTTTAGAAGCGATCAAGATAATTTTAGCAAGCCCCGATGATATTGAAATTTTTAATAAAAAAGCTATTTATCTATACATTCGTGAAATCACGGGGCTTAATACGAAGCAAGTTGTTAACAACTTAAATAAAATGCGCATTAAGTATCGTGTTTTCAAGGGTAAGTGGAACCGTGGAGACATTTAATGAAAGACCTCGATGCCTATTTAACAGAGGCAATTGATAATATACGTCAAGACCGGGAAGTGACAAAAGAGCTTCTTTCCGATATTATGCAGTATATGTCCCAAGACCAACACAGTCACAAAGAGGTGGGGCAAACAGCAGCCAAATATGTAGAAACCCTTCAGCGTTCGAACGAGCAGCTCGTAAAGGTAAGCGGCATTCTACATAAGCGTGAAAGCCTGGAGGGGCACCAGGGACTGTCCGACAAAGACAAAGATGACCTCTTTGATATAATTAAGGAAAACATCTAGTGTCTGGAAACATACCAACTCTGGCGAACTCAAACCACTTCACTGTGGGGGTCAATCGTGAATCTGTAGAAGATAAATCAATTGAGTATGAGTATCTTAAGGAAGCAACCTTCCAACAATTTTCTGTTAACTATGCATCCGACACCAAGGATCGTTTAGCGACTGTTTTGTTTGACGAATCACGGCACAATGGGTGGTTTCTCTCAAGCCTTCTACCCTGGGGAGGGAACGATGGTCAACAGGCTTTTCGAGTAAAAGTTCATGGCGACGACGACCACCTTCCAATGCCGTGCGGATTGACAGAAGCCCTCCCTCCGGAGCGAGGGCTTATTGAGCAATATAAGCTCTTTACCTGTGGTCCAGATATGGACATAAGTCCTGGCGATGTGGTATACGTCAATTACCTTCTTGGTCCCAACCAAACTCGCCAATCGGTGGGGGTTATCGCTCGCAAGGCAACCGGGAAGACGACCCTTCCAGAGAGAGACCCAAACGGCGGCTGCTCAGCTCTTCAGGACCGTTTTGAAGAACAGGACGGTCAAGGCGCCTCCCAACCTCTTGGTAACCGCGCTGGCGGGAACCCAAATTCGGCGCATGTAATGAATGACTTGGTGGGGGATGCCCCATCAGTGGCTGCAGATCAGATTATTGAGGGATCTGCTCTGTCGGGCTTAGAGTCCGTCGTGGAGGGTGAGTTAAGCTTTTGGGAGGGTAAGAGGGAGGCTGACCCGCGTGTTTATCGTCGCCTGAAAACCTATTGGGACAACATAAACTTTGGTGACAACTGGACCCCTAGTGGTGTTCCTTGGTCCGCGGCATTTATTTCTTATGTAGTTCAGCGTATAGACCCCAATTTTCCCGGCTCTGCCGCCCACTGGTTATATTCACAGTCATCTGCCGATGGTGAGGGAGGGTGGACACTATGGAAAACCTCTGAAGGCAATATAAGAGCCCAAGTTGGTGACATTCTGGTAAGACAGCGCAGCGGGGGTCGCACGAACACGCACGGCGACGTGGTCTACAAAATAGAGGGTAACCAGGCGATATTAGCCGGTGGCAATCTAGCCGATACAGCTAAAATTGCCAGCCGATTATACGTCTCTTCCGATGGCTTTTACCAGGACACGGGAGATTATGAGATCGTTTTAAAAAGGTATGGAAGAGTTACGAATGAGGCAAATGTTGCATGAGTAAGAGAGAAGCAAGATCTTTCGAAAATCTGACACCCGAGCAGCAAGGGGCATATGAAAGCCAGGACCTGGCTAATCAGCTGGGATCTTCTGGTTTTAATAACGCTGGCTTAGTTGAGCCAGTGCCTTTATATGATTCTGCCCCGTCTGAGAAGGTAATTAAGAATTCTAATAATGCGTGGATTGTTCTCGGTCGCGATCGCCCCGGTGGAGTCGAGAGCGGGTATGGGG
>TARA_R110002110_G_scaffold414492_2_pt1 | contig 30989 bp, 27 predicted proteins | sample TARA_R110002110 | Tara Oceans TARA_R110002110 (sample SAMEA4397330) | marine metagenome | biome: Polar Biome; feature: [SRF] surface water layer (ENVO:00010504); material: water (ENVO:00002006), including particulate matter (ENVO:01000060) such as... | depth 5 m | reverse complement strand
GCAGCGACCTGAAGAGGGCCCGAAGGTGATCCAGAACACGCATAAGCCCGCATATGTTAACAATATGTTCGTATCCGCACTCTCAATTGGCATCCGTCACAATTACTGAATACGCCGATCGCTGAGACCGACATTCCGATGCCGCAAAATGACTAGCTTTCGACCAAGCTCTGAGGCTAGAAGACCCATGGGTCGGCGATGGCGTCGCCAGCATTTAGGTGCAAACCCGTTCTCACCATCCTGAACGCCGGGATCTTGCTTTGTCGTTTGCGCGGTAAGGGAGATTTTGGCTCCTGTCCTGCAACGATCAAAGCGCTTGATAGGAGTTGGTTTGATGGAACGTCCACAACACTACCGTTTTCACCAGGGCGAAAAAGTCCTTCCCTTTGCTGATGCCGAATACGAAGTGCGCCTGACGAAACTGCGCGCGCGGATGGCTGATCAGGGCATTGATGCATGCGTGCTGACCTCGATGCACAATGTCGCCTACTATTCGGGCTTCCTGTATTGCGCCTTTGGCCGGCCCTATGCGCAAGTCGTCACTGCAACCGAGACTGTGACGTTTAGCGCTGGCATTGATGCAGCCCAGCCTTGGCGGCGTGGTTATGGGGACAACATCACCTATACCGACTGGCAGCGGAACAACTACTGGCGCGCCATTCAGTCTGTAACAGGGTCTGGCAAGGTCATTGGTTTCGAAGGCGATCACCTGTCGATTGCGCAGATGGCGCTGCTGGATGAGTTTCTGACACCCTCCGGGAAGAAAGACATTGCGCCAACGACGATGAAACTGCGGATGCACAAATCTGCGGCCGAGATTGAGCTGATCCGCGCCGGTGCGGCAACAGCCGATGTGGGCGGATATGCCATCAAGAATGCGATCAAAGCGGGCGTGCGCGAGGTCGACGTTGCCATGGCAGGCCGGGACGCGATGGAGCTCGAGATTGCGCGGCGCTTCCCCAACTCTGAAATCCGCGACACCTGGGTCTGGTTCCAGTCGGGCATCAATACCGATGGTGCACACAACCCGGTGACATGCCGAGAGTTGCAGCGCGGTGATATCCTGAGCCTCAACACTTTCCCCATGATTTCGGGCTATTACACCGCGCTTGAGCGCACCTTGTTTGTGGAAGAAGTCGATCCTGCAAGCCTCAAGATCTGGGAGGCCAACGTCGCGGCGCATGAATTGGGCATCAGCTTGCTGCAACCTGGTGCGTCCTGCGCCGAGATCACGCACAAGATCAACGACTTCTTTGCTGAGCGCGATCTGCTGCAATATCGCAGCTTTGGCTATGGCCACTCTTTCGGTGTGTTGTCGCACTACTATGGCCGCGAGGCGGGTCTGGAACTGCGAGAAGACATCGATACGGTACTGGAACCCGGCATGGTGATCTCGATGGAGCCGATGCTCACGATCCCCGAAGGCCAGCCCGGTGCTGGCGGCTACCGCGAGCATGACATTCTGGTCATCGGCGAGGATGGCAATGAGAACATCACCGGTTATCCTTATGGGCCGGAGTTCAACGTCGTAGGTTGATCAAAAGAAATGCATGGTATGAGCGGCTTTGGTTGCTCATACCAAATTGGCAGAAGTTCAGTTGCGATCTGCACCCTTAAGACGCCCGCGGTGCCCATAAGGTGTTTCGCCATATCGCTCTTTGTAATGCCGCGAGAAGAGGTTGCTTGAGTTGAACCCTGCTGCCATCGCGATTTCCATCACGCTCAGGTTGGTCTCCATCAACAACGTGCGCCCCCGCTCCAGTCTGATATTTCGGTAGGTCTGGGCTGGTGCTTCGCTCAGCAACTGTTTGAACTGGCGCTCAATCTGGCGGCGCGAGATTTGTGCGTTGGCCGCAAGCTCCTCTAAAGTCAGTGGATTTTCAATGTTTTCGTACATTTCCCGCAACACGGCCAAGACGCGCGGATTTCTTGAACTTATGGCCTTTGCAATGGAGGACCTTTGTTCACTGCGCGTTGAGACATCCGGACCGTTGAGACACATGTCCGACACCGTTGTCGCAAAATCTTCGCCATAATCCTGTGCGATAATCGAGATCATCATTTCAGTCGCTGCAACACCGCCGCCACAGGTCAATAGGGGGCCGTCCATTTCAAACCTCTGCGGGGTGGGTGCCAGATCAGGAAACACCTCAACGAATCCGGGCTGGTTCTCCCAATGCAGTGTGAATTTCTTTCCCTCTAGCAGGCCCGCTCGCGCGAGTGTCGCAGCACCTGTACAAATGCCGCCCATCTTGCCACCAAACCTGACATGGCGGCGAATTTGACCAAGAACACCATCCGTTGCAACGTTGATGCCATTATTTCCGGAGCAGACAAAAAGGTAGGTTTCGGGCTCTAGATCGTTCAGGCAGGTATGAACATTGACATCAATGCCGGAGGATGAGGAAACCGCAGCGCCGTCATCAGACACCGCCAACCACCCATAGAGCGGTTTTTGGGCCAGTTGGTTGGCAATGCGCAGGGGGTCGAGTGCCGCTGAGAACGCAAGTAAGGTGAAGTGCGGCAGCAACAGAAACCCAAACCAGCGCGTGTCCTTTGGGTCTTTGACCTGATAGCCAAAGGCACCCACAGGCACGAGATCCGGTCGGTTTGGATCAGTTGCGCTGCTTTTTTCCACATCAATCCCTTAGTTGGCCCAATCCCTTAGTTGGCATTGTCCAACAGTATCGGGAACCAATCAGTGCGCAAGCGTTGACCCGCTATCATTTCATGTCCGGGGAAAGGGGGAGATGTCGGGCCGGGACGTTCCACATATCGCGCATCATCGCCCAAAAGGCGGAGGGAAAACGCACGGCGTCGGGTGCCTGCCTCGTTGCCGCGCGCGCCGTGCAGCGTTTTGTAGTTGAAGGCCACTGCATCGCCCGGTTCCATTTCGTATTCACGCACATCCATGCCTTCGGCATCCGGGTCAGGCACTTGCATGTAAGCGTCATCATTTGGATAAAAGCTGGTCTCGGCAAGCCAACGCGTTGGCAGGACCGGTTTTTCCCAGCGATGTTATCCCGCCACACATCGAAGCGAGGCTTGACGTACCGGATCAAGCGGAGACCAGAAGCTGACTGTTTGTTCGCCTTCAACGAAGTAATAGGGGCTGTCTTGGTGCCATGGGGTTGGTTTGGATGTGCCTGGCTCTTTGACCAGCACATGATCGTGGAACATCTGCACGGTCTTTGAACCCATCAATTCAGCTGCAACCGCTGCTGCGGGGGATGCTTTGATAGCGGCCTGGAATTCGGGAATGCGGGTCCAATTGCAATAATCGTCAAAGAACCGGCCGCCTTCGCCCTCCTTGAGATTTTCGGCGGCATAGGGACCTGGTTCAGCCATATTGCGGGCCACGCCTGCGCGCAGTTCTTCGACCTGATCTTTGAACAGACCTTTGACAAGGACAACGCCGTCGCGGTCATAAGCGTCAATGTGGTCTTGGGTCAAAAGTGGGTGTGTCATGGTGCTGTTTCTTTCGTCTTGATTCGATCATTCAGCCATCTGGCTGTCGACCTGCTGTTCTTCGTTAATCATGGCTTGTAATTGGCGACGGAACCGCAACTGGCCGCCATCGATCGGAAGGTCAATGTGGGGCGAGGTCTTGTTCGCCATGCCTTTTTGCACTTCGTTCAAGACGTCGCGATCTTCTTCAAAGGCGTGCTGCACGTCCTCTGACATCATCTGTGACAGGGCTTCATCATCAGGGCGGATGTTGCGTAACTGGAACCAGTAATACCGCGTTTGACCCTCGGTCGTGGGGGTCATGAAGTTGTAGCTGTCCATGATGAAGGTGTTTTCGTGTAGCGGGCCATCGGGACCGCCGGTGCCTGCGGGCGTGAACACCGCCTTAATCAGCGCGTGTGAGGGGTAGCGGACCTCGTAGTGCTGAAGGCGGTCACAATTGCCAGCGAACTCGACAACCTTTTTGTAAAAGGGGGCTGGTTCGTGGTCCATCATCCAGCGGTGCACGATCACACCGTCATCGGTTTTCTTGATCCGCAAAGGTGTGTCTTTAGTCGCGTCCGTTGCGAAGCTACTTTGATGCACCCACGCCACATGGGTCGGGTCCAGCAGGTTGTCGCACATCAGCAGATAGTTGCAGTCCAACTCCATCGCGGCACCGCGGTTGATGCCCCATGCCGGGTCGTCGTAATGTTCGATCTCGAAGATCTCCGTAGGATCTGCGAGCGCGGGATTGCCCATCCAGATCCAGACAAGTCCGTATTTTTCATGCAATGGATAGGCATGGACCTTAGCGTTGGATGGAATCCCGCCAGACCCGGGTGCCCAGACACACTGGCCCACGCAATTGAACGTCAGCCCGTGATATCCACATTCCAATGTGTCGCCTTTAATGCGCCCCTTGGACAATGGCAGTTTGCGGTGCGGGCAAGCATCTTCCAGACCGACAAGTTCGCCGGCCTCGGTGCGGAACACGCAGACCTTTTCGCCAAGCACCATAATCTGCTGCAACTCACGGGTGATTTCATGATCCCACGCGGCGACGTACCAAGCATTCTTCAAAAACATCTGCGGTTTCCTTTGCTTTTAGCGACCTAGAATGCCGGGCAAGTTGAGGCCATTTTCGCGGGCGCACTCTAACGCATCATCGTAACCTGCATCTGCATGGCGCATCACACCTGTTGCGGGGTCATTCCACAACACGTTTTTGATCCGACGATCTGCGTCCTCGGACCCATCACAGCAAATGACCATGCCAGAGTGCTGGGAAAAGCCCATTCCGACACCACCTCCGTGGTGCAGAGACACCCAAGTGGCGCCCCCCGCCACGTTCAGCATCGCGTTGAGCAGGGGCCAGTCCGACACCGCATCGGAGCCGTCTTTCATCGCCTCGGTTTCACGGTTGGGCGAGGCAACAGAGCCGCTGTCCAAGTGATCACGCCCGATCACAACAGGCGCGCTGAGTTCGCCTGTGCGGACCATCTCGTTGAACGCCAGCCCCAGTTTGTCACGCAGGCCCAGACCGACCCAGCAAATGCGCGCGGGCAGGCCTTGGAAATCGATACGCTCACGTGCCATGTCGAGCCAGTTGTGCAGATGCGGATCGTCGATCAGCTCTTTAACCTTGGCGTCTGTCTTGTAGATGTCTTCGGGGTCACCGGACAGGGCGCACCAGCGAAAAGGGCCGATGCCACGGCAGAACAGCGGGCGAATATAGGCGGGGACAAATCCGGGGAACGCAAAGGCATTTTTCAACCCTTCTTCGAGTGCGACCTGACGGATGTTATTGCCGTAATCCAGTGTTGGCACACCATCGTTCCAAAAATCCACCATCGCTTTGACTTGAACCTTCATCGAGGCGCGAGCGGCTTCTTCAACAGCTTTTGGATCACTCTCTTGTAGCGCACGCCATTCAGCGACGCTCCAGCCTTGGGGCAGGTAACCGTGGATCGGGTCATGGGCGGAGGTTTGGTCGGTCACCACGTCAGGCTTCACGCCGCGTTTGACCAGCTCAGGGAACACATCAGCTGCATTGCCGATCAGAGTCACAGATTTTGCCTCGCCCGCTTTGGTCCAGCGGTCAATCATAGCCAAGGCCTCATCCAGATCGTGGGTTTTTTCGTCGACATAACGCGTCCGCAGACGGAAATCCGCTCGAGTCTCATCGCATTCCACGGCCAGACAACACGCCCCCGCCATCACCGCTGCCAATGGCTGCGCACCGCCCATACCGCCAAGTCCACCAGTCAAAATCCAGCGACCTTTTAGGCTGCCGTCATAGTGCTGTCGGCCTGCCTCCATAAAGGTCTCATATGTGCCCTGAACAATGCCTTGAGTGCCGATGTATATCCACGAACCAGCCGTCATCTGGCCGTACATCGCGAGGCCTTTTTTATCGAGTTCGTTGAAATGATCCCAGTTTGCCCAATGCGGGACAAGGTTGGAATTCGCGATTAACACGCGCGGCGCGTCTTTGTGGGTGTTGAACACGCCCACAGGTTTGCCCGACTGAACAAGGAGGGTTTGCGTGTCGTCTAGATTCTTGAGAGCGGCAACGATGGCGTCGAAATCTTCCCATGTTCGCGCTGCACGGCCAATTCCGCCGTAAACCACCAACTCATGGGGGTTTTCGGCCACGTCGGGGTGCAGATTGTTCATCAGCATCCGCATGGGGGCTTCGGTCAGCCAGCTTTTGGCGGTGATCTCACTCCCTGTCGGGGGATAAATGTCGCGAAAGTTGTGGCGGGAGTTGGTCATGATGTTACTTTCAAGCTAGGGGCGAGTCCGTCCAAGGCTATCAGGATTTGGCCAAGGCGATCACGCAGTGAAGTCGCTTTGTCTTCGTCAAAGGCCCAAGGCGGACCTTCGGTTGTCAGATAGGTTGATTGGGCCAGTTCCATCTGGATTGCGTGAATACCCGTTTCTGGTCGCCCGTAATGCCGTGTCGTCCAGCCGCCTTTGAAGCGTCCGTTGGTAACATGGCTATAGGATGGATCTCTCGGGTCACCCAGGTCGGCACAAATCTGTTCAACCTGGCGTTCGATTGATCGGGCGCAGGTAGTGGTGTCATTGGTACCGATGTTGAAGTCGGGCAGAGCGCCGTCGAACAAAAATGGGATGTTGGACCGGATCGAATGGCAGTCATAAAGGATCGCGACGCCATGCAGTGCGTGTACGCGTGCCAATTCGGCTTCGAGCGCCGCGTGATATGGGGCGTGAAACTCTGCGCGCCGCGCCTGAATATCGTCTTCAGTTGGCAGGGTGTTCCAAATTTCGTGTCCATCAAAGTCTGTCAGTGGGACAAGCGTTGTTGTGTTTTGTCCGGGGTAAAGGCTCGCCCCGTCCGGATCGCGATTGGCGTCGATCACGTAACGATGGAAATTAGCCTTGACCGTTGTCGCGCCGTCCAACAAGCCATCATAAAGTTGGTCGATGTGCCAATCCGTGTCAGCCAGTTGAAGGCCGTTGTCGTTCAGTTGTGACGCAACGGAGTAAGGCACGAAAGTGCCAGTATGGGACAGACCGAGAACAATAGGGCCGCTGCCGTGAGCGATGGTAACAGGATTCATTCCAGTTCGCCTTTGACGTAAGCGGGCAGGTCGACAGAGGCAGCAAATGTCCCGTCTTCAACCAGAGCGGCCGCGGCCTCAATGGACGGCGCCATATAGCGATCTTCGACAATAGTGGGCACCTGCGCGCGCAATTTGGTCATTGCCGCCATCAAAGGCCCGCTGGTCTGCAACGGTGTGCGGAATTCGATGCCTTGCGCGCCGCACATCGCCTCAACCCCCAAAATTACGTTCAGATTCTTGTTCATCCGCAACAAGCGGCGAGCAGCATGGGCGGCCATACTGACGTGGTCTTCTTGATTGGCGGATGTCGGTGTGCTGTCGGTAGTGCACGGGTTAGCGAGGTGTTTGTTCTCGCTCATCAACGCCGCTGTCGTGACTTCTGCAATCATCAGGCCGGAGTTCAAGCCGGGATCGGGCGTCAGGAACGGGGGCAAGTCAAACGATAGCGTCGGATCAACCATCAGCGCGACACGTCGCTGCGCAATCGCGCCGAGTTCGGAAATGGCGACGGCGATTTGATCGGCGGCAAAGCCGACCGGTTCCGCGTGGAAATTGCCACCGGACACGATCAGGTCGTCATCAACCAACACAAGCGGGTTGTCGGTGACAGCATTGGCCTCGATCTCAAGCGTGCGGGCAGCGAAATGCAGAAGGTCCATCGCGGCTCCTGTCACCTGCGGCTGGCAGCGAATGCAGTAGGGGTCTTGCACGCGGGTATCGCCGTCTACATGGCTTTCGCGGATTTCTGAGCCTTCCATAAGCGCACGCTGCGCCCGCGCTACGGCAATCTGTCCAGCATGACCCCGCAGTGTGTGAATTGCATCCTGCAAGGGCGCTGTGGATCCCATGATCGCATCAGTCGATAACGCGCAGGTCAGCACACAAGTCGCGGCATTGCGCCATGCACCCCAGAGACCGACCAGCGCACAGGCGGTTGAAAACTGGGTGCCGTTGATCAGCGCTAGGCCTTCTTTGGCGCCAAGAACGATTGGGGTAATGCCTGCTTTTGCGAGTGCATCACCAGCGGCCATACGCGTCCCTTCAAAAACGGCTTCGCCTTCGCCAATCATCGCGGCGGCCATGTGGGCGAGAGGTGCCAGATCGCCCGATGCGCCCACCGATCCTTGGCCGGGGATCACGGGGGTAACGCCTTTGGCGAGCATGTCTTGGATGATCTCAACGGTCGTCATCGCAACACCGGACGCACCACGCCCCAGCGACAGCAATTTTAGCACCATCATCAACCGTGTGGTCGCCTCGTCCAATGCATCACCGACACCGCAGCAATGCGACAAGATCAAATTGCGTTGAAGCGTGGCCACATCTTTGGCGGCAATTTTGACGCTTGCGAGTTTGCCAAAACCCGTGTTGACGCCGTAGACGGCGGCGTCACCGTTGGCCGCCTTTGTCACAAGGGCTTGGGCGGCCTTGATGCCAGAGTGCGATGAAGGATGAAGAACGACGGGACGGCTGTTCGTCCAGATATCTTGCAACTGCGCGAGTGTCGCGGCACCTGGCGCGAGTTTTACAGTCATAACGACCCCCTGAAAATGCGTTTGTGAAGTGGGTTAAACCCGATGCGATAGGACAGTTCAGCCGGATGGGTGACATCCCAGATGCACAGATCAGCCCGCGCGTCTGCGACGATTCTGCCATGATCCAAGGCGCCTAGTGCGGCGGCGGCGTGGGCTGTCACGCCAAGCAACGCTTCAAACGGCGTCATGCGAAACAGGGTGCAGGCCATGTTCATGGTCAGCAGGGGCGAGGTCAGCGGCGATGAACCGGGATTGCAGTCGGTGGCCAATGCCATCGGCACACAGGCGTCGCGGAACAATTGGATCGGGGGTGCCTGTGTCTCGCGCAGGGTGTAGAATGCGCCAGGCAGAACAACGGCGACGGTGCCGGAACTGGCGAGGGCTTTGGCATCCATCACATTTGCATATTCTACGTGATCTGCACTGAGCGCGCCATATTTCGCCGCCAGTTGCGTGCCTCCGATGTTGGACAGTTGTTCAGCATGGAGTTTGACTGGTAATCCCAACTCAACAGCCACATCGAAAACGCGAGCGATCTGGGTGCTGTCGAACGCGATTCCTTCGCAAAATCCGTCTACGGCATCGACCAGCCCCTCGGCGTGGGCCGCGCGCAGTGTCGGGATGCAAACGTCATCGATATAGGCGTCGGGTTTGCCTTGATACTCAGGTGGTACCGCGTGGGCCCCAAGGAAACTGGTATGGACATCAATTGGGCGAACTTGGCCGATCCGGCGCGCAACACGCAGCATTTTCAGTTCTGCTTCACGATCCAGCCCATAGCCGGATTTGATTTCGATCAGGGTTACGCCTTCGGCGATCAACGCATCCACTCGCGTTAGCGCGCTGGCCAGCAATACCTCTTCGGACGCGGCGCGCGTGGCCGAAACGGTTGAAACGATACCGCCGCCGGCCCGCGCAACTTCTTCGTAGGTTGCGCCGTTCAAGCGCTGCTCGAACTCGGCCGCGCGGTTGCCTCCGAACACAACATGGGTGTGACAATCAATGAGGGCAGGAGTGACCAGTCGGCCAGAAAGGTCATGCGCAACCTTGTCGCGGTAGGTGTCAGGGATCTTGTCAGCGCATCCGACCCACGCAATCCGTTCGCCCTGCGCAGCAACAGCGCCGTTTGCGATCAAGCCATAGCTTTGATCGTCCCGCAGGGTCACAATCTGGGCGTTGGTTAGGAGCATTGATCCGACTCACTTGCGTAAATTCGTGTTTAATGCTTTTATGTGCATACATAATATTCTGTCAAGCGGAGTGAGCGATGCAAACGATTTGGGCCGAAACGGCTTTGTTGCCTGCCGGATGGGCATCAGATGTATGTATCGATATTGATGCAGAAGGGCGGATTAGCACCGTGCAAACTGGCGTGCCTGCGCGGGGCACACGTGTTGCGATGCTGCTGCCCGCGCCAGTAAACGTACACAGCCATGCGTTTCAGCGCGCCATGGCCGGTCTGACTGAACGGCGCGGCCCTGATCCAAGCGACAGCTTCTGGACATGGCGACAGTTGATGTTCCGTTTTCTGGATCGCCTGACACCCGATCATATCGAAGCGATCACCGCCTTTGTGCAGATGGAAATGCTTGAGGCGGGATATGGCGCATCGGTAGAGTTTCATTACCTGCATCATCAGCCCGGTGGTGTGCTGTACGATAACATCGCCGAAACCTCGCAGCGGGTTGTGGCCGCGACGGCGCGATCCGGCATCGGGCTGTGTTTGCTACCAGTTCACTATCAATACGGAGGGTGTGATCAGCGTGACCTGACCGCAGGTCAGATTCGGTTTGGTAATACGTTTGATCAATTTCAGACATTGCATAACGCGGCAGCGGATTGCATTCGCAAAGGCTCTACCGACTCAAACATAGGCGTCGCGCCGCACTCACTGCGTGCAGTAGGGATCGATGATCTCAAGGGCTACAATGCGGCCTTCCCGAACGGGCCGATCCACATGCACCTTGCTGAACAAAAAGCCGAAGTGACGGAGGTCGAGGCGCAGTGGGGCGCGCGTCCTGTAACTTGGGCGCTGGATCATATGGATATGAACGAGCGCTGGTGCTTGATCCATTGTACCCAGATGACCCCAAGCGAGACCGTCGCACTTGCGCAGTCTGGAGCTGTTGCGGGCCTCTGCCCAATCACTGAAAGCAGTCTTGGAGACGGCATCTTTGATGCTGTGCGCTGGTTGGATCAGGGCGGCGCCATTGCCATCGGTTCAGACAGTAACATTCGTATCTCGCTGAGCGAGGAATTGCGCACGCTGGATTATTCCCAACGTCTTCGGGATGGCACCCGCGCGGCCTTGGCGTCGCCGGAAAAATCGACCGGGCGGCGTCTGTTTGACGATGTCGTAAGGGGCGGTGCAGAGGCATCGGGGCGTAATACGGGGCAGATTGCGGCCGGATACTGGGCGGACATGTTTGCACTTGATACAACATCCGAGCATCTTTGGGGGCGTGCGCAGGACATGGCGCTGGATTCGTGGGTTTTTGCGGGTGATGACCGCTTGGTAACGGAAGTTTGGTCCGCCGGGCGGCATATGGTACAGGGCGGGGAACATGTTCAGCGCGGCCAGATTGTCGCTGCTTACAAGCGGACAATTGACGCTCTGAGGGATACCCTATGAACACACAAACCTTTCGCAACTGGCAAAGTGTGCAGGACGAAGTCCTACGGCGCATTCATTCCCGCGAATGGCCTCCCGGTGAGTTGATCCCGAACGAGGCGGATCTGGCAATTGAATTCGGATGCGCCCGTTCTACAGTGAACCGCGCGCTGCGCTCATTGGCCGACAGCGGCTTGCTGGACCGCAAGCGCAAGGCAGGCACGCGGGTCGCGGCCGAGCCTGTTGCAAAGGCGACGCTCGATATTGCTGTGATCCGGCATGAGGTCGAGGAACGCGGTGGCCGTTACGGGTATCAGCTGATCGAACGCGAAATTGTGGTGCCGCCGCTGAGTACCAGTGGCGCGATGAGGACCAAAGCGAATACAGCGCTATTGCATGTTCGCGCCCTTCATTTGGCGGATGGCGGGCCTTATGCCGCTGAAGATCGTTGGATCAACTTAGCCGTGGTACCAGATGCACAGGGCGAGACGTTTGAAGAGCTCAGCGCCAATGAGTGGCTGATGAAGCACGCACCTTATACCCACGGCGACATCGCATTCGCGGCCGTTCAGGCGACGCCCGAGGAGGCTGACACACTTAGCGCCCCGCAGCTCAGCGCGCTGTTCGCCATTGATCGTTTGACCTGGGATAACGCGTGTTCTGTTACAAAGGTGCGGTTGCTGTTCACGCCGGGTTACCAGTTGCGCACAGCTCTGTAAGCATCCACAAAATCTAGAATTATTATGCGCTAGGATACCATGATGCCGCACCTCCAGCATTGGCAACACGCCCTGAAAGAACATTGGGGCATTCACGCAAACCTAAGTCGGCTGGATGGGGAATATGATCTGAACTTCCTTGCCAAAGGACGGGACGGCGATGGGTATGTTCTGAAAGTCATGCGCGTGGGTTGTGAAGACTGGCTTGTAGACATGCAGGTCAAAGCGTTCGAGCATATTGCAGCCAAGGCTCAAACGATCCCCTGTCCCAAGGTCGTGCGTTCCAGGGCAAATACTTCTTTGCTGACTTTGACGGACGAGGATGGGCAGGACCGCATTGTTTGGGTGCTGAGCCAATTGCCCGGACGATGTTATGCGCAGGCTCATCCCAAAAGCGATGCGCTGATTCATGAGGTGGGTCGGGTATTAGGCTGCACTTCATTGGCTTTGGCCGATTTTGCGCATGCCGGTTTGGATCGGGATTTCAAGTGGGACCTCATGCGCGCTGATTGGATCAAAGACAAGATCACCTGCATTGAGAACCCAACCCGTCGTCGCATCGTTGACGAGATTTCCAATCATTTCGCGCGCGTAAAGCCTGTGCTTGACGCGTTGCCGAGCCAAGCTATCCACAACGACGCCAACGATTACAATATCATGGTGTCGGGTACCTTGAGTGGTCCGCGCCGGGTGTCGGGCCTGATTGATCTTGGCGATATGTGCGCGGCCCCTCGGATCTGCGATCTGGCAATAGCTGCGGCCTACATCGTGCTGGATCATGCAAAGCCTGAAGCTGCACTTGCTGCACTTGTGGCTGGGTATCACGAGGCGAACCCACTCACCGCGCAAGAGGTGGACCTGATCTGGCCGCTGCTGCGCGCGCGTCTTGGCGTGAGTGTTGTGAACTCGACTCTTATGGCAGCGGAAAACCCTGATGATCCCTATGTGACAATCTCGCAGGCCCCAGCATGGCGATTTCTTGAGAATGACGCGATCCACGGCGGTTTGCTGACCGCACGCTTGCGCGCCGCCTGCGGGTTACCGGTTGTCGATGGGGCAGACCGTGTGCTGGCGTGGCTCGACCAAGAGCGTGGGAATTTCGCGCCCTTGATGGGACAGAACATCACTGCGGCACCCATGGGCTCCCTTTCAGTTGAGAATTCAACATGGCCGCAAAATCCGTTTCACATGCCGCTGGAAGAAGCGGCACGTGTCGGTGAGGAATTTGAGGCCGATGGCCGCATTTGGCTGGGCTATTACAACGAGCCGCGCTTGATTTATGCCGAAGCGGCGTTTCGCAACGGACCGTGGAAAGCAAGCGACCGGCGCACGGTGCATCTGGCTGTCGATGTGTTCACAAAGGCGGGCACACCGATGTTCGCCCCATTGCGCGGAGAGGTCTTTGTGGCAGAATATCGTGCGGGGCATCTGGATTATGGTGGTGTGATCATCCTGCGCCATGAGACCCCTCAAGGGGATCAATTCTATACCCTTTACGGCCATCTTGATCCTGAGTTTCTGGACCGCTTGACTGTTGGACAGGTGATCGAAAAGGGCGAAGAGTTTTGCCGCTTTGGCGATCCGACCATGAACGGCGGTTGGGCACCGCATGTGCATTTTCAGCTTGCGTTGACCACCGAAGGGATTGAAGCCGATTGGCCCGGTGTCGGCGACCCGGACGAGATCTATCTGTGGCATGCGGTCTGTCCGAACCCCGCGGCGCTGTTAAACCTGCCCGATGAAAAGGTGCACTATCTTCCAACAGCGAAGGACGACATTCATCAGGCGCGCAAAGCGTATTTCGGTGGCAATTTGCGCCTGACCTATGATGATCCCGTGATGCTGGTGCGCGGCTGGAAACACCATTTGTTTGACGAATGGGGACGCCCCTATCTGGACGCCTATAATAACGTGCCACACGTGGGTCATGCCCATCCGCGCATGCAAGCGATTGCTTCCGATCAGCTCAAGCGGATCAACTCGAACACCCGTTACCTGCATCCTGCACAGACCGCCTTTGCTGAAAAGATATTGTCGAAACTGCCTGACCATCTACAGGTCTGTTATTTTGTTAATTCGGGATCCGAGGCAAATGAGTTGGCCTTGCGTCTGGCGCGTGCACATACAGGTGCGAAGGGAATGATCACGCCCGATCGTGGCTACCACGGGAACACCACCGGAGCGGTCGACATCTCTGCCTATAAGTTCAACAAGCCGGGTGGCGTCGGCCAATCTGATTGGGTGGAATTGGTTGAAATTCCCGATGATTATCGGGGGAGTTTTGGCCGTGACGACCCCGAGCGCGCGCAGAAGTTTGCCGATCTGGTTGATCCAGCGATTGCGTCACTCAATGCAAAGGGGCAGGGGGTCGCTGGCTTCATTGCGGAAACCTTTCCGTCTGTAGGTGGACAGATCATCCCGCCGTCGGGCTACCTTGCAGCGGTGTACGAGAAAATACGCGCAGTTGGTGGTGTGTGCATCGCGGATGAGGTGCAGACGGGGCTGGGACGCTTGGGATCGCATTACTTTGGCTTTGAACACCAAGCAGTAGTGCCCGATATCGTCGTGCTGGGCAAACCTATCGGCAATGGGCATCCTTTGGGTGTCGTGATCACCTCCCGTGCGGTTGCTGATAACTTCGACAATAGTATCGAGTTTTTCTCAACCTTTGGCGGGTCGACCCTATCGTGTCGATTGGGTCGCGAAGTGTTAGAGATTGTCGATGAAGAAGGTTTACAGGAAAATGCGCGCGTGATTGGTCAGCAATTGCTGGACGGTTTGCGAGGTCTTCAACATAGCCATGCCTGCATTGGTGATGTGCGCGGTATGGGGCTGTTTATCGGGGTCGAATTGATCAATCCGGATGGATCAGACGCCACGGAAATCTGCGCCTACGTCAAAAATCGAATGCGTGATCATCGCATTCTGATTGGCAGCGAAGGGCCCAAAGATAACGTCTTGAAAATCCGCCCGCCTTTGACGATTGAGGCCCAGGATGCCGAGATGATCATCGTCGTGCTGCGCAAGGTTCTTTCCGAGTTAAGTTAGCCATTACAAATCTTTTTTTGCCAAAGCAGATCTATTCAGCGATGTCTTCTGCCCAAAGCTCAGGCTTTTCCTCAATGAAACGCTGCATCAGCGCTGTACAATCCAGATCATCTGCTATGATCACTTCAACGCCGTTGGAACGCAGAAAATCTTCGTTGCCGCCAAAGGTCGTATTTTCGCCAATGACAACACGGGGAATGCCAAACTGGACGATTGTCCCCGCGCACATCATGCACGGGCTGAGCGACGTATAAAGCGTGGTGTCGCGATAGGTTTTCTGCCTGCCAGCCTTGCGCAACGCGTCCATCTCGCCATGCGCAATCGGATCACCCTTTTGCACACGCTGGTTGCGGCCTTGCGCGACGACTTCGCCACCCCGCGCTAGAACCGACCCAATCGGGCAACCTCCCTCATCAAACCCGGCCTTCGCTTCGTCATATGCAATGCGCAGCAATCTGATGTCGTCAGCGTTCATGTCTGTCACTCCTTATCGCCCAAAATCGGACCGGGGTAGTAGGGCAGCTTTTCAACCGACGGATGCCATGTTCCGGCCTTTTGCAAGGCATCCATATGATCCGCAATTTCGTCAAGGGTGGCAAACCAGACATCTTTGGACTCAAGGGTCTGGGTGATCCATGCCTCAACCTGTTTCCAGCGCGCCAACCGTCCGGTAAGGAAGGGGTGGACGATCAGCATGAAAAAGCCACCCGCATTGTATTGGGCATCGAACTCTTCCCAAAAACCGCTGAGGCCATGGGAGGGGCTAGCCACAGGCATCATATACCCGATCTCATCGTAGTGCGCGAAGGGCGGCCAATCGTCGGTGCCCCAATGGACTGGCATCTCATAAAGCGATCCTTTGTCCGTTTCCAAACGGTAAGGGATGTCGTCCGCCATCATCGAACTGTCGTATCGCATGTCGTGTTCGATCATCAGATCCACAACTTCCTGCGTGACATTATAGACCGGCGCACGGTAGCCCCGCGGCTTTTGTCCGCAAATGCGCTGGTGCACATCTAGCGTGCGTTCGAACCATTCACTTTGCTGACCGCGTGTCTTGATTGGATCCTCGTGTAGATAGCCATGATGGCCGATCTCGTGGCCATCTTTCAGGATCGCATCGGCCACATCTGGATACGTTTCCAGACACCAGCCGGGGATAAAAAACGACTGCTTCAGGCCAAGACGGCTATAGGTATCAAGAATGCGCGGTAACGCGACCATCGGGCCGTAACGCCCCATCGAGATGGGGTATAGACGGTCATGGCTGTCTTCAGGCTTGGCGATGTGAATGAGGCTGTCCGCATCCATGTCGAAGGTGATCGCGACTGCGCATTTGGCACCATCGGGCCACGGGATGGGATTGCGGATCATCTGTTAGCTTTCATTCAGAACGTGTGCACTTTGAGTGTCCCACGATAGCCAGATTTGATCGCCACCGTGCAGATCAAATTTGGACAGCTCGCGTTCCTGCATCTGGACTTTGAACTCATGGCCCTGGGCATCTTCAAGGAACAACGTGACCATAGAGCCAACAAATTCTTCCGAGATCAGCTTGCAATGGGCTTTGTTGCCGCCGGAGGGTTCGTCCATCGAAATATGAACCAGATCGGCCGAGATTACGAAGCTGGCGTTATGGCCTTCGATCAACTGCACGTCATTCGTTGGCACCGTGAATTCACCCGAGGCCGTTGTGATGCGGGCGGTGCCGCCATCCAGCGATTTGACTTTGCCTGAAAGGATGTTGTTGCGTCCGACGAATTCCGCAACAAACTGGTTGGCGGGTTCGCGGTAGATGTCTTTGGGCGTGCCAATCTGGGCAATCTCGCCTTTACCCATGATGATGACACGGTCAGCCATGGCAAAGGCTTCGGACTGAGAGTGTGTTACATAGACGAATGTAATTCCCAACTCGCGTTGGAGGTCAGTCAGGACAGCCTGCATGCGGATAACAAGGTGGGCGTCGAGCGCGGAAAGGGGTTCATCCAGCAGCAGAATTTGTGGCTCCATCACCAAAGACCGGGCGAGCGCAACACGCTGTTTCTGACCACCAGAAAGAGTGGAAATATCGCGGTCTGCAAATTCAAGGATGCCCATCTTCTCCAGCCACTTGAGCGCGCGCTCTTTGCGCTCTGCCTTGTCCACACCGCGCATCTTGAGACCAAACTCAACATTTTCGCGGGCCGTTAGAAAAGGGAAAAGTGCCAAGGATTGCCACACCAGCGGCGTGTCGCGCTCATGTGGTGCCACATCGTTCATCACCCTGTCTTTTAGACGGATTTCACCGATGCTGGGCGCTTCTAATCCGGCCAGCATGCGCAGGGTGGTGGTCTTGCCACAACCCGAAGGGCCCATGATCGCAAGAAACTCACCTTCTCGAATTTCGAAATCGAGTTCTTTCACAGCAACGAAAGTGCCGAAGTGCTTTTGTACTTTGTCAAAGACAACCAGCGGTTTGGTCATGATTGCATGCCCTTCATTTGGCGGCTGGCGAAGAACACTTGCGCCAACACGACCAGTGTCATTGATGTCAGGAATACGAAGGTGCCAATCGCGTTGACCTGAGGGTCAATGTTGCCCTGCACGATTTCAAGAACCACCACCGGCAGCGTGCTGTTCAAGCCGGAAACAAACCATGAAACGGCAAACTCGTCGAATGAAACAGCTGCGGTCAGGAAAAGACTGGAGAATATCGCGGGCTTGCAGAACGGCACGATCACATGCCGCATGGTTTGCGATTCCGACCCACCCAAGTTCCATGCGGCGGATTCGAGGTCCGGGTCCATCTGGTTCAGGCGCAATCGGATCACGGCCATGGCAAAAGGTGCAGTCAGAACACTGTGGGCAATGATAATCGAATAGAGCTGTCCTGACATCCCGATCTTTGACAGCCACGCCAGCATCGCCAACGCCATGATGATCAATGGGATCGTTGGAGGCAGCAGAATGAGCGCCAGATAGGGGCCTTTGAAACGGAAGTTATATCGAAAGTCGGAATAGGCCGTGCAGAACCCGAGAAACGTCGCGATCACTGCCGTTGAACAGGACACGATCAGACTGTTGCGTGCGGCTTTCCAGATGTCGGGATCGGCGAGGATTTTCTCATACCACTCCGTCGAAAACTCACCCAAGGGAATTGTCGGGAAGCGTTGCGAGTTGAACGAAAAGATCATGCTGAAGATGATTGGCGCAAAGACAAATGCGAAGATTAGGACAACGTAAATGCCAAGGATGACGTCTAGGGAGCGGCTTTGTTTCATGTAGCACCCTTCCCTTTGCGATAGGCCAGAGCGATGCCGGTGAAAGCGATGGCAAACAATGTGACCATCATCATAATCGCCACCACGGCTGCGCGCGGCCATTGTTGGCCCGATTTGGTGGTGTCAAGGATCAGGATTGGCAAGGTCGGTTCCTGCGACCCGCCCAAATAGAAGGGAGCGACAAAGTCGCCGAACGACAGAATAAAACAGAAAATCGCAGCGATGATCAGGCCCGTCTTGGACAGAGGAATGATCACCTGCCAGATCGTGCGCAGTGGCGAACAGCCAAGATTGCGGGCGGCCTCAATGAGGTTCTTGTCGATGTTCGCCATCGTAACGGTTTGCAGGATCACAACCAACGGCAGCGTCAAGGTCATGTATCCCACTAGCGTGCCAAAATTGGTGTTCAGCATCGTGTAAGGACCAAGGCCAATATAGCCCAGCATCGCATTGACCACGCCACTTTCTGACAGAATCACGAACCACGAAAAGGTCCGCACCAGATAACTTGTGAAGAATGGGATGATCAGTAGGAATATCGCCCAGCGGCGTGTGCTTTCAGAGGCGCGAAAAGCTAGCGTGAAGGCAGCAGGAAAAGCGATGCACATTGCGCAAACGGTCGCTACGGATGCGATGAAAACCGTGTACCAATAGCTATCCCAAAAGAACCCGCGGGTCAGCATGCGCGTCCAGTTCACGAACTCGAACGCTTCGGTCATGCGGTAGTTTTTCACAAGGAAGAACGACATCGCGACCATGAAAAGGACCGGGCCGACAAAAAATATCAATTGCCAGAAAATGATCGGCAAGCGCCATGTCAGTGCATATAGGTTCGGGCGAATTTTGGTTTTAGAGGACATGAGGCTTTCGCGAGTCAGATTAAAAGGGGCGACCCCGTGGCCGCCCGATTTGAATTTCTTAATGTGTCAGATCAGGCGCTTTTGTACTCGGACCAGAAGTCGTTCCAATCCTCCAGCGACTGCTGCTGGGGAATATCACGGTAGTGAATGCGGCCTTCCTTGATCAGTGTGATCGGATCCTGTGGGTCACCATCGATCTGGTGCGAGCGCTGCGCCTCAGCAAGATCTGCTTCGATCAGGGCCGCCCGGCCCGCCTTGGTCACACAGAATCCAGGGTAGGCGGCCATCTGAGCAGATTTCACCTGACCTTCCGGGGACATCATGTATTGGATGAACTTTTTGCACTCAGCCGCTTTATCACTGCCTTTGCCGATGGAGTAGCTCTCTGTGAACTGGATGCCGCCCTCTTTGGGGATGACAGAGCCAACAGGCGCGCCGTCTTTTTCCAAGACACCCGTGATCCAGTCACCAATGCCGACCATCGCCTGCATCTCACCGTTTTTGAGGCCGTTGAAGGTGCCACCATAGTCAAAGAAACCGCCAACCTGTTTGCGCAGGCCCATGGTCGTTTCCTGCACTTTCGCCCATTGGTCATCGTTCAGATCCCAAAGACCCGCTCCATTGCCATCGTAAAGGCTCATCATGCCCAGCGTCGGCAAGTGCCAGTCAAAGTGACCGACTTTGCCTTCCAATTCTGGTTTCCAGAAGCAGGCATAGCTTTCTGCTTCTTCCGCCGTGACGGAATTCTTGTTGTAGGACACGCCCAAATGGCCGCCACGCAACATCATGGAGTACATCTTGCCATCAGCCCAATGGCCGGGGAATTGCTTGAAGTCTTCGTGCAACATGTCGTCAAGCGGATAGTCTGCCGGGTCCATTTCGTCGATGTAGCCGGCAAGATTCAGCTGCTGCACAAATTCGCCGTCTGACAAGATCAGATCATAGGTGCCAGGAGGTGACTGCGCGATCAGCGCCAGCATGTTGTCGCCACCCGCATAATATTTGGGCACGAACTTGACGTTATTGGCCGCTTCATATTCTGCGACGATGTCAGGCTCACCGTGACCATACCATGCAAGCATGTTGATCTCAGTTGTTGAGGCCCATGCGCGGCTGACAAAGGGTGTCGTCAGAACAGCAGCACCGCCTGCCTTGAGCAGTTGGCGGCGGTTCATGCCAAATAATGACGAAGTCAGTGTTGGTTTGATCATTGTTTTCTCCCAGTTGATTGCTCTTCCCTGACGAAGAGCGTTATTTTTCAGCTGAGTTCAATTTTCAGCCAATGTTACCGAGAATGCTACTGCATGAAGATGCGTTTGGGAAATTTATCGTTAATATGCCTGCATAATGAACAGTTATACACTCTTGGTGCCTACTGACTGTGCTTCCAGCGTTTTCACCATCGCATCAATCGCCGCATACCCGCCTGCGCCTAACTGCGCTTGCCGCGCAAACAGGCCGATGTGCAATGGCGCCAAGACAGGCAAGCCGTCTTTTGCGGAGAATTTGCGCATCCCACTTTGAACCGTTGGAGCAGTCAAGCAAGACAGGCCAAGCCCATCCTGCACAGCGCGTTGCACACCACCAATGCCGGGGCTGGAATAGGCAATGCGCCAACTTTTCCCGGCGAGCTTCAAAGCGGCGGCCATACGATCCCGATAGACGCAGCCGTATGGATGCACAACAAGCGGGATATCTGAGCTCTTCGGGATTTTGAACGTTTTGGCACCAACCCACGCTGGTTGTTCTTTCCAGTGTCGAAACAAGAACTGTTGATCGTCACCGTCAAAAAGGGCGACCGCGATATCTATGTCATTGCTGCGCAAAGCCGACAGCACGTTCTTAGACAGATCACACCGGATCTCGACCTGAACGTCAGTGTATTGGCGGACGACATCCGTTAGACAAGATTGTAACGTGTTAACCGCATAGTCCACAGGCAAACCAACGCGCAGCTTGGCGGAAGGGTCTGTCTGTTCGAACTGAGCGACCGCAAGGTCATTGAGGCGCAATATCTGACGGGCATGGATAGCGAGCGCCTCACCTCGTTCTGTCAAAGAAATTTCTTTCCCATTTCGTGCAATCAAGGCGTAGCCGACAGTGTCTTCGAGTCGCTTGATCTGCAAACTGATTGCGGGCTGCGTGCGTCCCAGGATCTCTGCAGCGCGGGTGAAGCTTGCCACCTCAACTACTGTTATGAATGCACGCAGAAGCTCGGTAGAGAGATTAACTGGGGTCATACCGGTAACATTAACAGGACAAATCTTCAGGGGGCAACCATTAGGAATTTGAATGTGCTAAGGCGTTCGGCTCTTCACTCGAACAAAACGCTAACAGACTCTCCGTTCGCGATTCTCGTAATCGCTTTCGCAAACATCGGGGCGATTGAAATGTTGCGAATGACGGAGGATGCGCTCACGGCCTCCGTGGCACCAATCGTATCGGTGATGACCAACGAAGTCAGGTCAGAAGCGTTGATCCGCTCAACCGCCTTGCCTGACAGAACCCCATGCGTGATGTAGGCGGAAACTTCGGCGGCACCGCTTTCAAGCAGGGCGGTGGCTGCGTTGCACAGGGTGCCGCCTGAGTCGATGATGTCATCGACAAGAACACATGATTTCCCCTCGACGTCGCCAATGATGTTCATCACTTCGGACGAGCCGGGCTTGTCACGGCGTTTGTCGACGATGGCCAAACCTGTAGAAATCCGTTTGGCCAGTGCTCGTGCGCGCACCACACCGCCCACGTCAGGGGATACAACCATGACGTTTTCGTGGTTGCTTTGCTGTCCGATGTCGCGGGCGATTTCCGGCACAGCATATAGGTTGTCCGTTGGGATATCGAAAAACCCCTGTATCTGGCCTGCGTGCAGGTCCATTGTGAGGACCCTGTCTGCGCCTGCGTGGGTGATCATGTTCGCCACGAGTTTTGCCGAAATGGGAGTGCGCGGTGCCGACTTGCGATCCTGACGGGCATACCCAAAATAGGGAATGACAGCCGTGATGCGTCCTGCAGAAGAACGGCGCAAAGCGTCGACTAAAACCAACAGCTCCATCAGGTTATCGTTGGCAGGATAAGACGTCGACTGAATGACATAGACATCATCTCCACGCACGTTCTCATGAATTTCCACGAACACTTCTTCATCGGCAAAACGGCGCACATTACATTCTGCCAGCGGCACGCGCATATGTGCAGCAATTGCTTCAGCAAGCGGACGGTTACTGTTTCCACAGATCAATTTCATCTGTCGAACCCCTCTTGAGTGAGTATTTCGGAATGTGTGCCGAGCTTAAGCCCTAGACTGGAAATGCCATCTCGGGCTTATAGGTCTTGAAGCTTTCCAGGTACTGAGCGTTGGCTTGTCGCTGCCACTCTGTGTCCGGCTGAATCGCAGTAACGCACTTATATTTCTTGCGATACTCTGCGGTGTTTTCGTTGTCTTCCATGACAATGGCTACCATGCCCGCAACCTTGCCTTTTTGTTGTTCAACCAATTGTACGGCACCGTGCATTGTGCCGCCTGTCTCGACCCATTGATCTACAAGCAAGACCCGCGTGCCTGGCGCAAAGGCTGGTAAACGCATTTCCATCGCTTGAGTTTGGCCGGAATAGTTGGTCATCGACGCGATATCGGTATCGACACACAGCTTGCCAGTCTTGCGAATTGGCAGAAAGCCCTTTCCGATCCGCGCAGCAATGCCCGCCGCCAGAACAAACCCCATGGCGTCAAGTCCTGCTACAACGTCGATGTCGTCGGCATTTAGATCCGCGCAGAGATCATCCAGTAGGTCGTGGTAGGCTTTGCCGTTGATGTAAATGGACGTCGGGTCCAGCCATGCAAATTTGTCGCCCTTGGTGTTCGGTGCCATCAGCGAAAAGTACCAGCGGTCGTCTCTGGGGCCTTTGTCTTGTGTCATGTCATATTCTCCTTATTTCTGTGTGAGTCTCATGAGGTGCTTCAGGCGATCGGGTTCGATGTTGTAAAAATCCCCATCGAAATTGATGCCTGTTGCCACCATGAAAAGATCAACAGCATCTGCGTACTGCGCGGCGTTTTGCGGCGTTATTCCAGAGGCAAGGCCAAGGGCGGTGTCCGCGCAATGCTTGCGAAAGGTCTCGATCTTACCAACGTCTGCAGCGTGACCAGTGGCGACCCCAGAGGTCACCACAACATCCATGTACTTGGTGGCGATGCGCGCGCTTTTGCCGTACTCAGTTGGATCGACCTCGCGCTGTTTTTTGAACGCTGTGCCGCCGATATAAAGCCCGTCCCAGCCGCTGCTCTTGCGAATGTCGGCAATTTCATCTGCTTCTGGCTGATCATCTTCTGCGCGGCGCTCATCCATGCGGGCGTCATCTGCCCAGTACCCGTCGACCTGGCAACCCTCCGCCTGAAGCTCGCCTAGAATAGGGAATGCATACTTGCCAGTCACAGCCAGAAAGTTCACGCCGATCCAGTAGTTCGGGAAGGCCTTGCGCATCTCCTTGATGATCGGGACCAACTTTTCTTTCTCGAAATCGTGATTGATCAAAAAGACACCGCGACAGCCTCCATCGCGCGCGATTTCAATATTTCTGCGCGCCTGATCGGCGTCCAGAACATGAATAACAGGAAGGATAACAGGACCGGAAGCATCGAATTTCTTTCGGAAGTCGTGTCGGTTCATATCTCGCCTCGGTATTCAGAATTTGGCAAACCATAGCACCACCCTGCGAATTTCAGAAATTTATTGTTCTTATATCTTCATGAGAAATGGAAATAGGTTGATTGGATTGACAGAGCCGTCGCGTGGAGTGTTTGATCATGACGGATTGCAGCCAAGACAATCGATCTACCGGAGAACGAAAATGCACTATGATCCCAGATCAGAAAAATGCCCTTTGCCATATGCACCGTTCAAGTCATGCACAGTGCCGCGGCCGATTGGATGGCTCAGCACAATCAGCCCCGACGGTGTTGCCAACCTTGCGCCCTATTCACAATGGCAGAACCTGACGTTTGATCCCCCGATGGTTATGTTCGCAGCCAATCAGCTTTCCTCGGGCCAGCGCAAACATACCGTGATTAACGCAGAAGAAACAGGATGGTTTGTCTGGAATATGGCCACCTATGACCTGCGCGACGCGGTTAATCTATCGGCGATGGAAGTCGATGCAGACGTAGACGAATTTGTGCATGCAGGTGTAACGGCGGCTTCGTGCATCGATTCACCTGGACCTCGAGTGGCAGAGAGCCCCGCTCAGTTTGAATGCAAATACCTGAGCACGCATCGGTTGCGGGGAAGTTCAAGCCACGGATGGGTAGACGTGGTTTATGGGGAAGTTGCACGCATCCATGTGAAAGACGAAGTCGTCGGGCCGGACGGCAAGCTGGATATCCCAAAAATCCGGCCATTGGCGCGATTGGGCTACTACGATTATACCTCTGTTACTGAGACGTTCGAGATGAAGATTCCCGGAACGAATGACATGACGAACGTCGGTCTTGAAGGAAAGCAGTAGCTGGTTGGTTGGAGGAGGAGAGCGGAAAGAATTCATTGGACAATCCAAAGCGATAGCCCGTTTATGACAGGGTTTGGATACGCCAGTCCACTGTGTTGTGGATGGCCAATACGATCATTTCACGGTAATTGCAGGATTGAGATTACCCAACGGCACCATCAACTTGAATCTGACCAGTGATGGCAATAGCGATACGGCAGAAAGATGAGTAATTGACGACAAAACATAGTCCAGACAGTTGGAAATTGGACGCGCGCACCATTGCTGCGGCGTTCACCGCGGCCGTGAAAAAAGCGCCTGAAGCGATCTATTGCAAGACCTCGACTGGTGCACTCACATACGGGCAAGCGGCAGGTGCCATTCAGTCCTTAGCGGATGAATTGCGCGCAGAGGTAGAGGGGCAACCCGTTGCGCTGATCCTGCCAAATTCAAAGGCGTTCTTGATCGCGTATTTCGCGGCCCTTTTTGCGGGTGGCAAACCCGCTTTGATAAACCACGGAAATCCGCCTGCCACGATTTCCAAACTTCTTGCTGATCTCAAGCCCGCCGTCGTTTTATCGGATCAAACGCAGCCTGATTGCACCACACGTATCTTGAACGATGCGCTGGTGGAGGATCTGGTCAAACCAGTAGATTTGGCGACGCTTATTGACCCCAGCACACCCCAAGATGTTGGTGCAATCATGTATTCGGGTGGCACGACTGGGCTGCCAAAACAGGTGCCGCATACCAATGTCGCCATTGTCGCCACGATGGAGCGCGGTGACTGGGGTTGGCGCACGGGCGCGGAAGAGGTCTGGCTGCCAGTGGCACCCTTCACACATATCTATGGGTTCTTGATGGGCCTTACCAACCCGCTCATGCGCGCTGGTGCCATTGTCATTCCTGAACGGTTTCAACCTGACCTGATCGTGGACATGCTGGCGGACGAGGGCGTGACCATCTTTGGCGGTGGGCCTCCCGCCATCTATCAGGCAGTCATGTCCTCAGCCAAATTTTCAGATGCGCACTTCCCCAAGCTGCGCATCTGCCCCGGCGGCGGCGCGCCATTTCCCCTAGATGTGCACAAAAGATGGCAAGCGGCGACAGGCCTCAAAATCTACGAGGGGTATGGGATGACCGAGATTGCCCCTATCTCGATCAACACCGAAGAAAATGGCGTCCTGCCGGGTTCTGCGGGCAAAGCTGTGCCTGATACCGAGATCGAAATTGTTGATCTGGAAACAGGCGACAGGGTTCTAGACCTAGGCGAGGCCGGAGAGATTCGCGTCAAAGGCCCGCATATGATGACCGGATACACCGGTAATCCAGAGGAGACCGCCATCGCCCTGCGCCATGGCTTTGTCTACACAGGTGATATTGGCACCTTGGATGCAGAGGGTTTTCTGACAATAACGGACCGCAAGAAGAACGTGATTTTCGTCAGCGGCTTCAACGTTTTCCCGCGAGAGGTCGAGGAACTTCTTTTGACCCATCCCGCCGTTTCGGGTGCGTGTGTCGTGGCCCGCGCGCACGAACGCTCTGGCGAAGTGCCTGTGGCGTTTGTCACACTCCGCGCTGATGTCAATGCGGACGAGATACGCGACTTCTGCGCCGAAAATCTAATCGCATACAAACTGCCCGCTGAGGTGATTGTCTTGTCGCAGATGCCCTTGACCCCTGCCGGCAAGCTGGACAGAACCGCGCTGCAAGACAGCCTTTCGGCAAACGGATAAGAACCAGAAAGACGGATTAATGAACGCTAGAATTGATGCTCTGAAATCCCGGATGGTTTTACCCGCAATTGCGGCACCGATGTTTCTGGTCTCAAATCCCGAAACGGTGATAGCGGCTTGTAAGGCAGGCGTCATGGGGTCGTTTCCCGGCCCAAATGCGCGCACCACGGCTGATCTACGCCAGTGGTTGATGCAGATTACCGCTGGCGTCGGGCCAAGTGACTCACCTTGGGCGATGAACATGATCACACATTCCAGTTATGGCCGGTTTGATCATGAGATAGCCCTAATCGAGGAGTTCCAGCCAGATCTCGTTATCACCGCCCTAGGGGGGCCGCAGCGGGTAACAGGCACTGTTCATGCCTATGGCGGACTGGTCTTTGCAGATGTCATCAGCCCGACCTTTGCACGCAAAGCTCTCGACAAGGGCGCTGATGGCCTTGTCTTGGTATGCTCTGGCGCGGGCGGGCACACAGGCGAATTTGCAATGTTGCCCTTTATCGAAGAAGTCCGCAGTTTTTTCGACGGTCCTCTGATTGTCGGCGGGGGCATCGGCACGGGGCGCGCCATTCGTGCGGTTGAAAACCTTGGGGTTGATTTTGCCTATTTGGGCACGCGTTTTCTGGCAGCGCAAGAAACGATGATCTCGGACAAATACCGTCAGATGGTCTGGCAAAGCCGGATGGAAGACCTTGTCGCATCACGTGCCATCACTGGGGCGTTGGGTAACTGGATGAAGGCAAGCGTGGAAGCCGCAGGGCTGACGCTCGAAGACATGAAAGAAACCGTCAAGATTGATTTCTCGGGGGACATGCATGACGCACCGCGCGGGTGGAAACATGTCTGGAGCGCGGGGCAGGGCGTTGGCGGGATTAGCAAGCCTGAGACCATCGCAGAGATCGTTACCGACCTGTCATGTGATTACCAACAAGCAGTTACGGAACAAGGCAAGGGGAGCCGCTACCGCGCAGCCCAGCAAGCCAAAGTAGGAGCCTAGGCCAATGAACATCAGCGTCGAAGAAAAAGATATCGTCAAAGCCATTCTTCAACATACCGAAAATGGCACCACGGATATGCAACCCGAATTGATGCGCAATCCGGTGACCACCTATACGGACCCGGATGTGCTGGCCAAAGAGGTCGAGGTCCTGTTTCGCAAGTTCCCGATCATCATGGGTCACTCAGAGCAGCTGCCCGAGCCTGCGTCTTACTTCACCAACGATGAGCTTGGCGTCCCAATGCTGATCACGCGCAACAATGACGGCGTGGTCAAAGCGTTCATGAATGTCTGCCGCCACCGTGGTGCGCGGCTTGCCGACGGAGAGTGCGGCAAGGCCAAGACGTTCTCGTGTCCCTATCACAAATGGACCTATGACCTGAACGGCAACCTGCGCGGGCTGCCACAGGCCGCAGGCTTCGGTGACATCGACAAAAAGGCGCTTGGCTTGGTCGAACTGCCGGCATTTGAACGGTTCGGCCTCATCTGGGTGCGCCCCTCGGCCAGCGATGAACCGCTTGATTTTGGTGCATGGATCGCACCGATGGCAGAGCAACTTGGCGGATTGGGGTTGGAAAACCACACGGTCTTTAAAACATGGTCATTGGACCGTGCGATGAACTGGCATCTGGCGCTGGAGGGGTTTCAGGAATCTTATCATTTCTGCGGTGCGCACGAGTATACGGCCTGTGCGGCCTATCTGGATAATCAAAGTGTCTGGACCAACAACTACCCGCATGTCCGCCACTCCGTGCCGCTTCCCACTGTGGTTGAATTAAAGGAAAAAGCGCCCGAAGAATGGAACCCGCGGCAATATTTCATGACGCAGAACTATATCTTTCCCTGCAATTATGTGCAGGTCATGACCGACCACGTGTATATCCATACGATCATTCCGACGGGCGTGGATACCTGTATTTTCAAGTGCATGATGCTGATCCCCGAAGCCCCGCAATCTGAGAAGGCAGAACGGTATTGGGAAAAGAACTATGAGGTCATTCGGACGGTCTTTAACGAAGACTTCGAGATTGGTGAGAACATTCAAAAAGGCTTGAACACGGGTGCGAACACTGAATTCTTGTTCGGGCGCTATGAGATCGGCCTGCACCTTGGGACCAAAGCCATACACGACGCTTTGGAGGGGCGTTTGAAAGCATAAACGCCAGTTCGCTCAAATCTTTCCGTTGGCCTAAGCACCGCTGCAAACTGCGGCGGGATAGATAATTGTATATAACCCGCTGAGCCAAGCTCCTCAAAGTTTCCCTGCGCGATCTTGAGGGTGTCCTCCAATTTGTTTAAGTTGACAGCCAATGAGAACGTAATTCGTATTATTTTTCACTGACTATTTTATTAAATAAGATGGATTCAGAGAGTTTGGGGAATTTAGGTCATTAGAACTGAATTATTTGACATAAGATTGATTATACGAATTTATACTTAGTGTTGCGATAGTATATTATCGTATGTATGTTGAACTCCTCTCACGGAGGTTCCGCACCATGCGCCATCTAATCAAGAAGCTCCTCCCCTCGGTCGCAGTCGCTTTGACCGTGACAGGTTTCTCGCTGCCGATACCTGCGCGCGCGCAGACATACCCGATCGATTGCGCGATCCTCTTGTGTCTGTCTGGCGGGGGTCACTACATAAAAGTGTCATTTTTGTCCGGGCCGTGCGAACGAACGGAGAACTTATGCGGCGTCCTGTATCTCGTGTTTCCGAAGTGGCCTGAGGCGATCTGAGCTGAGTGGTGGGTTCATGTTCCACAGGTAGTCCCCGGTCAATCCTACATGGGCCCAGCCAAGTGGTGCGATATGTTTGGTAATTTCGTTTGGGATGGCTACTCCGTTTTTCCTCAGATCAGTGATTGAGGCTTCCAGGTATTTGGTGTTCCACAGGATGATGGCGGCAACCAGGAAGTTGAGGCCCGACGCTTTGTGGATCTGATGCTCATAGCTGCGATCGCGCATTTCACCGAGTTGGTTGAAGAAGACCCCGCGCGCGAGGGCGTTTCGGGCTTCTCCTCTGGCTAGACTTGCGCTGGTTCTTTTTCGCAACTCAAGGCTGCGCATCCATTCCAGGGAAAAGAGGGTCCGCTCCAATCGCCCCAGTTCGCGCAAGGCAATTGCGAGTCCGTTTTGCCGGGGATATGCGGACAGGCTTTTAAGGATCGCAGAAGCAGTGGTAGTCCCGGCCTTGATGGAGGTCGCCAGCCTGAGGATTTCAGGCCAGTTGTCGACAATGTGACCTGCTTTGATGGTGCCGCCGATGAAGGGTGTCATGATGGCCGGGGGCTTCATTCCGGGCAGGAGATACAATTTGCGATCCTTGAAGTTTCGCAAGCGTGGCGCGAAGCGGAACCCCAGGAGATAGCACAGGGCAAAGACATGATCCGTCGCGCCGCCAGTGTCCACGTGATGCTCTTCGATTGCGACGCCTGATTGGTGGCGAAGCAGACCATCCAAAACGAAAGGCGCTTCGCTTTCGGTGGCGGTGATGACCGTCGAGTGGAACGGACTGAACTGATCTGAGATGTGGGTGTAAAATTTGAGACCTGGGGTGCGTCCGTACTTTGCGTTGATATCTGCAGAGGCCTCACCGCGGCCACCGGCCCGGAAGAACTGCCCATCTGAGGATGATGTCACGCCGTCCCCCCAGAGTTTGGCCAGAGGGAGCTCGCGTTGCATGTCGATCAGACAAGCCAAAGCGTCAGAATAGGTCTCCTCGCGCAAATGCCAATCATGAGCCCACGCGATTTGCCGGGCAGACAGATTGTGGGTTGCCGCGGCCATGCGGGATACACTCAGATTGACCCCATCGGCAAGGACAGCGGCAAACAGCGCCTTTTGATCTGTCGCCGGTTTGCCCGAGCGATAATGGGTGAAGCACTCCGCAAATCCGGTCCAGGCGTTCACTTCTGTCAGCAGGTCGGGGATCTTGATTTGTGGCAATTGCCCATAAGCCAGTCGGCTCATGGCCGTGGCGGCGTCGGGTGTTTCATCTTTGACCGGGGTGATGCTCAGGGTGCCACCCTGAATGGCGGCATCCGGCAGCGTCCCCGCTTCGGCACGGGCCGCGACAATGGCCATGGCCTCCTCGATCTGCTGTTGCCGTTCTGAAAGATAGGTTTCTGCATCCGCCGCGGCGGCGATCGGCAACGACTCCTCGGTACGCAAGATCTCGAAGGTGGCTTTGGGGATGAGCCGATCGTCGAAGTTGCGTCGCTGCCGGCTTCCTGCGACCCAGACATCCCCTGCCCGAAGACGATCACGCAATTCGAAGTAGACGCAGAGCTCGTATGCGCGCCGGTTGACCTCCCCGGGCGCCGGAAAGACAAATGGGCGCCAAACCTTCCGGATGAACCCGGTTGGCGGGTTGTCGGGCAGGCTGCGCTTGTTCGCCTCATACATAACGCGCAAAAGATCTATCGCGCGCAGAAGGCTGGCAGCGCTGGCCGCACCTTTGAAGCTAAAACCCCTTAATATCATGGGCGCAAACTGGCGGGCGGTCTGATATTTTCCGATGAGTTCAGTATATTTGTCGGGCTTTCCGTCTCCGAGGGCGGTTTCAATTGCGGATGTCGCACTCTCGATCTCGTCCCAATTGGCCGTGTCCAATATTCCGTTGAGATCACCGGTCTGCAGGCGGGCAGTCAGAGCCTCACGGCAAAATGCTTTGAGTGACTGTAAAGGGCGGATGATG
>TARA_R110002110_G_scaffold144118_4_pt1 | contig 31136 bp, 51 predicted proteins | sample TARA_R110002110 | Tara Oceans TARA_R110002110 (sample SAMEA4397330) | marine metagenome | biome: Polar Biome; feature: [SRF] surface water layer (ENVO:00010504); material: water (ENVO:00002006), including particulate matter (ENVO:01000060) such as... | depth 5 m | reverse complement strand
CCCGTCGCACCAAGCGCGTCCCGAGGGTTGCATCACATCGGTGACAATGGTGCAGAGAGGCGGGGGTGCGTCCAGTTAGTTAGGCGTAACCCCTAGCCTCTCGTGTTGAGTCAGTCAGTTTCCTTTTGATTAGGAGATCCAATGCACCACACGATTGTGTGTGTGCCACTAGGTATCGTAAGTGACGGTCAGCCCGATTACGATGAGCCTTACAGCATATACAAAGCACGTTTACTTCGTATGAATCCTGGCTTGCGGTCAATACAGGATTTACACACCTACCGCTCAGATGTAGCCTGTGAAGACATAGGCATCAGAGACTACCCGTAAGTTAGTCAGTAAGTTTAGCCTAAACCTTAGAAAGGGATGCGTTCAGTGAGTGACCGTGAGAAGTTCAGGGTACACAAGATTGACGATACCCATGTGGGTGTGTCCTCATATTGTCGGGACTGTGACACATTCACCTATTGGAATATCCGTGACTACTTGGGGTACCGTAGTTGTAAGAAGTGTAACCGTAAGGTAACGTTCAGTCAGTAAGTTTAGCCTAAACTTCAGGCATCATAGCCGAAGATAGCACCCAGTTTGTCACGCAGCTCGGCTTCAATATCCTGTGGGGATCGGTTCTCCACGATCACAGTCGTGGACTCCTCGAACAATCCCGCCGACTTGCCGAGTAGTTCCAACGCACGGACCCGGGTGCTAGCAGGGTTATCATCGCTTACCGCCTCAGCTTTTAGGCGTTCAGTTATCCAACTCTTATGGACTTTGGCCTGAGCCTTTTTGCTCGTTCTGCGTCCATCAGTCAGTCGCTCAATCTCAGCTGCAACGTGAGGCTTCTTGGCTAGTCGGTGCCCTTCAATCCGTATCGCGTTGTCGCTCATATTCCTGGAATCGTAGGCAGTTCGATATGCGTCGGCCAAACTCTTACCGTCGCTAACCAACTCTACGAACACCGATTGTTTCGGCGTTAGGGTTCTAACCTTATGCGTTTTGTTATCCATTCTAACCGGAGTGTGTGTATGGCTAGGCACAATATCGTGCCGAAGAAGCTCGCCTTGATCTCTCGTAAAGATTACAACCGAGCAAGGTTCGCAGTCAATTCGGATCTCCAACTCTGCCAAATACAGGCAGACAAAATCGTCAAGAGATACGCCCGTGTACTGTGGGAACGGTGGGGAGTCAGTTGGTCACCGCACTACGATCCCAACGCCGTAGTCAATCGGAACGCTCGCCGTGAGGGTCAGTTCATCGGCGACTACACCATGCAGTCAGCCCGTAACGTCAAGGGCTACCACTCGATTCGTGACGTAATCACGAACATCAATCGCTGAAGTTTAACCTAAACCACGAACTCGTGAGGTAGTCATGTCAAATACTCTCAGCTGTACGCTATGCGGTGCTAATGCATTCAATACTGAACTAATGCGGTGCGAGTTCGACGCTAAGATTCGGGTGCGTGACCACACTGACTCAATCAGTAGCGACATAGCTTTGAGTGCCGAGCTATGTGATGAGTGCCGGGACCAGTACACGCCGGGCGACGTTGTGCTAAAGCTACTTGACATTCGTATTTGGATTGATGGCAAGAGCATGGGAATCCTACCAGAAGGGGGTGACTACTAATGAAACCCAGAAGAGTCAGCCGACTCAGGGGGATCTTGGCGGTACTAAGGTATGCCGTACAAGGGCCACGTCTTTTTACAGGGCTTGCCGTAAGAGATGAGCAAGCCATCCACCAATGCTCCGTAGTATTCTACTGGGGCGCAAGGATACCGGGATATCGTTATGAATCATAGAGTACAGCACTGGGTTAAGTGGGTTAATGAGCGCAATTCAAGGACTGAGCCCGTCACCATTAATGTCGGGGAAGGTGATCGCCCGAACGGTGTGGCTATCACATTACCGAACGGACTAACAGCGTCAATCCAGTGGGGATTAGGGAATTACTGCTCTCGTAGGGGTCACGCGATGGCATATGAAGACCTCTATGATCCGGCGGGATCCGTTGACGCTGAAGTCGCAATCTGGAACAAGGATGATGAGTGGTATCGTCTATCGGAAGTTGACGAAGTTGCCGGATGGCAGAGTGTCGCTGAGGTGGAAGATCTACTGGATAGGGCGTGTAAGGATACGAACTTTGCCCCTCTACGATGAGTAAGCCCGAGAGGTTGTTCATAGGTGGGATCGCGTTCGCCTACCTATGCATAGCAGTGGCCTCAGTAGTTAAGAACGCAATGTGGTACGGGTGGAGGCCGACCCAAGGGACCGCACTCTCAGGCGTGTTGAACGCTTGGGAATACTTCGACCGTATAACGGAGACAGCCATGAACTACGAAGATCCAGCACTGATCCTGGCGTTTGCATTCGGGCTAGGCATGACCTGCTTAGTCGGACTGATGGTAGTAGAGTACATTGTTGAACGATCCGATAAGGAGGAGTGATGGGGCCTGAGCCAGAGTGGGAAGAGAAGCATCTTGAGCGCATCGAACGTGCTACACTAGATCGCTTGGAGCGTCAGTGCGAGCGAGCCATCTGCCAGTGTGCGATACGTGAGCGGAGCGCAGAAGTGTGTCCACATGACCAAAGAGGAGTGAAGCGTATTAGCTCTTGACAGTGTGTACCATTAGTGTAGTTTAGTGTAGTATCCTTTCAATTCAATCCAAGGGAGTTCGAGTTATGAGCACCACTGAGGTGCAGTACGGAAGTCTGCGCGAGAAGATCCGTGCAGAGAAGGCAGAACGTGAGGCCGCATACGCCAACTTCGAGCGTGTCAGCCAGCTGGCCCATGAGAAGGGGCATGAGGCCGCAACCGCCGTTATCCCAACGCCGATGGTGGTGCAGGGATACGAAGACACCCCCGTCATGGACGGGATGTGTGGGTTCGGGTGGATCTGGTTCAAGGGTAACACCCGATGGGGCCGATGGGCCAAGAAGAACCTAGGTGCAGGAAAGTCCTACCCGAACGGTCTACAGATCTGGGTAGGAGCCTACAACCAGAGCTACACTCGCAAGGCTGAGTATGCGAGGGCGTATGCTCAGGTGTTACGGGAAGAGTTGGGTATTGACGCTTACGGACAGAGTAGGGTGGACTGATATGACCTATGACATCAAAGCACTCAAACAGAAGTGGGGCAATCGCATTGCTAAACACCTAGTCGGTGCGACCATCACCAACGTGGCATACCTGACCCAGAAGGATTGCGACCAGTTGGACTGGTACTCTGCCCCAGCTGTATTGCAGATGATGGGCAAGGACGGTACAGCGTTCGAGATCTTCGCAATGCAGGACGATGAAGGTAATGACGGAGGTGCGCTCGGCACCTCGCTAGAAGAACTTCCAACCATTCCAGTGATATGAGCAGACCAGAAGACAGGTTCCTCGTGGAGTTTAAGGTGCCAATCGATTTGGTAGCCGTTGTAGCTGCCGACTCGCCTACCAACGCCGTGAAGGTGGCGCAATCCACCTACGACCAAGTCACGGAGTTCATCTTGACGAACCTCCACTTCGAGAACGAAGACGGTGACAGCCTTATGGACTCGTTCACCCTAGGTGTCGGAACCTTCAGTGATGCAGTCAAGGCAGGTGCGGTAGAGGTTACCTACATGGACCCAGACGAGGAGGAGGAATGAGCGAGAGTGAGATAGCTCGCCGTAAGGTATTCGTAGTTGAGATACCGACAGAAGTATGGGTTGAGCTGCGTACTGAGATCACTATGCTGATGCTCCCAGGCTGTCTGGAACTTGAGCATATCCGATCTCAAGATGCCGTATGGCTACCTGACGGAACTCTAACGGATGATGCTCAGGCCGTATTCAACCGTGCCACCGACAAGGTTGAGGGAGTGATGGAGGAGTGCGGTCTGGTACGCATGGGAGGTCAAGGTGAGAGTGTACGATAAAGAGGGTTGCCGATTGACCTCATGCTGTGAGTGCTACTCCACGTACTCCATGGACGACGGCTCACTAGCCTGTAAGAAGTGTTATCGAGAGGTGCCCGAGGGTGAGGGCGACGGTACAGAGTACCGCATACTGCAATGGCGGTACATCCGTAATGGGGGAGGGGTGGTGAACGGGGAAGAGTTCAAGGTCATCACAGGAGGATGAGTATGAAGCTACTCAGTCCGGGGGCTAGTAACCCCAAGACGGCCAAGTCTGAACGGCTTGGCTACGAGACGGCTATCCTGCACTTGGCACCGCACACGCAGTCAGGTTACAACCTATGCCCTAGTGCCAGTGAAGGATGCGCCAACGCTTGCTTGTATCACCAAGGGCGGGGCCGTATGGATAGTGTACAGGCCGCTCGAATCCGCAAATCAGTCTGGTACATAGAAGAGCGTGACACGTTCCTAGAGCAGCTGCGGAAAGATATCGTGTCCCTGATGCGACGGGCCGACCGCAAGGGTAGAACGCCGTGCGTCCGGCTCAACGGTACCAGTGATATCCGCTGGGAACGCCACGGGATTATGGAGGAGTTCCCTGAGCTGCAGTTCTATGACTACACCAAACACGCAAACCGTTGGGAGATACCCGACAACTATCACCTGACCTTCAGTAGGTCAGAGTGCAACGCAAAAGACGCCGTTGAAGCCCTGAGTAGAGGGCGTAACGTGGCGGCGGTGTTTGCTACGGAACTCCCTGAGACATGGGAGGGAGTGCCCGTGCATGACGCAGATGAGCATGATCTGCGATTCCTAGACCCCGTTCCGTCTGTGGCAGGACTGCTCGCCAAGGGCACTGCCAAGAAGGACACCAGCGGGTTCGTAATCATTCAATAAGAAGGAGGTTAGTGGTATGGGGTTCGATATCTACGGCGTAGACCCAGTAGTGCGGGGTGCGCGACCGGAGCGACCGGACAATCTGTACGATGGACACACTCCGAAAGATATTGAGGTGCGAGATGCGTACTTTGATGCCAAGATGGAGTACGAAGACTCTAACCCAGGTGTGTACTTCCGTAGGTCTGTGTGGGGGTGGAGGCCCCTGTGGGAGTGTGTCAATCAGTTTACCGATGCCTTGACAGATGAGGACTTCAAGCACGGGTGCTATAACGACGGGCATCTGATCCCTAAAGATGTTGCCGTCCAAGTTGCTGCCGATCTCACTCAGGCATTGGAGAGTGGCAAGGTGGCTACCTATCTGAAGGAGAGGACCGAGCGCATAGACGGCATCCCAGATCGAACGTGCGAGAGGTGCAAGGGCAGTGGTAGGGAGAGCCCGCAAAGCTTGGTTCGACCGGAGCCGTGCCGAAGCTGTAACGGCTCAGGTAAGCAACAGTCGTGGGAGTCCATGTATGGCATGGACGAGCATTGCGTTGAGGAGTTCAAGACATTCTGTGCAGAATCCGGTGGGTTTGAAATCTGCTAACTACAAAGGGAGGGACAAGTGGACGAGATCAGAATCACGATCACTGTTGAGAACGAGGAGCAAGCACAACAGCTTCTCGCCGTGATCGAAGAGGGGGAAGTTGAAGGGGCTTTGGACTTTGCTTTCGAGGTTCACACCGACAGAGTGGAGTCCAAGTGATGTTCATCGCAATCATGGATACTGGTAACTACCAGTTCGTGACAGTCTCTGAGTCAGAACTCACGGCTAAGGACAACATACGGAAAGCATGGCGCAAGCACATGAAGAAGATCCGTGAACGCTTTCCTAGCTTAGACATGACTCCAATCTCTGAGATAGAGGAGTACTACGGTATCAATGTCACTGAGATCAATATGGACGGAGTCGTTCGGGACGAGACAACACTAATTCATTAAGAGGTAGGATAGAGTGATGATTACTTGCGACCTATGTGGGGTGAAGGTAGACGAGCGAGGCCCCATCGATATCCACTCGCTCGGGCACTGGGATGGGGTTACCCACAACTTTACAGACGTTGCTGTCTGTCATAGTTGCGATGCATCCTACACTCCCCAAGAGATGGAAGGGGAGATGAACAGTGCAGCTGAAAAGAAGTCTGGCTTGGTTTACCACTAACTAGAGGGGAGATAAAGTGAAGAATTACGCGAACAAGGTTTCATTCCGAGACTTGGTTGTCTTGGGTAGCAGGCTGAAACTTTACGGATACTGGCCGACCTACACCATCATGCGTGAGGGTAGGCGGAAGCCAGGCAGGATGCGTTGCCACAGGCTCCTGTGGAACGCTAGGATGGCACACAACAAGTCTGCACGACGACAGACTTGACAGTGCTGACTAATAGTGACACTGTACTGTATCACTCCATTCATCCAAGGAGGTTGAATGACACGCAGTATCAGCAGTGATGAGTATGCTCGCATGACAAGGGGTAGGATGAGAGTCCTAATCCTATGCGAGTATAGTGGCAGGGTGCGCGATGCATTCCGTGCCAAGGGGCACTACGCAGTGTCCTGTGACCTTCTGCCTAGCGAGGGGGATCCCGATGCCCCTCATATGCAGGAAGACGTTCTGTCGGTGTTAAGCCACGGGATAATGAAGCAACGTGAACCTGCTTACGATCTCGTAGTGGCGTTCCCTCCCTGCACTGACTTAGCTGGCAGTGGTGCTCGCTATTTCGCTGAGAAGCGAGCGGACGGTCGCCAACGCAAAGCCATCGAGCTCGTCCGAGCGATATGGCAATGCAACGTACCACGGGTGGCGATTGAAAACCCAGTAGGGATACTCAACTCGTATCAGCAGTGGCCTGAGTTGGCTGACATTGAGTTCAATCCAGAGCTACCCAAGCCCTACTACGTACAGCCATGGGAGCATGGGTCTCCTACCCAGAAGAAGACAGGTATTTGGAGTCGGGGTCTGCCCAAGCTGAAGCCATCAAACATTGTTGAGGGCAGGAAGCAGGAAGTCTGGCTCATGGGTCCAAGCAAGGACAGAGCCAAGAAGCGGTCCCTAACCCCCATCGGGATCGCTGAAGCAATGGTCGACCAATGGGGTTGGAAGGATGAAAGATGAAAGTAGGAAGCTTATTCACTGGCGTGGGTGGTATTGACCTAGGCCTAGAGCAATCTGGGCACCAAGTCGTGTGGCAGGTTGAGCGCGACGAACAAGCTAGATCAATACTTCGTAGGCACTGGCCTGACACGCCTATCTATGATGATGTTCAAACCGTAGGAGGAGCCGATGGTGGAGCAGGGAGAACTATTCTCGAAGACGTTGACCTCATCTGTGGTGGGTTCCCGTGTCAAGATCTCTCAACTGCGGGAACTCGTAGAGGATTGGCAGGAGAAAAATCACAGCTTTGGTACGAATTTCATCGCATACTTAAAGAGCTGCGTCCCAAATATTGTCTGGTCGAAAATGTCCCTGGTCTACTCTCCTCCAACGAAGGGAGGGACATGGAAGTTGTACTCAAAGGGTTGGAGGGCTTGGGCTACCAGTGGCAATACAGAGTACTTAACTCTCAATATTTTGGAGTCCCCCAACGTCGCCGTAGAGTCTTCATTGTCGGATATCTTGGAGGAGGAAGTCAACCCCAAGTATTACTTGAGCGCGAAGGCCTGTCGTGGCATCCTGCGAAGATCAAAGAAGAGGGGCAAGGATCTACCAGAGAGTCTGGAGGTCGCTCTGCAGGAGGTGGTGAAGCAAGAAGCTTCCAGTGGCAAGCCTCCCCACAGCAAACAATGAGCATCACTGAGACCACTCCATACCTAAGCACGACCAAAGTTCCTGCAGTCTATCGAGCATCTGGGTTTTCCTCGTACAAAGAAGACACCGTTGCTACAACGCTCAGAGCCAACCAGCAGAAGCAGACTGATACCGACTTGGTACTGTCACGGATCTTCACACAGAACAGCAGGGACGAGGTTCGGTATATCAATGGTGATGGTCAGCTGGTAGGAGCTCTAGCTGCTCACCCGGGGGTAAAGCAACAGACTCGAAGGCTAACACCTCGGGAGTGCGAGAGACTACAAGGGTTCCCTGATGACTGGACCAGGTTTGCTGACACAGGAAAGGAGGTAGCTGATGGTCCAAGATATCGGATGATGGGCAATGCGGTCACCGTGAACGTAGCTGAGTTCATTGGCGCACAGCTCAAGCAGGTGGAGTAAGTAGGTTTCTTAGAGCACAGGAGGGGTTCGGCTGCGGCCCACTGGATCGTCGTAGCCCAACTTAAATAACCATGGAAAGGTCCGTTCTAAACGGAGGTGCCCTCCAACGCTCGCTAACATTAGAGGAGACGCAACATGACGAAAGAAAAAGAAAAGTTCCTAACGCCTAGACGCAGCTCGTCCACCGTTCGATTCAATCCGAACGAAGTCAGCGTCATCATGTCTCAGGCACTGAGCACGTACACAAGTAGTATAGATGCGCTGGAAAAAAGCCTAATTGATCTTGACAACGCTACTCAAGTTGCCGACGAGATTGACCGCAAGATCGAGATCGCAAACGCCTATATGCGTACTAGGTCTCTTGCAGATATCCCTGAAAACGTACAGGAAGTTATGCGTCGGTACACCAGCTCAGGACATTGTTCCAATGTTGCTAGACTTAAGATACTGGACGAGTGGGTAGCATTGATTGAGTCTGGGAGTGATAAATGAGCAATCAACAATGGGGTGCGGGAACGACAGGAAGAGAGTACGTACAAGTAACCCTGCGTGACAACGTCACTAATGAAAACCAACAACGTCTGTACGATACCGACTATCGCACGGTTAAGGACGCTTACAGGGAGGGTTCCCTGTCGTTAGGAGATTATAAGCTTGTGAACATTAAGGTTGTTTGTTTTGAACGTGCCTCTAACAACAGGAACTAATAGTGCAAGGCTATTGGAGCGAAGCAAGTGTGTTTATCATCGTCGGCATGACCACTGACAATGATGAGCTAATACGAAAAGGATTTACTATGGTCTTGGATGGTCAAGAGCTGGCCCCTGCCCTAGTGGGTATCATCTATCGTAAGCTGATCAATCACAATGTTATTGAAGATCCAGGGCATAGAAGCATAGAGCAATTAAAAGAGTGGATGCCTGACTGGATTGAAGAGCTTGATGAGAGATTGCACAAAGAACGCATTGATGTTATTGAAGACCTGTTAGCAAACCTGCCCACAGGAGACCTGAACTAAGAGGGGGAGTACATGGGCGCAGAGAGAACTCGAGAAGCAAAGAAGCTTGAAAAAGCATCGCTACGAAGGGCCCGTATGCACGGCCACTCACCACAACTAATCACTGAGTCAGGTGTCTTGCGCTTGTACGGCTGCGCCGAACGCAAATGCACTCAACTGTTAGAAGCTTGGGATATGCCACCCGTAGCAGCTGGGGCGATGATCCACACAGGGTGTGAAGCACGACTGAAGCGCAACTCAGTTGTGAGGTTGAGGAGAAAGATTTGGTTACTAATCCGGGAGGGACGATGGACATAGCAAACATTATAGAACAGGTCGAGAGGTATGGAGCTCTGAGGCGAGGTGGCTATGAGGATGATGCCACCAAGCAACTAGAAGACATCAGAAACTCACTTGACTTATTGACAGAACAGTATGGAGAGAAGGCGGTTCTTGAGCATATCAAAAGAGAATCAGACTGGACACCTAGGAGATGAGCATGAGTTATTACCTATTACACAGCACACTGGAGAAGGATTTCATCTCCACATCTATAAAAGATCGCACCTATCGCAAGATCACGAAGCCGGATGGGGTATGCGTGGCTGAGTGGAGTTGGTATGAGACGTTCAGAAACAGCAATGCGGCGAACCGACGATACGACACCCTAGAAGAACAGTTTGGTGCCGAATATTCGGGCAGTATTTTTGATATCAGTGCGCTTATGTCTGATCTGCGCCGTGGCTGTGATTCGGGGAGAGCTCGGAATCGAGTTGATGACTTTGTCGAACAGGTCATGCTTGGGGCAGACTCATGCGCACCACAGGGAGCGTAGTATGAAGCTACTTAAAAGGTTGGCCGTCATCTGTGCGGTAGCTCTGGTGGTTTCCTTTGCTGGGCTGCAGCGTCTCAACCATTTGTCTAGTAGGCCGATAGACTTGGATGAGTTCTCCTGGTTTAATAAGGTGGAGATCTACACAGCCTATCTGGCAATGAACATACTGGGAGCACCACTCTATCCAGAGATCGCCAAGGAAGCATCTCTTATGTTGCTTCCCTCTTCTGAGGGGAAGGAGATGATGTTTGAGTCTGATTTCTTTCTAAAGTCTGGGTTCATTCAGAACACGATAGAAAACTATACTGATCCTGTTGCCCTGTACTGGGCTTGGGACAGCTACATGATGACTGATGTTTTTGCGATACACTCCGAGGCTAGAGTTGCCTTGGCATTGAACACTGGAACCTTGTCCATAGAGGAGGGCAAGGTGCAAGTCTCTGTTCCTTGTACTTGGCCCAAAGATGCTTGGATCTACTTGCTTGATGTGCCTTGGCTTCCCCAAATAAAAGTTCAAGAAGGACTGTTCTGGGTGTTAGAGCAGGAAGGTTGGATCTATCCTTACACAGCAGTGTGGGAAGCGGACTTAACCAAGGAGGCTGCATGATACCGAGGTACAAGCTTGCAGAGCTTACCATGTACCTTGCTGTCATTGCCAGCATCCACCTGACCCTGACACCACTCGAACAACCAAGCATTGAGACAGTGCAGCTTGAGCCAATCACGGTCACAGCTGCAGATCCGGTCGCTCTACACCTTTATAGTCATCGCTGGCCTTGTACGGGCCATGGGTGTGCCGACAACGTAGCGATTGACAGGATTGCCGACGCTATCCGCTACCACAGCGAACGTCTCGACATCCCCATTGAGCTACTCGTTGGCATAGTTATGGTTGAAGACCCTTGGCTTGATACGCTGGTCATCAGCACAGCAGGAGCTGTAGGCCTCTTCCAGGTCATGCCCATGCACACAGATGCGTGGGTGTCCTGCGGCTACCCCCTAGAAACAATCGAAGGTTCTACGTGTCGAGGTGCTGAGATCATTGCAGACTTTTTACATCGTGCTAACAGTGAGGCAGAAGCGTTGCTTTGGTACAACGGGTGCCGACATCAATACTGCGAGGGCTATGCAAATAAGGTCAACAACGAAGCTGATTTGTTTGGAGGAGAGTAGAACGTGAAAACCCCTTGGACTAACCAGACAAAGGGGGCTGATTAAACCAAGGGGAGGTGTGGGTGAAGGGAGGAAACCCAGACCTATTTTTTGTCCACGAACGAGAACGCAGAGGAGGGGAGCGTTCGCCGTCTTCACGAAGGTAATTAGACCGAGACCATTTGGTCAATGATTAGAAGTCCCAATCCGTATCGTCTGGACTTGATTGGTAGTCAGCCCAGACACCAATGCTTCGGTTGAACTTCAAAGGAGTGTAGCCGTGGTTTCCGATCCAAGACCATCGGATCTTCCAGATGTGTAGCTCGGATGGTTCAATGTTCTGAGGATCACGCCACATCGTCCACCCGATATCAGCCTTGGCATACCAAGCAGCTGAACCAGATACATCATTGCCTGTCGGTACAACCTTGTGACCTCGACCATCGCCGTTGACCTTGGTTGGGTGCGCGATGAAGAACACATGAGCATCATGGCTCTTAGCCCACTGCTGCACCCTAGTCAGCATACCAGAGATCTCGTCGGTCTCCTTGGCAGATGCTGGCATCGTTAAATAGTTGTATGGGTCAATTACTAAGATGCGACAGCCCATCTGCATGACCGCACTGGATGCAATGTCCAGGATGCCGTCAATGTCGGTAGGCCCGTCTCTACGGTAGTCCATGAACAGGAAGTGATCGTCAATCCACTTCTTCGCTGAGTCAAGTTGCTCAACGTTCATCCGCTCCCCGTCTTCGTCAAAGAACTGGAGCTTAGTTCGCTTCTGAGCTAACTGCATCATGTGTAGCTCAGGAGGCTTTTCAAAACTGCAGAACACTGTCTTGTAGCCCTCGCCTTCAGCAAGGTTTACACATAGCTGGTCAATGAAATCACTCTTACCACTGGAAGGGAAGCCAGTAACAACTGAGACCATACCCATAGGGATCTGAACTAACTTATCGACCGACAGTAGACCTGTGCTTGCGCCCCGGAACTGCCCATTGTCGTATAGATCATCCACTGCATCGTAAAAGACTTGAGCTCTGTGCAAGCCAATGGTAGGGAGCGGCTCAACATCGTCGAACCTGCCGAGCAAGTATCCGTCGCCCTCTGCCTCAAGTGCTTGGGCAGCATCCTTGTAACCGTCTAGGTCAATCGTCCAAATCTTATTCCTGCCTATACGACGAACGATCTCTTCCTTCAGGGCATTGCCCGGGTCATCGTTGTCTGTGTTTAGAATAATCCTAGGAGCAGCATCCAGTTGACTCTTGGCTCTCCAGATGTATTTGAACTTGTTGTCATCATTCGGATCAATCTTGCCATCTCTGACCCGAGCTGGTGCCCCATTGGGTATCGATAACACCGTCACGTTTGCTGGAATGTCTGAGCTCAACCAAGCGCAAGCATCCATCTCACCCTCACAGATGAGCAGGTCATTGCCCTCAACGTAGTTCTCAATGTTGAAAAAATCTTCACAAACATTCTGCTGAGAAAACATCTTATTGGTGTCAGCTGAACGCCATTTCATCGCATAGATGTCGTCACCTTTGCGGTACGGAAAGCCAATCGCTGGCACGGTCTTGCCATTGAAACGGTACTCACCAGGAATCGTATGAGACTCAATTACAGCATCGGCAATCATGCGTTGCTGTAGGTAGGTGACTGCTGTTTTGTTTGTGCCTGACGGCTTTTGCTTTAAGGGGGTATTCATCACAGGTGCTGGGTCAAGGGACCATTCATTGTCATTAAAAAAGCCACCACTGATGTCGCAGTGATGGCACTGGTACTGAATCCCCTTTGTATCGACCTTGATTGAAAGGGACTTGTCTCTGCGGTTCTTGGAGCGGGTGTGTTGACATACAGGGCAGTGTTTCTTGTGTTGCCCAACCGACAGATGTGAGGCAAGCCTCTCTATCTCGGGTGTAACTTGTCCCATCACTCCCCCTCATTGGCAATAATCTCCTGCAGCTTACTCATAACTGCATCTTTATTTTCCAACGTAGACACCACGATGAGAGTCCTGGGGTTGTCTCTGTCGAGACCCCACTCACAGTACTGGCCCTTTACTTGCCTGTCGTTGGAATAAACGTAATCCTGCAGTAGATCTAGTATTAAACTAGCGTCTAAGTCTGGTCTTCTACTAGCGTAGTATATCTTGATAGCAACGAATAGATCTTCACTGAATAGATTCTTTCTAGTAGGGCACTGTTGTTCAAAAGCTCTAGAGTAACTCAAGGCTTTCTTAGACTTGATAAATCTAGGCTTACCTCTAAACGACACGAGTCGCCTTGAATTAGCTTTCGAGGCAGGCTCGCCTCTAATAAGCAACGTTGCCAGATCCTCGTCAATAGCCTTGCAAGATTTCTGTCGTTTCGTTATCGTCACAGTGCCTCCCTATGGACGTTCAGGATAACGCTCAGTAGGAGGACGGGCAACTATCAACCGGAGAACGCCTTGACTAACCAAAGATTTAGGGTTTACGAGGGGGTAGGTGTGCCACCTGCTAACCCTGGTCCACGTAGCAAGTGGGGCGATTTACCACTAGAAACAATCAACATTGGGGATCTGGTGGAGCTGCCGTTAAGCGAGGAAGGTGTGAAGGAAAAGCTTGGTGGCATTAGGGCCTATGCCGGGCGTGTAGCTCGTCGCACAGGCAAGAAGTATTCAGTAAGGGTTACCTCGCATGGAATTGCGATTTACAGGGTTAAATAACCGAGGAGGAGTTGTGAGCGAAGAAGAGTTTGAGATCGTAGACGATCTACCAGTGCCGGAAGAATCGAAGCGAGCGAAGTATCCGTTTAGCACCATGGATATAGGACAGTGTTGCGTCTTTAACGTTAAGCCTGGGGACACTGACGCACTGAATCGTCTACGTGTGGCAGCATCGGCACGAAACAGACGCAGCGACAAAAGGTTTGTTGTCCGTCGTCTTCCCCATGATGAGAACAGTGTTGGTGTGTGGAGAACTGAGTAGTGCCGCTGACTAACAAGTACGGCGCACCGGATGTATTTATCCGGGCAGTTGAGGGGGATCCCTATAGCAAGGGCGATGCTGACTTCTCAGCAACTGAGCTCTTAAAGCCCCCTCAAATTGTGCGCTTGTACAACGAGCACGGTGACAAGGTCGTCACAGATGTGCGGGACGAGTGGTGGAAGCTCTTAGGTAAGGGTGTTCACAACATCCTAGAGGAACACGGCCAAGGCCAGACAGAGGAACGCTTCTTTGCTGACTGCAATGGTTCGGTTATCTCAGGAGCTATTGACCTGTTAGACGACGGTGCTGTTACCGATTACAAGGTGACCTCAGTCTACACCATACAGCGCGGCCTCAAGTCAGAATGGGAGCAGCAGTTAAACATCTATGCGTGGCTGTTGAGGCAGAATGGTATGGCTGCAACCAAGCTAACCATTGTCGGTCTGTGTCGAGACTGGCAGTTGTCCCGGGCTAACCTCAAGAAGGATTACCCACAGAGTCCTATCGTTCCGATCTCTGTGCCGTTGTGGAGTGATCGTCGGCAAGACGACTTCGTGGCACAACGGGTAAGGGTACACACGATGGATAACACGCTACCCTGCACTCCCGAGGAGCGATGGGCTAGGGGTGGCTACACAGTGTTTAGTGGCCGTCTCAAGCCCAAGACGTTTGACACCATGCAGGAGGCGGCTGCGTTCATACAGTCGAAGCAGAAACCTGGTGTGCATTACTCAATCAAAGAAGGGGCAGCCAAGTTTATTCGATGCGAGTCTTGGTGCCCAGTATCCGATTATTGTCCACAATGGAACGGAGAGGGGAGATGACGGAAGAAGATGAGGTAGCAACGGCACTGAATAATATTGCTGCTGGGATAAGCCCACCTAACACAGGCCCCGGCCATGATGCATACGGGAATTATGTCAATTCGTTACTAGAAGCCGTAATGGGTATTCCCCATGGACTCCAAGACGTAGCAGATGCTATACGAGGGCATGGCAACGATGTACAGGAAGCCGCTGGTCGCTTGGCAGATGCAATACAGTGGGAACCCGAAGAGTTTGCTCGCGATGCAGAAGGTAAGGTGATTACTAGTGCATCGGGCAATCCTATCATGAAGTCTGTAGCTCGGAGAGTATTTACTGTAGCTCTAACGAACAACGAAGGAGGGAATGGAGAAGATGCCAGCTAACACCAAGAAGCTCACTTACGCTCAGGTCTACGACACCCTGTCGAAGGTCAATGTGAATGAGTTTACAGAGGAGAAGATGGGACTGACCTACCTTAGCTGGTCTCAGGCTGTCAGGATTTTTACAGAACACTTTCCTGAATGGAGCCTGAAGTGGCACGGTACAACTGATGCCAACGGTGTCCTCCGAGATGTAACGTACTACGAGGGTGGCACTGCTGCTGTAACCTGCACGGTGAGTATCCCAGATGGTGCAGGAGGAGAACTCAAGAGGGAGATGTGGCTTCCCGTTCTTGACTTTAAGAACAGAGCTACGGCCTATCCTGACAGCATGGCTATCAACACTGCCAAGATGCGTTGCTGGGTTAAGAACATGGCAATCTGGGGGCTAGGACTCTATGTCTATAGTGGCTTGGATGAGACCTACGGTCAGGTCTCTCAAGAGGACCAGGAGCCCGCACCAGAGCCTCCCAAGAAGAAGAGAGCACCACGCAAGAAGAAGGCCACCAAAGAGGGGCCTAATCCAGATGAGCTCAAGCAACAGATTGTTGCGTTGAGTAAAGACCTGGTCGGTGCCAGCTGGGAGCCTGACGACTCCCTGAAGAAGGACATCAAAGAAGCCGTCGCAAGTGGTGACGCAGATGTGATGGCTGCGATGGTAGTAACGCTACAAAAAGCGAAAGATTTTGCACTCAAACTACATGACGAACGAGAGGAGAAGTAACAATGTCCGATTACAGTAATCAGCCGAAGGTGGATTTCAGCATTTTCCAAAACACTTTCGCAAAAACCAACAAGCACCCGTCGATGACCGGGGTGATTGAGTTTACTAGGCCGTTCTTGAAAGCCTTGGTTGAGGAAGCAAAGACTGGGAATATGCCGAAGGTAAAGGTTGCTTCTTGGGAGCGCGTTGGCAGAGACAGTGGTAAGCCCTATCAGTACATGAGACTTGAGGTATCATCGGGCGATTCGGCACCTGCTGCTACGCCTGAGCCCGCAGCTGCGCCTGTAGTGGATGACGAAGATGACGGTCTCCCCTTCTAGGGAAGCCTTTCTGCTTCGGCTAGACCGCACACTTCTGAACAAAGTGAGGCGGGAGGCTCAGAACAGGGAGATGACCGTGACAGATCTTTTCATCGAGATGGTGGAACACTACGAGTTTGAGGCACAGGGCAAGCCGTTGGTGAAGAAAGAGAAACCTTGGTGGGAGCATTAGAATAATGTCAAGCGAAGATTACAGCCGACCTGGACGTAGCAAGATTCGTAAGATTGTGAGTTTAGGTATCGTGCTAGGCGCATCAATATTGGTTGGTGTCCGTTTTGCTGCTAAGTATGGGTACCTAGCGGGGCATACTTACTGGGCAAGGAAGTCCAAACTAAGCAGTCACCAGTCCTTGGATGACATTCCAGATGATTGGTACATATGATGTCCGTCCCCGGGGATGTGCCTAGAATTTTTTGTAAACACGCTAGGGAGAAGATTCTCTGTGCTGAATGTACCCCTCAAGGCGACATGTTCGATGCTCCTGATCCACCTACTGGGCCGACCGCTACAGAGTACACCAGAGATGATGGTACGTGGGATCGTTTCTTAGCGTTCCGGTATTCTGATGAGGGTGGCAAGTACTACAGGTTTATTCTAGACAGAGCTTACGATGCGTTGGACCAGCAAAAGGGTAGGTTTTCTGTGCGAACCTGGACTGCCTTCTACAGGGATGAGCACAACGTCGGTATTACCAACGACTTTACACCGTGGATTGCTGACGAGCTCGTGCAGCAAGAGCCACTGCTCTTGGACATCATTCAGCGCAAGAAGAGAAGTAAGCCACAGGGAGGCAGTCTTGTTTCTTGATATTTTATGTCGTTTGGTTGTGTTGATTTTACTAACGTCATTCGTGGCTTCATTGATTTGGTTTGCTCTCGTTGAAAAACTAGTGAGCTATCGACACAAGAGGCGTAGCGGTAACACGTTACCTAGGCTCAATCCTTACGACAGGCCCGATGATGACGACAGCGAGACGGTACATTGAGCTTTGTCCCAGACTTCCTGAGCTCAAAGATCCTGTGGATTCTTGAGGTCGCAGTTATCTGCTATTGCCTATACGCAATGATCGTGGCAATAGAGCGAGAGGATCAGTAGAGCAGGTCTTGCTCCCGGTTCCGCCAGTAGTCTTGGTAGATCCAGCGTTGGTGGTACTGCTCTGCTAAATCAAGCGTGTCAATCACACCGTGCTTCTTAAAGAATGTCTTGATGCCTTTAGTGTGCTGTTCAGTATGGCACTCTCGACACAGGGGTACGAGGTGGTCGCTCGTTCCGCCAGCACCTCGGGACTTCATGTGAGCTGGATCGCTAGGTCCGTCCCTACCGCAGGTGTGACATGGCAGGGTGCGTATCCAGTCCGCTTTAGGTCCAAACTGTTTTTCTCTGAGCTCAGTCTTGGACAAGCGAGCCAATAGCTACTCCAGCCAGAACGTAGGGGACAGCCCCGCCGATTCTCTTGAAGATGTTTTTGTCGGCAACAGACCTCCAGGCAGCAGACTCTTCATTCAATGCAGCTACCTCAAGTCGGAGCACTTCGTTCACTTCCTGCTCTCGAACCCACATTGAGTCCAAAGATTCTACCCTCCGCCACAACAAAGCGTTGTCTGCCTCCAATGTAGCGATCTGTTCTTGGTATGCGACCACTTCTTTTTCGTGATTCAATTCTAAGGTATCCAGCAGGGCCTCTAAGCCCTCTTGTCCTTCCACCCTAGTACGTAGTGTCGTAAGGTTCTCGTTGTAGCTTAGAGAGGCTGTGAGAGCGTCGTTTTTTGCCTCATCTCTTATTTTTGCTAAGGAATCGTGAGCTAGGTCTAAACTGTCCCTCAAAGACTCATAACTCTCGACTGCTTCCTCGAACTCTGCCTCCAGCTGCTCTCGCTCTACCTCCAGGACCCTGACTCTCTCCTCTGCGAGGAGTGCGTTGGTCCTGCCTGAGTCCACCTGACGGAGTCCGAAGACGATGACGACGAGCGCAAGCAGGCCGACAAGAATATTACTTGTCTTCATGGGTCTCTTTCGGCGTGACCATCCGGTAGCAGTACTGTCGTGCGACCGTCCCGACAATGTTAGTACGAGGCACCTTGACTACTTCTACATCTCCTTGAGCAATCAACCTTTTTAATCGTAGGCGGATGGCTGGGGGTGTCATGTCCGTTTCTTCGCACAGTTCAGCGACCGACATAGCTCCTGCCGGGTCCGATGATTCAAAGAGTGCTGACTGTACCTGTTGTAGTAGCTCTGTCTCAGTAACATTCATAAGACCTCCACAGTTGTAGGTCGTTCTGGTTTGAACAATAACGTCCTCATAGTATAGTCATCATCATCATTGATCTCAAACCAAACGAGCCCTACGTCTGCAAGGGATTCAGCTACCCGGTGTACATACTCTGTTGCTAACTGCCACGCAGGTAATGCGACAGCGCGTGTCTTGATCTTGTGAATCTTCCCACTATCTGCGAACTGATGGAAGTGAGATCTGATTGCTAGATCAGGCGGTGTCTCTTTGTCCATCAGGTAGTTAAAGAAAATATCCTGGGCGTACCATCTCATGTACGGGCCTTTCGTGTGAGCTCGCCTTCCCATCCTACCGTGGTGCTTTATATCAAACGTCAAGTCTCCAACCTTGATCAGTCTGTGATAGGACGATGCGTTACCAGTGTCAGGATCCTCTACTACCTTCCATCCTTGAGACTTCAACGCCTTAGCCAAGCCTTCTTCCATGCCACCAGCTCTCCCTACGTGAGCAGGTGTCCCTCGAAGTATGTGTATGCTGTCAGGCTTTAGTGCTAGGGGCACACGAAGTACTTCCATCGCACAGTGTATGTGGACACCCTCGTGTCCTGTTGCGATCTGAGTGGTGCGGTGGTGATCGCCATCGGTCAGGTCGCCATTAATAACAAGATGCAACTTGGCTTGCCTGTTCTTTCGCTTTACAGACTTGATCTTAGCCCAAGCTTCTTCCCAGTTGTTCCACAACCACTCTTGGCCCTTGTTTGGCATATACATTCCGCCGTCATCCAAGGGGATCCCTTCGGGTGGACACAGCCCTACTGTAGATCCGCAGTGAGTATCTCCGAAACAAACAACCATGTGTTTCATTCCGCCTCTCCTTTTAATATTTCTAGTTTACCCACGCCAATCATCTGAACTGTCGTCTATCCAGTCGTCCCTATTCTCGCAAGCACTACACTCCTTGCCGTCTTTTACAGTTTGGTTACATGTAGAGCATATTGTCCACCCAGAAAAAAATTCCCACTTGCAGTAAATGCAAAACTCTTCACCAATATCATTGTCTGACCCACACCGAGGACAATCCATTAATTGTCAAACTGTATGCGATCGATCTCAAGCTCACGAGGCATAGGTGTACTGCGTGGTGCCTCGGGGATAAGCACAGTCCTTTGAGCAGCTTGGACTGGAGATGGTTCTCGCTCTCTTCGTAGCATATTTCCTAAAGCTGCTAAACCTCTAGTAAGTAACCCAGGCTTATCTTCTTCAGGATTTAATAAATGTTCTAAGTCGCCGAGATTGATTCTGACTGGGCTACCCTCTCCGGGTTTACTGCCGTAATACCTTGCTAAGTTACGAGCTTGTCCGTAAGGGTTTAATCCTTCCTTGGCAGCATCTGCTAAAAAACTGGCATCTTCTGGCAAGTTTGCGGCATCGTTGAAATCGTATTCATCGTAGACCCAATATTCTCCCGTTTCTGGGTCTTGCTCTATACTTGCGCCACCAATAGTTCCTGCTAAAGAGAATGCCGCAGGAGAAGACAGCAGTGCTTCTAATGGACCCTTTCCACCTTTAAGATCTTTTAATGACTGAGCGGATCTTACACGAGCAAATGGACCCTGAGAAAAAATACGTTCAATTTCTTCTTGGCTACTTCCTTGATCGCGTAATCCTTGTACCCACTCTGCTACGCTTGCGTCTGCATCACTTTGCATTCCCTGTGGAACAGCTTGATTACCTACAACTGACACGTAATCTGCCAAGTCGTCTAGCCCATAGTCAGCATAGGTGAGGGACGCATTCGAGCCACCCCTTTCCAGTGCCCTTACTACAGATTCTTGCAATGCGTCATACTCAGAACCACTAAGACTAGAACGATTAATTTCTCTACTGCCTATCGCATCACCTAGTCTTTCTAATCCAAGCTGATCTCTTAAAAAATTACCAGCTAGATCGGCTCCAAATTGACGCATAAAAAGCGGCAATCGAGGCATCACGCCTATCTGCACTGGATCAAGGTCTGGTTCTCTTGGTTCCAGTAGATCTGTTATACCGTTACTCATCGTTTCCTATCTCCAGCCTTACCTTCAAAAGAGCAAGTTCTCTTTCTAGTAAGTGTACTTGGTCCTGTAGCTCCTCAATCTGGAGCGTTAAGCTGCCCTGTTGGCCTATGTATTTTCCTTGCCTGTCTCGAATGTCTTCTATCTCAACCATGGCTTGGGCATCGGCTCGTTCCATGCCCTCGAAACGACCACCCGCTACCCATGTAGCAACCAGTATTGAGATCGCAAAGCCTACACTTATGGCAGGCAAAGATGTTGCCTTAGATACGCCGTTAGCCATTATCGTCGTGCCCTTATCTCTTCAACCTGAGACTCAAGATCAGAGATGCGCTGTGCATACCACTCTAATGTGAGCTCTTGCTGCTGATCAAACGGAGCACTGCCTGACTCAACCTCAGTAACAAGCTTTTCTAGCTGTGTATCAAGATGGTTTAGTAACATGAACTGCTCTGCATCAGCTGGGAGCGAGCCTAGCTCGCCTCTGGGCCAACGCACCCTGAAGTCCGAGTTCAACTCCACCTCTTTTTCCATCATCATCAAAGAGGTTTCAGTTGTATTTAATCGCTCGACAACGCCAAAATAAGCCCACACACCCAGAGCAACCCCTGCCACGATAGACAAGAGGTTGCGTAGCGGCATGGCTATTTCGGTTTCATCGCTCAATAACGCCATTAGTCAGATCTGTTAGGTGCCCATTTTTCTATGCCACTAATAGAAAAACAACCCAGGGTAATGATCAAAAAGCTGTTGTAAATAAACTCCTGAACCTGCAGCTCCATTCCCCACACCCCAGTTGTCACATCAACAACAGCAGTAACAACCATCATTGCAAAAGAAACTGCACCGACAATTGTCTTTTCATTCCAATCGTTGTTGTCCTTGAACACACTTAACAATCTACTCATCGCTGTTATCCTCAATTGCGTCTTCGATCATAAGTAAAAAATTGTCTTCGTCTTGTACGAGATCCCACAATTCGTTGAATGCGTCCCTGCTTTTCCACACGGCCAGCCTGCCATCTTCCGTCTCGCCTCTATCCTTGCCTGGTGCTATGCATCCTTCGAGCTCTGATGCGTAGTTGGCTGCATGAAACAAAAGACGGTCTCGATCTTCAACGATAATTTCAAACGTCGGGTAGTCGCCTCGGTGATAATAATCTTTTACGCAGGGGTGCATTCCTTCAGGAATCGGCTTGGCTGCATTTTCAATAGTCCAAAAGCTTACGCCGTCAGCCTTGTTGTATAGCCGTCCCCATATCGCGTCACCTTTCTGCAATTCTCTTCTAAGATGCCACACAGGTGCATTGACTGCCATTTTTTATCCCACCTCTGCGAGCGCAGCTCTAACCTGACTCACGCCTAGAAGAGGTCTTTCTCCGGGTTGAGTGATTACGCCATCTAATGCGCGATCTTTTTCTTCAATCATGTCGTACAGGATTTTACGCTTCTGTTCATCTGTGAACCTGTCGCTCATAAGAACCATATCCCTGCGTTCTCTCCATCTTTTCATATAGCTTTCATAAGCTCGAACCTTGGTTCTGTACTTACGAAGACCAGCGTTGTCCTCTTGGAACTTCCTCAAGTCTTCAACCCTGTTTTCGCTTTGGAGCTTGTTAACGACACGAACATAAATGTCCATCTCGTCTTTGAGCTCGTAAAACTTCTCTGTACTAGCGTTCCCTTCACGCCAGTCCCCAATGACATCTCCTAGTACTGGGAAGTTTTCAATGCCCTGACCATTAAGCAGTGAAGACGGACCCCAATCATATCTTGTGCCTACAATGTTCTGCCCTGTCGCCTCTCTAATGATTCGGTCCCCAACCATCATACTGTACAAGCCTGCATAACCTGTGTACTGCCTGATCAGGTATTCCATTTTTTGAGGAGACGACAGCGGGTTTGGACCAGGAATGACCCCGAACACTTTAGCAAGTCCCGTAGCAACATTGCTTGTGTACTCAGTGCGCTGCAGTTCTGGTGGCAGATCTTCCATAAACGACGGTACGATTGCTTCGTTCGTAAAATCATTATGGTTTCTTATCGCGCCGTATATTGGACGCAATGCTTGAGGCATAATGTGGAAATCTAAATTTCTGCCAATCTGGTCTTTGACTTCAGCCCCTACCTCTTCCCACCCATAATCCTCTTCATCCATTGATCGAAGGATAGATTCTGGTATGGCCTTATAGAACATCCCAGTAGTGAATGAGATTGGCATTTTGAAGTACTTGTCACCCACAGGGATAATGAAGTTGTTCATCTTCTCAACTTCACCTGCGCGTTTATAAGCCTCTTCGTCGCGCATCATCATGTAGTAGATAAGCAGAGCACCCATTAAGTGCATCCCTCTTATCCATGTCTGGGTTCTAATCTTACTGGCAGCTTCATCGGTCATGTTCGGATCGACCAGATGTGCGCCTAAAGAATCTGGTGCGCCTATGTGGCTGCGATAAAAGTTGTCTAAGCCTGTGATACCGCCAGACATAAATGGAACCATCGCCATAATCGCATTCAACGCAGGGTCTGCACCCCGGCGACCATAGTTCATTACTTCAACACCATCTAGTCTGGCTTGGGCTAGGTTGCCTGTCCGACCAAGTGTTAAGTCCATTGCAGACATACGAGCAGTGACCTCGCCCAACTCCCTGAGATTGCGGTAGGCTACACTCATAAAAGCGGCGTAATCGGCTACGCTATCAAACTCAATCTTACCTCGTTCTAAAGACTGTAAAACTTTGTCGTATCGCTCTTGTTGACGAGACTCACGAGCTCTCCTTGCACCAGGTCCGCCACCAATCCCAAGCTTGTTCATGGTCGCCTCAAGCGTACCTGTGCCTGAGATAAGGTCTGACACATTAAAGAATGCACCACCACCACCTGATACCAACCCGTTCATCCTAGCCCGTGCAAGCAACCCACTTTCTGTTGCTTTTTCTATTTGCCTTAGTACGGGTAGCAGTGAGACTTTTTGTCCACCCATAGTGATGTACAAAGAATCTCCATCTTTGATGAAGTTCCTGTGTATAAACACTGGAAAGTTGACAATCCCAAATCGTAACATTCCAGCTGATATCTTTCCTGCCTCAAACATTGACGCAACAAAGCCTTGAGCAGGACTAAAGCCAAGCAACATTGTGGCATTTGCCATCTCTGGATCTGCCATTCTCCAGAACTGTTGCTTGCCGTCTACCATAACCCGCAACGTGTCAGGCCCTGCTTCATTTGTCCTGTATGCTTGCTTGCCAAGGCCCAACTCTTCTAGTTGTAACGCAGTGTCTACAACCCTTCGTGCTGCGATGTTACTTAAACCGTCTCGGATCATTGCTAGTTGCGAATAAGCAACAGACTCAATGATATCAACCCTGTCTAAATCAGCAAAACTGTCTAGCGCGTGGTCGAACAAGTAGCCATCAGCTTCTTTCATTTGCCCAAACTCAAGCTTTTTCTTGACCTTGGACCTTGACCCCGTCCCATCGCTACCCATCGGGTAGGCCGCAATCATCCCTATGTTTTTATACAAAGGTGCATACGCCATATCTTCAAGATATTCGTACATCTCTGGAGTAATACTTTGGGTAGAGCTCAGCCAAGGGAGAACGGTGCGGAGGTTGTGTTTTTGGAACTCTTCAAAAAACTCAACCACATGTGGAGCTTGTTCCTCAATTTGGTTTACCATCTCCTTAGCCTTAGCTAATTGCTGTTCAGGAGAAAGCTCTTTGTCGTAGTAAATCCGAGACTTTTTGTTTCGTTTAAAAAACCTTACGTTGTCGTCTCTTGCTACCTGTTTTTTAATTTGCTTTTCTGTCAACCCAGCTTGACGACCTTCGGCAACAACCTTGGCAACAGCTTGCTCATAAGCAATCTCCGCTTGTTGTTGTTTTCTGTCTTGATCAATCTTTCTGCGAGCTGCAACGTAATGAGTGGCAAACTTTCGGTCGTGCGCTGTTTCTAATAGGCCGTACATTTGCATTAACGTCATTTGCTCGTCGCCGTAAGCGACGAAGTCATGGTAGCCGTTCAATATGTCGCCCACCCATTGAACACCGCCCACCATAGACATGTTGTATTCAACGCTCATTCCGTTGTCGCGTTGTCTTACGGCCCCGACTGCGCTTTGATCGGCAAGCCTGCGTAGCCCATCCGTAGCTCGCCCAAGCATTTGTTCCTGAAGTTCTACAGGGTATGCAGCGTCTGCTATCCTTCTGCGTAAGTGTTGCCGCAAAGCTGTTCGTTTGTTTTTATCAAACAACGCCTTAAAAGGTTCTGACCAGCTGATGGCGTAATCGTTGTAAACCTCTCGCGTTTTTTGAAATTGCTGCTTAGGTGTAAGATCGTCCCATGTTATTGGCTGACCTTCTGCCGTTTCCCCAAAAACTTCTTCTCTGAGCTCGCCCATACGCAGCTCAATTAGTACTTCACCCGTTAAGCGTTCATCATTAAGGGGCTTTGAAGACTCGTCTCCGTACTGCTCTACTAAATCGTTAAGCTCTTTTGTTGGTGTCCACTTAACCTTGCGTCGATACTTGTGCTTAATCGGGGCAGGCATCTTGTACGGCTTGTCACCACGCTTTACTGCAAAGTACGCTTCAATGGCATTGTCCGACGCATTAATGCCTAATGACGGCACAGTTCCAGGCTTGGTAGACTCATGTTCTTGTTGCGCCATTAGCCTGTTGGTCAGTGTTTCGATTGGTGACCGATCAGGGACATCAGCTAGGTTTTGGTCAGCGCGTTCTTCGTTTGCAATTTGATCTAGTATTTTCTGTTGAGCTTCTGTGTCGTCGTTAGCTATTGCTTGCTCTAAGGCAGCAAAGTGCTTTGGGTCTACGTAATCTTTAATAACTAGATTGCGTAGTGGTCCCTCTGGGTTAAGTACACTTACTCCCGGGCCTCTCCTGCCAATTTCTCCAGAAACAAACTGTCCATAAATAGACAGCACATCTTGTAGGCCGGTCTCTCTTGACCCCAAGATCGCTCCCTCTAAAAACCTGCCTAAGCGTTTTTGTAAGGAACCTATTTGGCCTGCTGATTTTTTTGGAGATATCAACCCCTTAGACAAGGCTTCCATGTACATAGCCCGTGCATCTGCCATGACATCGCCCTTTGTACCTTCTGGACTTAACTGGTCAGCAAACTCTAAAAAGTTAATTTCTACATACGGGTCAGCACTGTATTGTTCCCAAATTTGCTGTGGCACCACATCTTCTTTTGTGCGTCCGTCTACTGCCCTGATTTCAGGTTCAAAGAAATACTGGTAATCTTCGTATGCTCGCCATATTTCTTTTCGGAAATCTTGAATAATCTCTTGTATTGGCCTTGTGCCATCAGGGTCCATTACTGACAGGTTTACAAAAATTTTTGCATTGGGTCCATCTAACGCAGCAAAAGATCTCTCCATAAACTCTGGATTTTTGATTATGCCTGTGTCTTCATTTACGAGACCTTCGTACACTGGGTCCATGTCAGCAGACAATTGAAGCTCTACGCCAGCAGGGCTAAGGCCACTAGCAACCATTATGTTGCCTAGCGTACTAGAAACTTGATTAATCTTTTTTTGTAGCGTTTGGTTGCGTATCTCTTCGGCTTTTGTTTTCTCTTCGAGCTCTCGACGGTATTCGTCACGCATTTCATCTTGCGGAGTTCTTGCATGAGCTCTGTTGTTTGGCTCCAAAAAGAATTTATTGTTCTTTTTGTTTACGTATCCACCTTGAATCAAATGACGAAGCCCCTGCTCTAGAGCGAGTCCGTCTTGTATGCCCTGCTCACTGATCGTAGCAACTCCCAACTCATTAATATCCTGACCAGGCTTTGCGTTAAGGGCTGTTACAATTGCTTGCGTGTCGCCAGAGTTGTATATCCGTGGGGATAGGTCTAATAGTTCTGTTGGACTAGTAAACGTAGGCAAGTTTGCTAGGTGCCCGAGCAACGCTTTCCTTTGACCTGGCTGTGCCAAGTCCTTTAGTGAGCTCTTGCCTGTAACCCTACGAACAATAGATGTGAAGGCTTCGCTGTTTAATCCCTTACCACTACCTAAAACTGATGATGTCGGTAGCGTAATGTTTTTCTTTTTTAACAGCTTTTCTACAGCTTTTTGAAAACCTGTCTTATTATTCCAAATCTGCTCTGCGGTTTGCCCACGGATTAGTTTGACGACCTCTGCTTCTCGTTCATCAACAAACTTAAAGTCAATTTCGCCTTGACGGTTTTCGGTCCACTCAACACCCTTGTCTTTATAGGTGCGCTGGACACGGTCATACAGGTCTACACCGCCACGGAAACCAAACAACGTGTTGTAAGCGTCTTTAAGCCTGAACAGGTTTCCTTTGCGGCCTTTGTTGGTTGCGCTTCTCGCTTCTGCTATAACTTCGTTAACCTGTTCTGGCGAAAGTCGTTGTTGCGTCTGTAGCAACGTTGCTGTTTCAGGAGAAAGCAGTGGCAACAAAAGCTCCAGTGCCTTGTCCATTTGTTGTTCTACAGTGCCTTCACCAAACACATCCTCGCTATTCTTAGCCCCTTTTGTAAACACTGGGTCCGCAACGAGAATAGCAGACGCTACAGCACGGGCATCGTAAGTGTTGTTTCTAGGTACGGTGCGTTCAACAAACTCTTGGAACTCGTTTCGGTCGAGGCCCCCTGTCTTACTAATCCGATCAGCTTGAATAATTTTTTCAAACTCGTCAGGAGTGATGCGTCCTTCTTGGGCAAGCTTTGCTAACTCCTCAATTGATACATCACCGACACTGTCTAGGTCAGTAAACGGCAACCCTGTTTCTAGCTCAACCTCGTTGCGACTTAATTGGAACTCATTAAAGCTTTCTATGTCACGGTTGCGATCTTCTTCAACTCTGATCCGCGCTTCTTCCTGAAGTTCTTCTGGGGTTCTCGCTTGGTATCCAACCTCATCAGTTCTTCCAAGAGAACGGTTGACAGCATTAATGTCTTGGCGGATCTCTTGTGTCCGACCTTTCTTGTTGAGTGCAATCCTAGACATACTGATTTCTGCTAGTTGTTGTTCTAGCTTTGGCAATACATCGTTTTGTAATTCATCCTTAGTAAATTCAGATAATTTTTTGCCTCGGAAACTAACATCTTTAATAACATATTGCGGGTTGTTTACGTCATCGAGTACAAGGTTGTTATCAGGGTCTAAGAGGACATCTTGGCCTTCAGGGGTTAAAACTCGCACACCGCCGATTGGCGATACCGCCGTGACCTGTACCGTTACTTTATTTCCTTGCGTATCAAAGACAGTAATGGTCTCGCCTTCGGTTACATCAGGAACAACGGTGTTATCCTCTAGTGTGCGGGTCTTAAAGTCTACATCTATTTGGAATTCTGGTTTTCCGTCTGGGTTAAGTGCGGTACGAGAAGGCACCTCGTCGTCAAGATCTTTTGCTAATACCGCTTCTTGTGCCTTTAACTGTTCTAGGTGTGTCTCGTAACGCTTGTTGTACTCATCGTTGTATTCTTCTTGTGTTAGTTCAGGGTTGGCTAAACCAAATCCTCTTGGCGTAACCTCTTGCCGAACTTCTAGCTCCGAATCAGATGCAGGTTGCTGCCTTCCGCCTCGTCGAGCTTGATCTCTTTCAATCGCGTCAGCAGATTGATGGTTGTTACCAAGAGCTCTGGCACCTTTGTCTCTGTTGTACAGGTTCATTAATACAGCAGCTATACCACCTGCTCCACCACCAACAATTCCAGCGTCAAATACTCGCTCACCAAGACGTTCGTATGCTTCATCGTCATAAAGAGCTCTAGCCACACTTGTTTGCAGTAACTCAGACGTAGCTTCCTGCACCGCCTCAGTTGTTGCTCCCATTGTAAATGCTGCCGCTGTCGATGCCTCAGCTAACCCTACACCCGCTAGTGCCGCCTTGCTTTTTGCGGCCTTGCTTGCAAAACCAGGGAGTTTCCCAAACCCAACAATCGGCAAGGTTTCAAGCACACCAACTGGAACGGCAGCACCAAATGCTGCAAGTTCTTTTAACGCTGATACGTCTTGCCCCGTTCGTTCTTCGTAATCCGAAAGTCGTGTGGCAGCGTCACCCATCATCATGGGCACAGAAACCATAGAGCCCGCAGTAATCTGTTGCGCTGATGCTAATATGCCACGTTCAGCGGCTGGAGTCAGTCTTCGCAATGCAGGACCAGCAAATTTGCGTAACGCTGCGGGACCAAGCATTGCTGCTGAACTTGGACCCAACAACCGGGCCGCTGCAATAATGGGTACAAGCTGACCAAGGCCCATACCAATGTTGGCTATGTTTGACTCTCGATACTTGGGATCAATACCGCTATACAGCCAGTCTCTCCCCTTACGCAAGCTTTTTTCTAAAGCCGTGTCTGTGTGTGGAGTCAGGACACCCGCTATACCTTGCGTTGCTAATAACGGAACACTGGCTATGCCACGCGGAATGTTCTCAACAGCCTGATACAGCGCACCAAAAAGGTTGCCTTCTTCTTCCTCTTTGTCGCCATAGCTATCCCAAGCTACGCCTATAGTATCTGGAAACTCTTCAGACAGTTGTCTAAATAACGCCGTAAGGTCTTCACGGCTGGCGTTGTTGGGAATGCTTACCTGACTGCCGTCAGGCAGGTCATACCATTCTTCTTCCATTGGCTAGTTTCCAAAAATAGCTTGCTGTAACGCGCCGAGCGTAGCTCCTCCTACTCCACCTACCGTAGTACCAATGCCAGGTATCACAGAGCCACCTACGGCTCCAGTTGTGCCACCGTAAGCAGCACCTCTAGCTAATCGAGCAAGTAGACCAGTACGTTCTTCTTCTGAAAGATCTCCTGCGGCATACCGCTCTAAAAGCTCTCTTGTTCCTGTTGGCATTCCTGCTGGCATTCCTGCTGCACCACCCGTCATAGACTGAACTAGTATCTGCTGTATCCGTGTCCTGTCTGCTTCAGGTATTTCTACAGACTCAGGGCCTTCTAGAAAGTTTATAACACTGGCCCACTGGGCAGGTTTATAAAGACCTTGACCTGCCTTTTGTCCTTCTAGTAGTGCTTTTGCTTGAGCTTCGTATTGAGCAAGCATCAGATCAAACTCAGACTCATCATACCGCTCTCCTGCTCTTGACAGTGTAGCAAGACCTGCACGATTGCGGTCTTCTACATCAAACGCGCCCTTGTCTAGGCCAAACATCAGTTCTTCAATCCCTAGATCGCGCTCTTGTCTTTGCTGACCTAGCTCACGCATCCCTCTCGCAATCCTGCCAAAACCACTGTTAGCAGGATCTGTTGAGCGAGCTCCCATCGTGTCGCTAATGAGCTCTAGCATTGTTGCACTGCTTCTCAACTTGTCTTGCTCTTCTGTGGGCAGGATGTCTCGGATGTCTTGTTTTCTAGATCTAATTCTTTGAGCAAAACCTTCTCTTGCTTCTCGCACGTCAGCTTCTGCCGCTGTTTCAGTTGTAGCAGCTGTTCTCATGTCACCTAGTCGCCCACTAATCATGTCGTGCAACGATTGAACTCGTCTTTCGTCTTCGTCTTCTTTACGTTTAAACATGTCTGCTAACGCAGCAATACCACTAGGTGGTTCTGCTACATTAGACAAAGGCTCAAATCTTGAGGTGCCCCTTGTGCCTGCATATGTAGCGGCTGCAAGAGCGTTCTGATTGCTTGGACTCATACCTGCTCTGAATCTTTCCCTCATAGCTGCTTCGTTGGCAGCTCGATCACGGGCACTTCCTCCAATAAGAGTCTCCCAAAACCCTGCGCTCTGGCTAGGATACCTTCCATGCTCTCTGAAATAGTCTACGTCTCCCGTAGTAAGGGGTCGACCTGCTGCGGTCTCGCGAGCTCGTGCTTGTGCTAACATATCCGACAACGTAGACCCTACGTCTATCGTTCCGTCTGCGACCGCTAGGTCTCCCATAAAGTCTTCTTCTTCCACCAAGCCCCTGTCTTGATAGCGTGGAATAAGACCACCGCCAGCCTTTGCCATAGGAGTGCCTTGTCCAAATGCTGTCGCTCCGGGCATTGGCTTACCAGCACCGCCTAGAACAGGAGGCATTCCAGGTTTTGGCATTGGTTCACCTACGCCTTGTCCGGGCATGTCTAGGGCACCTCTGCTTTTTTCTTCTTCAGCCCTCATGTTTGCTTCTAGGTACTGAGCAAGCTTGCTACCTATGTCTTGGTTGGGCGCAGGTATCCCAGCCATCTCTTCCATTTTTTTGACAGCTGCATCATTCTTTTTTAGTTGCTCTGCCCTGTCGGCTAGTACAAACCCAGGAACTAGTGGGTGTCCACCTTTTTTAAGCGCATCCGCTATTTCCTTGCGCGTCATGCTTTCTACATAACGTTGGGCATCTAAAATACTCATTGGTAGTGTATCCTTCCGCCTGCGTACAAGCCGTCGATAAGCCTTTGATGATACGGTGCTAGAATTCCTAGATTAGATCCACCTATGTAGCCACCACCTGCCCTACCCTGTATGTAGCCACCTGCTGCATTCTCATCTCCCTCGAATGGATCAGGGTATTGTGGCGGTTCTATCAGTTCTCCCGCCCCTACCTCGTCCTGAATAGATGGCAGAGTTGAATTGTCTATAGAGGCTTGAACAAGGTTAGGGTCTGGAGTCACAGAGCTACCTACGGTAATAGTTGAGGGATCGCCTGTGC